>ERZ808270.101-NODE-101-length-54310-cov-24.489153_pt1 | contig 54310 bp, 45 predicted proteins | sample MGYA00521082_ERZ808270 | MGnify/ENA primary metagenome ERZ808270 (study PRJEB31516, sample SAMN03275594) | gut metagenome | biome: mammalia-associated habitat; material: feces | host: Papio cynocephalus | place: Kenya | collected 2012-07-27 ... | reverse complement strand
TGTATAGGCTCTGCTGTATCTGGGGATAACTTTATCCACGGAACTATGCAGGTATGCCAAAATTAGCAAAGATTTAGGCGCTTTCTTTTCCTGAATGCACAAGCATATCAATCCTTATCTTCTAAAAGAAATAGAACATGACGGAATATACATCATCTAAAGGCGACCCGGTTCAAGGATCGCCCTTGTTCATTCAAATCATTTATCAGCAAAAAGCATCATCCCATCCCCACCATATACAATGGCACATTGGTCATGTTTTGCTGCTTGGCATAGGGCAGCATGGAGTAACGGACGGCATGTATATCAGGATGCTTCATCAGGTAATTGTGAAGAGAGTTTGCCCTTACATTTTCCTCGGCTTTCACCTCCATCGGGCACAACTCGCCCTCTCGCTGCACCAAGAAGTCCATCTCCATGCGAGAATCGTCGGCACTAAAATAATAAATATTCGAGACACCCGATGATAGCAACTGCTGCAACATACCGTTCTCCACATACATCTTTACCACTTCCGGCATTCCGCCCACAAAGTAATATTGACGCAGCAAATCCTTCAGCTTTTCATGCAACGCAGACATCAAAGTCCAATTCTTGTCACGCATAATGCCCAACAGTTGCTTTTCCCCCTTCGCCATCAGGAATTCCTCGAAATCCATGGGATAGAGACGCATCGTATTGACCTTTCCCACAGGGAAAGACACCCCCGAATGAAGTGCGACTCCCAACAAACTTCCCGCTACTGCCACATGATACTCGGGGGCATCTTCACAAAAATACTTCAAGGCTTCCAATACTCTTGGCTGCGATCGCACCTCATCCAAGAAAATAAGAGTCTTGCCAGGTACTATATCCACCCCAGTCAAAGCAGAAATGCCTCGGACGATTCGAGCCACTTCAAAGTCTGTCTCAAACAATTTTCTTAGTTCTTGATTACGGTCACAGGTGATATAAGCCAATGACTGGAACTCATTCTTCTACACTTATTTTATGCAATCCATTACACTTTTCTACAGATAAACACTACCAGAAAAGACTACTTTCTTCCTTCTCTTAGATTTATTTAACGCAAGAGAGAGAGAAATCTTCTCGCCAAACGCTTGCATATCTCGGGAGATAAATGTATCTTTGCAGAGCAGTAAGTTCCATTGCACATCGTGAAACGGACATTTCACAGTGTGCAACCGCCATTGCGCAATGCGCAACGGACATTCCACAGTGTGAAATGAAACTCTCTACGAAGAGTAGATATTACCGAATACCTACCCAAAAACTTAATTATGCAAACAACATAAACTTTTAAGACTATGGTAAATTACAAGCTTCAAGAGATGAACGACCTTCACAATTCGGGCAAACGCATCGTCTACCCCAAGGTCATCGCTAACCGCACCCTCTCCACCGAAGAACTCGCACAGAAGATGCAGGAATACAACATGGGATTCCCACAAGGCACCGTGAAGGGGGTGCTGGAAAGCGTAGCCCACATGATGGAATACATGATGGAGATGGGATTCAAAGTGAAGCTGGATGGCATCGGCACCTTCTCGCTCTCCATCGGCTTCGACGACGAGAAGACCAACGAGATGGCTTCCGACAAGGACAAGATGCTCTACCGAGACGTGAGCGTGAAAGACGTGAACTACAAGGCCGACCCCAAGCTGGTGAATACGCTGAAGAAAAAGACGACTCTGGACCGAAAGCAAAGCGAGGTGAGCAAGTTGCAAAAGACCCAGTACTCGCTCGACGAACGCATCAAGCGAGCACTGAAAATCATCGACAAGTATGGCTTCATCTCCCTCACCGACTATGCCTACATCAACGACATCAGCCGCACCAAAGCCTCCAGAGAGCTGAAGAGCATCTGCGAGAAAGAAGACTCGCCACTGTGCTGCTGCGGCAGTGGAAGCCACAAGATTTGGGTGAAAGCGAGAACATGAACTGGCTGGCTTTTTGAAGCCAATAGGTGAGGAACGAGGGATGTTTTGCTGAAAAAATTTGGTAATCTCGTTTAAAAGTCGTAACTTTGTATAAGAAAGGCGGTGCTCGGCAATTTGAAAGTGACTTTCATTGCGATCATATGCACTTTCTTTGCACGATTTCTAAACGAGATTACTTTTTTATATTAGTTATGAACAATAATACGACTTCAACAACCAAAAGGAAACATCATTACAGACAACTGCTCGCCATCGGTATACCTATCATCATAGGACAGCTGGGTACCATCGTGCTCGGCTTCGCCGACACGCTCATGATAGGACACCACAGCACACAGGAACTGGCGGCGGCAGGACTGGTGAACAATATCTTCGGACTGGTGTTCATCTCCTACATGGGATTCTCCTACGGTCTCACCCCTATCATCGGCAGGCTCTACGGCATGGAGCGCACGGATGAAATCGGACAGAAGGTGAGAAACTCGTTCGTAGCGAATATGATGGTGGGCTGCATCTTTTCCATCGCCCTCGTCATCCTCTACCTCAACCTCGCCCACATCGGGCAACCCGAGGAGCTGTTGGCGCTCATCCGCCCTTACTTCATCGTCAACCTCATATCTGTGCTCTTCATGGGCGTATTCAATACGATGAAGCAATTCCTCGACGGTATCGCCCATACCAAGGTGGCGATGTGGGTGATGATAGCCGGCAACATCGCCAACATCCTGGGCAACTGGATGCTCATCTATGGCGTGGGTCCTTTCCCTGAGTTGGGTTTGCTCGGCGCCGGTCTCTCCACCCTCTTCTCTCGCATCCTGATGGCAGCGGCGATGGTAAGCGTGGTGATGGGCAGGAGCAAGTTCCAGCAGTATCGCAACGACATCATCCAGAGCCATACCAACAAGGCTGATTTCAAGGAAATGAACCGCCTGGGCTGGCCTGTAGCTCTGCAACTGGCGATGGAATCGGCGGCATTCACGCTGAGCTGCGTGATGGTGGGCTGGCTCGGAACGATACCTTTGGCTTCTCACCAGGTGATGATTACCCTCTCGCAACTCTTCTACCTCGTGCTTTCGGGCATGGCGGCTGCGATGGCTATCCGAGTGAGCCACTTCGTGGGACAGAAGGATTTTGTTGCTGTCCGCCGCAATGCCTACGATGGCTGGCGACTCGCCCTGATGTTCTCTACGCTGATGGGCATCCCTGTGTTCCTTCTGAGACATCAGATAGGCGGATGGTTCAACGACAACGTGGAGGTACAACAGAACGTGGCGACGCTCATCGTCTGGATGATGGTGTATCAGTTTGGCGACGGCTTGCAATATACCTTCGCCAACGCCCTGCGAGGCATCGCCTGCGTCAAGCCGATGGTGACGTATGCCTTCATCGCCTACTTCGTCATCTCCCTGCCTTTGGGATATACGCTCGGTTTCCCTTGCCATCTCGGCATCCAGGGCATCTGGATCGCCTTTCCGTTCGGACTCACCATCGCCGGCGTGCTGTATTGGCAGCGATTCGTAAGAGAGGTGAAGAAGATGGAAAAAGGCGCAAAAAGGTAAAAGCCCCAATACGCCCTGAAAGGGCAGAAGCACCTAGCCCAGGGAACACCCTGGGCAATATTGGTATAAAGCAATGTCGCCCTGAAAGGGCAAAAGCATCCCATTATTAATGCTTTTGCCCTTTCAGGGCGACATTCCTTGTTATGATATAACCCAGGGCGTTGCCCTGGGCTAGGTGCTTCTGGGCTTTCAGCCCGTGTCAACCATACAGATACAAAAAGCTCCCGCCGGAATTTGGTGGGAGCTTTTTTGTATCTGATAAATAAATATCTGCGAAATCTGCGAGAGACTTAAATCATCTATGAGAGACTTAAATCATCTGCGAGAGACTTAAATCATCTGCGAGAGACTTAAATCATCTATGAGAGATAAATCATCTATGAGAGACTTAAATCATCTATGAGAGACTTAAATCATCCATGAGAGACTTAAATCATCCATGAGAGACTTAAATCATCCATGAGAGATTAAATCATCTGCGAGAGACTTAAATCATCTGCGAGAGACTTAAATCATCTATGAGAGATTAAATCATCTGCGAGAGATTTTCGAAATCTGCGAGAGACTTACTCGGCAGTCTGCTCAGCGCGGTCGTCAACGTTCTCACCCTCTGTAGGAGCGAGAGTAGCCTTGAAGTCGGTGATGCCGTACTTAGCAAGGATGTTGTACCACTGGAGGAGCTTCTTGATGTCGCTGTCGTGTACACGGTCGCGGTCGTAGTTAGGAAGAACCTCTGCGAAGTAAGCGTGGAGCTCATCGGCTGGAGCCTTCTTATAGTTGAATTCGCTAGGCTTGCCATTCTCCTTCTTGCTTACGCTGTCGAGCACCTCCCACAGTGGCACCTCGTCAGCGTCAGTGTACATAGCGATGTCGCCGAGGCTTGTCACACGGTCGGTGGCGAAGGCTGGCACACGCTTGTGAGTCTCGTCGAGAGTCTCAACGATCAAAGTTCTGTTACCTCTAGAAACCAGTTTGTAAAGGCCTGGCTTGCCTGCAATTGAAAGAATTGTTTCCATTGTTATTTCTTAGTTCTTATTTTTTATTTATTATTATTATTTTTCCACTTTCGGAAGAGAAAACATTTCGCTTAAATTCCTTCGATCTGTACGGTTGATGTCCAACGCGCCCTGAAAGGGCAATCTGCTCCTAGCCTAGGGCAACGCCCTAGGCAAAATGCAAGCAAGAATGTCGCCCTGCAAGGGCAAAAGCGTTATATTTATAGGGAATTTTATGCTTTTGCCCTTACAGGGCGCATTTATTCCCGGCATCAACCCAGGGCGTTGCCCTAGGCTAGGTGCTTTGGGCTTTCAGCCCGTTTTAACCGTACAGGTGGAATTCCTTTAAGTTCTATATAATTCCCAACTTTCGAAATTCGAATTAATTATTCTCCAGTTTGCCGAGCTTATCGAGCAGTTCCCCCACTTGGGCATCGACATCCCCCTTGCCGTCGTTCACGATTTCGAAGTCGCTGCGAGCCACGAGTTCCTCCTGTGGCATCACGGCATCAATCCATGCCTGTGCCTTCTCTTGCGAGATACCGTCACGCTGCATGATGCGCTTCAAGCGAACGGAGACGGGAGCTGTGACACAGACCACATAGTCGAAATGGGTGCGCTTGTCGAAGCCACTATCGAAGAGGATGGCACTCTCCAACCAATCGCAACCGCTCTGCTCGAAATCACGAGCCACGAAAGGATGCACCACCTCGTTGACCGCCCGCTTATTGGCATCGCTCGCCAAGATAAACTTGGCTAGTACAGCCTTGTCAAGCACATAGCAATGCACTATCTTCTCGGTCGAAAACCTATCGAAGGGAAAGAGTTCTTCCTGATAGACCTCCTCGCCCACCAAATGCCTGAGGGCTATCTGCAGATCGAGGTTGGAGCGCATGAGTCGCTTTGCCTCGGCATCGCAGTCATACACCTCGATGCCGTGCTTCTCCAAGATTCGGCAAATGTAGCTTTTGCCACTACCTATGCCGCCCGTTATTGCTATTTTCATATCATTTCAAACTTGTAACTTCTCACTCCTAACTCCTAACTTTTATTGCTGTTCCAGCAGATAATCCACCATGTCCATGTCAAGATGTGCCTTGCTCACCGAGCGAGGCACGCTGCGTAGCTGCAATGGGCACTTGTCCGACGGATTGTCGGCAAGGTCATTATAGTCTACCACCACCTTAAACTGGCTTGGCTTGATGGTGCGGAAGAGACTCGCTCCGATGGTGAACCTCACCGTAACCTTCGCCGGGAACGTGCGCAGCACCATGTTTGGCGGCATGTTGATGGCCTGTATAGGCACATCTACCGACTCCTCGGTAAGCACATCAGGATAGATGGCTAGGCGAACCGTCTGTGGCACGATCTTCATGCCCCTCACCTTGTGGATGCGCACCATGCGATGGATGGTATCCGAGAGGTTCCGCAAGTTGAACGGCTCTATCTCCACCGCCTGCAACTGGTCGAGCTGACGCTTGTTGGCATAGACCATCACCGTGCCCGGATAGAACTCGGTGTGGGCGAGATAGTAACTCTTGTTGGTGGTAATCTTACCCCTGAACACCACAGGCACTCGCTTGGAGGAACCATAGGTGAAATAGAAGTCAAACTTGGCTGGCTTGACCTGCAGCAACTTGCTCGACCCATAGAGCTGGGCGAGCACCTGCTTCTGCACATCCGCCATCGGAATCTCGCCATGCCCTGCGTCATCGTCGGCATAAGAGGCAAAGCGGAATGTCAACGGACGGAACTTGCCACTCCAGGCATAGGTAACGAGCGTAAAACCCTTGTCGCGAACCACGATATGCACGGAGTCGGGCAGTTCGCCCGTCATCACGGCATTGCGAGGCACGCCCGTCAACTGCACAGGAATAGTGTATTCCCTCTCCATCGTCTCATTGAGCGTCATCATCAGCCAGAAGCACCCGCTGAGAGCGAGAAAGAACAAAAAAATCAGAAACTCCTTATTCAGCCCACTGAACAGGAAGTTTCTGACCGTTCTCAATATGCGCCAAACGTTATGCATTAGGAGTCTGACCAGTAGCGTCAGCAAACACGTAACCCTTGGCTACAGTGATAACCACGCCACGAGCGATCTCTACATCTACCGTGTTAGCTTCCAAGTTAATGCGCTTTACGGTGCCATACACGCCACCGCCTGTAACTACCTTAGAACCCTCGGCGAGAGAATTCTGGAACTTGCGAATCTCCTTCTGCTTCTTCTGCTGAGGACGAATCATGAAAAACCACATGATAGCGAAGATGGCCACCATCATGATGAGGAAGCTCATGCTGCCTCCACCCTGTGCTTGCAATAATAAATTTGTCATGTCTTAAATTAATGTGTTGTGTATTGTCTTGATTAATGTTTCTTGATGAATTGTTCTCTGGCCGGGCATCTGCCTATGCCTCTGTTGGGGCATCTGTCGGAGCCTCAGCCGGTGCTTCTACTGGAGCATCAGTTGGAGCATCGGCAGGCGCTTCTGCTGGAGCCTCGGCGCCGTGGTTGTTACGCTCATTATATCTATTGTACGCGCGATGACCCTGCTCCTCATCATTGTGGCAAGAGCGATGAGCATGAGGTTTGCGCTCAGGTAATTCCTTGGCGATGATGCCACGCTGGTTGAGGAAGCGAGCGATGTTGTCGAGCATACCGTTCACATAGCTGCCGCTGCGAGGAGTGCTGTATACCTTGGCAAGCTCCACATACTCGTTGATGGTTACCGTGGCAGGGATGCCAGGGAAGTTGACCAGCTCGGCAATGGCAATCTGCATGATGACCACATCCATGTATGCCAAGCGAGAAAAGTCCCAGTTGCGGGAAGCATCGCTCATGTAGCGCTGGTAAGAGTCGCCGTTAAGGATGGTGGCACGGAAGAGCTTGCGGGCGAAGTCGCGGTCCTCGGCATCCTTATACTCTGGCAACAACTCCTGCTTAGCCTTCTTGGCTGGGTCGAAGCGCTTGATGGTCTTCAGCACGAAGGTGTCAACGATGTCCTTGTCGTCGTTCCAGTAGAGCGACTTTTCCTCCAGGAGAGCATCAAGGTCATCATTGTCCTGGATGAAGTGCTTGTAGAGACGGCGCCAGAGCTCACGGTCCTGTGCGTACTCGTCGAGAGCATCCTCCTCGGTGAAGAGCTGTCCGTTGATATAGTCGTTATAGAGGTCGCTAGAGGTGATGGCGGTCAAAATCTTGCGCACCGTCTCTATGTCTTCCTCCCATGTGGAATGTTTCACGTCGATCCAATCATTCAACATCTTGTTCTCCTCCAACTGCATGGCGAAGCGATTGAAAGCGAAACGAGCCGAAGGCTCCTGCTGCCCCTCTCTCTTGGCACGAGCCACTTCCACGTCGTAGCGCTTGCGAGCCTCCTGCGTGATAGCCACGATGAGCTGCAACATGTAGTTATACAGGTCGTACGACTTGGAGAGGCTGAACAACAACTCCTTCTCAGCAGTATCGATGTTGTGATCGCTGTTTTGATAGTATGCGTAGGTTAACTGCACAATCTTACGTCTTATCAAATCCCTATTAATCATTCTCTAATAATTTAAAAGATTTACTATTTTGTTCCTATTAACGATGCAAAAATAAGAAATTATCCGCTAACTAGCAAGAAAACACCCCAACATTTCGCTTTTTTTAAGGTTACAAGCGCATTTTCTGCCATTTTTGTGCTCTAAAACATAATTTTAGGCGGAAAAATTTGCTCATTCCAAATAAAAGTATTAATTTTGCACCCGCTTAAGACAAAGCTAATCCGTGTGATGGCGAGTTAAGGCACATTCAATTAATTACAAACTTAATTTAGAGTAACACAAATGAAAGAGATTAATGTAACAGGTCAGAAGCGTACAGACCTTGGCAAGAAAGCTTCTAAGACATTGCGTAAGGAAGGTTTTATCCCATGTAACCTTTATGGTGAGAAGAAGGGCGAGAACGGCGCTCCTGAGGCATTGTCATTCGCAGTTCCATTCAGCGAGTTGCGTAAGGTAATCTACACTCCTCACGTATACGTGATCAACCTCATCATCGACGGTGAGAGCCACACAGCTATCATGAAGGAGATTCAGTTCCACCCAACAACAGACGCTCCTTTGCACGTTGACTTCTACGAGGTGAACGACCAGAAGCCTATCACTATCGGTATTCCAGTTAAGTTGGTAGGTCTCGCACAGGGTGTTCGCGATGGTGGTCGTATGAACCTCTCTATCCGTAAGATCAACGTTACTGCTCCTTACCAGGCTATCCCTGAGCACCTCGACATCGACGTTACAGCGTTGAAGATCGGTAAGAGCATCAAGGTAGGCGACCTCTCATTCGAGGGTCTCGAGTTGGCTACAAGCAAGGCTGTCGTAGTTTGCTCTATCAAGATGACACGTAACGCTCAGCTCGCAGCTCAGTCTGACGACGCTGATGCAGCAGCTGCTGAGTAATCAGTCGTAACGACGTGGACTTTTTTACAACCTGAGTAAACATTCAAACATTGGATAAATATTTGATTTGTGGGCTTGGCAACCCTGGCGATGAATACGCCGGAACCAGGCACAACACAGGATTTATGGTATTGGACGCTTTTGCTAAAGCGTCCAATATTCATTTTGAGGATAAGCGATATGGTTACATCGCCGAGACTACGCTCAAGGGCAGAAAGATTATCCTCCTGAAGCCTACCACCTTCATGAACCTCAGCGGTAATGCGGTGCGCTACTGGCTCAACCAGGAGAAGATCGACCAGAGCCGACTCTTGGTCATCAGCGATGAGCTCGCCCTCCCGCTCGGTGCCTTCCGCCTCAAGGCTAACGGAAGCAACGGCGGCCACAACGGCTTGGGACATATCCAGCAGCTTATCGGTCAGAACTATGCCCGCTTGCGCATGGGCATCGGCAACGACTACCCTCGTGGCGGACAGATAGACTGGGTGCTGGGCAAGTACAGCGAGGAGGAGATGAAGCAGCTTCAGCCTGCCATCGACCTCGGCGTGGAAATCATCAAGAGTTTCGTGCTGGCTGGCATCGACATCACCATGAACCAGTTTAACAAACTCGGAAAAAAGTAATTTCGAGTTAGGAGTTAGGAGTTTAACTTTAGTCAGTATGGGAGTTCAACTTTAATCATTATGAAGGAAAGTGCAAGAATAGACAAGTGGCTCTGGGCAGCCCGCATCTACAAGACTCGCAGCATCGCCGCCGATGCTTGCAAGAATGGTCGTGTCACCATCGGTGGTGTCACAGTGAAGCCGTCGCACATCATCAAGCGTGGCGAGGTGGTGAGCGTGAAGAAACCACCTATCACCTATTCTTTCAAGGTGCTCGACTGCATAGAGCAGCGTGTGGGTGCCAAGATGCTCTTCGGCGTATACACCAACGTGACCGACCCTAAGCAGTATGAGCTTCTGGAGATGAGCCGCATCAGCGGATTCGTAGACCGAGCACGTGGCACCGGACGACCTACCAAAAAGGAACGCCGAGCACTGGATGCCTTCGTTGACCCAGCCATGTTTGGATTCGACGACGAGGACTGGGACGAGGAGGAAGAGTCATAAAACAAGAAAATAACATAATATCATCTAGCAAAGTCGCCCTGAAAGGGCAAAAGCATCTCATTTTCTATGCTTTTGCCCTTTCAGGGCGACTTTGCTTAATACCAACATTACCCAGGGTGTTGCCCTGGGCTAGGTGCTTTTGGGCTTTGGCTTTCCCTTCGGCCGCCGATTTACAATTCAGCCCGCCTTTGTCTGCTATCTATAGGACTTATGACACACCCTCGCGTTGGGTATGACTAAAGATGCACCCTCTTTTTCTATTAGGAACTATCCTAAAAGGGAACAAAAACATCATTTTTTGTTCTAAACAGTAAAAAAAATCGCCAAAAACTTGCAACCTATTGTTTTTATGTATATCTTTGTCGCCGTAAACAACAAGAGGTGGCGCATTTTCAACATATCGCCCCCCTCGAATATGGAAATAGAGTATTAATACAAACTTAAATTAGAAGATTATGAAGAAGTTATTCGTTATGGCAGCCATGGTGCTGTCTTCAGTAGGTGCTTTCGCACAGTACAATGCCGGTGACATCACATTGCAGCCTAAGGTTGGTTTGAACTGCACTTCTATCACAGATGCAGACGACGCAGATTACAAGGCTGGATTCGTAGGTGGTCTCGAAGCAGAATACCACGCTACTCCTGTCGTTGGTATCAGCGCTGGCGTACTTTACTCTATGCAAGGTGCTAAAGCTACAGAACAAGGTGTTGAAGCTAAATACAACATGAATTACATCAATGTTCCTATCCTCGCAAATATCTACGTAGCCAAGGGTCTTGCCTTGAAGGCAGGTGTGCAACCAGGCTTTAAGGTTTCATCTTCTGTGAAAGTAGGAGATGTCAAGGTTGATGACAAATCTGATGCTATCAAGTCTGTAGACTTTTCTGTTCCTGTAGGCATCTCTTACGAGTACATGAACGTTTGCTTGGACGCTCGTTACAACATTGGTTGTACCAAGGTATTCAAAGAGGGTGACGGCAACCACTCAGTGTTCCAGCTCACCTTGGGCTACAAGTTCAAGCTCTAATATAAACAAATTCCACCTGTACGGGGTGGAATAGTCCAACACGCCCTGAAAGGGCAGAAGCCCCTAGCCTAGGGCAACGCCCTAGGTTATATTCATACAAGAATTTCGCCCTGTAAGGGCAAAAGCATTCGTTTTGCAGCCTCTGTTATAATGCTTTTGCCCTTTCAGGGCGCATTCGTTTTGCGAAAGCTCCCCAGGGTGCTGCCCTGGGCTAGGTGCTTTTGGGCTTTCAGCCCGTTTCAACTGAACAAATAAGCCTCACCTGCATTCCAGATGAGGCTTATTTCGTTTTCAAGCAAGGCTCATTCCAAATGCAAGCAAGGCTCATTCCAAGCGCAAACGAGACTCACGTAGAATTTACGTGAGCCTCGTTTCGGTTTATATCACATCGTCACAAAGTGTTTTACCAGCGACGTCCCCCAGGAGGAGGACCCATTGGGCGACCACCGCCATTGAATGGGCGACCACCAAAGTCTGGACGACCACCATCAGGACCGCCACGACGCTCGCCCTCGCGAGCATTCTTGCCTCCGAAGAGGTTCAAGCGATATACCACGTGGAGCATTGCATAGCTATTGATGGCATTATACTCGGTATCGGTACGAGAAGTAGCCGAGATGGCACGAGAGAAGGTGCTCTGCTGACGCAGGATGTCGTAGAACTGGAGCATCAGGGTCAGTGGCTTGCCCTTCAGGAAGCTCTGAGAGAGCTGGGCGTTCCATACGAACTCGTCGGTGTTCATGTTGCTGTCGCTATAACCACGGCGGCTGCTGATGGAGAGGCTGGAGTTCAGACTGGTGCCCCAAGGAGCGGTAAGCGTCATGCTAGGACCGTAAGAGAACTGCCAAGTATCGAGGTTGCTAGTAGGCTGAAGCTTGTTCTTCGCCTTGTTGTAAGTCAGCGTACCATCGAGCGAGAACTCTGCCCAGTCGTTGCGATAACTGAACGAGAGGCGCTCACGCCAGGTGAAGTTCTTGGTGGTGTTCTTCTGGGAGTCTGCCTCCTTGTCAACGCTCAGATAGCTCACATAGTTGTTGTAGCCGAGGTTGGTGTCGGTATTGATGTTCCAGACACCAGCGCTGTCGAGCGAGCAGTTGAACATGAAGGCTCCCATCACGTTCCAGTTGCCGTTGATGTTCTCTGGGGTTGTGGTGCGGCCACCGGTCTTCTCGTTGTACTCCACCTTGTTGCTGATGCTATTGCGGGTGGTAGAGAAGTTGATGAAGGTCATCACGCCCTTGTTGTGGTTCTGCACGAAGTTGTTGTAGAACAAGCGGAAGTTCTGGGTGAAGGCTGGCTTCAGTCCAGGATTACCCTTCGAGATGTTCAATGGGTCGCTGTCATCCACGATGTTCAGCAACTGCGAGATGCTTGGCTGTGTGGTCTCTCCACGATAGTTGATGCGCAGGTTGCTCATCTTGGAGAAACGATAACGGAAGTCGAGCGTAGGACTGAAGTTAGTCACTGTGCGGACGGTATCCGTATGATGTCCCATATAGTCGTAGATGAAGTTGGAGCGCTGTGGCTGAACCATCACACCGAAGTTTAAGTTGTACTTCTGACGGATGAATCGCATCATCACCTGGATGTCGTGGGTATAGTTCTTATACTCCGAATACTTGCTCAGGTCTGCGTCCTTGTAATCCTCCCAATTGTCGCCCACCTTGCCGAGGTAGCTGCCCCAAGCACGATAAACAGGATTGACGCCGTCGAAGGCGAAGTTGCTGAAATCGTAAGTGCTACGGTCGCTCTTCGAATAGCTGTAAGTAAACTTGTAGCTAAACTGCAGGAAGGTAGCCTTCCAGAGTGGCTCGCTGTAAGTAAACTGTCCGGCGTAGCTATAATCCTTGGAAGGAGTCAGGTTGTAACGATTGATGTCGGATGCCTTCTTGCCCTGCTCCAACTCGGTGAGATAATAGCGGGTGGCATTGAGCGACATGCTCTTGCTGTCCTTGTCGGTATAGCTAGCGTCGGCACGGAAGGTGATGTTGCGTCCCTTGCTGCCGAGCTTGCGGTTATACTGGAGCATACCTCTCATCTTGTTGCTGTCAGAATAGCTCAGACCGCTGGTCTGCTGGGTGTTCACCAGTTTCTCCAACTCATTGAGTTTGCTCTGGCTCTCGCCAGTTGCTACGTCCTTCAGGAAGGCATCCTCCAGCGGATCTTCTACATATTTATATGGGTCGTCGTTAAACTGAGCCGACTGTCCCAAGTTTCTGCCATCGCTCGTAGTCCATGAGATGGATGGACGGAAGAGGATGTTGGTCATCGAGTCTGGCATCCATTCCAGTCGGATGTTACCATTCCAGCTGTTGCTGCGAGAGAAATTCTGGCTCACGCTGTTGCTGAATGAAGAGGTGCTACCGAGGAAGTTCTCGCTGGAGCGGCTGCTCCAAACATCGCCATCGCTGTGGTTCCAACGCAGGTTGGCATTCAACTTGAACTTATCCTTCAATTCATAATTGTAGTTGGCACCTATCATCTTGCTGGCATTCAAACCATTGCCACCGCCGAAGCCTCTGTCTGGACCACCGCCACCGAAGCCACGGTCGCTGGTGTTGTTGGCATTGGCAAAGAGGAAGAAGCGGTTGTTGCCATTGAAGTAACCTCCCATGCCACGCATGCTGTAACGGTCTTTGTTACCAATACCCAGGTCGATGTTGGAAATCATACCCTTGTTCATACCTTTCTTCACACCGAAGTCGAGCACGGTCTGTTCCTCGCCATCGTCGATGCCCGTCACCTTGGCAAGGTCGCTCTTCTCATCGTAAGCCTTGATCTTGTCGATGATGCTGGTAGGCAAGTTCTTGAGGGCTGTCTTAGTATCGCCCGTCATAAACTCCTTGCCATCGACGAGGATTTTCTTCACCTCCTTACCATTGATCTTGATGGTACCGTCGTCGCTCACCTCCGCACCCGGCAGACGCTTCACGAGTTCCTCCACCACCGAACCTTCCGGTGTGCGGTAGGCAGAAGAGTTATAGACGAAGGTATCCTCCTTGAGCGTTACCTTCTGCGCCATCGCCGTCACCACGGCGCCCTTCAGCATGATGGCATCGGCACCGATCACGACATTGCCCATCGCCAGATTCTTGTCATCAGTAATCTGGATGCGCTTGATGGTAGGCTTATAGCCCACGCTCGTCATCTTGAGGAGATACTTGCCATTGGCAGGAGCGTTGAGATGGAAGAGTCCTTTCTCGTTGCTAATGGCGCCAGTGACATACGTGCTGTCACTCTTGAGTAGTTGAATAGTTACTTGCTCTACAGGATCCTTGGTGTCGCGGTCGGTAATCTGACCGCTAATCAGTCGCTCTTGAGCAAAGGATGCCATTGCTATGACCAGCAGCAGCATCGTCAGAATCGCTTTCTTCATTCTTTATTTTTGTTTTGTTTTAATTTTTCCACTTTCTCTATAAAGTTTTTGTCAATCTGCTTATTTTGACGCTTAAAATATAGCAAGGTTTAACCTTTTATGTATAAAAATTGCTTATTTATTTTGTATTGTCTGCAAATTAGCGTACCTTTGCAAAAAGAACTAAGTATTTGTTATGAAATTTAGAGTATTATGAGTCAGAGAGTAATTATATCAACCCATTTGGAGAGCGAGCTGGTAACCGCTCTCTCTGAGTGCGAGCACGACAAGCTTTTCGTGCTCACCGATACCACCACGAAAGAAGAATGCCTTCCTGTATTGCAGAAATTCTACTGCATGAGGAAAGCACAAGTCATCACCATCCCTGCCACCGACACCCACAAGGACATCGAGAGCTTGATGGCGGTATGGAAGGGATTGCAGGACGGCGGTGCATCTCGCCACTCTTGCATGATCAACTTAGGAGGCGGTATGGTGACCGACCTCGGTGGCTTCGCAGCCTCAACCTTCAAGCGTGGCATCAACTTCATCAACATCCCTACCACCCTCCTCGCCATGGTGGACGCCAGCGTGGGCGGCAAGACGGGCATCAACTTCGGTGGATTGAAGAACGAAGTGGGTGTATTCAACGACTCCAAGTTCGTGATTCTCGATACCGAGTTCTTGAGGACACTCGATGCAGAGAACATCTGTTCAGGCTATGCCGAGATGCTGAAGCACGGTCTCATCTCTACCGAGAAAATGTGGGAGGAGCTGGTAAGCTTCGACCTCAACCAGCCTGACCTGAAGCAATTGCAGCGTATGGTGGGCGACAGCGTGAAGGTGAAGGAGCGCGTCGTAGAGGAAGACCCTTACGAGAAGGGCATCCGCAAGGCACTAAACTTGGGTCATACCTTCGGTCATGCCTTCGAGAGCTGGGCTCTGAAGCGCAAGCCTATCCTGCATGGCTATGCCGTGGCTTTCGGACTCATCCCTGAGCTTTACCTCAGTGTGGCGAAATGCGGGTTCCCTACTGATAAAATGCGCCAGACGGTCACATTTATCAAGGAGAACTATGGCACGCTCGGCATCACCTGCGATGACTATGATGAGCTCATTGAGCTGATGCACCATGACAAGAAGAATCAGAATGGTATCATCAACTTCACCATGCTGGGAGGTATTGGGGATATTCGTATCAACCAAACGGCGACTACCGAGGAAATCAAAGAAGCGCTCGACTTCTTTAGAGAAGGATGATTCCTTCTCTAAGATTCTTCCTTTCTTTGGAGAACTCTTCCTTTCTTTGGAGGAACTCTTCCTTCGGAAAGTTTTCCAACCACCCCGTCCCTCCTTCATAAGGAGGGCTCCACCTCTATCCCCTGCCCTTCCTCCTCAGGAGGAAGGGGGAAACCGCTCCTCCTCGTCGCTCTTAACCGAGCAAAGCTCTCTAAGGTTGGCGGGGCATCAAAGCCCTCGCCATATCTTCTACGCAACAGAGTTGCGATTGTTTTACGCCTAATCGGCGGTCGTTTGAGCGGGTGTAAACCCGCTTTGCTTGTTACTTACTTGGTACTTACATGATTCTAAGCAAGAACGTTTAGGCTTGCCGGTTTCAGTGAGAGGAAGGTGCTCTACATGCATGTATTCCCTTGGAATCCAATACTTTTTAGCTGATTTTTGAGCGAAAGTATCTCCAATAGCAGAATCTTTTACAGGCTCATCAGATAAGAGGCGACGGACTGTCGCCTCTATTGTTTTTATGTCGCTGTCCTCGGTTAGGAGTACGGCGATTTCTCCAAACTTCTCGTCCTTTTTCTTCGCCAACATAAAAGGCTTGTCGAGATAAGGCTTCAACAAGGCTTCTACTTCCTCGATTTGTATTTTAATGCCTCCGCTGCAAATGACATTGTCCTTTCGTCCCTTGATGCGGAAGCAAAGCCCTGCATGTTCCACCTTATTATATATATAAGAAGACTGAGTACTTTCCGCCTCTTTTATCTCGACAATATCGTTCGTCACCAATGGTTTGTCGCAGACCAAGGGGGCATCTATCACTAAGCATCCCTCTTCTGTCTGGCTTATCTTGACGCTATCAAATGGCGTGTACCAATCGCTCGCCTCCTTGCCGTTGATACGGCGCAGGGCGATGTGCGACAGAGTTTCGGTCATGCCGTAGGTGCTCCAGATAGCATTCTCATAGCCATGCTCTTTGCGAAATTCCTCAGACATGTCGTTGAGTTCCTTTGCCAAGGCTTCGTCGATGGCACCTCCTCCGATGATGAGGTGCTTGATACGAGCCAAGCGCTCACGCTCTTCAGGCACTTGCAAGGTATTATATACTTGTATCGGCACCATGGCTGCGAAAGTAATATTCTCATCACACTCCCCTTTTGCATCAGAAGTTATTGTACCCAAGCCTTTTACGCCTGACAAAGAATCAGAAACTTTTACTTCTGAGCCTTTTGCTCCAGCCAACGATTCATCAGAAAGAGGATGACCGCTAGGCTTTACGGCGATGAGTTGAAGCTGTCGCTCGATGCTTCGCACCACCACCATCTTGCCTGCGATATAATCGAGCGACATGCAGAGCAACGCCGTGTCGCCGGGTTTCAAACCCAGAAAGTCACAGGTGATGCGGGCAGAGTTGAGCATGCGCTTCTTCTCCACCATCAAGGGCTTCGGCTTGCCCGTGGAGCCGCTGGTATGCACCAGCACTCGTTCACTGTCGTTATTCCATTCCGAAAGAAATTCTTCTAAGGTCATTGTTTTACTATGTTTTTTCGATCCACCCCGTCCCTCCCTAGCCAGTTTTTTTTTTCGATTCACCCCGTCCCTCCCTAGCCAGGGAGGGCTCCACCTCACTCCCCAAGCCCCTCGCTCCTCAGGAGCGAGGGGATGTAACCGCCCTACTCGGTGCTCATAACCGAGCCTACGGCTCTCTAAGGTATCCGCCAGCGAAGCTTTCGCCCTACGGGCTGGCGGCTCTCCTACGCAACAGAGTTGCGATTTTTTGTGCGGTGTAAACCGCCTTGCGATAAGCCTTGCGATAAGCCTTGCGATAAGCCTTGCGATAAGCCTTGCGATAAGCTTTGCGATAAGCTTTGCGATAAGCTTTGCGATAAGCCTTGCGCAAGGCGGTTTACACCGCATAAAAACCGCCGATTAGGCGTAAAAAAAATCGCAACTCTGTTGCGTAGGAAATCATCGCAAGCCCCGTAGGGGCAAAGGCTCCGCTTGCGATACCAAAACTCTGGCGAAGCTATAGCATAGCCAGCTACATCCCTCTCTCCTGAGGAGAGAGGGCTTGGGTGAGAGGTGGAGCCCTCCTTATGAAGGAGGGACGGGGTGGTTGGGAAATATCCTTACGAAGGAATCAAGTTGGGAAATATCCTTACGAAGGAATCAGATTGGGAAATATCCTTACGAAGGAATCAGATTAGAAAAAAGATTATTAAGAAATTATTCTTAATTCACTACCCACAACTTGTCCCCACGAATCTCCAATGGCATTGGGATGTTGTCGGTAAACAACAACCCAGTGCCCAAGCCCTGCGGCATCTGAACATTCGGACCATATACCTTCGCCGCATAATGAGCGATGGCATTGAGTCCGACGTTGCTCTCCAACGCAGAGGTAATCCAACTGCCGATGCCTCGCTGCTTGGCGAGTTCTATCCACTCATTGCAACCATAGATACCTCCATGGAGCGAAGGCTTCAGGATAATGTACTGCGGACGGATGGTATCGAGCAACGCCTCCTTCATCGAACGCACGTTGACACCAATCAACTCCTCATCGAGGGCGATAGGCAATGGCGTTTCACGACAAAGTTTCGCCATCATCGGCCACTGATGCTGCTTAATAGGTTGCTCTATCGAATGGATGTCATATTTCGCCAAAGCCTCCAGTCGGCTCATCGCATTATCGGGTGTAAAGCCACCGTTGGCATCCACACGCAGTTCCACCTGTTCCTTGGAATATACCTCACGGATGCGCTTCACGAGGTCGAGTTCCTTGAAGAAGTCAATGGCACCAATCTTCAGTTTCACACAGTGGAAGCCAGCCTGAAGCTTCTCCTCCAGACGAGCCAGCATCTCCTCGTAAGTACCCATCCACACCAATCCATTGATAGTGATACCCTCCTCGCCTCGGGCGAAAGGAGAGTCGAAGAGAGTGACGAGGTTTTCCATTCCCATAGGAACAGTAATTCCTGCTTTTTTCAAAAGTGCCAAACCTGAAATATCGGAAGAAGAACCTTCTGAAGAAAGAGTTTTTTTCGCTTTATCGAAGTAATCGGCGAATGCCGTTTCGAGTCCGAAGGTGATGCTAGGATAGGCACGAATCATATCATAAGGGATGCGTCCCATCTGTTCCACCATTTGACAAACCTGTCGGAGCGTCACCTCATATTCAGGCTTGGCATCACAGCTGAGGTCAGGCAGTGTAGCACACTCCCCCACTCCCTCCACATCCGGCATTTCGTCGGAAGTAAGGGTCAAGTAAAAACTATGTCTCGTGGTATAAACCCCACGAGACGTGCCAGCCGGCTGTTTAAAATGGAGCGTTCGCTCCGAAATATTTATCTTATACATAAATTATCCATATTGTATTAGCGTAGGCGCTATCAGATGAACGAAGCTAGGCGCAAGGCGGGTTTACACCCGCACAAACGACCGCCGATTAGGCGTAAAACAATCGCAACTTTGTTGCGTAGGAAATCATCGCCAGCCCCGTAGGGGCAAAGGCTCCGCTGGCGATACCAAAACTCTGGCGAAGCTATAGCGTAGCCAGCTACATCCCTATCTCCTGAGGTTTCTGTCCCCCGATAACGGGGGAACCGAAGGGGGGTGTAAAGACCATTGAAGGGGGCTTGGGTGAGAGGTGGAGCCCTCCCTGGCAAGGGAGGGACGGGGTGGGTCGAAAAGAATTCCCTCCCCAGGGAATGAAAGGCTCGAAAGCCCTCTCCAAAGGGAATGAAAAGGGCTCGAAAGCTCTTTACTTTTTCTGTTTCAACTCATACAAATCTTTGCGACGGTCGCGAAGATTTCGTACGGCACCATAGGTATGGAGCTCGTTCAAGAGATTGAGGTCCACATCGCTCACGAGAATCATCTCAGTATTCGCCGTAGCCTCCGAGCGCTTTCCATCGCTAGGGAAGGCGAAGTCGCATGGCGTAAACACGGCACTCTGCGCATACTGGATATCCATGTTATGCACACGAGGCAAGTTGCCCACGCTACCTGCAATCGCCACATAGCACTCGTTCTCGATGGCACGAGCCTGGGCGCAAACTCTTACTCGCTGGTAAGCATTCTGCGTATCGGTCATGAATGGCACGAAGAGAATCTGCATGCCATCTTCCGCCATCAAACGAGAGAGCTCTGGGAACTCCACATCGTAGCAGATGACGATACCAATCTTACCGCAGTCGGTATCGAAAGTCTGGATATGGTTGCCACCGCTCAATCCCCAACACTTCTGCTCGTCAGGAGTAACGTGAATCTTCTCGTACATATCCACGCTACCATCTCGACGGCAAAGGAAGCCGACATTATAGAGGGAATCATCCTTCAGATAAGGCATACTACCCGTGATGATGTTGATGTTATAGCTGATGGCTAGCTCACGGAAGCGATCACGAATCTCCTCGGTATACTGCGCCATCTTGCGGATGCTCTGCGCCTCACCGAGGTCGTTGAACTTCGCCATCAATGGGGCATTGAAATACTCAGGGAAGAGGATGAAGTCGCTCTTGTAGTCGCTCACGGAATCGACGAAGAACTCAACCTGTTCGAAGAGCTCGTCTACTGAAGCGTATGGACGCATCTGCCACTGCACCATTCCGATACGAACGGTTGGCTTGCGATCCACGTAGCTGTCCGTAGGCGGCTGATAGTAGATGTTATCCCACTGGAGCAAGGTTGCGCAGTGCTCGCTCTCCTCGTCGCTAGGCAAGTAGTTGCGGATGACACGGCGCACGTGGAAGTCATTGGAAAGTTGGAAGGTAAGTACCGGGTCGTAGATCTCACGGTTTCTTACATGCTCGATATACTCCTTCGGGCGCATCTTGTCGGCATACTTGTGATAGTTAGGGATTCTGCCGCCAAACATGATGGCCTTCAAGTTGAGCTTCTCGCAGAGTTCCTTGCGATACTCGTACATACGGCGAGCCAAGCGAAGTCCACGATAGTCTGGGTGGATGAACACCTCGATACCATAGAGGATATTACCGTTAGGATCGTGGGTGTTGAAGGTCTCGTTGCCCGTTACCTGAGCATAGGTATGGTCGCCTTTCACCATGTCGTAGTTGACGATGATGGAGAGGGCGCAGCCCACGATCTTATCGTCGACGATGATGACCACCTGACCTTCCGGGAAGATAGTAATGAGTTTCTTGATCTGTGCCTTGGTCCAGAACACATCCGAGTCGGCATAGATACGCTTAAACGACTTGGCAAGCTGGTCATAGTCCTCCATGCGGAGGTTGCGCAAACTTACCTTTTCAATTTTTCGAGTTGGTTCCATAACAACTGTAATTTTATTATATTCTAAATCCGAGTGCAAAGATACATTAAATTATAGATACGACAAAGAGTTTTTGCAAATAAATGATATTTGCAAAAACTCTTTCTTATTTATTATTCGTTTTCTTATCAATATTTCGCCTCATCCTGAGGAATTGCCTCGTCATGGTCGTTGAGGTAGAGCAGCTTGGTAGGCTGATACTTCGAACTAGCCACTGAGTGGTTGTCCTGGCGATAACGAGTCTTGATGCCTCCCAAGTTCAGCATCGTATGGAAGGCGGAGAGACTGGTCTGCACTTGCTTGGTGCGATTCTGCTGGAGTGCCGATTCCACCTGTGGGTAAGCCTTGCCATACGACTGCGATGTCCAGACGATGAGAGGCACATGCAGCTCGTAATCCGATGCCTTCGGCGAGGCATGGAGGAAGAGATTGCGACTGTCGTCGAAGATATTCTCACCATGGTCGCTGGTGTAAAGCATCGCAGCCTTTGCTCCATGTGCCGTGGAAAGCCTTTGTGTTGAGGACAAGCCCCCTTGGCTTGTCTCCCATTTCTGCAATCGTTCGATGATGCCATGCAATACATAGTCGGTATATCGGATGGTATTGTCGTAAGCATTCAGCAGGTCTGTGCGGTTCTCCGGCTTCGCCTCACTCTTCTGGTCGGGCTTGAAATAAGCGAAACTACGAGGATAACGCTCCTGGTAGTTGAAGTGGGAACCATAGGTATGAAGCACGATAAAGAGTTTCTTGTACCTATAATGCTTACCCGATGAAGCATCAGCCTGCGGTAATATTTCATCCAACTTAGCCAGCAAGTCGGCATCATAATGATTCCGGGACGCATCTTTGAGAATATTCTGCGATGAACCTTTTGTCTTTCCTTGGGAAGATGCTTCAGGAGTATTCTCCTCCTTGAGGAAGTAGTGCTCGTCGGCTTGCTCACCCAGGAAGTCGATAAAGGAGTGGTTGGGCAGTTGGTTGCTGATGAACACGGTATGGAAGCCTGCCTCACGGAATGCCGCCAAGATACCTTTCTCATGGAAGAGACGTTCGAAATCCTCGGCAGAGGCAGCCGACAGGAGCATAGGGACACTCTTGTGGGTGGTGTTGCTCTGCGTCATGGCATCGGTAAACGCCGTGATACCTGCGGTCTTGGAAAGAAGCGGGTTGGTGTCACGTTCATAGCCATAAAGGCTGAAGTCGTGGGCACGAGCGGTCTCTCCCACCACCATCACGTAGATCTCAGGGGCATCGGCAGGATGCTCGCTCTGGGCATCGAAGCGGAAGCTGCGACTCGCCTGCTGATAGTCCCCTGAAGCTGCATTGCGCTCGAAGGCGAGGTAGAGATTATAACATACATTGACAGGATAAAGCTGGTCGAGCATGCTATATCGACTCACAGCCACATAGCACGCCAAAAGGCTCAGCAAACCTACTGCCCCGACATTCATCGCCCATCGGCGCACACTAGTCTGGAAGGATTTCTTCAATTCCAAGACTGGGCAATCAGAAGAGGAAGAAAGAGAAGACCCATCTTCTCTTTTACCTGAGGATGACTGCTGAGCCCCAACTTCTCCTTTACCTGAGGATGCCTGCGAAGACTCTTTCCTACAAATATTGACCACTCCGAGGATGAGCAACGGCAGATACACCACGAACACACCCACCACGGCTGGCACCAGGTTGTCGAGCAACTCCATCGCCTCGCCCGGGTTAGTGGTTACGAGGTTCAGAAACATATCGACAGCTATCACACCCGTACCGAAGAGATAGAGCAGCACGAGCTGGAAGGCAGCGAAGAACACAAGAATGAACGACCACCATATCATCTTGCCCGGTCGCTTGGCTATCGAAAGGAACAGCATGTATGCCGCCAACGGCAAGAGTACATTGGCACCACATGCCCACGACGACCACCCCTCCGTAAAGCAGAGGGCGATGTTAGGCAACAACAGGGCTATCACTGCATACCAATACAGAAACACCCCTGCCGACACCTTATTATATATATACTTCAAACGATTCATTGATTTTGATTAGCATTAGACTGCATCATACAGATGCAGAAATTATCTGAATATTTCTTTGACACGAGAACAAACGAGCAGTACGGTTGAATTGTCCAACGCACCCTGAAAGGGTAACCTGCTCCTAGTCTAGGGCAACGCCCTAGGTAATAGGCAAGCAAGAATGTCGCCCTGTAAGGGCAACAGCGTTATGTTTATAGGGAATTTTATGCTTTTGCCCTTACAGGGCGCATTTTCCCTAACATTTACCCAGGGCGTTGCCCTGGGCTAGGTGCTTCTGGGCTTTCAGCCCGTGTCAACCGTACAGGTGGAAAACAAACAGAACGTTCGTCGACATTCTACAGGACAGACGTTGATGTTCAACAGGACAGACGTCGACATTCTACAGGACAGGCGTTGACGTTCAACAGGACAGACGTTGACGTTCAACAGAACACGTCTTTTGTATTCATTAGAACGCCTCATTGATGTTAAAGAGGAATCCCGACTGTCCCGACTTACCGAATCCATAATCCAAGCGGACATTGACATTCTTCTTGAATTCCCAGCGATAACCGAAACCAGCATTAGGCAGGATATGTTTGCTACGCAGGGCTGAGAACTTAGGGAAAACCGTTCCTGCTCCAGCCCACACCACGATGCCATTGCGCTTCCACACATGCTGGCGCAGCTCCACCTGAGCCTCCATCTTATGCTTGTCACGATAACGTCCCTCGTAGTAACCACGCATCGTATTGGAATTGCCCAAGAGCGACATCATGCCCCATGAAGGATTGCCGAAGTTGAACTTGGTGCGCACGTCCTCTGCCAGGATAGCTCCCTTCCAAGGACGCTGATAGGCATCGAATCTGAACTCGGTGGTACTGAAGGCGTAGTCGTTGCCCATGAAACGAGGACGAAACATCTGCTTCACGTTGAGATAAACTCCACGATGAGGATTGGTGAGGTTATCGCGCGTATCATACATCACCGACAAGCCTACGCCCACATTCCAAGTATGTCGGTCCATTCCCTCCAACAGCTCTGGGCGATCGATGCTTTTGCCAATCACATAATCGTAGCTAGCCATCGGTCCTACATAAAAGCCCTCGGCAAGACGGAAGAGGAAACTGCCCTCTATCTGCGCCTGCCATCGCTTCATCTCGCTCTCATTATTGGAGTCATCGCCCATATCGTAGCCCATGCCCCAATATTTACAAGGGAAGGAATAGAAATAGAGCGTATAGTCGGCACGATACTTACCCTTGGGGAAGATGTGGTTGCCACGAATGCCCAAGAGATAGAACCCCACCGTACTCACATCGCCAAAGAGCGATACGTTGGAGGGTGGCAGGATGCTGTCAGTTGGGTCGGTGCGATAGAGACCTGCCGCCACCAACCCGAGACCCAGCTTGGTATCGGTAGCGTAGTGCGGACCTCCTATCACGCTGAAGTCAAAACGCTTGTGCTTCTTGTTCTTGTTGGCATCGTTGAAATAGTCGAGGAATCGGGTCACCCACGATTTCTTGACAGAAGATGTCGAATCCTTTGAGGCTGCCGTGGTTGGCTTCTCCACGACCACGGTGTCCTGCACTTGTGGCTCAGAGGCATAGCTGCCCAATGCCATCGATGAAACCAAGATTGTTGTCAGTATATGCTTCATGAGTCAGTATTATATAAAGTTCAAACGAATAGTTGATGTTCTCGATACCCCATGGCATCAGTCCTAGTAGACCAATGCCACATTGTCTATCCAGAAGGTGTTGCCTGGGGTACCGATGTAAGCGCCACCATGCGAAGAAGAGAACTGGAGGACGAGATGTGTAGGTGTCTCGTTGGCAGAAGCCCATCCTATCTCCTTGACAGGCACGCTCTTGCCATGGCTGTTGCGGGCATAGTCGGTGGAACGAAGTCCCATGAGCGAGGCATCATATCCAGCCATGTGACGGATGTCGCCATAATGGATGGTATAAGTGGCATTGTTCACCCATCCGTTGCTGCTCTTGCCATACTTCACGACCATGGTGCCCACACGCTTTGCCGTGATGTTACCTTTGGCATCCTCATGGCGTTTCTGCAGATACAGTACGGTAACAGCATAGTCATGACCTGCCACGGTTGAAGCACCGCTGAAACCATTCTGCTTGATACGGGTAGGACTGCTGCTCAGGAGCGTCTTGTAGTCATATTTCAATGCCTTTGGACGAGCCGTGAAAGGGATACCCCAGTTGATTGCCTTCGGACCGTCCTTGGTGCCCGTGATAGGCTCACGCACATCGCCCAGGAAGAGGGAACCGGCAGCCAGCACCTTGATGTTGATAAGTCCGAGCACCTTCACCTTTTCGATGTGGGTCACCAACTTGGCACAATAGCCACTGCCTCGCTGCTCTCTGAACACCGAGTTGTTGGTCTTGTAGATGCCCGACACATGAGCCAGCACATTGGAGGTGCCCCAAGGCGAACCGCCCTTATTGGTATAAGGCACGTTACCGTTGATGGTCATGCTAGGCCCTACGGCATAAACTGTTTTTTGGTGTCCACCGATGATACCCGATTCCTTGATGTTTCTCACTACCCAATGATCCATGTTGCCATACTTGAGTGGCACTACTCTTTCCTGTCCCATCGCTGGAACACACGACAAGGCTGCAAACGCCATTGCTACACTTAATAATTGATACTTCATATCTATCACTTTTATTACATTCTCAATATCTTTATCTTTCACTCAGATTACATTCTCAATATCTTTATCTTTCACTCAGATTTCATTCGTAAGAAATCTTCATGAAAATTCCCTCTATTTCTTTAAGAATGCAAAGATAGAAAAATATTTAAAGGATTTGGGTTTTCTGTAGAACAAATGTAATAATATTAAGAATTTATAATATATTTAGGCTATTTTAAAGCATTAGGGCACTTCGTATCTTCCATTCCGAAACACAAAAGAGGGGGCATAAATCACTCCAACATACGCCCTGAAAGGGGCAGAAGCTCCTAGCCTAGGGCAACGCCCTAGGTAATATGTATGCAAGAATATCGCCCTGTAAGGGCAAAAGCATAAAATTCCTATAATTATAATGCTTTTGCCCTTACAGGGCGACTTTGCTAGATGCCTTATTACCCAGGGCGTTGCCCTGGGCTAGGTGCTTTTTGGGCTTTCAGCCCGTCCTTGTCACTATCAATGCGACTTTTGATGCACTCTCGAATTCTTATTTAGCGATTGGCATACATATTCTCGTAATACTTCTGATAGTCGCCGGAGGTGACGTTGTCCATCCACTCCTGGTTCTCCAGATACCACTTCACGGTCTTCTCGATGCCTTCCTCGAACTGGAGACTAGGCTCCCAGCCCAACTCACGCTGCAACTTGCGAGAGTCGATGGCATAGCGCATGTCGTGGCCCTTGCGGTCGGTAACGTAGGTGATGAGGTCGAGATCCTCGCCTTCCTTGCGACCCAACAAGCGGTCAACGGTCTTGATGACCACCTTGATGATGTCGATGTTCTTCCACTCGTTGAAACCTCCGATGTTGTAGGTCTCGGCAATCTTACCATTGTGGAAGATGATATCGATGGCACGTGCGTGGTCTTCCACGTAGAGCCAGTCTCTCACGTTCTCGCCCTTTCCGTATACTGGCAATGGCTTGCGATGACGGATATTGTTGATGAAGAGCGGAATCAACTTCTCTGGGAACTGGTAAGGACCATAGTTGTTGGAGCAGTTGGTCACGATGGTTGGCATGCCGTAAGTGTCGTGGAACGCACGCACGAAGTGGTCGGAGCTAGCCTTGGATGCTGAGTATGGAGAGTGAGGATTGTACTTGGTGGTCTCCACGAAGAACTCCTCGCCGTAAGCCTCGTGGTTCTTGCCACTGGAAGCCTTGGTAGAGAATGGCGCAGGGATGCCCTCTGGGTGGGTCATCTTCAAGGCACCATACACCTCGTCGGTGGAGATGTGGTAGAATCGCTTGCCCTCGTATCCCTCAGGCAGACTCTCCCAATAGGTCTTGGCAGCCTGGAGCAGCGACAGTGTACCCATCACGTTGGTATGGGCGAAAGTGAATGGGTCCTTGATGCTTCGGTCTACGTGGCTCTCGGCAGCGAGATGGATGATGCCATCCACCTTGTAGTCCTGCATGAGCTTGAGCATGAGGTCGAAGTCGCAGATGTCGCCCTTCACGAAGGTATAGTTTGGCTTGTCCTCGATGTCCTTGAGGTTCGCCAGGTTGCCGGCGTAAGTCAACTTGTCGAGGTTGATGATATGATACTCTGGGTATTTGTTCACGAAAAGTCTTACGACGTGTGAGCCGATGAAGCCTGCTCCACCCGTGATGATGATATTCTTTTTCATTTAATGTTGAGTGTTAAATGTTACATGTTTCACTATGCTTTCGCTGCCTCAGCCAGTTCGGCGATGCACTTCTTCAGACTGTCGGTCCAGTAAGGCACCTTCCAGCCGAAGGTCTTCTTCAACTTACTCTTGTCGAGTACAGAGAAGTGAGGGCGCTTCACAGGGCTAGGGAACTCTTCGCTGTAGCAAGGCTGGATGTCGCAGGTGTTGCCAGAGAGCTCGCAGATGATCTTGGCGAAGTCGAACCAAGAGCATACACCCTCGTTGGAGAAGTGGTAGATGCCAGTCTTGTCCAGCTGGTCGGTCTCGATGATGTGGGCGATGACCGCAGCCAAGTCGCCAGCGTAGGTAGGGGTACCCACCTGGTCGAAGACAACCTTCAAGGTATCGTGGCTAGCCGTCAGGCTCTGCATGGTCTTCACGAAGTTCTTGCCCCACTGTGAGTAGAGCCAAGCAGTACGGATGATGATATGCTTGCAACCTGTGGCAGCGATGCTCTGCTCGCCAGCCAACTTGGTCTTGCCATACACGCCGAGTGGATTGGTCTCCCAATCTTCCTTGCAAGGAATGTTCTTGTCGCCCTGGAACACATAGTCGGTGCTCACATGGATGAGGGTTCCGTCCACCTCCTTGATGGCCTGAGCCAGATTGCCTGCCGCTGTATTGTTGAGCAGGTTGGCGAGGTCGAAGTCGCTCTCCGCCTTGTCCACGTTGGTATAGGCGGCGCAGTTCACGATAACCTGGATGTCATCAGCCTTGACCTTGGCACGAATGGCGTCAAGGTTTGTGATGTCTAACTTCTCATAGCCTTCAGCCACATCGGTGAAGACGAAATGGTGCTTGCTGTTCTTGGCGCACTTCTGCATCTCATGGCCTAGCTGACCATTGGCGCCTGTTACTAAAATATTCATCGTTTTAAAAAGCTTGTTTTCTATTATATATAAAATATGTGGCAAAGATAAATATAAATTCTGATATATGCAAGTTTTCTAATAAGATTCTAACAAATATTAAACTTATTGGGGAAACAAAAAGCCCGCCAGCCTCTTTCACAAGAGATTGGCGGGTCTTACCTTCAACAATTCTTTTTTCCCTTACATAAACTAATCCTGTTTTTATTTAAATCAACATACTAAATCAACAAAAGGAATATTCTTACCTTTATTTATTATTAGAAGACTTGAAGTGGTATTAAAACCTATTTTACTTTTTACTATATTTTGCCTTTTTTGATTTCGGGTGCAAAGTTACTGCAAAATCTCGTAGGTTGTATGCCCAAGTAAGTGGAAAGTAAAAATGAAGTAGACTTTTGTAGACGCTAAGTATCATTATATCAACAAGTTCACCTATTTAACTATTTTTAGAAAAGTAAACGTTTTATTGTCGGATATTTTTTGTACATTTGCAAAATAATTCACGATTTGTACATTTAAGTCAACATATTAGCAGTCAACATGAGAATAATAGCTATCGCTTTCTTACTGATTTCATCCCTTGTCGCCTTTGGCAAGAGCGATGAGGAACAGCTCCTGAAGCACTTGGACCAAGCCCTCTCCGAGGCACCCCACTTCACCTACCAGAAAGAGAGACATATCAAACAGCTGAAGCGAAACCTCGCCGATGCCAGCACCAACGAGCAGAGACTGGTGTGGATGGACAGCATATACCTCGCCTATTCCACCTACAGGTACGACTCTGCCACAGCTTACGTCAACAAGGGCTTGCAGCTAGCCCAGCAAATAGGCAACAAGGAGTATATCGTCCGCAATGAGATTAACCGAGCGCAAGTGCTCTCGGTAGGGGGATTCTATAGCCAGTCGGAAGCGGTACTCAAGTCGATGAATCCAGAGGATTTCGACCGACACACCCGCAAGTTCTACTATTCCACCTATGCCTGGCTCTACAACTATTGGAGTGCCTTCTGCGCCAATTCCGAGTTTGCCGACGGCTACATGGAGCTCAAGAAGAAGTACATCCTCCTCACCCTGGAGAACTTCAAGGCAGAAGACCGCAATACCGCCCTGTATCATTACCTGGCGGCAGAATGCGAGTACCTCGACCACCCTACCAGCAAGAAGGTGCTCGACGGATTCATGAAAGCCGTACGCTCCTCAGCCACCAACACCCGAGTACATGCCTCGGCGGCATACGGAGTGGCTCGATACTTCCTGGACATGGACCGTACCGACCTCTACGAGCAATATCTCGTGGAGGCAGCCATCAGCGACTCGGAATGCCAGCTCAAGGAGACGATGGCACTCCAGAAGCTTGCCACCTTCTTATATAAGAAAGACCCGAAGTACAACAAGCGTGCAGCTAGATACATCAAGATTTCGATGGAAGATGCGCAGTTCTTCAACAACCGACTGCGCATGATGGAGATTTCGAGCATCCTGCCTGTCATCGCCTCCGCCAACCAGGCAGCAGCCGAACGTTCCCGCACCCGATTCCAAGTGGCGCTCATCGTATCGTGCGTCTGCCTGCTCATCGCCGTCATCACGGCGGTGGTCAGCAACAACCGAAAAAACAAACTTAAGAGAAACAGAAGGGTTATAGAGCAGAAAAATAAACAATTGGAAGAGCTCAACGGGCGACTCATCGCCACCAACAAGCGACGTGAGACCTACCTGCGCCTCTTCATGGACATCAGTGCCCTCTACATCCGCAAGCTCGACGACTACCGCAAGTTGGTAAGCCGCAAGATCAAGGCTCGCCAAACCGACGACCTCTTGAAGACAATCAATAGCTACAAGCTTGCCGAAAACGACTCGATGATATTCTACCATCGCTTCGACAAGGCGTTCCTGGAGCTATATCCTCACTTCGTGGATGAGTTCAACGAGCTCCTCTTGCCAGAGTACCAGATTACCCTGCCGCAGCCAGGAACCCTCACCACCGAAGTGCGAATCTATGCACTGATGCGACTGGGTGTAACCGACAGCCAGGAGATAGCCACCCTGCTGTTCTACTCCACCCAGACCATCTACAACTACAAGTCGAGCATGCGCTCGAAGGCGAAGAACCGCGAAACCTTCGAGAACGACATCAATCGACTTTGCCACATTATATAATAGATTCAAGTTTCACATGTAGACTAGGATTCGCCCTGAAAGGGCAAAAGCACCTAGCCCAGGGCAACACCCTGGGTAAAATAGCGTCAACAACAAACCCAGGGCGTTGCCCTGGGCTAGGTGCTTTTGGGCTTTGGCTTTCCCTTCGGTCGCCGATTTACAATTCAGCCCGTCGGATGACCCTATCATTTATTCTCTATGAATGACGGTTCCATTCGCCTGATGGGTGGCAAGCACCAACACCTCGGCTATTTGGACATGCTCCGGCGCACTGGCAGCATAGTAACATACATCAGCCACGTCATCGCCATTGAGCGGTTCGATGCCACGATATACATTGTCGGCACGACGGGTGTCTCCATGGAAACGGATGTTGGAGAAATTGGTCTCCACCAATCCAGGCTTCACGTTGGTGACACGCACCTTGGTGTGGGCCACGTCGATACGGAGTCCATCGCTGATGGCCTTCACCGCAGCCTTGGTGGCACAATACACGTTGCCGCCCGCATAAGCGGCATCACCAGCCACACTACCTATATTAATAATGTGTCCATGGTTGCGCCTTACCATCCCCGGCACGATGAGACGAGTCATGGTGAGCAAGCCCTTGATGTTGGTGTCCACCATCTGGTCCCAGTCGTCGAAGTCACCCTCGTACTCAGGTTCCAGTCCCCTCGCCAAGCCAGCGTTGTTGATGAGCACGTCGATGTTACGCCATGGCTGAGGGATATAGTCTACCGCCTTCTTGGCAGCCTCACGATTACGCACATCAAAGGCGAGAGCCAGCACCTGTATGCCATCCGTCTCCTCCAGTTCATGCTTCAAGATTTCCAACTTGCCCGTGTTACGACCTGTGATGATGAGATTGTAGCCGCCTCTGGCGAAACGGCGTGCGCAACCTTCGCCTATTCCACTTGTTGCGCCTGTGATAAGAGCTATTTTATCCATAATATTTAGAATTTTAGATGTTTGATTACCTAGATGTTTCGATGAGGATTATCCTGATGTTTCGATAAGGATTACTGTAGCGACATCACTCGCTACAGTACGAGGAAACGAACCTCAGCGTTCGTCATCTTCTCGATTTCGTTCATCGGACGCTTGTAGTACACGCTTTGCACAGCCTTGTTGATGATGCCATGTCCCACGGCGAGGATGGTCTTGCCGGGGTAAGTCACCTTGAGCCAAGTGAGGAAGTTCTGGGCTCTCGACTTCATCTTCTCCAAGCCCTCGATGTTGCTAGGCCAGTCCTTCGGGTTCTTTGGCAAGGAAGGGATGAACTTGCCCGTAAAGTCGCCCCAGTCGCGTTCTCGGAGCAACGGGGTGGTTACTATATACTTCTCGATTTGCTCATCCGAGAGAGGCGTATTTCCACCAGATAAGGGTGTTTGTCCATCCGACAGGGGTTTATCCGAGAGAGGCAAGCCGTCAGCCCCCAGGAGATGAGGACGGGCGATGATTTCGCAGGTCTGTATGCTTCGCCACAAGTCGCTTGCCACAAAGACGTCGATATGATTGTTTGCCATCTTGCGAGCCACCTCCTCAGCCTGCTGGATACCTTTCTCGTTGAGTTTGCCAGGAGTCTGCCCTTGCAAGATTTGGGCTGCATTGTCCACGGTCTCGCCGTGGCGTACTAGATATAATGTTGTCATGTCATTTATCGGTTTAAAAACTTTATCGCTTACAAAATTACGGCTTTTTATCAAGAATAAGGAATAAATAGCGTTAAATAAGATATAAAAAGCTAGCTTTATCGAAATTCTTTCGTACTTTTGCAAGGAAGTTGACTAAACAAACTGTTTTAGCGAACCCACAAACTGACGAAAAAGAATCGACCTGTACGGTTGAACGGGCTGAATTGAAAATCGGCGACCGAAGGGAAAGCCAAAGCCCAGAAGCACCTAGCCCAGGGCATCGCCCTGGGTTAATGTCGGGGAATCAATGCGCCCTGTAAGGGCAAAAGCATAAAATTCCCTATCAATATAACGCTTTTGCCCCTTCAGGGCGACATTCTTGCTTGCCGATTACCTAGGGCGTTGCCCTAGGCTAGGTGCTTCTGCCCCTTCGGGGCGTGTTGGACTATTCCAACCGTACAGCTTGAAAAAATCAAACGATGAAATCAAAAGATGAAGATGAAATCAAAAGATGAAATCAAAAGATGAAATCAAAAGATGAAGATGAAAGTAAAATTAAACGAAATATAAATTAGAAGATTATGAAAGTAGTACATAGTTCTTTGTTTCGCGCCTTGTGCGCCATCGTGGTGGGCGTATTGCTCATCCAGTACCGAGAGCAGACCGTCACCTGGATTACGATAGCCATCGGCGTGCTGTTCTTCCTGTCGGGAGTCATCTCCCTCGTATCTTATTATGGGGCCAAGCGCAATTACGAGAAGATGCAGGGCGTGATGATCCATGATGCCCAGGGCAAGCAGATTTCGGGCATACGCCCTAACTTCCCGATTGTAGGCGTGGGCTCTCTGCTCTTGGGTGCCATCCTGGCGCTGATGCCAAACGTATTCATCGCCTGGCTCATGTTCATCCTCTCGGCGATACTCATCCTGGGAGCACTCACCCAGTTGGCAAACCTAGCCACGGCTGCCAAGATGGGGCGTGTGGGCATCGTGTTCTGGCTCTTCCCTTGCGCCCTCTTGCTGCTTGGCATCCTTGCCATCATCAAGCCTTCGGTCATCGCCTCCGCGCCATTGCTCGTCATCGGTTGGGCGATGCTGGTGTATGGCGTGGTGGAATGCATCAATGCCTTCAAGATTTCCAACAACCGCAGGAAGTGGAATGCCAGCAATGTGGATGTGAGTGTGAAATTCGGCTTTGGCAACCCTGACGATACCCAGGCTAAAGTAAAAGCAAAAGACGATGACGACATCCAGGAGGTTACTCCTATCGAAGAAAAATAGCAAAGGAGTGCTTGAAGCATAAAAGAAAAGAGGGTGTGTCATAAGTCATGCCCTATGCGCCCTGAAAGGGCAATCTGCCCCTAGCCCAGGGCATCGCCCTGGGATTAACGACCCAACAAAATATCGCCCTGAAAGGGCAAAAGCATCTCATTATTAATGCTTTTGCCCTTTCAGGGCGACATTGCTTAATACCAACATTACCCAGGGTGTTGCCCTGGGCTAGGTGCTTTTGGGCTTTGGCTTTCCCTTCGGCCGCCGATTTACAATTCAGCCCGTCTTTGTCTGCTATCTATAGGACTTATGACACACCCTCTTTTCTTTTTATAAGGACTTAGCCCTTCACTTCTCTCACCAAGCCCTCCACGTAACGGCAGAGGATGCCGATGCCCTTCTCGTTCTCGCCACCCTGAGGGATGATGATGTCGGCATAGCGCTTGGTAGGCTCGATAAACTGCTCGTGCATAGGTTTCAACACCTTGAGGTAGCGATCCACCACCATCGACACCGTACGACCACGGTCGATGGTATCTCGCTGGATGTTGCGAATCAAGCGTTCGTCGGCATCGGTGTCCACGAACACCTTGAGGTCCATCAGGTCGCGCAGCTTCTTGTCGACCAAGGTCATGATACCCTCGATGATAACCACGGGCTTAGGCTCCACGTGGATGGTCTCCTTCTCACGATTGCACTTCAGGTAGCTGTAGGTAGGCTGTTCGATGGCCTTGCCGGCACGCAGGTCGGCGAGCTGCTGGTGCAGGAGCTTCCAGTCGAAGGCGGAAGGATGGTCGAAGTTGATGTTATGACGCTCCTCCTCGGTCATGTGCGAGGTGTCGTTATAGTAGGAGTCGAGTGGCACCACAGCCACATAGTGTGGAGGCAGCACCTCCACGAGGCGCTTCACCACCGTTGTCTTGCCGGAGCCTGTGCCGCCGGCGATACCGATCACGGTTACTTTATTGTTGTTGTTTTCTTTCATATTTCTTTATATCTTTATTCTGTTATTTTGTTCTTATGAGGCTTATCATCTGTTGTAGACAAAGCCCTCGCAGATTTCCCGACTATTGGCGATAACCGATTGGCGTTCAGACGGATTTCAGTTATTACCCCCCTAACGTATCTCGATTTCCTCGAACATCTTGCGATAGTACTCTGCCTTCTTCTCCACTGCCAACGGATAGGCTCGGCTGCTGGAAGGCATGCGATAGAGGCGAAGGGGCCTGCCCTCGAACTCAAACTCCACATAGCCTCCCATCTCCAGGGTTGTCTTACCGGATTTCTTACCACCAAGTTTGATGCCGAAGTGTTCGGTAAAGACCTTGGTGGCGAGCTGTCCAGCGGTGAGCACCGCCCGGCAATGGGGCAACTGGCGCAGCATGCCGTCCAGGTCGGAAGGCTCCACTATCTGAAGGTCCTTGTCGCTGGCGGTGTTCTTGGTGCGAATCACCTGCTGGGCGGTATCGTAGATGGCGACGCCCTTCTCGGCGAGGAACTCCTTGATGAGATCCAGGCGATACGTCTTGTGCTCTGTGTCCACGAAGTGCAGCTTGTCATCGAAGTAGATGATGCCGAAGATACGCCACATGTCGTTCTGGAAGTTAGGGTAATACCAGGGCATGCACCATCGTTTCTCCGACGGCGGGAACGTGCCGAGCATCAGCAGTTTGGCGTTGCTCGGCAACCAAGGCTCAAAGGGATGGTTCTCTAACATTTAACTTTGAAATTTATGATTAGCTAAAACTTTTCCACCTATACAGTTGAAATCATCAATACGCCCCGAAGGGGCAGAAGCACCTAGCCTAGGGCAACGCCCTAGGTAATATACATGCAAGAACTTCGCACTGGGCTAGGTGCTTTTGGGCTTGCAGCCCGTGTCAACCATACAGCTTGGAACTTCCTACTTCTTCTCCTTGATGAGATACACCACCACTGGCAGGTGGTCGCTGAAGCCGTTGAGCCATCTGCCGCCAGCCTGGGTACGGAGAGGAGCACCCTTGTACTGTCCCTCCTGCTGGATGAGGTAGTCGCGGCGGAATACCTGGTTCTTCCAGAACTTCAGACTCGAATAATCCTTGTGCTTCTCGTCCTTGTTCAAGAGGCTAGGAGTCATCACGATCTGGTCGAAGAGATTCCAGGAACCGTTGTAGAAGAGGGTTCCCTTGCCCTCCTTGGCTAGGATGTTGTACCATGGGTTGTACATGTCGTCCTTGCCCACCTCGGAGATGTTTGCCTTCGCCTGAAGCACCTTGTGCATGCTGACGTTGGTAGGGTCGTCGTTCATATCGCCCATCACGAACACCTTCAGCTTTGGGTTCTCTCTCAGCAGCGAGTCCTTCACTGCCTTGGTCTGGCGGGCACCGCTCTCACGATAGAAGGAGCCCGAGAAACGGCTAGGCCAGTGGCACACGATGACTGCCACGTCCTCGCCAGCCAACTCGCCACGCACGGTGAGGAAGCCACGGGTGTAATAAGCCGAGTCCTTAGTCAGTTCCTGCACGTATGGCACGAGCTTGACGTTCTTCACCTGGAAGAGCTGTGGATTGTAGAGCAAGGCGCAGTCGATGCCACGGCGGTCTGGGCCCTCGATGTGGACATATTTCATGTTGCGCGCCTTGAGCGGTGGCTGGGCGGTGAGGTCGTCGAGCACACGGTCGTTCTCCACCTCCGCCATTCCGATGAAGGAGCAGCCCACGTTAGGCAGCACGTCGGTACCCATGTCGGCGAGGGCACGAGCCATGTTCTTCAACTTGTTGGTGTACTTCATGCCGTTCCATCCCTTGGCAGGAAGATACTCATAGTCGTTCTTGCCCGCGTCGTGACAGGTGTCGAAGAGGTTCTCCTGGTTGTAGAAGCCCACGGCATACACCTGGAACTTCTTCTGGGCAGAGGCAGCGAGGTTGACAATCAACAGCGCCGCCAACAAAAGCATTTGTCTTTTCATTTCTTACCTTATTATATTATTCATATTATACTATTCTTACCTTATTTTATTATTCATATTATACTATTCTTATCTTTTTATATTATTCATATTATACTACCTTATTATATTATAGTCCCCCAAATAGATAAAAATCGGGCTGAAGGCCCCAAAACGCCTATCCTAGGGCAACGCCCCACAGCTTAATTTCATGCTGTACGGCTGGAATTGTCCCATACGCCCTGAAAGGGCAGAAGCACCTACCCTAGGGCAACGCCCCACAGCTTAATTTCAAGCTGTACGGCTGGAATTGTCCCATACGCCCTGAAAGGGCAGAAGCACCTACCCTATGGCAACGCCCTACAGCTTAATTTCATGCTGTACGGCTGGAATTGTCCTATACGCCCTGAAAGGGCAGAAGCACCTACCCTAGGGCAACGCCCCACAGCTTAATTTCAAGCTGTACGGCTGGAATTGTCCCATACGCCCTGAAAGGGCAGAAGCACCTACCCTATGGCAACGCCCTACAGCTTAATTTCAAGCTGTACGGCTGGAATTGTCCCATACGCCCTGAAAGGGCCAGAAGCACCTATCCTAGGGCAACGCACCACAGCTTAATTTCATGCTGTACGGCTGGAATTGTCCAATACGCCCTGAAAGGGCCAGAAGCACCTAGCCTAGGGCAACGCACCACAGCTTAATTTCATGCTGTACGGCTGGAATTGTCCAATACGCCCTGAAAGGGCAGAAGCACCTAGCCTAGGGCAACGCCCTAGGTAATATACATGCAAGAACTTCGCCCTGTAAGGGCAAAAGCATAAAATTCCCTATAAATATAATGCTTTTGCCCTTTCAGGGCGCATTTATTCCCCGACATATACCCAGGGCGTTGCCCTGGGCTAGGAGCTTCTGCCCTTTCAGGGCGTGTAGGGATATTTCTACCAACTGCTCTGCAAACTTCACCAACTCGCCCTGATGAATTTCAGGGCGTGTAGGGATATTTCTACCAATTGCTCTGCAAACTTCACCAACTCGCCCTGATGAATTTCAGGGCGTGTAGGGATATTTCTACCAGAGCGTACTGGAATATTCCACCCTACAGCGGGATTTCTTGTACAAAGATACCTCATTAATCGCAATTATCGCTATGAAAATGAAACTTTTTTCGATTTTCACTGAATTTTAACTAAAAAGACTTTCATTTTCAAAATAAATTTCGTTACTTTGCACCACTATTCATAAATAAAATGTAAACTATGCAGAAAAAGGTAAACCTAGCAGTGTTTGCTCTCTTCTCTTGTTCGCTGGCCATGGCTCAGGAAAACAACACTGAGCAGAAGGCTGCCTCCGGGCTCGACGAGAACGCATTCACATTCACCGAGGCACAGTTGGGCGAGGATGACGACATGTCTTCCAACGTGACCATCCTCAACTCCACCAACAACGTCTACGCTAGCGAGGCAGGCTATCTGTTCTCGCCAGTGAGATTCCGTTACCGTGCCTTCAACCAGAAGTACAACGACGTATATATCAACGGTGCTTCGATGAACGACATGGAGACCGGACAGTTCCGCTTCTCCAACATAGGCGGTCTGAACCGATTCACCCGCAACGTAGACTTCGCCCTCCCTTTCGAGAGCAACAACTACTCGATGACGGGCATGGCTGGTAGCAACAACTACGACATGCGTGCCGGAAGCATGCAGACGGGGCAGTACGCCAGCGTGGGCGTTTCCAACCGCAACTACACGCTCCGTGGGCTCTACACCTACAGCAGCGGCTTCAACGACAAGGGCTGGGCCATCAGCGCCGGCGTAACTTATCGCTGGGCCAACCGCGGCTACGTGGAGGGCACCTTCTACAACGCCCTCTCCTACTACCTGGGCGTGCAGAAGAAGTGGCTGAACGGTCACTCTCTGAGCTTCTCCACCTGGGGCAACCCTACCGAGCGAAGCACCCAGGGCGCATCCACCGACGAGGCTTACTGGCTCGCCAACGACTACTATTACAACCCTTACTGGGGCTACCAGAACGGGCACAAGCGCAACTCCCGAGTGGTAAACGACTTCGCTCCTTCCGCCATCCTGACCTGGGACTGGGACATCAACGACAAGATGAAGCTCACCACCTCGCTCTTCGGCAAGTACTCGATGTATAAGAGCACCAAGCTCAACTACAACAACGCCGAGAACCCACAGCCAGACTACTGGAAGAACTTCCCATCTGCCAACTTCTATGTTTGGGGCGACTTCAAGAACGGCAACAACGCCTACAACTGGGATGCCTGGAACAGCGCCGTGAACTACTGGACCGCCAGCAAGTACAACCGACAGATAGACTGGGACCGCCTCTACTACGCCAACCAGCAGGCTGCCAAGAACGGACAGGAGACGATGTACTACGTACAGGCGAAGCACAACGACAACCTGAACCTCGTGCTCTCCTCCACCCTCAACACCCAGCTCGGAAGAAAGAAGAACCTCGCCACGGGCATCATGCTCGGCAAGAACAGCAACCGCCACTACCAGACGATGGAGGACATGCTCGGAGGTACCATCTTCCATAACGTCAACTCCTACGCCATCGGCGACTACCCTATCACCGACCCACGCGTGCAGTACGACCTCAACACGGCTGGTCCTAACAACACCGGCAAGCTGGTCTATGAGGGCGACAAGTTCGGCTACGACTATCGCATCGACGTGAACAAGGCGAATGCCTGGACCACCTTCACCAGCGAGTTCTCCCGCATGAAGGCGATGCTGAGCGGCCGCATCGGCTACACCGGCATGAAGCGACATGGATACATGCGCAACGGTATGGCAGCCGACAACAGCTACGGCGACAGCGGCACCGCCAACTTCCTGGACGGTGGCGTGAAGGGCTCGCTCAACGTAGACCTGGGCAGAGGCCACGCCTTCAGCATCGGCGCCGGATACGAGTGGCGTGCCCCTATGGCAAGCACAGCCTTCTTGGCTCCAGAGATCAACAACGACTTCGTTACCAACCTCAAGAACGAGCGCATCTTCTCCAGCGAGTTCAGCTACCAGTACCAGAACGCCTGGTTGCACGCCAACCTGAGCGGCTACTACAGCCGTCTGGAGAACGTAACCGAGTGGCAGAACTTCTACAACGACGATGAGAACTCCTTCACCTACGTATCCATGACCGGACTGAAGAAGGAGTACTACGGCCTGGAGGCAGGCTTGAAGGTGAAGCTCACCTCATGGCTCGACCTCAAGACCCTCGGCACCATCAGCGAGGCGAAGAACATCAACAACGTGACCGCCAACTACATGCTCTCCAAGAGCGCCGAGGTATACACCGACAAGGCTTACGTCATCGACATGCGCGAGAGTGGCACACCGCTCACCGTGGGTAGCATCGGTCTGGGCATGCACACGGGCGGATGGTACATCGACCTCAACGCCAACTACTACGACCGCATCTACCTCTCCTACTCGCCTAGCTACCGCTACGAGCGAGTGCTGAAGAACCGCCAGGCGGCTCACCAGAAGTATCCGGAGATATTCGATGCCACCGTAAGCGAGGACGGCAACAGCTTCCTGCCAGAGGCTGTGGCTCAGGCAAAGGGCCACGGCGGATGGATGGTGGACATGAGCATCGGCAAGAGCGTGAGACTGAAGAAGGGTTCGCTCAACTTCAACCTCATGATCACCAACCTGCTGAACAACCAGAAGCTCGTGACCGGCGGATATGAGCAGAACTCCCGCTCGGGCTACACCATCGACTCGGCTACGGGCGAGGTGAACAACCCACGCATCTACCAGTTCTCCAAGAACCCTAAGAAGTATTATGCATTCGGTACCAATGGCATGTTCCAGGTATCTTACAGATTTTAAAACATCATGACAATGAAAAAGAATAAAATCATAGCAATGGCATTCGTGGCGATGAGCGGCTTGATGCTCGGCTCGTGCATGGGCGATGGCTACGCCGACCCTGACATGACCATCAAGGTGCCTGCCTCGCCATGGGGCAACAACAGCCTCAAGGAACAGAATGTCATCACCATAGCCCAACTCAAGAGCGACTACGCTGCGCCTATCAGCGGCGGCAGTTTCAAGCTCATCGACAAGGACATCATGCTCAAGGCCACCGTTACGGGCAATGACATCAGCGGCAACCTCTACAACCAGGTGTCGGTGCAGGACGAGACCGGGGCGCTCCTGGTGTGCGTCAATGCCAGCGGTCTCTACGGCTACCTGCCTGTGGGCACCGAAATTCTCATCGACCTCAACGGCCTCTACGTGGGCGGCTACGGCAAGCAGGCCGAGGTGGGAGGCGTGTACACCAACCTCAAGACGGGCGCCACATCGGTGGGCAAGATGGACCGTGCCACCTGGGACAAGCACTTCAAGATTCTGAACCCTGGCGAGGCCGATGCCAGCAAGGTGGAGCCTGAGGTGTTCGACCAGAGCAAGCTGGGCGACGCTTCCTACCTGGAGGCCAACGCCGGCAAGCTGATGACCATCAAGAACGTGAAGTTCGCCTCTGCCAACGGCAAGAATGTTTGGGCTGCGGGCGATGAGACCACCAACCAGAGCCTCGTCAACGCCGAGACAGGCAAGATGATCAACTCCTCTCAGCTCGTGGTTCGCACATCCGGCTACGCCCGATTCGCCAACGCCGTGCTGCCAGACGGAGTGTACGACATCACGGGCATCTTCACCCGATACAACAACGTATGGCAAATTCTCGTTCGCAACACCGACGACCTCGCCGCCGTGAGCCTCGACAAGAGCGGTACCCTCGAAGAGCCTTACACCGTGACCAAGGCGCTCGGCATCATCAACGCCGGCACCTACACCAGCGACAAGGTATACACCACGGGCATCATCTGCGAGGTGAGCGACGTGGACACAGGCAGCTACGGCAACGCCACCTACTCCATCTCCGAGGACGGCAAGTCAGCCGAAGGCAAGACCATCAAGGTGTTCCGTGGCTACAACGTGGGCGGAGCCAAGTGGACCGAGGAGACCAAGGGCACCCTAGCCGTGGGCAAGAAGGTGGTGATACTGGGCTCGCTCACCCTCTACAACGGCACGCCGGAAATCAACAGCGGCAACGAGATCATCTCCATCAAGTAACCGCCGAAGCTTCTCAGCACATCGGATTCCTCTCGCTGAGCATCCGACGAGATGCCGTTACACATTATTATATATAATACATTATTAATATAAACAGACTATAAAGACATGAAAAAGTATATATTTTCCATCATGATGGCGGCGATGGCTGCCTTCACCCTCAGCAGCTGCGAGGACGTACCAGAGCCTTACACCCAGCCTCAGAAGCCTGAGACTGGCGGCACCACCGAGGGAACACCTTCTGGTACAGGTACCGCAGCCGACCCATTCAACAGCGTGGCTGCCATCCAGTACTGCCAGTCGTTGGAAGCTGGCGTAGAATCAGATACAGAAGTCTACATCAAGGGCAAGGTGCAGAGCATCAAGGAGGAATTCGGAAGCTACGGCAACGCCTCCTTCTACATCGCCGACGACGAGAGCAGCGAGACATTCTATGTATATCGCACCTTGTATCTCGGCAACAAAAAGTGGACAAGCAGCGACGACCAGATCAAGGTAGGCGACGAGGTGGTGGTTTGCGGCAAGGTAATGAACTACAGCGGCAACACCCCAGAGACCGTACAGAACAAGACTTACCTCATCTCCGTGAACGGCAAGACTGCAGGTGGCGGCTCCGACACCCCAGCGGCTGGCGAGGCAAAGGGCACAGGTACACAGGCCGACCCATTCAACAGCGTGGCAGCCCAGAAGTACACCGCAGCCCTGGAGGCAGGCAAGGTAACCGACCAAGAGTTCTACATCAAGGGTAAGATTCAGAAGTTTGCCAACAACGGAGAGTTCAACGCCACCTATGGCAACGCTTCATTCTATATCGCCGACGATGCCACCAGCGAGCAGTTCTACATCTTCCGCACCTACTACTTCGGTGGTGAGAAATGGAAGGAGGGCGACGGACAGCTCAAGGTGGGCGACGAGGTAGTGGTATGCGCCAAGCTCATCAACTACATGGGCAACACCCCAGAGACCAACCAGGGCGGCAAGCTCATCTCCGTGAACGGCAAGACTAGCATCGGCGGTTCCGATACCCCTAGCACAGGCGATGTTGAGACAGGAGACAACGGTACATTCGAGACTTGGGCTGACAACAAGCCAGCAAACTGGAACACAAACTCAGCAGGTAACGCCACCCTTTCTCAAAGCGAGGATGCCCACGGCGGAAAATATTCTGTAAAGGTAGCTGGTGCCAGCAGTGCAAACAAGCGACTCGGCTATAAGGCAATGAAATTAAAAGCAGGGACATACACCATCAAGTTCTACGCAAAAGCAGCATCTGCAACTGGTGCTTCAATCAACCCAGGATATGTAGCTGTCAACGATGGAACTGTAGACTCGAAGAACTACAACTACACAAACAAGTATGTCACCCTCACCTCCTCAGAATGGACACTTGTAGAGCAAGAGATAACCATCAGTGCCGATGGAACTTATAGCATTGTCATCATGAACTCCAAGAAGCCAGGCGGTGATGTTCTTATCGACGACTTCACCCTCACTTTGAACGGAACTGCAATTATCAAGTAATTCCCCATTCATATTACAAAATCCCCATCGCCCGAACCAAGAGCGATGGGGATTTTTCGTGTAGCCCCCAGCCCAAACAATGTTAAAAAAACAAGATAAAGCCCTGAAACCTTGCAGAATAAGAAAATAAAGCGTATCTTTGCAGAAAGATTTCTCAAAAACTTGCCGAAATATTTGGCAGTTACAAATAAAAGTCGTAACTTTGCACCCCGAAACGTGAACAGGCTATAATGGGCATGCCCGCTCCCCGGTGAGAGGACACGAATGATGTATAACGAAAGATAAAACATCCCCATGACGTCTATATTTAATAACCCAATAAAAATTATAAAAAGAAAATGAAAAAAGGTATTCATCCAGAGAACTATCGTCCAGTAGTATTCAAGGATATGTCTAACGGCGACATGTTCCTCTCTAAGTCAACATGCAAGACCAACGACACAGTAGAGTTCGAGGGCGAGACTTACCCAGTAGTTAAGATTGAAATCTCTAGCACCTCTCACCCATTCTATACAGGTAAGAGCAAGCTCGTTGATACAGCAGGTCGCGTAGACCGCTTCATGAGCCGTTACGCTAAGTTGAAGAAGTAATATACCTTTTCCTACTATATCAAGGATATATTAAATATTAAGGATATATTATCATTAGCAGAAAATACAAAGTGCGTTCGAGCGTAGTTGCATATACGCTGGTACGCACTTTTTATCTTTTAAAAAACTTCTTACGAGAAATGAGACATACTAAGAAATTACTCGTCCTCTCGCTCCTCGCAGCGATGACCTTCTCGGCATGCGGAACCGACGACTCGCTGCAGTTCAACTTCCCTGACAAGGAGAACCCTGGCGGTGGAAACACAGGTGGTGGCGGCACTGGTGGCAGCACTGGCGGATCGACCGATGCCAACAATACCAACAAGAACGTGGCTACTGCCTCGATGCCAGAGGTGGTAAAGAAATACATCGGCGGACTGGAGTTCCCTCGACTCAAGGACAACGGCCATAGCTACGCCATCGTTCACGTAGACGAGTCAACGGGCACGCTGAACTACAGCACCGAGTGGGACGACCAGATGAAGAGCCAGCGATGGAGCTGCTATACCTTCAACACCACCAACTCAGCACAGAACGTGGACCGTTGGAAGCCTACATCGAGCAGCGAGCGCCAGTATCCTTACGATACCGACCTGAAGGCAGAATGGGGCATCACCGACTTCACCGAGGACCCTACCCCTACCACCCAGGGGTTCGACCATGGTCACATCTGCCCTTCGGCTGATAGAAAGCTGAACCTCACCCAGCAGAAGCAGACTTTCTTCATGACCAACATGCAGCCACAGTACAGCAACTTCAATCAGCGTGGCACTTGGTACCAGATGGAGAGTCAGTTGCGCACCTTCGTGCCTAAGCTCGACACCGACACCCTCTTCATCGTGAAGGGCGGCACCATCGATGCCGTGGGCAGCGAGAGCAATCTCTTGGGATGGAAGAAGAACGGGGCATCGAGCGACGTCCAGCTCCCTGGCTACATTCCTATCCCGAAGTATTTCTTCGTGGCTGTGCTGAAGAAGGAGTACGTCAGCTCCACCAAGAGCTATAAGTACAGTGCCTTCGGCTACTGGTTCCCTCACGTGAACAAGGCGTTCGACAAGAGCGACAACCTCGGCAACTATGTGGTCAACATCAAGACGCTGGAGGACTGCACGGGCATCGACTTCTTCTGCAACCTGCCTGATGACATCGAGAAGCAGGTGGAGGAGCAAGATGTCAATGCCATCAAGAACATCTGGGGATTCAAGTATTGACGATTCCTTTGTCAACCGTATAGGGCAAAGTATTTTTTATCAATACGCCCCGAAGGGGCAGAAGCACCTAGCCTAGGGCAACGCCCTAGGTAATAGAGATGCAAGAAAAACGCCCTGTAAGGGCAAAAGCGTAAAATTTAAAATTCCTAATGAATATAACGCTTTTGCCCTTACAGGGCGTTTTCATGTTCCGACATCTTACCCAGGGCGTTGCCCTGGGCTAGGTGCTTCTGGGCTTCGGCTTTCCCTTCGGCCGCCGATTTTCAATTCAGCCCGTGTCAACCGAATAACTTGCTTCTTTTCAAGTCTCCGAGATGACTAACCTCTTCCGCTAATCCATGTTATCAAGGTTTGAGTCTGAGCTTCCTGAACCACCGGTGCTACCCGAGCCAGAGCCACCGGTGCTGCTGGAGCCGGAACCACCGGTGCTGCTGGAACCAGAGCCGCCAGTGCTGCTGGAACCACCTTGCGATGGGGTGCTACCACCGGAAGTGGAACCATCCTTCAGTCCGTCGTACTCGGCGAGCTCCTCCACCTTCACACCCTTGAGCATGGTCTTTACTCGCTTGCCACTCTGCATCTCGATGGATGGCTGGAAGATGATGTGCATGCCCTTCACGTTGTTGGCGGTAAACTTGGCGGCGGTGTCGGCAGGCTTCGTGGTGAGACCTACCTTGAAGGCGCCGAAGCCGTCCAAAACCACTCGGTTGCCCTGTGCCAACTGGTTGGCAATCTCGGTCTCCAAGGCGCTGACGGCAGCCTTGATGTCAGGCTCGGTCAGGGTACAACGCTTGCCGATGTTCTCGCAGATGGTGTCGGTGTAGACGGTGTTGGTTACTACGGCTCTGCCGTAAACCTTGCCAAGGGTTGTGGAACCCTTGCGATTGTTCTTCACTTTGATGTACTTTACACTCATAGTTTTTGAATTAAAAGGTTAAACATTATGTTTTCCCAAGACTGTTTCTTGGGGATTTTCTCTCTTGCTTGGATCAAGAGTTTTTTCGACCCACCCCGTCCCTCCCTTGCCAGGGAGGGCTCCACCTCTCCCCCAAGCCCCCTCTCCTCAGGAGAGGGGGATGTAACCGCCCTACTCGGTGCTCAGAACCGAGCCTACGGCTCTCTAAGGTATCCGCCAGCGGAGCTTTCGCCCTTCGGGCTGGCGGCTTTCCCACGCAACAGAGTTGCGATTGCTTTACGCCTAATCGGCGGTCTTTTGTGCGGGTGTAAACCCGCCTTGCGATAGCACTCCCTAAAGAAGCAAGGGATGACTAGCAACGACCCATGCAACTGGTAACGCCCAGCGTGGTCGCAATGGCGGTGAGGATTGAGATGGTTATCTGTATCACCGTCTTCCATGTTTCTCGATTGATTTTCATAGTATTATCTCCTTCTTTTAATTTTATTTTTCTCTTGATTTTCTTTCGATTTTCTCTTGATTTTCTTTTGATTTTCTCTTGATTTTCTTGTAATTCTCATTGAGTCCGTTAGGCGTATTCGGCTTGCCGAATACCTTCTCTAATTCTCATCCTTTCAAAATCAGCAAGAATGAAAATTCTCTAATTCTCTAATTCTTGACTAAAAAAAATTAATCATCCAATCTTGATTTCTTTAATCTTGAACTCCTAACTCCTAACTCAAAAGAGTTTTTGATGACGATTTCTCCGCCGCATCGTGTAGCTTACGTGCAACCATCGGTGTCTCTCGGACCCACGGGGCTCCAGTATCATCTGGTCGAACTCGCAGTGCTCCTCGATGAAGGCGACGTAACGCTTCAGCGTCTCCTCGTTGGGGATGAAGATGTCGGCAGCCTCGCCCAACGTGTGCTGACTGCCCGACACGCCTCCTACGGCGAGGTTGAGCTGCGGACAACGGTAGCCGCTCGTGATGGTGATGATGCCGCAATGCTGGCGAAGAGGCTCCAAGACCATCTCGCAGAGCATCATCAGACGGATGATGACCATCGACTGCTGCGGCGTGTTGTCGATGCCATACTTGATGGCGGTACCCGAACGGAGAAACTCTCCTAGGGTGAAATGAGGGGAGAGGAGCATCGCCTGCATCCTCTCCACTTCCAACTTTGTGTGTTCCATAAGCATTAGAATCTTTAAAACAGCTAAGAATTAACTTTAATACAAACAACATGAACAATAAAAACGAATTGCCTTCTTTCGAATGACAGTGCAAAGATACAAAAAAAATCGGCTCTTGTCAAGACCTTGGGGGCAGCAATTGGGGCAGCTAATGGGGCAGCAATCGCTGCATGCCTTCCTCCAATCGCAAAGGAGCCTCACGTAAACTTTACGCAAGGCTCCTTTCATCTCGGGAGAGGGCTCACTTCGCCCTCAGCAGATGTTCGATGATGCGGCAAAGAGGGCTCACTTCGCCCTCAGCAGATGCTCGATGATGCGGCAAAGGGGGCTCCCCTCCGCCTCCTCCAGATGATTCATGTAGTAGAGGCAGATGTAGTCGGGCGACACGTCGTGGCGCTTCTCCTGTCCCCGTAACTTGCTCAGCGAGGCGGAGGGATGGCGAGGAAGCGACAAGCCCAGCGCCCCGAAGCAACGCTCGTAGAGACGGCACACGGGGATGGGACGCAGAAGCTCGTCCATCCGTCCACTGTAGCCGCTAACGTCGTTCGCCCACTCGATGAGCCACTTCTTGCTCGCCAGCCACTCGTACTTGCCCGGGGGCTGCGAGAGGAGCCAGTCCAGGTCGTCGGCCATCAGCTGCATCGCCCTCTCCTTTCGTTTTCTGTATTCTTCTCGGTTCTGTATCATATCCTGCATTCTATTTTTTTATGATTCGTGTATCTTTTTCTCCCACAGATTTCACGAGAAATCAAGAAATCCGTGGTACAAGAGCTACACCCATAAACTCGTGTCTTTCACCACACACGGATTCTCTTGATGATATCGGATGCACTCCGCCTCGCTCTCACGCTCGTCGTACCTCCCGCACTTCTGGCGGGTGTACAGCACCTCACCCACGCTGCACAGCTCCTGGTCTCTCACCTTCAGCACCTGCATCTTGGAGTACACACGATCGTTCTGAGGGTCGTTGACACGCCTCACCGTGAAGATGAAGTCCGCCAGATTAGCCCAGTTCGCACTGCTCGCTATCTCGTAGAAGTCGAGGTCGGTCTGCGTGCCGTCGCGGTGCTGCATGCGGGGGTGAGCCACGATGACCGTCCACACACCGTGCTTGCGGCTCCACGCCTGCACACGGGTCAGCATCTCCTTGATCTGCTGCGTCTCCGTGAGCCGCTCCTTGCCCTCCTCGGGCACGATGAACATGTAGGGGTCTATCACCAGGAAGTCCAGTCCACGCTTGCGCCTCAGGCGCTCCGCCTTGCCCAGGATGTAGGAAGGCGTGGGCAGACTGGTCTCCATGCGGAAGTCCACCATGTGCTGGTCCAGGTAGCCCAGCACGGGCTCCAGCATTCGCTCCGACAGCTGCTCGTCCTTCCTGCCCCTCTCGTGGTCGATGCCCACCTCGCTGAGGTCGTCGGTGCCCATCGCCAGTCGCACCATCGTGGTGAAGTGCTTCGCCTTGTCGGGCAACTCGAACGAGAAGAAGCCCACCCGCTTCTGACGCTGGAAGATGAGATGCGCCATCACGCAGTTCAGGAAGTCCGTCTTGCCCGAGTTTGGCACGCCCGAGACCACGATGAGTCCGCCGCCCGAGTTGAGATGCAGCACCTTGTCGGTCAGCTCGCCCATGCCGATGGAGTAGCCGCGGTCGTAGTGGCCCATCATCACCCGCATGATTTCCTGCTCGTGGTCGGCCACGGTGTACACCTCCTCCATGCCCAGCTCCTTCGCCTCGAGGATGATGCGCCTCACCTCGTCGGCGCCAAACTGGGCGTACACCTCGCTCACGTCCTTGCAGCCCTGGGGCAGCTCAGCCAGCAGCGCACGGTCGGCATACATCGCCAGCAGTCGCCTCACCAGCGTGCGCCCCTTGCGGTCTTGGTCGCCGCAAACCACGACCTCCTCCGCCTGGGCTATCCACTCCTCGAACGCCTCGTGGCTCTTCTCCAGGTCGGTGCCCGCACCGCTCGCCACGCTCAGCACGTAGGGGAACCCGCACTGCATGAGGGTCAAGCGGTCCTTCTCGCCCTCGGTGAAGATGAGCCTGCGGATGGGCTCCGCCTCGGGGCGCAGGGGGTTGATGCTGTCGATGCCGTAGGGGGCGCAGGGCTTGGTGGGCGACACCTGGCAGAATTCCTTGAGGTAGCTGCCGTCGAGGGGGTTGCGAGCCACGGAGCGCACTTTCACGTTCGTGATGTTGCCATAGATGCGGTTGCAGTAGGCGATGGCAGCCACGTGGCGGTAGCCCTGGGGGTCCTCCAGTCGGGCGTCGTCGGTCTTCACCCTCATGCAGGAGCACATCACGCCGCCCTTGCGTGCCGTCTCCACGGCGATGCCCATGTCGGCGAGATACTGTAGCACCTGGCTCCTCACGCTGCTCACCGAGAGGTCGCCCGCCGCCATGAGGGGCTCCCCAGGCTGTGGGTCGAGGCTGTAGAGCTGTCGGAGGGTCTTGCCGTCCACAGGCTCGTAGTCGGATGCCACGAGGGGAGTGTAGTCGGGGTCTCGGTGGGAGCCGTCCTTGCCCTTGGCACGCTGGTAGTAGAGGGTGTCGATGCGAGAGCTTCCGCCGTGTAGCTGGTTGGAGAGCTCGCGGAGCTGTCCGTGCAGATGCTCGCATTTCCAGCAGTGGAAGAGTCCGTTGGCCACCATGATGCTGAGGGCGTTGGCTCCGCAGTAGGGACAGACGATCTTGATGTTCTTCTGCATGCCTCGGCGCTTGGCGGTGAGGATGGTGTTGGTGATGGATGCCATCAGCTTGAGGTTCTTTCCCTCGATGAAGGTTTGCTGCTCGTCGGGGGTCATCTCCTTTCGGAGGAGGGGGAAGTCGTAGGCGGTGTACCAAGGCTTCAGGCGGAACGCCTGCTCGGTGGTGGAGTCGCCCACGGGGTTCTGGGAATCATGGTTAGTTGTTTCTTGATTCATAGGTGTATTGTTTTATGATTGTTATTGTTTTTGTTTTTGTTTTTCTTCATCGGATTCTGATTCATCGGATTCTGATTCATCGGATTTCTTATCATACGGAACTTATACGGATTTTACGGAACATGAACCGCCTGTGTCGTATCGGATTATAATCGGAATATATACGGAGATTGACCTCTCGGTCATGGGCATACGCCCTATTTGACGGGGAAATCTTTCGACCTGTAAGGGCAAAAGCATAAAATTCCCTATCAATATAACGCTTTTGCCCCTTCAGGGCGACATTCTTGCTTGCCGATTACCTAGGGCGTTGCCCTAGGCTAGGTGCTTCTGCCCTTTCAGGGCGTATAGGACATTCCAACCGTACAGGTCGAATCTTTTTGCTATACTTTGCTTTACATCTAACGTCCGTTTGAGTTCCGTCTAAATTCCGTATGATAATTAAAATTCCGTTTGAGTTCCGTCTAAATTCCGTATGATAATTAAAATCCGTTTGAGTTCCGTCTAAATTCCGTATGATAATTAAAATTCCGTTTGATAATATCTTCCGATGACCTACCCCGCCTGGTACCACTCCTTTCCGAAGCGGTCCCACAGCGCCAGGGCCGACGGTCTCGGCGGAGCCTCCTGCGGGATGAGTTCCACGGTGGTTTTGCCCTGTCCGTCGGGGCGGTCGTAGAATCGTCTGCCGGAGTTCCGCTCGGTGAATTCGAATTTCGAGAGCGGATGGTAGGTTCGGGCGATGACGAGGGCGTCGTTCTGCATCTGCGCCCTGATGTCGGCCACGGCGTTCGCCACGTTGCGCTGCATGAAGGGATAGCGCATCAGGTTCTGCACCCAAATCTTGCGTCCCACGTGGGTGCCGTTCACGAACTTCCTGCCCTGCGACACCATGTACTGCCCCAGGTACTTCCTGAGGAAGAGCTCGGTCGCCGCATTGACAGGACGAAGGTTCGGCTGAACGGAGGCATCGACTTGCTGTGCCGATGCACCGACTTGCTGTGCCGAAGCATCGACTTGCAGCCCCGAAGCACCGCCCGGCTGCACTTGCTGCCCCGACTGCTCCACTCTCAGCTCGGGCATCATTCGCTCGGTCTGCTCATTGATGGGCTTCACGATGCCATCGTAGGCGCCCTGGTCGGAGACGAGATAAAGTAGAAACTCAGAGTACACTTGCTCGGCACTCGGGGGAGTTCCGCCGTTAATATATTTATTATTACTTGATATATTATTATTAATATTAATATTATTATTATCACGGCGGAAAACTTCCGGGTAGGTGATTTCCTCGTCTTTCGAGGGCTCGTACCAGAGCTCGGAGAAGATACCCGAGAGGGCATCTATCTTGTCGTGCAACTTGCCCATCCATACGAATCCGAACCCCTTGCATCGCTTGGCGCAAGTTATCATTTCCGAGATAGACTTAAACTTCAGTCCCATGGCTATCTCGTAGAAGTTGTTACGGGGATACACCCCCTGCAGGTCCATCCACCCCGTCTCCCCGAGATAGAGCTTCTGCAACTTGTAGATCTGGGCATAGCTCAGACCTGCCCTCTTCCAGCTGCCCAGCACTTGGCGCAGGGCGATGGTGTCCAGAGGCTTCGGCTGGAGCTTCTGGCGCTGATTGTTAGTTGTTGTCGTCATAGTCTTTAATATCTTGATTTTTAATATATTTCCACACTTTCCCATCAGTTATTATTGCTAGGTTGATAGCCATTGTCCTACTTGCGTAGATTGCCTATCATGTTATACTTATCGTGCAGGTAGCTACTCATCCGCTCGTTCTGCTCGATGCCCTCCAGTGCCATCGAGCCAGCGTTGCCGAAGGCATCGAGGAAGTCGCTTCGGAGTCGGAGCAACGCCTTCTCCCGCACACTCTGCATCAGTGCGTCGTGCGCCTCTCTAGGGATGCCCCTCACCACTGCCTCGACACCCGGAATGTCGAAGAACATGCTCATCTCTTTCCTCACATATTCCTCCAGCATCCTATCCCAGAAGCCAGCGAGCCCCCAGGCCACGCGCTTCATCGACTCATCCGACAGTCCGTCGGAATTCTTGTAGAGGTATCGCTTGACCGTATCCATCTTGAGATGCGCATTCGCCGCAAAAACCTCCATGGCTATCTCATGCCCAACCCCTACGTGATTGCACACGAATTCCAAGGCACGCTTGCGCAGATTCTGCCTCAACACCGTCACCAAGCCAGCTGGCTCGACAGTCATTTTTGCCTGAAGAAGGGTACCTGGTGGATCTTTCTTTAGCTTAGATTTTTTTTGCATCATATTTATAATATTTAAATATGGAGGCTAAGGTACAATTTTTTTCTAAGCGAGACTATTTTTCACCCCACCTTAGGGTGGTGTCGACTTTTACGATTTATTAATCTTTGGAAGGCTTGCAAGCTATCTTTTTTATGATATGTTTGCATTTCGGTATCAGTCCCATTAGCCATGAATCAGCCCCATACGCCCCGAAGGGGCAAAAGCACATAGCCTAGGGCAACGCCCTAGGTAATAGGCATGCAAGGATGTCGCCCTGAAAGGGCAAAAGCACCTAGCCTAGGGCAACGCCCTAGGTAAATGCATGCAAGAATGTCGCCCTGTAAGGGCAAAAGCACCTAGCCTAGGGCAACGCCCTAGGTAAATGCATGCAAGAATGTCGCCCTGTAAGGGCAAAAGCACCTAGCCTAGGGCAACGCCCTAGGTAAATGCATGCAAGAATGTCGCCCTGAAAGGGCAAAAGCACCTAGCCTAGGGCAACGCCCTAGGTAATAGGCATGCAAGGATGTCGCCCTGAAAGGGCAAAAGCACCTAGCCTAGGGCAACGCCCTAGGTAAATGCATGCAAGAATGTCGCCCTGAAAGGGCAAAAGCGTTATTCTTAAGCTTGCTATTATAACGCTTTTGCCCTTACAGGGCGCATTTATCCCCCGATATTTACCCAGGGCGTTGCCCTGGGCTAGGCGCTTCTGGGCTTTCAGCCCGTGTCAATCGTACTGGTGGAAGGAATTTCAGCCCGTGTCAATCGTACTGGTGGAAGGAATTTCAGCCCGTGCCAATCGTACTGGTGGAAGGAATTTCAGCCCGTGTCAATCGTACTGGTACGAAAAAAGGATTTTCTTGAAAATTTAACAGAATCTTTACACTTCGTATCAAATAATGTTGTATCTTTGCAGCGGATAAGGAGACGGGCGACGCTAAGAGCCCGACAGCACCTATCCCAAGTAACATTATCAACCTTTTAAAACGTTTTGATTATGAACAAATTTTTACGCTATTCATTGTCATTGGTCTTCGCTTTCATAGCGAGCGTGGGCTTCGCACAGACTTACCTCTGGCAGGAAGACTTCTCTAGCTATCAAGCTAGCGATGTTCCAACGGGAGGTGACTATGGCTATGTATGTGTAGATGGTGGCAGCCCAACCAAAATCTACAACGAAACATTAGCAGGCGGCAAAGCCCCAGAACTTTTAGTTGGCAAGAGCAAAGGTTCTTTCTCAGCTACCATCAAGCTCAACGGCAAGTCGGGCGACATGCACATCGCATTCAAGGCAAACCGCAACGACCTGAAGGTAACTGTGGAGAACGCTACCATTGGCGACAAAGTCGCATCTGGCAACGACTATACATACCCTGTTTCCGTAACAGCTGGCACAGAAAGCATTACCATCAAGTTTACCAGTGGCAGCAAAAACACTCGCCTTGACGACATCAAGCTGTACCAGGGAGATGCCAAGAAGCCTGCCGGTCTTTCTTGGGGTACGGCTTCTCGCAGCGTAACCATCGGCGCGGAAGACAACGTGTTCCCAACGCTTACCAACGCCAATAACCTGAAGGTAACCTACTCTAGCAGCAACCCAGACGTTGCCACCATCGCAGAGGATGGCACTATCACATTGGTAGCAGCTGGCACAACCGACATCAAGGCTGCATTTGCAGGCAACGACGAGTTCGAGGCTGGCGAGGTAACTTACACCCTTACCGTGGCAGCAGCCTCTACTGTCGACATCACCAACACTCCTGAGAGCGCATATACCATAGCAAAGGCCATCGAATTGATTGAGGCTGGCGAAGGTCTTAACGACAAAGTATATGTGAAGGGCAAGATTTGCAAGGTAAAATCTGTCGATACAAGCAAATACGGAAACGCTGAGTACAGCATCTCCGACGATGGCACCGAGGCAAATGCGCTCATCGTATACCGTGGCTACTATCTCGGTGGTGAGAAGTTCACGAGTGCCGACCAAATCAAAGTGGGCGACGAGGTTATCGTTTATGGTAAACTTGTCAACTACAATGGCACCAAGGAGATTACAACCGGCAGCCAGATTTACTCTATCAACGGCACAACCACCGGTCTCTCCCACATCGCTCTCGACGCAGCGGCAGAGAACGCTCCAGCCTACAACCTCGCTGGCCAGCAGGTATCTAAGGCCTACAAGGGTGTGGTCGTAAAGGCAGGCAAGAAGTTCTTGCAGAAGTAAATCATCAAATCATTCTCATCAAATAACAACGATGCCATTCTCGGATTGCGAAATCCAGAGGATGGCATTTTTTGTTGCCCCTTTGCCTTTGAGTCCGTTAGGCGTATTTGGCTTGCCGAATACTTTCTCTAATTCTTATTCATTCCTTATCAGAAGAAAAGAAA
>ERZ808270.100-NODE-100-length-54495-cov-14.264566_pt1 | contig 54495 bp, 31 predicted proteins | sample MGYA00521082_ERZ808270 | MGnify/ENA primary metagenome ERZ808270 (study PRJEB31516, sample SAMN03275594) | gut metagenome | biome: mammalia-associated habitat; material: feces | host: Papio cynocephalus | place: Kenya | collected 2012-07-27 ... | reverse complement strand
GCTACTCCTCTCAGCGCGACAAGCAGAAGGGCGAGTATTTCGTTCATGGTTTCACCCTTGCCATGACCTGTCAGAATCCTTATTACCGCCCGATATCAGAGAGCGACACCCAAGAAGGTTATGCCGACATCTTCATGATGCCGCTTCTCGACATTTATTCCGACATGCTCCACTCATATATTATCGAACTGAAATATGCCAAGAGCAAGGACCCGGAAACAAGGGTTGAAGAGCTAAGGAAACAGGCTACCGAACAGGTAAAGCGTTATGCTGAGACGGAAATGGTGAAGTCTGCCGTTAAGACAACCACTCTTCACCGTATAGTTGTTGTTTTCCACGGCACGGAGATGGTGGTGTGCGAGGAGGTATAACATTAGGAAATAGATAATAATAACGAAAAATAGAGATGTTGATATTGCAGGAACTTTCGGGTAAGCAGAAAAGAGTACTGACATTGTCTTCGGCAGTGGCGGCAATAGCTATCGTTGTGATATTGTGTCTTTATCTCCAGCCCCACCAATACCCGAAGGAACTTGCTGCCGTAGACTCGCTGAGCGAAAGCCGTCCCGACAGAGCCTTGAAACTTCTGAAACGTTTGCCGGAACGCTCTTTAGAGAATGATGCCGACCGCATGTATTATGCCCTTCTGAAGATAAAGACAGCCAACAACCTGTATGAACCGCAGAAAGACAGTACGATATTCCGTGTCTGTGATTTCTTTGAAGAAAGCAGAGACAAGGACAAATATAGAGAGTCATGCTACTATCTCGGCAAATATTACGTAGAGCATAGCGATGCCCCACAGGCACTGAAATGCTTCCAGACAGCCTTGGACTTATCGGATGAAAGCACGCCGTTGTCGTTCAAGAGCAAGGTGTACAGTCAGAGCGGAACGTTGTTTCTTGAACAGGATATGTTTGATGAGGCACTCCAAAATTATAAGAAATCGTATAGTCTTGATTCTGTATTACATGATACTGTAAATATGATTCATGGGCTTCGTGATATTGGGCAGGTCTATCGACATATAGACAAGTCAGACAGTTGTGTGTTTTTTCTGGAAAAGGCTTCTGCCTTTGCATCTACATTAGGTGATAAATATTTGGAACATACTGTTTCATTATCATTAATAAGCATGTATTTAAAGGAGAAAAAGCTGTTATCGGCTTTAAAACTGCTGAGGCATACATTACCATATGTCGATAAAAAGACAGCTTCTCCAGCTTTTTCTGTTGCAATGACAGTATACAGTAGATTGAATGTCGAGGATTCTGCATTCGTGTATGGCAAGAGACTGTTGTCTGTCGGTACAATATATGCAAAGGAACAGTCGTTGTCTTTTATGATGGATTATTATTCTAAAAGAAATGATTTGGCAAATGTAATGAACTGTCTTAAAAGGTATAGGGAAGTTTCTGACTCAATTCGCAGTGAAAGTTCTGTGGATGCCGTTGCGAAGATACATGCTCTATATAATTATAGTCTGAGAGAACGGGAGAACACCATGTTGTTGGAGGAGAACAGAAAAAAAACTTATTATTGTGCCTTTTTTGTTTTCCTGTTAGTACTTGTATGTTTTGTGTTTGCTCTTTTCCGTATTAAAAGTAAGTCGAAATATGCCAGTTTGACCAGTTTGTATGAACATTTGGGGCAGATGTATGACTCCGTGCGTGAACAGAACGAAGTGCAGTCAATACTTAAAGACAGGAAAATTTCAGATTTGACTTTACAATTGGAGCTTCTTGGCTCTAGGAAATCTGTAGAAATTGAAAGTTACAAAAAAACTATTAATGAATTGTCAAAAGCTTTACAAGATGCCGTATTAAATTCAGATCAGAGAAAAACAATGAAACTTGACGTTTATGAGAAAATTCGTAAACGTCTTATGGAGAGGAAATACATTCCAAGTAAGGCGTGGAAAGATATAGAGATATCATTTGATTATATTTATCCCCATTTTAAAGAAAACATTTATGACAGATGCGGACTTGATGATTATGAGTATAGAATCTGTATTTTGTCGAAACTTGGCTTTCTTAATTCGGAAATTGCAATTTTATTGAGCCGCACCCAAGGTGCAATAACACAAATGCGTACGAATTTGTATAAAAAACTTTCAGGTTTTACAGGTAGTGCAAAACAATTCGATGCGTATATAAGGTCTTTATAATCAATCGTTTGCTTTCGTGCTCTAAATTTTAGCTAAAGTTTGTTACCCCCCCTGATAAAAAACTAAATAATTTCTAAAGTCTAAAATTTTTATTGTCTTCCTTCATTTCATAAATTTGCAGCGAAATAATAAACGTAAGCAATGAATAAAATGAAAAAAGACTTATTTATAGCAGCATTAACACTTCTGTCGCTTTCTTCAGCAGAAGCATTGGGTGGAATAGTAGAATTGAAAAATCAGGACTATTTGGATGTTATTGTTGGTCATCCACATTCAATACCTATTGTTGAAGAAGACGGTGACGACGTTACCATCAAGTGTGACTCAACCTTATATAATGTAGATATCGTAATTCGTGACCAGTATCGTAATGTGATACACCATTCAACCCAAACCATCGGTCCTAACGAAACAACAATATATGTTCCAAGTACAGATGGTGAGAGCGAGAAGACAAGCATCGACCTATATTATGACCGCAAACACTTGAGCGGCTATTTTGAATAATAAACTATCAAAAATCCACGGTTTCATCGGAAAATTAATCTCGATGGAACCAGATATTAACTAATAATCAAAATAATATGACAACAACAAAATTATTATTTGCAGGTGTTGCTCTTTTTAGTCTGACACTTGCCTCCTGTTCGCAAGACACGGAAGTGACGGCAGAACCGGACCGCAGTGAAATTCGTTCTTCGCAAGGCGTCCGTAACCTTACTCGACAGCTAAAAGAGTACGACAGCCAGTTTACCTATGACAATACCGAAAACTTGCAGCCTGTTACCCGTCTCCCCAAGATAACCTACAGCAAGGGAGATATAGTGAAGATAGCCATTTCCGATGTAAAGGGCGGTCTTCGTGGCGTCGGTGGTGGTGCCGGTGGCGTTATCGTCGGTGCAGCCACATCCTCGTTGATAAAATTCGGCACGATAACCGTAAAGAAACTCCTTTGGGGATATATCAAGGACAACTATCTCAAGCCTAAAGTCTATCGCAGTAACTCCCTTTGCCAGTATGCCGACAGCATCGGTTACTACCACAACGATCTGGAATACGCCATGTATGATGCCGACCGCAGCAGTTCTGACAAACCGTCCATACAGCTTGTTGCCGATGCCAATGCAAGACTTCTCACCATGTCTACTGGTTTCAACAAAGACGGCGGACTCACGGCAGCCGAACAACTGTCAATAGCATCTGATATCGATGCCATCAGAAACACCGACGAAACCCTTTCCTTTACCGAATACTGCAACAAACTGAAAGAACAGAATCCAGAAGACAGCGAATACATCGACTACTGTGCCGAATACATCTATACGGCAGTCTATGCTAACCTTTCCAATCTCGCCGAATACACCGACAACGTAATCTACCAGATACAACATTCCAACGTTGACGTACAAGACAAGCAGACACTCTACAGCGGCATTCAGATAGCCTATGCCAGTATTCTGTACTCTCAGAACATGAATTTCAAAAACATTTCCAATCGATAAAACCGTAAATTATGAAACATTTTATACTCATTCTGATTTCACTTTTGTATTCTCTACAATTTGTTTCTGCCCAAACTTTGAATAAAAGTCTTGTCAGCAGCCAGCGACTTGCCTATGCTACGGCAAAACGGCTTATGGGGACGAACAATACATACAAATACTATGTAAGCAAGACCATGGTGCAGAAGGACGGCGAATCCCGTTGGCTCGTTTTTGTCGACAAGCTGCCGAGAGCCGGTTGGGAACACCCTTGCTCTTATGTATATGCAAAGCCCGGCGACAGTACTGTTGATAACTGTATAGTCGTTGATTCTGTATGTCCTCCGTCAGATGTACGTTTTGTCCCAATCTTGAAGAGCAATGATGATACTGATAATCTTGAAAATATAAAAGTTGCAGTCGGAAAGCCTTCAACCGCCTCTGAACATACATATGCAGTGATTCTGAGTGGTGGAAATAACATAAACAGTAACAGCAGCCGTTACTGGAACGATTGTTCTTTTATATACAAGACATTAAGGAATAAATACGGAATAGACAAGGAACATATAAAGGTGTTGATGTCCGATGGTACAGATCCGGCAGATGATATACATAACGAGAACGGTTCCTTTTATTTCTCGTCTCCACTTGACCTTGATGGAGACGGAAATCCAGATATTGAATATTCCGCAACAAAGGAAAACTTACGTAAAGTAATTTCGGATTTGTCAGAGACACTTGACGATACAGACCATTTGTTCATTTATGTAATAGATCATGGTGGTTATGAATGGACAAATGGTGGGCGTCGTTCGTATGTGTGTATGTGGAATGAAGAAAAATTGTATCCTGATGAGTTGAATTCGTATCTTGACGGATGTGAGGCTGGTTATGTAAGTATACTTATGGGGCAATGCTATTCGGGTGGCTTTGTAAGTGGTCTTAAGGCAGATAACAGAATTGTAATTGCTGCTTGCGGTGAAGACGAGAGGTCTTACGGATGCGAGGAAAAGAATTTCGACGAGTTCGTCTATCACTGGACATGCGGCTTAAACGGCTTTGACGAGAACGGTAACGAATTGGAGGATTTTCCACAGGGATCCAACCATACTCTAAATAATGCTTATGCCTATGCCTGTGGTAGGGATGTATACTATACGTCACCTTTCGGCGAAATTAGGGAAACACCTTCCATAACTCTGTTTTCCGGCTCTACGGCAGAGGACCTTGCCATGGATACGATACCTAATGTCGTTGACCTATATATAACAAGTGGCAAATTGGCAAAGACACCAACTCCTGTGGCAAAACTCATGACAGTAACCGGTAAAAAGAAAATAGTCTCTCCTGTGGTTATGCCATATCGACCTACTATGGCAGATATGCAGAAAGTATTCATAAACACGCCGTTTTGGGACAATTCTGATGTTTGGGTCCGTCATCAAGATGATGGACGGACAAATTTTGAGAATCAAGCCGGATGCCTGGATTCTGATTCGTCAACTGTGTATATATACGTAAATGTAGCAAACCGCGGTGTAAAAGCATATGATACGGATAACTGTGTCTTAAAAATTTGGTGGGCACGTTCTGCCATGAAAATAACGTCGGATGCCTGGCTCGGGAAAAAGACATCAATGGCGGGAGGAGTGTACGGCAATCCGATAGATCCGAAAACAATACATGATGTAATACAGCCTGGTGCTTCTGTTATAAAATCCGTATCGAAAGAATTCAAGGACGATTTCCTTGATTACGCTCACCGTGAAGATTTTAACATGTGTGTTCTTGCTTACCTTACATACGATGTACTTGACGGAGATCCCAATTTTACCGATGACACTCTTAGAATCCCCGCTGTTTGGCGTACGAACAAACTTGCCCAGAAAAACCAGACAACATTGATATGGGAAACTTTAGGCCAAAAGTTTAATGCTACTGTATATGTCCCTTACGAACGTAATTCAAACCCTCTAAGCATAAGTGTAATACCTTCATCAGATTCAAAGAGCTTGTTTAAGGACATGAGAGTCAACATGTCTGTACCCAAAGGCGCAGTAAGCAATTGGACTCCTACCTATTCCATGACACCGTCGCAGATGAAGACCGTTTCAACAAAGAAATTAACAAATGTTGCTTTATATGACAGTTGCAGTGTCAACAATATAGTTTTGTCTGGAAAGAAAGCCTGTGCTATTAGTTTGTCAGCAGTTCCAGACGCTACTGAGAACTTGGACGGCAGCAAGGATTATAAATTCAGTCTTGCACTGTTTGATGATAAAACTGGTTATCTGCTTGGTGGTCAATCGTATGTAATACACCGTGGTCCGAGAGAGAAGATAGACTTCAGTATTGACAAGACCCTAAACTCCGGCAATTACACTCTGGAAGCTACAAACGTAAGTGAGGATGTAGAATACCGTTGGTATGACGGTCAAGGTAAGCTCGTTGGCACAGGCAAGACATGCTCAGTTCCTGCAAGCGGTGCTTCCAGTACATATACGCTTGAGACTGTATCCAAGTCTGATGGCGCAGTGGCAAGCAAGGAAATTTTGGTGGAGCATGTCTCAAAAATAAGTAGCGTTAAAGCTGACGGAAAAACGCTTGACATAAGCCTTTCTTCACCAGCTGCTCCAAATACATCCCTTAAAGTTTTATCGGCAAACGGAAATACTCCAGTGTCGTCGATATCTGTTGCTGAAGGTGAAGAACGATGCATCATGTCGTTGCCGGATACAGGTAAAGGTGTGTGTAGCGTAACTCTTTTGGAAAATGACAAGCCTGTTGATAAGGTAAGTTTTTCAAAGTAAAATGGTTGACGGATACAATATTCTATGAGTGATATCGTTATAATAAAAAGGTTAATAAAACAATTGTGCTTATGAAAAAATATATCGTTATATTCGCAATGTCTGTAGTTGCTGCTTCGGCTTTCGCAGACAAAATAGTCAAGAATGTTTCGCTAAATTCATCGACTGGGGAGACGTTGACAAAACTTGTAGGTGATGAGAAATTCACAATAGATTCCCTCGTTGTAAGTGGATGGCCCGGCACGGACGACTATGCCACCATGCGTACGATGTGTCAAGAGGGTCGTCTACGTGGTATCGACCTTTCCGGTGTCTACAATGAGTCAATCCCTGCTGATGCCTTTTATGCCGGCATCCCGGCGGATGGAATCGGAATAGTTAAGGAGGTAAACCTGAACTATATAACTTTGCCAAAAAAAATACAAGAGATACGTAGCCGTGCGTTTTCTGGTACGCATATCCGTATTTTGGATATCAGTGCAACAATGATGAATATAGCCGACGATGCTTTTTCCAGCTGTAATGAATTGAAGGAAGTAATAATTCATTCACCTTATGTTCCTGTAAAATTTATTTCCTCCCAAGTCTTTTGCAGTGTGCCGTCAGACGCGGTCCTTTTTGTTCCGCAAGGCTATAAGGTAAACTACGAGGGTGATTCCCGTTGGAAGTGTTTTCGCAGCATAGACGAAAAGGATGACCTGTTTAGGGTTAAGTCCGTAGACTTGAGTCATGGTTCACTTGAAACGGAGCTTGGCGACGACATGTATACAGTAGACTCGCTGTATATAACAGGTGAATACCACAAGTCCGACAACGAAGCACTCGTCAAAGCTGTTATGGACGGTAAAGTTCGTGGCATTGACATGAGTTGTGCTACGGCTGAGAATAATCAATTCGGGGATTTGTATTATTCCAAGCCAGGCTATGAAACTGCTGCCAGTGTGCCTGGACTTCGTTATTTCCGTTTCCCAAAAGGATTGAAAATGGTTCGTGAAGCCTGGACGAATGCGAATTTCTTGGATTTCGACTTGCCTAAGGGACTGACAGAAATAGGCAGAAGTGCATTTGTAGAATGCAATATGGCATGTGATATCCACATTCCTGAAGGCGTGGAAAAAATATCGCAATTTGCCTTTTCTGATGTTGAAGCAGGAGAAAACCTGTATCTTCCGTCTACGCTAAAGACTGTAGAATTTGCCAGCATAGAACTTTCCGTAAAGAAAGGAGAGAAATTTAATATTTTTATAGACAGTTTTGTTCCTCCGGTATATGATAGGGCCGGATGTGCTCCAGTCTGGACTGAGACACCGTTTACAAGGTCTTATGAAGATAATATACCTGACAACTTTACGCTTTATGTTCCTGTTGGTGCTGCTGAATCATACCGGGTAGACAAATGCTGGAGCCATTTCAAGAACATAGTTGAAACCCCCGACCTCACAGGTGGCACGAGCGGTATCGCTGCTACTATTGCATCTGCAACAAAGACAAGCGACAACCGCATCTACTCTCTCGACGGCAGATATGTCGGCACGGACATGAGCCGGCTTGGTAAGGGAGTGTATGTGGTGAATGGGAAGAAGGTGGTGAGGTAAGATACATAACACCCACCCTAACCCTCCCGAAGGGAGGGAATGAAGATAGCTTGTAAACTAAATGCTTTGAAATGCTTTTAGATAAGAAATGACTGCTCCGCTCTGCAAAGAGAGTGGGGCAGTTGTCGTTAGTATAGCCTCTGAAAAGACAACAGAAACAAGAAAAAGTTTTTCTCTATTTTACCCTCACACCCTCACACCTTGCCCCGAAACGCCCTGTACGTCGGCATTTCAGATGGTGAGGGATAGTGTGAGGGATGGTGAGGATAGATACTGTATTTTCCCCTTTTTCTTTGTGTTTTCACGGAAAATCCATAACTTTGCGGAAAATCATAAAAACGGATAATATAATCGTCAGGTTATGGCAGAGAATACAGAAGTGTTTGTTGGATGATTATTAATGACAACCACTCTTCACCGTATAGTTGTTGTTTTCCACGGCACGGAGATGGTGGTGTGCGAGGAGGTATAACCATTTGGTATCGGTGCTTCTATACTGCACCAAAAGTGCAAGATAGCTGCACCTTTGGTGCAACTATTGTTTATGTTTCCTATAAGGAAGTTTCAGCAACTAAAAATCCTTCACCGCAAATTGCAGCGAGCTAAACAGTTATATGCAGGGTGAAAGAAATTCGAAAAATGTTAGTAAAAAAGAGAATAGAACAGACGCAATTCATAAAAAAAGAAAATAAATCGGCGTTTTCTCTTTTGTTTACGCATAAATGCTTATATTTGCATGATTTATATCGAATTATATAACAGATGTTGTTAAAACAATAAGTTTTTTTAGATGAACGTAATTACGAAAACAGTTCAATTGCCTGATGGCAGAACCATCAGCATTGAAACCGGGAAAGTGGCAAAACAGGCCGACGGTTCTTGTGTGCTCCGTATGGGCAACACCGTATTGCTCGCCACTGTTTGTGCCGCAAAAGATGCAGTTCCCGGAACAGATTTCATGCCTTTGCAGGTTGAGTACAGAGAACAGTATGCCGCTGCCGGACGTTTTCCGGGCGGATTCACCAAGCGCGAAGGCAAAGCAAGCGACAATGAAATTCTTACATGCCGACTCGTAGACCGCGCCCTGCGCCCGCTCTTCCCAGCCGACTTCCATGCTGAGGTGTATGTAAACATCATCCTCTTCTCAGCCGACGGAGTTGACCAGCCGGATGCCCTCGCAGGTTTCGCAGCATCATGCGCACTGGCATGTTCAGATATTCCTTTCGAGTGCCCGATTTCTGAAGTACGTGTGGCACGCATCAATGGAGAATACGTAATCGACCCGACCTTCGAGCAGATGAAGGAAGCCGACATGGACCTTATGGTTGGTGCATCGGCAGAGAACATCATGATGGTTGAGGGAGAGATGAAAGAAGTTTCGGAGCAGGATCTGCTCGGAGCCCTCAAGGCTGCACAGGAGGCAATCAAGCCAATGTGTGAGTTGCAGACAGAACTCTCTAAGGAACTCGGCACCGACGTTAAGCGCGAGTATTGCCACGAGGTGAACGACGAGGATTTGCGCAAGCAGATCAACGACGAACTCTATCCTAAGGCATACGAGGTAGTGAAGGAGGCTCTCGACAAGCAGGCTCGTCAGGATGCATTCGACAAGATTCTGGCTGACTTCCAGGAGGCTTACAATGCTGCCCACACCGACCTCACAGAGGATGAGCTCGAGGAGAAGGCTGCCCTGATGGACAAATACTACCACGATGTGATGCGCGACGCAATGCGCCGTTGTATCCTCGACGAGGGTATCCGTCTCGACGGCAGAAAGACAAACGAGATTCGCCCTATCTGGTGCGAGGTTTCTCCGCTGCCAATGCCTCACGGAAGCTCTATCTTCACTCGTGGTGAGACACAGTCGCTGACCACCTGTACTCTCGGAACAAAACTCGACGAGAAGATGGTAGACGATGTGCTCGACAAGAGCTACATGCGCTTCCTCCTCCACTATAACTTCCCTCCATTCTGTACCGGCGAGGCTAAGGCTCAGCGTGGCGTAGGCCGCCGCGAGATTGGTCACGGCCACTTGGCATGGCGCGCTCTGAAGGGACAGATTCCAGAGGACTATCCTTACACAGTACGTCTCGTATCGCAGATTCTCGAGTCTAACGGTTCTTCGTCAATGGCAACAGTATGTGCCGGAACTTTGGCTCTGATGGATGCCGGCGTTCCGATGAAGAAACCTGTATCAGGTATCGCAATGGGTCTTATCAAGAACCCGGGCGAAGACAAGTATGCCGTATTGAGCGATATCCTCGGCGACGAGGACCACTTGGGCGACATGGACTTCAAGACCACTGGTACGAAAGATGGACTTACTGCCACACAGATGGATATCAAGTGCGACGGACTGAGCTTCGAGATTCTCGAGAAGGCTCTTATGCAGGCAAAAGAAGGTCGTGAGTATATCCTCGGCAAACTTACTGATACTATCGCTGAACCACGCGCTGAGCTCAAACCTCAGGTGCCGCGTATCGAGGCATTCGATATTCCTAAGGAGTTCATCGGAGCCGTTATCGGCCCGGGCGGAAAGATTATCCAGCAGATTCAGGAAGAGTCTGGTGCTACCGTAACTATCGATGAGACTGATGGCGTAGGCAAGGTTCAGGTAAGTGCTCCAAACAAGGAGAGCATCGACAAGGCTATCTCTAAGATTCGCGCTATCGTTGCCATCCCTGAGGTTGGCGAGGTTTACGAAGGAACTATCCGCTCTATCATGCCTTACGGTTGCTTCGTGGAGATTATGCCGGGCAAGGACGGACTGCTCCATATCTCGGAAATCGACTGGAAGCGTCTTGAGACTGTTGAAGAGGCTGGTTTGAAGGAAGGCGACAAGATTAAGGTGAAACTCCTTGAGATTGACCCGAAGACTGGCAAATATAAACTCTCTCACCGTGTGCTTATCCCGAAACCAGAGGGATATGTAGAGCGTGAGCGCCGTCCGCGTCCAGAGCGTGGCGAGCGCCGTCCTCGCGGTGAGCGTCGTCCGCGTCCAGAGCGCAACGGCGGAGAGCCACGTCGCTTTGAGCATCGTGGTGGCGAGCAGAACAACAATGACTTCCACGACCCGATGGCAGACCGCGAGCCGAAGGATTTCAATGATTCGCTCGATCATCTTGATTAAATTATAAAACCCACCCGGGAAATCCATCTGGAAACCCACCCTGACCCTCCCAAAGGGAGGGAAGGAGAGATTACCTTATTTGGGTAATGATAGGGTAATTGGTTTTACTATAAAAAATAAAAAGTCCCCACAGCATGTTTGTTGCTGTGGGGACTTTTGTGGTCGTATATAGCTTATGTCGTAGAACTTATTATACAATATGTTCGATCCAGTTATCAGGCGTTATTACGAATTTTTCCTTTACGTCATATGCAGTTTCGAAAGAAGCGGGAAATTTCGTGCTGCCACGACGTGGATTCCATTTCATCTCGAACAGAGAGAATTGTCCGTCACATTCCTCAATATAGTCAATTTCCTGCTGTGTTGTAGTGCGCCAGAAATAACTGTTGACATATTTACCTGAATATTGGTTGTGTTTAATTCGTTCACTTATGATGAAATTCTCCCATAGGGCACCAGTGTCTTGGCGAAGCGATAGAGGAGCGAAGTTGTTAAGGATGGCATTCCTTATGCCATTGTCGTAGAAATATATTTTCCTGCTCTTCTTGAGTTCCGTACGTAGGTTTCGGCTAAAGGCACCGAGCTTGAATATGATGTAGCATTTCTCAAGTAGATCAATATATTTTTCTACTGTCTTATTGTCGGTGCCTACAGTTTGTGCAATCTCATTATATGATACTTCGCTGCATACTTGTAGGGCTATAGCTATGAGAATCTTGCCGAGTAGAGCAGGACGGCGCACGCTGTCGAGCGACAGTAAGTCTTTATATAAATAACTGCCGGCAAGATTTGTTAGCAGTTCTTTAGCATCATTCGCATGGGTTATTATATCGGGATACGAACCGAATATGAGTCTTTGCTCAAGAGTCTGGTTTACCTTTAGCAGTCCCTCACTTTTCAATATTTCTGCTGTTGATATAGGAAAAAGATGATATTCAAACTTTCGTCCGGTAAGTGGTTCGTTGAGCTTGTCTTGCAATTCAAACGATGACGACCCCGTAACGAGCAGCTGGATGTCAGGAAAATTATCCGTTATAAGTTTTAAGGTCATGCCTATGTTCTCTACTCTCTGTGCTTCGTCTATCACGACAATCCTATTGTTGGCGATAAGAAGGCGCAGCTTGGCGATATTTGTATTGCTGAGCATGTCTCTTGTCTCAGGTTCATCACAATTCAGTTGTAAGGTCGGCAAATTCTGTTTGTCGATAATCATTTTGAAGAGGGTACTCTTCCCTACTTGCCTTGCCCCGATTACTATTATCGCTTTGCCGGCAAATATCCTTGTTTCGATTTTTTCCTGTAGCTGTCGTTTTATCATAATCGCATTCTTTTTTAATATGGCAAAGGTATAAAAAAAATGCCTAATCCCAAAATTCCATATAACTTTTGGGATTATAATCCTAAAAAAACATGGAATTTTGGGATTAGGCGTGTTGTATGGTGCAAATTTACATACGAATTGTGGTGAGGGTACACCATCTATCCTCACACTTACCCTCACCATCTGTAATGCCGATAAACAGGGGGTTGTGGGTGTTTTGGTGAGGGTGTGAGGGTAAAATGAGGAAAAACTTTTTTGTTTTATTTCTTCTTTGGCTTGCGTCTTGCCCATCCCTCTTCAGAGAAGTCAGGCTCATCGCCCACGAGCTTTATGTCGTTACCCTTGAAAAACTGGCGCCAGTCGGTTTCGTTGCCGTTATCGTTGAAACCGCCGTTGCTGCCGAATTTACCGTTTTCATCGTTTTTCGTTGCAGCATTCTTGCGCTTCGACTTCTTCTCGAACTTGCCAAAATCATCGTTTTCATCGCGTTTCTTGCCACGACGCGCCGGCTTCTCCTTGTCGCTGCCGTAAGAGCGACCTCCGTCCTTGCTGCCTCTTGATGAAGAACGGCGTCCTGCAGGCTTTCCTGTGTCTTCAGCATCGTTGCAACGCACGTCGCGACCCTTGTATGTAGTTCCGTCAATGGCGCGCATCACCTTCTTTGCATCCTTCTCCGGAACCTCGATATAGCAGAAACGCTCCAGCAAATCGATATGTCCCACTTCCTGACGACTCTTCATGTTGCGGTTAAGGAACTGCATTATCTCGCCCGGATAGAAACCGTCTTTCTTGCCGAGGTTGATAAACAGCTTCTGGTAGCCAGCCTCCGCCTTGCGCGGTTCGCGCTTACTGCCGTCGCCACGCTTGCGGTCACGTCTCTCCCCCTTGGCAGAGCCGGAGGGGGCCTGAATTTCCGGAGCATCGGCATAGTATGCAAGGAATTTGCCGAACTCCATGCTTACGATTTTCTTTATGATATCCTCCTTGTCGATATATTCAAAGTAGCGGTTGATGTCAGCCATAAACGGTTCAATCTCCTCCTCGTTCACGTCAGCCTTCACGATTTGGTCCATCACCTTATATAGCTGCTTCTTGCAAATCTCCTCAGCCGACGGAATCTTACCCTCCACGAAGCTCTTCTGTATCACCTTCTCTATAGCGCGCATCTTGCCGCGCTCACGAGAGTGGATGATAGAAATCGACGTACCGTTCTTGCCGGCGCGTCCCGTTCGTCCGCTGCGGTGAGTGTAGCTCTCGGTATCATCGGGCAGTCCGTAGTTTATCACATGCGTCAGGTCGTCAACGTCAAGTCCGCGAGCTGCCACGTCGGTAGCCACGAGCAACTGCGTCAAGTGCTGGCGGAACTTCTGCATCGTCAGGTCGCGCTGTTGCTGCGAGAGGTCGCCGTGGAGCGACTCCGCATTATATCCGTCGTGAATCAGCTTGTCGGCAATCTCCTGAGTCTCGCGCTTCGTGCGGCAGAATATGATAGCATAAATCTTCGGGTAGAAATCCACGATACGCTTCAGGGCAAGATACTTGTCCTTGGCGTTTACCATATAATATATATGGTTCACGTGTTCGGCTCCCTCGTTGCGGCTGCCCACCACAATCTCCTTTGCGTTGTGCAGGTAATTCTGTGCAATCTTCTCAATCTCCTTACTCATGGTGGCAGAGAAGAGCAGCGTGTTGCGGTCGTCAGTCTGAATACCGTCGAAAATCTCGTTGATGCTGTCGGAGAATCCCATGTTAAGCATCTCGTCAGCCTCGTCGAGCACCACGTTCTTCACGTTGTCGAGCTTCGCTGCCCCGCGGTTCATAAGGTCGATGAGTCGTCCTGGAGTGGCAACAATCACCTGTGCTCCGTGGCGGAGGGAATGAATCTGGTTCTGTATGGAAGTTCCTCCATATACGGGAACAACGTGCAGTCCTTCGATATACTTTCCGAAATCGTTCAAGTCGTCGGAAATCTGTAGGCAAAGCTCTCTTGTCGGCGAGAGGATAAGAGCCTGAGTGGAACGGTCGTTAGGGTCGAGCTTCTGCAGCACAGGGATACCGTATGCGGCAGTCTTGCCCGTTCCGGTCTGTGCAAGTGCTACCACATCATTCTTGTTTCCGAGTAAATAAGGGATAACTTCTTCCTGTACTGGCATTGGTGACTCAAAGCCCAGTTCTGTGATGGCGCGGCGAATCTCTTCGCTGACACCAAGTTCTTCAAATGTCTTCAAATTAAATATTATAATGTTTTGTTTTTGCTCCTTCCTTTTGGAGCATTCTATTAAATTATTAGACTTCTTCTTGTTCATGGAAGCCAACTTTTTGACAATATAAATCGCATATACTTTCGTATATTTGGATATTCATTTACTATAGTATGGTAGAGAACTAAAGTACAGAATATTCTACGTTTGCAAAGGTAAACATAAAATCCAAGAAAATCGCTAATTCTGTGGAATTTATTCCGTTATCATGATATTTAATATCATTTCTATAATCTTGAATTTACTTATATACTAAATGAATAGATATATGCAAATCATCCATGCTAATATTTCTAATAAAAATAAAGAATATATAGAGAACCTTTTCTTTTTCATAATATTAATTCTATAAAATATAGAAAAATATTTTGAAGTATTGCCACCTAACATAAATAACAAGCAACACGAAAATATAGTTTGTATTATGAGCAATATAAAGAACCCATTATGAAAATAAAAAGATAGACATTTTGCTATTATCAATGAATAAGGAAGAATCATATATAGCATAAACATAAAAGAAAACCTTAGGTCGCAAAACTCCATCTGATTTTTCATTTTAAACTTATATGTATTGCTATTAAAATAATTTTTACTGTCTTTATAAAATGGATTATTAAGTTTTAAAGCATAGCGAATATAAAACTTTATATGTTCAATCATATATGCATATAAATAGCATATAGTATAGTTTATGAGTTTAAAATAATTACATCTCGTCTTCATAAAAATAAATATTACCACATTAAATCTATTGCGAAATCACTTATACTAGAAGCGCCATAACTACCTGCTATACCAAAAGCAATACCACCGATAACAGCACCAGGAAGAGCGCCAACACCACCTATAGAAGCACCAGTCATTCCACCATATATAAAACCATATTTAGCAGCCAAAAATCCTCCGACAAATCCAGAAATATTATTAGCAGCAGTTTTTGTCGTATTGTATCCAATATGATATCCATCCTTTATATAACCTTGATATGTGTCATAAAGTCCATAAGTTATACTTGTAATATTATTAATTTTACTGCATCTTTTTATGATATTAGAGTTAATGTATTTACTCATAGTTTCAATAGATTCTATTCCAATTTTATTGTTTTTCAACGAATAATCGAAGGTTGCTCCGACAATCATTGACTTATATCGTTTATTATCAAAGCCATATAGAACATCTCCTGTAAAATCATTGATGCATCGTCCTTCATTGAGCAAAAAATTATTCCTTTGTCCATATACGACGACTTCATCAAGCTCATAGTAAAGCCTATTGCCGTTTTTGTCATATTTCCAGCCATGATTATACGAAGCAATATTCAAACCTATATTCGCCCCATAAATGAAATTGTCGCCAAATGCTTGCGAAGTCAATCCGCCAGCAATAGCACTGCCACCCAGCATAATTTCTGAAGATTCTATTCCCAAAGCTTGCAAGCCTGAACCTGCCAGTGATGACATAAAACCACTTGCAAAGCCTATACTGAACTTATGACCGTCAATTGTTCCAATAACCCCATTTGCAAGGCCATGACTGCTTGCACGCAGAATCTCATCTCCAAATGTTCCAAGTGTATGTCCAAACAACGAGCCGATACCATATGAAGCTGCAGAACTTAATCCACCGACAAGCGCACCTTTCCAAACATCTCCGCCACAGGCTTTTGCACTAATCATACCAGACATAGCTCCCATTGCTGTTATAATAAGGAAATCGTCTATTCCGAACACTTCTCCGCTCGGGTCTGTATATTTCAGCGGATTGTTCAAGCAATACGAATACCTGTTGAAGTTCTGGCTGTTCTCCGGCATCTGTATGTAGTTGTCGGGACTTAGAAACCTTCCGATTCGAGGGTCATACATTCTGCCGTTCATGTTAATTAGTCCGAACTCCGGCAGCATCTCGTGACCGGTGTAGCCACGGATAAAACCGATGTCGTTCCTCTTGACAGTCATGTTTCCCCACGGGTCATACTCAGCTTGGAAGACGCTGTTGCCGTCGGCATCGAATATATCCGTTATGCTTCCTTGTGCATCCGTAAATATGTACAGCAGTTTGCCCTGCCCTCCGTTCTCCCTGTAATGGAGAAGTCCGTTACCGAGATAAGTAAATTCACGTACATTGCCACGCTCTTCCACTTTCTCATAGTCATTGCCATAGTGTACCGATTTTACATCTTCTATATCTATCTGGAGTTCTGCAGTCCAACGCTCATTGTCCGGACCGTAATAGAAGTCAAGGAGATGCCACCCGTCAGACTTCCTTTCAGAAATCCTGTCAGTCTTGCCAATGTCGTTATAGTCTATATCCTGCACTGTTGACGGTATCTTGCCGCCGGGATTGGTCACGCCAATTACCGCATGTGGCTTCTCTTTGCTGTACGTGTAGTTGCCGGCTGCTGGAAACGACAGGATATTGCCGTCAGCGGAATACTCGTATATTTCGGTGTTCCATTCGTCAAATCGCTTGTCGCCTATAGAGATACCTGTATTAACGACTGAGAAATCGCCTGCATAATAGTTTGTTTTGGAATCACCATGGTATAAGGAAGTATCAAGTTGCGCCACGAACCAGACTTTACTTTTTACAAGTCTGTCCAAATCGTCATAGAAGAAGTTTTCGGCGGTTCCGCTTCCTACAGTCTCGCGGCTGGTCATGTTTCCCGTCGCCCCGTCATACTTGTATTTCATGCTGCGCAGACGTTTGTCTGCCTTATACAGGTCAAGATTCTTCAGGTATCCACTATTGTCGAGAACTCTTGTCCTTGTCAGTTTGCCGCTGAAGACAGATTCCTTGAAAGTCAGTCCGTCAGTTTGTCTTTCTGCCCATACAGTGTCGCCGTCAATCATGTAAGCCGTACAGTTTCCGTAGGAATCGTACGCATAGTCTATGCTAAGTCCGCCGGGGAAAGTCTCTTTAGTTATATTATTGAACTTGTCGTATTCGTACTTGTGAGCTTGTGTTTCGCCGTCGCTGAAATAACGGTTTTCAGCAACAACACGGTTGTATTTGTCATATACTGGAACGATACGGTTGCTGTCGTGCCAGAGACTCGTTACATTATCGTACTTGTCGTAGCTGTATACAATGTCCGTAGACGCTCCGGACCGGCTCGAAAGCCTTCCCCAATCGTCGTAGCTGAAAGAGAGTTTTACTCCTCTTCCATCCGTCTGACTCTGTATCTTTCCCTCAGCATCGTAAACGCTTGTCGTTCTGCCGGCATCGGGGTCGTCAAGCAAAGTGCGGTTGCCGGCCTCGTCGTACTCCATTCTGACGGTGTTACCGATGCATGAAATCTCACTCGGCTTTCCGCTTGAGTAATATCTGTATTCAACAGTTGTCAGAGGGTCTGTTACCTTGCGGACATTGCCCTGTGCATCATATTCCTTTACTGTAGAGCGACCGTTGTCCGTAGCGGTAATCTGACGGTTGGCATAAGAGTATGACAGGTTCTTGCCGGAACTTGACTTCAATGACGTTATCCTTCCCCTGCTGTCATATTCCTTTTCCGTAGAAACGGAAAGTTTGCCTGTAGTCTGTACAGTACCGGTTTCAAGTCCCTTACTGTTGTATGTTGTCTTTGTAGAGGAAAGGATACCTCCGTCGGCAACGGACTCCGTCATTACAACTCGTCCGCATGAGTCATACCAGGTCTTTTGCCAGGGCTGTCCGAGACAGTAAGTGAGCTTGTAGTATCTTTTCGCCAGATTTGGTCCCCAGCCGTACCAAGTCTTTATCTCCGCTCCTTCAGTGGTAGTTGTCCTTACCTCCTGTCCCCAGGAGTTATAGCTGTGGCGTGTCGTTAGCGGATTTTCTTCAACGGTGTCGTCTGTTTCCGTAAACAAGTTGCCGAAAACGTCATAAGTATATGACACTGAAGTCGGGGTGGTATCATTGTCCTTCTTCATCAGGAAACGCCCCGTTGCGTCATATCCGTTATAATATTCTACTTCGTTTATGCCGTCGCCTTCATTGATAAAAGACGAAACATTTCCATAATAGTCATACCATATTGTCGTTTTGACCTGTTTAGGCGTATCGGCATGCATTGTTTTTCCTGTAACATTGCCGCTGCCGTCATATCCAAATTTAGTTCTGTCTACATATTCCGCCTTGTCGTCGTCATGTTTTCTCCTTTCCGTTATGCTCTGCGCAAGCCATCTGCCGCCTTTCTTGACATAGTCGCCGTATTCTGTCTTTACATACGAACCGTCATTGTAGGAAGTCCTTGCTGTTGCCAGAGTACCGTTTGCCGTATCGTATGCCGCAGTCTTTTCCGTTATGTTGCCGTCGGCGTCTATAGTTCTTATATTTTTCGGATATATGAAAAGAGCCTTGTTCCCCTTGTCGGCTATTTCCTCTGTCGTCTCCGATGTTTCCGTTGCGTCCCCGGTAGTTACAACAACTTTGGTCTGTTGCGGAACCCAATAGTCTGTGTTCCACTTTGTCGTTTCTGTCGACTGCGCCGTCCCAAGGATTTGGTTTGCTGCCGTCGTCTTTGTCATGCCGAGCAGTCCCTTGCCCTGCAGATGCACTTTCAGTCCCTCGTAGTTATATAAAGCTGTGTTCTCGCCTGCCGCCCCATTGGTCCTTTTAACTGATGATACGACGTTCAGCGGCACAGTGCAGTCAACCACGGGATATTCAGCATCGCTCCGCCTTTTGTACAGTCCTCCTGTAACGAGAGATTTGTATGTGAAAGAAGTGCAGTTGCCCATACCGTCAGTTATGCTCTGCACCTTGTTGGCTGAAGAACTGACATTGTTCGGATATATTCTAAGAACCGGATTGTCAGCACTTCCCATACCGCCCCATGCGTCATAGCCGTAGTTTATGACTTCCGCAAATCCGTCGCCGTTGAAGTCGCCGAGCGCATAGTAGCCTGTTGTGGAGTCGGTTCTGCGACCTGACGGAACATCCCTTTTCAGTGAAAACGATGTTCCCAATGAGCGAAGCCACAAGGTATGCCCTTTCTTCTTGTCGGCTTTCGCCATCACGAGGTCGCTCTTGCCGTCGCCGTCAAAGTCATATACAAGAGACTGCGACAGCTTCTCGTCGAAGCCGTTCCTGTCGATTCCGCTAATGGTCTGTGCAGAGCATAACGTGAAATGACCGTCCCCGTTGCCGCTTGCAATGATGAATTTACCGCCGGAGAACATTACCGCATCAGGTATGCCGTCGCCGTTGAAGTCACCAATGTCAACAAGGTCGGAGGATTTGACGTTGATATCGGTAACGGGAGTCATGAAACCCGAATACGAATATCCGTCGCCTTTGTTTATGTAAGTATAGCATCCGTCCTTGTGGACAATCATGAAGTCCGTCATGCCGTCGCCGTTGAAGTCTGCAGTAAAAAGCCTTTGCGGAACAATATTCAGCACTATGTCAAAATAATGCGGTGTAATTGGTTCCCCATCCTTGGCATACGGTATAAGCTGGCACACATTTGTACCGGACTTGCCCTGCAAAGGTTCAACGACAAGAGTCTCGCTGCGTCCATCGTTGTCGAAATCGGCACTTGCATACAGAGGCATGGACTTTGCGTTTACGAGTTCCACAGATACGCCTGAAATATTATCTTTTGACAACCCGTCAGTATCGCCCCAATATATAGCCATGCCGAAAAGGTTCTCCCCCGATACACTGTTGAATACCGGTATTACAAGATCTTGCTTTCCGTCGCCGTTTATATCCGAGAGATAAGGCAAGCCGTTGTTTACTTTCCATTTGCCTATAGACACACTGGGACCTATGTCTATATACTGTTTCTGCAGATACGACACAGTGCCGTCGCCGTTTACCGATGAGATATAGGGTATGCAATAGTTGCTGTGGTCTGTTTTGTTTACTCCCGTAGTAATGTCAACCCTGGCAAATTCCACAATATCCGTTACTCCGTCGCCGTTGACATCTCCTGTCAGGAACCGTTGGTCAGACTTTTTCGTCAAGGGGATATCCATCCCGTTCACACCAAGCTTGACGGCAGTAGGAGCCAGACCGGGACTGTCGCTCCATGCTATATCTATCGGCTTTTGACGACTATCTGAATTTTTCCATACCTGCACTCTGCTCAGGCGGCTTGCGCCTGAGCCTGGATCCATGCTGTAGGAAAGTTCCAAGTGTCGGTACAGGGCATCACCGGTTTTTGTCTCTATCGAACGGAGACGTTTTGACATGCTTCCCTGCACATCCTTTACTATATACGGACATTTGTCCGGTCGGTTTTCGTAAATGAAGTTGACGGTATTGTCAGCCCCGTTTTGCGTATGCAGGTTCTTGCCGTACGATATGGTCTGTGGATAGAGAGTCAGGTTCTCATGGAGATAGCTGTATGTCATAAAGTTGCCGTTGCTGTCCTCCATACGGCTTATATACCAGGCATTGACAAACTTGCTGCCGGAGGAGGGAGATACCGTTTGACGGCTGTTCTCCGTATCGCCATACCGTAATGTCCTGCCGTCTGAAGTCTTGACTTCAAACCAGATGTCCGCCTTGGTGCCGTGAAGGACAACCTCCGTAAAAGGGTCATCTTCCAAAACGTATATGCTGCCGTCCGTCATAATATTGCTGCCCTTCGGTATAAGCCGCTTCCCGTCAAGACGGAGAGCGTCGTATTCGTTGAAAGACAGTCTGCCGGCATTCCTGTCATGGTAGATGTCGCGAACGGAACGGGTTATGACTGATAGTCCGGAAACGCCGCATCCCAAACCGAGAATGCCGTTTCCCTGCATGCTGTTATATGATATGGAAAATTGTGGAACAGCCGTTCCTACTCCTTGCGGTACTTCGATTGGAATACTAAATGTTGCAGCTCCTATAGGGGAGACACTGGTATTTACAGGCGTGCAGACTACAGGGTAGTCCATAGCACTTGACACATCTGGCGGCAAGGGGTATTGCTTGTATTCAGGGTCAGGAAAATCGTTGGAGTTAAATGACTGTTGCGGATTGTCGGGGAAGGTAGGGGTTACAGGGTTGAAGTTTCCTTCCAATGACGATTTTCCAACTCCTGTTGAATATGCTGCTTCGGACTGAGAGTTTTGAAGATAATAGAAATTGTTGATATTTGCAGCTGTATCAGACTGCCAAATAAAAAATATAAAGAAGTATAATAATCGTGTTAAGTTGTTGAATCGCATATTGCCTTTCTCTTAGTAAATTTAATTCTATAATTTAGTTGCTGAATTTTTTTTAAGTTCGGTTGTCTGATTATTTATATATATTATTTGAAGATTTGAAATTCAGTTATTTAAAATTTATTGTCTTTATTTGTAAAGATTCGAAAGCCGAAATATAGAAACTAATAAATTCGACTGCTAAGTTACTAATAATTCGTGAATTAACGGCATCAATTATGATTTATCATATTATATTAGTTGAAAAACGCTAAAATATCTCGCAAGATGATGCGTATTTGTGCAGAAATGGTTATTTTTGCAGTTATGATTAAAGTTAGAATTATAAACAGAGGGCATCACCAACTTCCGGAATACGCTACGGCGCAAAGTGCCGGTATGGACTTGCGTGCCAATATCGATGAAAAGATAGTATTGAAACCGATGCAGAGGATGCTCATTCCTACAGGACTGTACATGGCTTTGCCTGCTGGCTATGAGGCACAGGTGAGGCCACGCAGCGGACTCGCATTGAAGCATGGCATTACAGTGCTTAATACTCCTGGCACTATTGATGCCGACTATCGGGGAGAAGTGAAAGTATTGCTGGTGAATTTCTCTGATGCCGACTTTGTGATTAACGATGGTGAGCGTATAGCACAGATGGTCATCGCTAAACATGAAACGGCAGATTTCGTTGAGGTGGAAGAACTCGACCAGACGGAGAGAGGCGCCGGCGGATATGGACATACAGGAGTGGAATAGGTCATCATTATAATGAAGATAATAAGATACAGTTTTCTTTTACTTGTAGCTGCAATAGCATTCATTGCTTGCGGAACAGGAAAAAACGGGGCAAAAGATGCTTCGCTTAGAGCTGTCGTTGCCGGAAAAAACACGATGAAACCGGTGATTTCTGCTGATTCCTCCGACTATAACACTCGTCTGCGACTTGCGTATTTTTATGGAGAAGCAGCTAACCAACAGGCTTTGGGCAACTATGACGCAGCTTATGAACTGCTGATGCATTGTAAGGATATTGACCCCAATGCTGCAGAAGTCTATTATGCACTGTCGGCATACGATGACGGTTTGAATTCAAAGGAACTGGGAATTGCTGATGTTCGCCGGGCTGCAGAGCTTTCGCCCGAAAATTCTACGTATCAGGAAAGGCTCGCCATGTCGTATATTGCGACAAAAGACTATGACAATGCCATAAAGGCGTATGAAAAACTGTATGCTTCGACACCTGACCGCACAGATGTTCTCGACATATTGATGAAACTTTATGCCGAAAGAAAGGATTACAGTCAGATGCTGTATACCGTAAAACGCATGGAAGATGCCGACGGCGAAAGCGAAAAGACGGTGCTTACAAAGATGCATATTTATTCCATGCAAGGAAAGAAAAAGGAAGAATTCAGCACATTGCAGAATTTCGTTTCCCGTTATCCTAATGACTTGTCGTATCAGGTAATGATGAGTAACTGGCTCTTGCAGAATGATGAAAAGAAAAAGGCAATCGCTGTCCTGCAGAAAGTATTGAAGGAGGATCCGACAAACGTATCCGCAAAGATGACGATGATTGACTATTACCGTGCAGAAAAACTCGATTCCATCGCAGAAAAAATAGAAAAAGAGCTGCTTCTCAACTCTCAGACGTCGATGGATACCAAGGCTTCGATAATACGTGGAATTATTGACAGAAACGAGCAGGCTGGCGGTGACAGTACGAAGGTGTTGTCGCTTTTCAAAACTATCCTGTCGGAGAAACAGAAGAATTCTGATCTGGCAGAACTGTATGTTGCATATATGTCGCTAAAGAAAATGCCGCAAGACAGTATCGTTAATGGACTGAAACTCGTATTGAGCATTTCGCCAGACAACAAAGGGGCGAGGATGGAACTGATTCGTATGCTTTGGGGACAGGTTGACATGGATGAAATGATTGACATCTGCAAGCCGGGAATTGAATATAATCCCGATGAAATCGCCTTTTATTACTTCCTTGGCTTTGCTTATATACAGAAAGATAAGGATAATGAAGCCTTTGACGTAATGAAAAAAGGTGTTGCACAGGCAGCGGATACAAGTGAGCCGGCATTGGTTTCTGACATGTATGCATATATCGGCGACATGCTTCACGAAAGGGGAAAACTTGATGAATGTTATGCCGCCTACGACAGTTGCTTGCAGTGGAAGGAGGATAATGTGTCTTGTCTTAATAATTATGCCTATTTCATAAGTGAGGAAGGTGGAGACCTTTCGAGGGCTGAAGAGATGAGCTATAAAACTGTGAAGGCTGAACCGAAGAATAGTACTTACCTCGATACTTACGCCTGGATCCTTTTCCATGAGAAGCGTTATGCCGAGGCGCAGATTTATATAGAACAGGCTATCGCCAATGATTCCACCGGAGAATACATCTATTTGGAGCATGCCGGAGACATATATATTATGCTTGGCGACAAAGTGAAGGCTACCGATTATTGGCGCCGTGCTTTGGAGGCTGGAGGCGATGCCAAGGCTTTGGAGAGAAAGATAAAATATAAGAAATACTTCCCGCAAGGGAAATAATGTTTTTTTTTGATGATGAATATTAGAAAAGTGGTTTGTTTTTTCGTTGCTGCTACTGCAGTTGCTGCAGTTACATCGTGCGGAACGAAAAAAGTTGTCGCTGACGGTGGAAAAACGACGGTCGGCGTTGCTGGGAAAAATGAAAAGAAGAATAAACCTGAAGAGGATATTGCTGTTTCTTCGCTGGAGCAGATGAACTTCCTAAGAAAGGTTTCAGACAATGCCGTGTATACGCAGAATATCGTGTCGAAGATCAAATGCACGATAAATACTGGTAGCAATGACCTTTCTGTTGGCGGGTCGCTACACATGAAGAAGGATCAGGTTATAAGAATCCAGATTACTCCTTTCGGACTGATGGAGGCGGGTAGACTGGAGTTTACCAAGGATTACGTGCTTTTTGTTGACCGTATCCATAAGGAATATGTAAAAGCTGCATATTCGGATGTGGATTTTCTGAAAAACAACGGACTTGATTTCTATGCTCTTCAGGCATTGTTCTGGAACAGTCTTTTTGTTCCTGGAGAACAAAAAATGACGGATTCATCGCTTAAATCCTTCCGTGCAGCTATCGATGGAACGGCAAATACGAAGATTTCGCTCGTTAAGGGGAAAATGAAATATGTATGGACTGCCGGTAGCAAAACCGGACAGCTAAACTCGCTCAATGCTTCTTATATCGGTGGGGCGGCAGGTAATACGTCTGTAAATTGTGCTTATTCTACATTCAAACAGCTCGGCGCAAAGATGTTTCCTACCGACATTACTCTTACGATGAGCACGAAGGCTGTGAAGAATGCAAGCAAGATGATGCTTCGCCTGCAGCTCAATACTTTGTCTACAGATAGCGATTGGGAAGAAAAAACAACGGTTTCATCGAAGTATAAGCAAGTAAAAATGGAGACTTTGCTCGGGAAATTGGGAAGTATGTAAAGGATAGATTATTTCGAAGATGAATAAGTTTCTTATATTGTTGACAGCCGTCACGCTTTCTGTTATGCCATGCCGGCAGACTTCAGCACAAACGAAAAAGAAAGCCAAGGTTACGGCAACTGCCAAAGGAAATAGGGCGGTAAAAAATACAAATGCTCGACAAAGCAAAAAAAATGTACAGGCGAAGGGTAAAGGTAAGCGCAAGGCTCCGGTGTATTCTACTGCCGAGATTCGCGGATTGCAGAATCAGCGTAGTGCTGTGCAGAAGAAAATAAAAGAGCAAGAACGACTCCTTCGTGCCAACAAGGCTGACGTAAAGAAGCGCCTTGACGACCTGATGGTGATTAACAGTGAGATTGACCAACACCAGAAGTCTATCGACGGTATTCAAAAGGATATTCATCATATCGAAGGAAATATATCGCTGCTTAAATCGCAACTCGCTTCGCTCGAGCAACAGCTTGAAGACCGCAAGGCAAAGTATATCAAGTCGATGCGTTATCTCGCCAGAACTCATACAATTCAGGACAAGCTGATGTTTATATTCAGTGCGAAGAGCCTAACCCAGATGTATCGCCGTTTGCGCTTCGTCCGTGAGTATGCCGCATACCAGAAGGCACAAGGAGAACTCGTGAAGGCTAAGCAAGTGCAGATTACATCGAAACATAAGCAACTGGAGAATGTAAAGGGTGAGAAAAACACCCTCTTGTATAAGGGACAGCAGGAGAAAACTGCTTTGCAAGGCAAGCAAACCGAACAACAGCAGATGGTTAACTCTCTACAGAAACAGCAGAAAACAATACAGGTTGTCATTGATGACCAACGAAAGAAAAACGCTGCCCTCAATGCCGAAATTGACAAACTTATCGCTGTGGAGGTGGCAAAGGCAAAGGCTCGTGCTGAGGAAGAGGCGCGCCGCAAGGCTGCCGCTGCTGCCGAAGCACGACGGAAGCGTGCTGCCGAACTGGCAAGGAAGAAAGCCGAGGCTGAGGCTGCTGCAAGAGAAAATGCCCGCAGAATACAGGAGGCTAAGGAGCGGGAGGCTCGTTTGAAGGCTGAGGCTGCCAAGGCTGCGGCAGAAAAGCGTGATGCCGAGGCAAGAGAGAGGGCTGAGCAGGCGGCACGAAAGGCTGAGGCTGACCGCGAGGCGGCAGAGCGCAAGGCTGCAGTAGACAAGCAACGCCACGAACAGGAGGTGGCGAAGGCAAAGAAGGCAGAGGAGACTGCAGCTACAGAGAGTAGCGTAGACCAGGCTCTTAGCCGCAACTTCGAGAGCAACCGTGGCAGATTGCCGATGCCGATTACCGGTGGCTATCGTATTGTTAGTCATTTTGGACAGTATAATGTTGCTGGACTACGCAACGTGCAGCTCGACAATAAGGGAATTAATATTCTGGGCAGTTCTGGAGCTTGTGCCCGTGCCATCTTCAATGGAGAGGTAAGTGCCGTGTTTGGTTTCGGTGGCAGTATGGTGGTGATGGTACGCCATGGCAGTTACATCTCCGTGTATTGTAACCTTCGTTCCGTCAGCGTGCATCGCGGACAGCAGGTTAGCACTCGTCAAGCCCTCGGTGTGGTGGGGGCAGACAATATCCTCCAGTTCCAGCTTCGTAAGGGATATTCAAAATTAAACCCTGAGGCTTGGCTCGGAAGATAGATAAGAGACTTACATTTTGCGCAATAAATTTTGCTCTGTATTAACGTCTTGTCGGGGGAAGGTAAAAAATCCCTTAAAAAGGGACAATATTTACCCCCCCCGTTAATGGATGTTAATATTTGCCTCAAAAACGAATAAAATCGTTGGAAAGTTTTTATTGATAGGATATTGTTCTTATATTTGCGGTGTCATTTCAAAAGAAGGAGCCTGAAAAGGCGATATTTTATTCCATATGTAGGAAATACTTATTATTAAAGAACATTTGACATTAAGGACGCTTTTTATTGAGTGAACTTTATTGATTGGAAAACTTATATTATTGAATTGTTCTGAATTTACGATGATAGTTCTTGACTTAGGAGTATCATTTTGACTTTGAAACATTGGAATGATTTGAAAAGCTGATTCTGATACGCTTTTGAGCGTGAAGTTTTTGTCGTGACTTAGCGTGGAGGTCAGTGACGTTAAATAAAAGGGATTATTGTACCCAATTTGGATAATATATATTTAATAATAAATTTTTAGCTTTAGTATTGTTATAGGAACATTATTCTATAAAACTGATCGTGAGATTCGTTTATAGAATAGTTCCTTTTTTGATGGCTATGAGCGATGATCCTGTATTTCCCCAATTTTCTTTGCGTTTTCACGGAAAATCCATAACTTTGCGGAAAATCATAAAAACGAATAAGATACTCGCGGAGCCAGGAGTGTCAATCCAGCAATTTAAGATATGTGTCGATAGCGTTCTTGATTTCGCTGATGCGTATAAACTCATCGGCAGAGTGGGAGCGCGACGACTCGCCCGGTCCGAGCTTCAAACTGCTGAACGGCATCAGTGCTTGATCGGAAAGGGTAGGGGAGCCGAAGGGCTTCATGCCCATACCTGTACATTTCTTTACGAGCGGGTGTTCCATGGATATTCCCGAGGAGTGCAGTCGGAAAGAGCGGGCATGTACCTCGCTGCTGAGATGGCGACGGATAAAGTCGAACACCTCCTCGTTGGAATACAGCTCGTTAGTCCTCACGTCAACAACTATCCTGCATTCATCTGGAACCACATTATGTTGCGTTCCGGCATTGATAACCGTAACGTTCATCACCGTTGGTCCCAGAAATTCGCTAACCCTCTTGAAGCGGTATGACCGCAGCCAACAGAGGTCGTCGAGAGCTTTGTATATGGCGTTCACGCCCTCGCCCCGGGCGGCATGCCCCGATTTGCCGCGAGCCGTGATGTCGAGCACCATAAGTCCCTTTTCAGCCACGGCAGGTTGCATGCCCGTAGGCTCGCCCACGATAGCCACGTCAATCTTCGGCAGCAAGGAGAGAACGGAGCTTATGCCGCCGGCTCCCGACACTTCCTCCTCGGCAGAGGCGAGATAAACGAGGTTATATTCCCTATCCTTATTATATAGTATGCGGAAAGTCTGCAGCAGCGAAACCAGTCCGCCGCCACAGTCGTTGCTCCCCAGTCCGTAGAGCTTGTCGCCCTCAATCTCGGGGCAAAACGGGTTGCGAGTCCAGGTCTTCACGGGTTTCACCGTGTCGATATGTGCGTTCAGCAATATCGTCTTCTTCCTCTCGTCATAATCCGGGGCTATGCTCCATATGTTGTTCCCCAGTCTGCTGCATATCAGTCCGTAATCCTCCATAGCCCGCTGCATGATATCAGCAGCGGCAGTCTCCTCGCGACTCGTCGACGGCGTGGCGATGAGATGCTTCAGCAGTTCCACGGCATCATTGGTGTATTTTCTTGTGTCCATATAATAAATAACCCAATTGATAAAAAAGTAATGTAATCCACTTGTCAAGTGCAAAGTTAGTGGTTTTTGGCGTCATTTCTTTCCAGATTTCCCACTTTGTTGTAATTTTGCAGCCAGTAAAAAGATTGTAACGATAATAATTTATGAAAAAGAGTTTGATAGCCCTTGCCTTCGGCACGTTGGCATTGGGAATGACGGAGTTCCTGATGATGGGCATCCTGTCGGATGTGGCACGCGACCTCAACGTGTCGATACCTCAAGCCGGACATCTTGTGTCGGCATACGCCCTTGGAGTGGCATCCGGTGCGACGTTGCTTGCCGTGGCGAGCAGGTTCCGCCCGAAAAACATACTTTTGTTTCTCGTGGCTCTGATATTCCTCGGTTCCTTGCTTTCCACTTTGGCGCCGAGCTATGGCGTGTTCCTTGTGGCGCGTTTCGTCTCCGGCTTGCCTCATGGAGCCTATTTCGGTGTAGCATCCATCATGGCAGTGCGCCTTGCCGACGAAGGTCATAAGGCAGGAGCCGTATCGATAATGGTGGCGGGAATGACGGTGGCAAACCTCTTCGGCGTTCCGCTCGGCACGGCACTCTGTTCGCATATATCATGGCGTGCCCCCTTCGTGTTAGTCATGTTCTATTCGCTCCTCGTGTTTTATTACATCTGGAAGTGGGTGCCCCAGCTCGAACCAACGCCGAGCAACGGCATGAAGGGACAGTTCCGTTTTCTCAAGAGCGGAGCCCCTTGGTTCATCCTCCTCGGTACGATGCTCGGCAACGGCAGCGTGTTCTGCTATTATAGCTATGTTACTCCGGTGCTCACTGTAGACAGTGGTATTCCGGCAGAATACATGTCGATGATAATGGTGCTTGCCGGTTTCGGTATGGTAGTGGGCAATCTTGCCGGTGGAAAACTCAGCGACAGATACACCCCAGGTTCAATATGTGCGGCGGTGCTGCTCGTAGCGTCGGTGTCGCTTTTCGGCATTTTCTTTCTTGCACAGTATGCCGTAGTGGCAGTAGCTCTTACTATACTTGCCGTCTTCGGAATGTTTGCCATGGGTGGACCGCAGCAATATCTCATCATCCGCCATGCCCCCGGCGGTGAGATGCTTGGCGGAGCGTGTATCCAGATGGCATTCAATATGGGCAATGCGTTGGGTGCCTTCCTCGGCGGACTGCCGATAGCCTGTGGTTATGCCGACAGATATGCAGCCCTCGTCGGTGCGCCGATGGCGCTTGGTTCGGCAGTATTGATGATGGTATTCTATCTGAGATATGAAAGGGGCAAACAGAAATAACAGATAGTAGTGGCACTTTTGGTGTAGCGTTCCTGCACCTTTGGTGCAGCATGGAAATACCAGTGCCAAATGATAGCTTTAGCCACGGCAGGAATATTGACCTTGACTAAGGTTGACATCGCCGCTTAGCAATGGTGAGGGTAGGTGTGAGGGTAAAGCTATTATCCCTCATACCTACCCTCACACATTTAACATTCTGTCATACAATATGTTAACATGGGCGGGTGAGGGTGTGAGGGTAAAACGGCTGAAAAAAAATTTTCGCTAATTTAGGTGGTATTTTTTAGCTGAAGAACCATTTTCTTCCCCCAAATGTTTCATTCTGCAATATTTTATGTACCTTTGCACGCATAACATTTGTTAGTAAGACAAACATACATATTTAAAAGATATCTATAAACGTTATGATTCTTTTTTTTAGAACTCCTTCAAAGAGCGTGATAGCAACACAGGTTGACCATCAGCTCAACAATGACGAGATTAACGAACTATGTTGGCTCTACGGAGACGCTGTGCTCGAAAAGGCAGACAGCCTTGAGGGTTACTTCGTCGGACCGCGCCGTGAAATGATTACTCCTTGGAGTACGAATGCCGTTGAGATTACTCAGAATATGAATCTCCACGGCATTTCGCGTATTGAGGAGTATTTCCCCGTAAGCTCAAAGGATGCCGACCACGACCCGATGCTGCAGCGTATGTATGACGGTATCGGTCAGGACGTGTTCACAGTGAACCACAAGCCGGAACCAATCAAGCACATCGAGAACCTCGAAGAGTATAACGAGCAGGAGGGACTCGCCCTCTCGCCAGAGGAAATAGAATATCTGCACAAGATTGAGAAGCAGCTCGGCCGACCGTTGACCGACTCCGAGGTGTTCGGCTTCGCACAGATAAACTCAGAGCACTGCCGCCACAAGATATTCGGTGGAGTGTTTATCATCGACGGCAAGGAGATGGAAAGTTCACTCTTTGCCATGATAAAGAAAACAACGAAAGAGAATCCTAACAAGATTCTCTCGGCATACAAAGACAATGTAGCCTTCGCCCAGGGACCGGTAGTGGAGCAGTTCGCCCCGAAAGACCAGTCCACTTCCGACTACTTCCAGATAAAGGACGTGGAGAGCGTAATCTCGCTGAAGGCAGAGACCCACAACTTCCCGACAACAGTGGAGCCGTTTAACGGAGCCGCAACCGGAACCGGCGGTGAGATCCGCGACCGTATGGGTGGAGGTGTAGGTTCATGGCCAATCGCCGGAACTGCCGTTTATATGACAGCCTATCCGCGCCTGAAAGAAGACGAACTGAGTCTTGAAGCAAGCAAGGTGGCTCGCGGCAAGGATTCAGAGAAAGGCTATACCGGCGAGCGCGACTGGGAAGACATCCTGCCTGTAAGAAACTGGCTGTATCAGTCGCCTGAGCAGATATTGATAAAGGCATCAAACGGAGCCTCAGACTTCGGAAACAAGTTCGGTCAGCCGTTGATTTGCGGTTCCGTGCTCACCTTTGAGCATCAGGAGCCAACGACAACAGGCGAGGCAGACACGAAATATGCATACGACAAGGTTATCATGCTTGCCGGCGGCGTGGGCTACGGCACAAAGCGCGACTGCCTGAAGAAAGAGCCACAGAAGGGCAACAAAGTAGTAGTAGTAGGTGGCGACAACTACCGCATCGGACTCGGTGGCGGTTCGGTATCGTCAGTAGATACCGGTCGCTATAGCAACGGCATCGAGCTGAACGCCGTTCAGCGTGCCAATCCGGAGATGCAGAAGAGAGCCTACAACCTGGTTCGCGCCCTCTGCGAGGAAGATGTAAACCCGGTAGTCAGCATCCACGACCACGGTTCGGCAGGACATTTGAACTGTCTCTCGGAGCTTGTAGAAGAGTGTGGCGGCGAGATAGACATGACAAAGTTGCCTATCGGCGACAAAACCCTCTCGGCAAAGGAAATCATTGCCAACGAGAGTCAGGAGCGCATGGGACTCCTCATCGACGAGAAGCATATCGAACATGTTAGGAAGATTGCCGAGCGCGAGCGTGCCCCACTGTATGTAGTAGGCGAGACGACAGGCGATGCACACTTCTCGTTCGTTCAGGGCGACGGCGTGAAGCCATTCGACCTTGACGTGGCACAGATGTTCGGACACTCACCTGTTACATATATGAAAGATGTAACCGTGGAGCATCATTATCAGGATGCAACATATTCATTGAACGATATCGACGAATACGTTGAGCGCGTGCTCCAGTTGGAGTCGGTAGCCTGCAAAGACTGGTTGACAAACAAGGTAGACCGCTCCGTAACCGGAAAGATAGCCCGTCAGCAGTGTCAGGGCGAGATACAGCTGCCGTTGTCAGACTGCGGCGTTGTAGCTCTCGACTACCGCGGACACAAGGGAATAGCAACAGCCCTCGGTCACGCGCCACAGGCAGGATTGGCAAACCCGGAGGCAGGCTCAGTATTGTCGGTAGCCGAATCACTTACAAATATCGTTTGGGCACCGCTTGCCGACGGTATGGACAGCTTGAGCCTTTCAGCCAACTGGATGTGGCCTTGCCGCTCACAGAAGGGTGAAGACGCCCGCCTGTATTCAGCCGTAAAGGCATTGAGCGACTTCTGCTGCGCTATCCACGTGAACGTTCCGACAGGAAAAGACTCACTGTCGTTGACCCAGCAGTATCCTAACGGCGAGAAGATTGTATCTCCGGGAACGGTAATCGTTACGAGCGGTGGCGAAGTGAGCGACGTGCGCAAGGTGGTATCGCCGGTATTGGTAAACGACAAGAATTCCTCACTCTATCATATCGACTTCTCGTTCGACGAGCAGAAGCTCGGTGGCTCGGCATTCGCACAGAGCCTCGGCAAGGTAGGCGACGACGTGCCTACGGTAGTAAATCCGGAGTATTTCGTTGATGCCTTCAACGCCGTTCAGGAGATGATAAAGAAGGGATGGATCATGGCAGGCCACGACATCAGCGCCGGCGGTCTTATCACAACCCTCCTCGAAATGTGTTTCGCCAACAAGGAAGGCGGTATCCACGTAAACCTGCACGACCTTGCCGGCGACGACGTGGTGAAGATGCTTATGGCAGAGAACCCAGGTGTTGTGGTTCAGATTTCCGACGAGCACAAGCAGGAGTTCAAGGAATTTATGGAAGAGCAGGGCGTAAGCTATGCCAAGATAGGATATGCCACACCAAAGGATCGCAAGATTGTGGTAAAGGCTGGTGACTACGGGCATGAGTTCGACATCGACAAGCTGCGCGACGTATGGTATAAGACTTCATATCTGCTCGACCGTGACCAGAGCAAGAACGGCTGTGCCGCTGAGCGCTACAAGAATTACAAGAACGAACCGCTGGAGATGAAGTTCAACAAAGACTTCACCGGCAAGCTCTCGCAGTATGGCATATCTGCCGACCGCCGCACTCCATCAGGCATCAAGGCAGCCATCATCCGCGAGAAGGGAACAAACGGCGAGCGCGAGATGGCATACTCACTGTATCTTGCAGGCTTCGACGTGAAGGATGTTATGATGACCGACTTGGTAAGCGGTCGCGAGACGCTCGAGGATGTGAACATGATTGTGTTCTGCGGCGGATTCTCAAATTCCGACGTACTCGGTTCTGCAAAGGGATGGGCAGGAGCCTTCCTCTTCAACCCTAAGGCAAAAGAGGCACTCGACAAGTTCTATGCCCGCGAGGACACCCTGTCGCTCGGTATCTGCAACGGCTGTCAGCTGATGGTAGAGCTGAACCTGATCAATCCTGAGCACAAGCAGCGTGCCCGCATGCTCCACAACGACTCATACAAGTTTGAGAGCAACTTCCTCGGACTCACCATTCCGAAGAACAACAGTGTAATGTTCGGTTCGCTGAGCGGCAACAAGCTCGGTATCTGGGTAGCCCACGGCGAGGGTAAGTTCTCGTTGCCGGAGGCAGAATCAGAGTATAACGTGATTGCGAAATACAGTTATGCCGGTTATCCGGGCAATCCAAACGGCTCCGACTACAACGTGGCAGGAATCTGCTCGAATGACGGTCGCCACCTGGCAATGATGCCACACCTTGAGCGTGCCATCTTCCCATGGCAGAACGCCTGGTATCCGGCCGACCGCCGCAGCGACGACGTTACGCCATGGATTGAGGCATTCGTGAATGCAAGAAAATGGATTGAGGAGAAGACTAAATAAAAGCCCCTCCCCCTTACCCCTCCCCGCGGGGGAGGGGAGTAATATGCTTTGTTGCTTGAATTGTCCAGACAGAATTGTTATTGCAGAATTGTATTGACAGAATTGTCTTGACTGCTTGAGCTACAAAGCATATTATATAAGGTAATGGTGCTATATATAAATATATTTATCAACAAATTTAGCTATTAACAAGTCATACTACTCCCCTCCCCTTGGGGAGGGGTTGGGGGAGAGGCCTTCCTCCCAACCTGTGGCTGATGGTAATGCATGAGAGGCTATATGTACACTGATTTTTTCAAGACATTCTTCCGTATCGGTCTGTTCACTCTCGGTGGCGGCTATGCCATGATACCGATAATAGAGAGCGAGGTGGTAGACAAGCACCACTGGATAGAGAAGAAGGATTTTATCGACATTGTTGCAATATCGCAGAGCTGTCCTGGAGCGCTGGCGATAAACATGAGTGCCTTTATCGGCTACAGGCTGAAAAAGGTGCCGGGAGCCATAGTAACAAGTATTGCCACGGCATTGCCATCGTTCATAATAATACTGCTGATAGCCATGTTCTTCCATCAGTTTAAGGATAATACCGTGGTGGCTGCAATATTCCGCGGCATTCGTCCGGCAGTGGTGGCACTGATTGCCGTGCCCACATTCAAGCTCGCCAAGGATGCCTGCATAACATTCTCAAACTGTTGGATTCCTATCGGCTGCGCACTTGCCATATATATTATGGGGATTTCACCGATATTGATTATCCTGCTTTCCGGGATATGCGGATATGTGTATGGAAAATATATCAAACCTACGGAGTAAAAAACCACTCTAACACCCACCCTAACCCTCCCGAAGGGAGGAAAGGAGAAGTGTGGAATATGACTCATAAAGGGTGAATGTGATTAATTGAAAATTTGGATTGTAAATGCTATATATAAGTCTTTTTATAACGTTCTTCGAGATTGGACTCTTTGGATTTGGAGGTGGCTATGGTATGCTCTCGCTGATTCAGACAGAGGTGGTGAACAACCATCAGTGGATTACGATGGGGGAGTTTACGGATATTGTTGCTGTGAGTCAGATGACTCCGGGGCCCGTAGGTATCAATTCCGCCACCTATTGCGGATATGTTGCCGCCCATAATGCCGGATATGGCGAGGCAATGTCGGTATTTGGCAGTTTGATGGCAACCGTTGCCCTTATCTTGCCGTCGCTGATACTGATGATAATGATTGCAAAGATATTCCAGAAATATATGAATACCCTTCCCGTGAAAAGTGCTTTGGGCGGCTTGCGCCCGGCAGTGGTAGGGCTGCTCGGTGCTGCCACATTGATGTTGCTCTCGCCGGAGAACTTCAGTTCGCCGGCTGTCAACCCCTGGCAGTTCTGGATAAGCTGTTTCCTGTTTGTAGCCACTTTCGTGGGGACTTACTGGATGAAGATAAATCCTATCAGGATGATAATGTATGCAGCCTTCGCCGGACTGGCGTTGTTATACTGAAAACAGATACTTCTCCTGTTTTATGAAGGAGTAATATATTGTCGGAAGTCTATAGTTTGATAACCATGGCGAGTCCATCGGCACCAACACCCACTTGCACTTTCTGCTCCTCGTTGATAATGTTGCCGTCGGCATCCTTTTTTTTCTTCTTGCCCGTAATTTTGTCCACAATCCAGTAGCTTGCCTGAGCCGAGAGGAAACCGATGGCAGCACCGGCAGCCACGTCCTCCCAATGGTGGCGGTTGCGGCGCACGCGGTCAACGGCAGTGATGGTGGCGACGGTATATCCAGCCACGCTAATCCAAGGCGAAGTCTTCCAGTACTCTTTATGCAGAACCGTAGCTCCACAGAAAGCCACCGCCGTATGTCCGGAGGGGAACGACTCGTTGTCAGTGCCGTCAGGTCGCATCTTGTGGATGGATTTCTTTAATAGCCATGTAGTTCCAGAGCATAAAATGAAAGATGCGCCCGACTTATACAATCTTTGTTCCCATGAACTTCTGCATTTCACTCCGGCTGCTTTAAGTATGAACGAAGCTGCCATTGGTGTATATTCCAACACGTTGTCGATACCGTCGCCATGGTATCGCTTATATTGAGATGACGCTTGTGCAAAACAGCCGATGCTTGTCTGTATGAGTATTAATAATGTTATAATCTTTGTTTTCATTTGGCAAAGATACGTCTATTTGTTGATAAAATAAAGCGTCAAACCATAAAAATACGATATGACGCTTGGTTTTTTGAATAGTATTTTACCGAATCTCCTGTCTTCTACTCTTAACATCATGTATGGATAATGAATTGATAATTATACGAAATCGTAAGCAATGAGTATTACATTATAGTTAAAATATAAAAATATCTCTAATTTACGTAATAACGTATAAGTAAAATTGCTATATTTGCGATGTTTTCTTAATTAACTAAAAACTTTACCACTATGACACCTACAGAATTTATCAAAAAGGCAATTCATTTATTGGATGACTACATGATTCGTTCGGGTAAGGACGAAATCAATGAGATGGAGGCAAACCAGGAGCTTGCTAAGGTTGGGATGCTTGAAGATGAGGTTTCGCATCCGGGCAAACCATTAAGAGAGCTCCTTATAAAACTGCGTGACTCAAACCATTTACCACAGAATATCCGTCAACGCTACGGAGCGTGGAAAATAAGAATCTCTTCTACTGTGGCACGCAAGCCTATGGTGATTAGTGTATTCTGATTGAATGAAGCATTACTTTAGTGGAGTTTTACCGTTATAAGAGAAACCGCTGAATATTTTATATATCTTGTAAATCGATGATATAAAATGTTCAGCGGTTTCTCTTTATTGTGTTATTCCCTTTCCTTTATTTATCGCTTTATCAGCTTCACCTTTTTATATAAGGCCCCGTTCTTTGTAATGCTGCCGATATAAACGCCCCGGTTCCCATTGACTGGTATGCTCGTAACATCTCCGGCATTGGCTCTAACAGAAGACGAGTGAACGAGGGCACCGGAATCAGAAAATATATTGATGCCATACAATCCGCTTTCGCCAAACCTCATGTTTACGGTATCTGTGAATGGAGTAGGGTATACGGTAATAGAGCCGTTTGGATTGCTCAAGACTTCAGTCTTTTTGATGCTTGATGTATTGACAATCTCCTGATAATCGCTCCATGAAATGTTGGAACCGCTTATGCCGTCGGGCGACACGGCACGCACACCGAAACGACACTGTCTATTGTTGCCGCCGGTAAGCGGAGTGCCGATTACGTATGCCGCCCACGACTCGGTGGTGGTCATCAGCCGTGGCTCCTCGCCCTGTTGCTGGAAATAAATCTCATAATACCATGTTCCCACCTCGTCATTATAAGTTTTTTCTTCGCCGCTCTCCTCCTTCGATGCATAGCGCATCTTGAAGTCCACGCTGCCGGGATTGCCGCGTAGCACTTCAATCTCCTTGATCGTAGGCTTCATAGTGGAGAATGACTGTCCGGGGCTTCTTAATGCCAATTCACCGATGAGCATATTGTAGTCTGCCGGAGTATTTTCGAGCGTGATTCCAATCATGGCAATATTGTCGCCATCTTTGATCTGCAGTTTTTCGAGAGAGGTCTTGAATGTTGTCCATTCCCCCTGTCGGTCGGCATCGGGAAGGGCAATCTCCTTGTAGTTCGCTACGTCGCCGCTCAATGCCACGAAGAGACGGGCATGACTCGCATTGCCTTTGGTGAGTTTATACGTAACCGATAGTTCATCAGAAGCCATCACCGCAAGCTTCGTCTTGAATAGCTTTATTCGCGAAAAGTCTGTTGCTCCATAGAGCTTCAAGCAAGAGCCGCCGGTATAGGCATCCTCCCAAGTGAGTTCGGCTTCAGCAAGAGAAGCGATGTTGTCTGCAGAAACCTTGTCCTCTCTGTCGGTAATCCAGAAGCGCCATGTAGGCAGATAGTCTTGCATGTTCAGGTTATACCATTTAGAGTCTGCCACTATCTGTCCGTCCTTATACAGTTTCAGTCCGTTGCCCATATTAAATCGGGTAACGAAGGGCATATTCTGGATAGTAGACTTTGCCGTGAGCAGTCGGGCAAGTCCGTGGAAGGTTTTGAGGTCGCTGTTGTCGAGAGAGCAGTCGGTGCGCACGGGGGGCAGCAGAGCCGGATTGCGGTAGCCGCCGGAGAATATCAGTTCCTGTTTTTCCAGATAAGCCCTCTGTATATCCTCGTCGGTAGAACCGTAGTCGGTGGCAGTTTCGTGGATAAGACTTTGGGAGTGGGCACCCCAGAAGCCGACGGAAGTCTCGTTGTCGATAAGACTCTGCCAGTAGTCTTGTTTCAGCGCCTTGCCCTGTATGTCGAAGCTGGCGTAATAGTCATACGGGTCACGTTTCAGCGCTTTAGCGAAGCTGACGGAGTGTTCCAATACATAGTTGTCCCAGTCGTAATTGGCAAACATCTGGTCGGTTACGATATTGTCGCCCGTGCCGAATATGTTTTTGTTGAAGCGGCACAGTCCGTAGTTGCTCGTCATCATGCCGTCGTCTTTCGTAACGTCATACCATTGCAGTTCAAACTTCCATCCGATAGACTCCGCCTTTTTGTGCACCTCGGCAAAGAAGTCCTGTATCAGCTTCATCATATCCTCGGTGGTATTGAATTCTGAATTCACTCCCATACCGTTGATGCCATAGTATTTCATCAGTTTGGCGAGCTTGAGCGAGTTTTTAAAAGACCCGTCGTCGTTCTTTTCCATCAGCTTCTGCAGCGTCATCGAGTAAACATCCGTCTTGTCAAGTCCGATATTGGCATTCCATGGAATCTTGAGCACGCAGCCCACGGTTACTCCGTTTTTTGCTGCTGCATCAGACAAGCCTGCCGCCACGCGAATCCACGGAGCCGTCCAGTTGCCGTGGCAGTTTATGTATTGCCACATCGAGAAATTGTCGCCGTCGAAGCAGTATCTGGGCAGAGCCTTCCACTTGGCGGTGGGGTCGTCGAGCGGAGTCCACATCAGCATCTTTCTGCCGGCGGGCACGTCGCTCCTCACCTGGTAGTCGCCGTCGGTTATCCTCGGCAGCGGTCTTTGGCGTGAGATAAAAAATTCGTCGTCGAGCTTTGATATTCCGCCCGGTGGTGTTCCCGGTTCCCAACTGTCGAAGAATTTGTAGAAGTCGTCCCAATCAAGGATGGAATCCTTGTCTGCCGTCGCCACTTTTTCAAAGTCGAAATCGTGTTCCGGTGTGCTTTGCGCCTGTGCCATCAAGCTGAAGGCAAGGGCAGTCAGTAATATTGTAGTCTTGTGTTTCATCTTCTATTTTGTTCGTTTTATATTGAATATGTAAGTAAACTATTGTAAGATATAGTATATTGTGCGTAAATCTACTGATATTACTTTCACTTTGTTTGCAAAAGTAAGAAAATAAAGGCAAACAAACAAATTGTAATGTCTCCTATATGGAAATAAAGTTGGTTAGCCTATATAATTAATGTGATAGTATATATTATTATACAGAATAAGTGGGTAAATCCCGATTAATGAATAGAGTACAGCATGCAGAAATAACAGTTCATTTTTTCGTTAATATACAATAACTTGCAGCTTTTCAGGTTAAAATGTATTAACCTGAGTTTACTATTTGCACTTTTGAGCGTCTAAATTAATAACTTCGTGGGCGAAATATGCCGTGTACATTATATAATATGTAAAGCATGACGAAAGTAAGAATATAAACAAAACAAAGAAAGGAATATAATTATGAACAAGAAAGTTTTGATTATGGCAGTTGCTGCCGGATGCCTTATGATGGGCAGCTGCGCAAGTAAGAAAGAGTTGCAGAACTGCCAGAACGAGAACCGTGAACTGACAAATAAATACCAGGACTCAAAGGAGCAGCTCGCTGCAAGCAAGGCTCGCGTTACCAGTCTGGAGGAGCAGCTTGCTCAGGCTAAAAAGGATTATGCCGCCCTGCAGGGTTCGCTCGACAAGAGTCTTGCAAATGCCGGACAGAACAATATTAGCATCGAGAAGCTTGTAGACCAGATTAACGAGTCTAACCAGTATATCCGCCACCTGGTGGAGGTGAAGAGCAAGAGCGACTCGCTCAATATGGTTCTTACCAACAACCTTACCCGCTCTTTGAGCAAGGAGGAAAGCAAGGAGGTAGACGTACAGGTATTGAAGGGCGTTGTCTACATCTCGCTTGCCGACAACATGCTCTACAAGAGTGGAAGCTACGAGATTAACGACCGTGCAGCCGAGACTCTGAGTAAGATTGCAAAGATTATCAAGGACTACAAAGATTACGATGTGCTTATCGAGGGTAACACCGATAATGTGCCTGTAAACACCAGTGCCGCTTCGATGAAGAACATCCGCAACAACTGGGACCTCTCCTGCTTGCGTGCTTCAAGCGTCGTTCAGGCTCTGCAGAACGACTATGGCGTAGACCCTAAACGCTTGACAGCCGGTGGCCGTGGCGAATACAACCCGTTGACAAACAACAGTTCCGACGTGGCAAAACAGCGCAACCGCCGCACACAGATTATCATCACTCCTAAGCTCGACCAGTTTATGGACTTGATCGACAAGGCACCGGAGGAGAACAAATAAGGAAGATATAGTTTAAATGTTAATAATGATGAGCCTTACAGAGACTACCATTTCTGGTAAGTCTTTGTAAGGCTTTTCCTTTTTCAAAAAATGTGTGTTTTCGGAGGTTTTTATTTCAAACAATTACGTATTTTCGGAGGTTTTTCATGAAAACATTTGCCTAATAGGGGATTATACTAGAAGTTGCTCAGCGACAAACTGAGTACAAATCTCGGATATGTATATGAAAACCTCGTGGCGCAGATGCTGACAGCTTCGGGAAACAAACTGTTTTACTATACCTGGAAGAAGGACGACACCCATAGTTATGAAATAGACTTCTTGCTTTCCCGAGGATCAAAGCTGTGTCCGGTAGATGTGAAGTCATCAGGCTATAAGTCGCATACTTCCCTTGACGTTTTTTGTGAGAAATATTCTCGTGTTGTAGACCAACGGTATCTGATATATACAAAGGATTTCCAGAAAGACGGTAAGACAATCTGTCTCCCCGTGTACATGACACCGCTTATATAGAAAATTAAATTATAGTTTAAACATTTTGCGCCGATTCCATGCCAGTCGTTTTCATGGAGTTGACGCATTTGTTGTATATATAGGGTAAAAACGGCTTGCCTGCAGATTATAATCCCTATTCCGCTACGATAATCCACACCAGAAAAACGATAATCCACGTCTGTATATGGTGTTTTCCCTACCTTTGCCGTGAAAATTATAAATCTATCAAAAGTCAAAATCAAAAACTTTTAAATCATGAACAAAACGACAATTCGTTTACGCCATCTACTGATGTCGCTGCTGGCAATCATTGCCTTCGGCTCATCGGCAGGTGCCGCGCAACAGGCGGCAGTGGCGTCGTGGGTTTTCTCAGAAGGATGGGAAACCTCAAGTAGCGGAACAGTTGTTACCTACACCCCTGACGGCAGCGGGTGGACGGCACTTAGCAACACCGCATGGAAAACAAAACAACCAGTATTTCTGCCTAACTCATGCAATGGGGTACAGGCAAATTACAAGCTGACGCTGAAGACAAGCGACGGCAAATGGGAAGTGAAGCAGAGTAAGGACAGCTATGTGTTGAGGCTCAACACGGCATCCATCGACAAGTTCACCAAGAAGGAAGACTACGGCAATCCGGAGAAACACGACCAGTATTTCGAGGCGAGTTTTCCCACAACAAGTCTCAACAACGTTAAGGTGAACTTCGCCATCGGCGACGGCTCCAGCAGTTCCACCCACTTTGGAGTGGCATATTCCGCTGATGGCGGAACGACATGGACCACGCTTGACGACTACGTGAGCGGTAGCCACTGGAACACCTACAATGATGCCACCTTTGAGCTCAATGCCGACAACAAGGAGAATGTCATCGTGCGCCTTTTTATCGTGAGCGCGACGAAAAACAGCAACTACAACCTGAAATACTTCAATGTACTTGCCGACGACCACGAGGCACCGAAACTCACTGCAAGCCGTCCTGCCGACAAAGCCACCGATGTGGCAACAAGCGGTACGATTGCACTCGAGTTCAATGAGAGTATAGTGCGTGCAGAGGATGCAATGGCAATGCTTACCAATGCCAATAATAATAAGGTGACAGAACTTGAACCAAACGTTAGTGGCAACGTGCTTCGCTTTGCCTACTCGGCTCTCGACAAGAGTGCGCTGTATCGCTTCGAACTGCCAGCCCGTTCTGTTGGCGACCTCTCAGGAAACGTGAGCCAAGAAACAGTGAAGTTCTCCTTCACCACTGCCGATACCGACCCGATACCGGCTCCTACGATAGAGAGCAAGAACCATCTGTGGTATAACAAACCTGCCGGCTACTGGGAGGAGGCACTGCCGCTCGGCAACGGACGACTCGGAGTGATGCACTCAGGAAGCGTGGCATGCGACACCTTGCAGCTCAACGAAGACACTTTCTGGGATCAAGGGCCGAACACCAACTATAACGCAAACGCAAAAGGTGTGTTGAAACAAGTGCAGCAGGGTATCTTCAACAAGGATTATGCTTCGGTACAGGACCTTGCCGTGAAAAACTGGATGTCGCAAGGCTCTCACGGCGCAAGCTATCGTGCTGCCGGAGTGGTGCTGCTCGGTTTCCCTGGTCAGCGTTTCAACGATGAGGAGAGCGGACAGACCAAGGATGCCATTGATGCACAGGGCTACGTGCGCTATCTCGACATGAATACGGCTACGAGCAATGTGGAATATCACGTGAAAAACGTGGGTTACAAGCGCACGGTGTTCACATCGTTCAAAGACAATGTTACCGTGGTTCGCCTTGAGGCAGACCAGCAGGGAAAACTCGACTTCAACGTTGCATATACAGGTTGCAACAAGTCGAATATCGAGAAGCTTACCTCTAATGAGCTTTTCGACGACCATACTATAAAGGCAACTATGGGTCCGGCACGTGCCCAGTGTGAGAATGTAGACAACAAGCTGAATCTCTGCTCTTACATCCGTGTGCTCGATTGCGACGGAACAATTACCAGCGACAAGACCACTATATATGCTCAGGGCACAGCAGGAGCAGCTACTGAAGCTCCGCGCCTTAACATCAGTGGGGCAACACATGCAACTATCGTTATCTCTCAGGCAACAAACTTCAAAAAATACAACGACGTTAGCGGTGACGCAAGTGCAACGGCTCTCTCATATCTGCAAAGCTATGAGAATAGCCAAAAGGATTATGCTACGACCCTTGCCGACCACGAGTCTGTTTACAAGGAGCAGTTCGACCGCGTTGACCTCACTCTCGAAGGTAACGCCACACAGGAGGCAAAGGATACGGAACAGCGCATAAAGGAGTTCCACAAGACATCCGACCCTCAGCTCGCTGCCAACTACTTCCAGTTCGGTCGCTACTTGCTCATCTCTTCTTCGCAGCCTGGCACACAGCCTGCAAACCTTCAGGGCATTTGGAATCCAGATGCTCGCCAGTATCCGGCTTGGGATTCTAAGTATACATCAAACATCAATGTGGAGATGAACTACTGGCCGGCAGAGGTTACAAACCTTGCTGAGTGTCATGAGCCGTTTGTTGAAATGGTAAAGGATGTCAGCGTGACTGGTGCCGAGACTGCCGAGAAAATGTATGGCGCCCGCGGATGGGCTCTTCATCACAACACCGACATCTGGCGCACCACGGGAGCTGTAGACAACGGTACCGTGGGTGTATGGCCTACATGCAATGCCTGGTTCTGTTCTCACCTTTGGGAACGCTATCTATTCTCTGGCGACAAGCAGTATCTTGCCGAGGTTTACCCTGTAATGAAGGGAGCAGCCGAGTTCTTCCAGGACTTCCTCGTGAAGGACCCGAATACAGGTTACATGGTTGTCTGCCCGAGCAATTCGCCTGAGAATCATCCGGGAATAGGTACTTATACAAAGAGCAGCGACGGGAAGACGGCTAATATCGCCCTCTTTGGTGGCGTGGCAATGGACAACGAGATGGTTTACGACCTCCTGAAGAATACGGCTCTTGCAGCCCGCGCCCTCGACAAAGATGCAGACTTTGCCGATGCTCTCGACAATCTGAAGGCTCAGATTACTCCATGGAGAATAGGAAAATACGGTCAGGTGCAGGAGTGGCAGGAAGACTGGGACAAGGAAACTTCTTCTCACCGCCACCTGTCACATCTATGGGGCGCATATCCTGGCAACCAAGTTTCGCCTTATGAGAATCCTACCCTCTATCAGGGCGTTTTGAAGAGCCTGATTGGTCGTGGCGATGCAGCCCGCGGATGGTCAATGGGATGGAAAGAGGCAATGTGGGCCCGTATGCTCGACGGCGACCATGCCATGAAGATTCTGAAGAACCAGCTTGTATTGCTCGACCCTAACGTAACTATCGCCTCTTCCGACGGCGGTTCATACGCCAACATGTTCGATGCTCACCCGCCATTCCAGATCGACGGAAACTTCGGCGCTACTGCTGCCATCGCCGAGATGCTCGTGCAGTCGCATGCCGGATTCCTGCATGTTCTCCCGGCTCTGCCTACAGAATGGAAGGCTGGTGGCGAGGTGAAAGGACTGCGCTCTCGCGGAGGCTTCGTCGTTACGGATATGAAATGGGTTGACGGCAACATCGTGAAACTCACCATAAAGTCTACCGTTGGCGGCAACCTTCGTCTGCGCACGGCAACTCCGCTGAAAAATGCCAATGGTTCGACACTTACTATTGCCGATGGCAACAACAGCAATCCATTGATGCAGCCTTACGGCACACCGGAGCCTATCGTTAAGGATCAGAGCAAGATTCCTGCTACCAAACTTGCCGACACATATCTCTATGATATTCCTACCAAGGCTGGTGACGAGATAACGCTCGTGGGCGGAACAACGGGTATTGTAGTGGTGCCAAACGCTGTTCATAACATACCGGGAGATAAATTCGTCTACAACCTCAATGGTCAGCGTGTTGACGACAGCTATCATGGTATCGTTGTGGAAAAGGGACGGAAGTATGTGAAGTAATATATTAGGTAAGAAGACAAATTTAGTTTAACAGAAAGAGGATGTTTCTAAGCTGCAAGGCTTTGAAGCATCCTCTGTTTTTATTGTCATTCATCAACTCCGTTTCTCATCTCCGTAGGCGTCATGCCTGTGGCTTTCTTGAAACAGCGGCTGAAATACTTAGGGTCGGAGAATCCGCAGCTGTATGCTATCTCCGAAACATTCTTGCTCTCATCGTTTACGAGCATCTTTTGTGCAGCCTTTAGTCTGCGGTCAAGAATAAAGTTGTTTGGCGTGCAGTCAAATTCCTTCTTCATCATTACATAAAGTGCAGAGCGGCTCATACACATCTCTTTTGCTATCGCATCAACGTTCAAGTCGGCATCAGACAGATGTTCATTTACAATTTCTTCTACCTTAGCTTTAAAAGCAGAACTCTCTTTCTCGCCTTTTGCCGGTTCCTCATTATTGTTGCTGGTGATAATATCTCCGAGCCTTACCTTGATGTATTCTATTTTCTCGTCTTTCGAGAGTTTCAGTTCCTTTATCTCATTCTCCAGCCGTCGGGTGTATCTGTATATTTTGAATGTTATGAAGATGATAATCAGAACGAGTCCGCCGTAAATCATCCATGCCACCGGTCGCTCGTTGAAGTATGGCGTGCGGTGTATCGTTACGGATGCGGCATTGCCTCTCCATATACCGTCGCCGTTTGTTGATTTCACGATGAGGCGGAAGGTTCCTGCCGGAATGTTCGTCAGGTTGATATGGTTTTCTGTAGTATACATCCATCGGTTGTCCACTCCCTCCAGCATATAGGCATATTGTATTGGCTCATTCTTGTTGTAGTCGAGGGCGGCAAACGATATGCTCAGGTTCTTCTCCTCGGGAGAAAGGTTGATTGTTGATGGTGTGTCGAAGAATATCTTCGGTGTGAACGAGCTTTTCATTATTGCCTTGTCGCTGACGGTTAGCAGTCCCTGTGTCGTGCCGAAGAGTGTCGTTCCTGTTGTCTCGTCGTATAGCGGTCTAACCTCAGAGAAAGAGAAACCGTCGGAGAAGAATGTTTCGGAATAGTTTGTAAAGGATTTGTCCTTTGGGTTGTATTTCATCATGCAGTGTTCCGACACGAGCCATATCATGCCGCTCTTGTCCTCACACATGTTTAGGACTATGTCTGAAGCCATACCGTCTTCGGTAGTCATGGCGGTGAATTTTATATTCTCTGCCGTTGCAGCATTGTTTCTCACGATGTTCAGTCCGCCGCCGTATGTCCCCACATATATTGTTCCGTCTTTAGCCTGTAGCAGTGCCATCACCTGGTTGTTGCTTATTGTCGAGGCATTGTCGGGAATACGTTTGTTCTGTCTGAAAATCATTTGCTGCGGCTGTTTCTTTATAGATGAAACGAGCAGCCCGTCATTTGTTCCGAGCAGTAATGTTCCGTCTTTGCAGATAATCATGTCGTGGATAAATCTGCCGCAGGCGGGATATTTGTGCATAAGGTTCCCGCAGTTGGCAAAGGCGGGATTGTCGCCTGCGGGGTTATTTATGATATTTAGTCCTCCGCCGTATGTTCCAACGAGAATTCTGCCGTAGTGGTCTTCGCCTATGGTGTATATACTGTTGCAGTTGATGCTGTGTGATCCGGCGCCTTTGATGAATGATTTTACTTTAAATCCTCCGTCTTTTGTCTTTGTCAGTCGGAAGAGTCCGCCGGGCTTTGTGCCGAGCCATAGTATTCCGCGTGAGTCCTGGAAGATGGAGTAGACGTTGGCACCGAACCTTACCGGTTCTTTTACTACATTTCCGTTTCCGTCGAGATATCTTGCGGCATTGCTTTTCGGGGAGAAAAGCCTTACGTATCCGTTTTTGTCGGCGACGAAGAGAGTTCCTTCCTTGTTGCGGAATATTGTTCGTATGAATTCCTCGCCGTTGTTGCCGAATTTCTGCGGGTTGATTTTATTTCTTGTAAAAGTCAGTCTGTCGAGTCCGCGGTGGGTGTATATCCAGAAGCCGTTCTGTCTGTCCTTAAACAGAATTCGCATTTCCACTCCTTGATATTCCGGCAATGACTCTATGCTCCGCTTTTGTTGTGGAGAGGGGCGGAAACGGTCGCCTTGGTCTTTCTTCTTCCCTTTGACGGCAGCAAATTTCTTTTCCCTGACATTAAACATATAGAAGCCGTCGGGGCATTTACACAGGATATTCCCGTCTTTCGTCTCGCGGATAAAGAGGATGCGGTTAGTCAGTAGCGGACAGTTGTCGCCCTGTCTTGCCTTGAAATTCTGAAACTTGTATCCGTCGTATCGGCTCAGTCCGTTCCACGAGCTTATCCATATATATCCTTTCTTGTCCTGTGTCACGCATGTTATGGTACTTTGCGGCAGTCCGTCGCTTTCCGTAAAGTGTTGTATACTTGTTGCGGCAGTCATCTGCATAATGACAGAGAGAAGCAGGGTGATTGTTATACTGATGTTCTTGAATATCGTCATAGGTTTATATTAGTTTGCCAAGGTGCAAAGGTAATTATAATAATGATAAAAAGCAAGCGGAAAGGCTATGACGGCAAATCTTTTGCCTTTTCATAGTCTTTCCGCTTGAATGTATATTAGTGTGTAACGCTTTTATTTAGCTATCTTCCAAGTCCTGTCGCCCTGTTTCACAACAACAATTCCCCTGTATCCTGCTATATTGTCGAGTCGACGACCGTCGATGGTGTATAGCTCGAAGCCAAGAGAGTTGTCATTCATACTGGTTTTGATGGAAGTGGCATTTTTTGTTCCCTTGACATACAGGTTCTTTATCTCCCATGTTCCTGCCGACTCAGTGTTGCCGGTATAGTGGAAAACAATCTGTATTTTCTTTCCGGCATACTCGTTTAGCGAGATGTCGCCGGAGTTATTGAATGTCCATACTGTTCCTTTAGGCCATTTGATGAGTTCGCTGCCGATAACGTCGGTATTGCCGTCGTGGCGTATTTCAACCGAGAAGTAGTCTCCTGGCTTAGCATTGTTCATCTTGTTTGCCGCATGCTCAAAGCTCATTGATGCCTTTGAATATCCCGTGAGGTCTATTTCCGGCGAAACGATGCGTGCGTCGCCTTCCTGCATGCTGCCGAAGTAGCTTGAACCGGTCCAACCGTATTGTTCTTTAACCTTCCATATCGTTTTCCCCTCCGGACAGGTTGTTGTTTCGGTCGTGAATCCACAATCGCCGCTGGTGAACACGTATTCCTGTATCGACTCTTCAGTCGGGTCGGTCGGTGTGTCGCCGCCTCCAGGATTGTCGCCTCCGCCGGTGTAGTTGGCTGAACACTCCGTTGTTGCCGGGTCGAATGGCTTGTTTATGCTGTCGCCCCAGATATAGTCCATGAGGTTAGGGAAATCCACAAACGGGTTGCGGTTGCCTTGTATCTTGCTCACGGCATTGTTGCGAGTAATCTCGAGCTGAGTAGGCTTGTCAGCCTTTGCCCATTGGATATACAGTTCGTATGCCCATTGCTTTAGGGTAGGGTAGTCGTCCTGTTCAAGAATGTTCAGTCCGTTGCCTTGCCATGTAAGGTTCTTGTAGCATGTAGCCATATACATGTATCCGCGGGCGAAGTCGCCCTTCCATTCGTCAGCCGGCTCCCAGTATTTCTGTCCGTCGCTGCCGTCGCCCACTTTCGTCCATCCGTTGCCTTTGTCGCCACTCACAACCTTACCCATCGGATAGTTACTCTTTGTACTGTTTATTTTCGAAGCACATGGCATCAGGTTATACAAATCCTGGTAAGCCTGGTTCTTGCTTCCTCCCCACCAACTCTTTGGGAACGAGTGCTCGATGTTCATTCCCGAGCCGACAGCTCCCTGACTGGTGCTCATCGGCCATTCGCTCTCAGCCGAATAGCGGTCGATAAACCGTCCGTCGCTGGTGCGGTCGGTAATCCAGAATCCCCACCAAGTATGTCCGTTGCCGGAGCCGTATGTCAGCACATCGGCATCCTTGATAATCTCATAGACGGCATCTTTCAGTGCCGCTCCATTTTTGCCTTTCAGCGAATCGTAGTAGCCTTCGGGGATTTGTGCCAGAAGGTTTCCGCTACTGCAGGTCAAAAGTAGAAAGACAATAATTCTGCAAAGTAAGTTTTTCTCCATAATTGTATGTTCTTTTATGTATTATTATATAATTACGTTTTCAGCCCGTCCCCATGATTCTATTATATCTTATATAAATCAGGAAACGGGCTGCAAATATACAAACCTTTTTTATACATTCAAAGTCATTTTCGTTATATTCTCATTATCTTTCCATTATTACTCCTTAATCACCCCCATATATAAAAAGAGTAACTTCATTCCCTCCCTTTGGGAGGGTTAGGGTGGGTGTTAGGTTGGTGGGCTTCATTCCCTCCCTTCGGGAGGGTTAGGGTGGGTGTTAGGGTGGGTGTTAGTCAGTGTGTTTATTATCTCGTCCTCTCCATGAATTCCTCGAATTGCTCCTTATATCCGTTGAACACGTTGATGTCCACCTCGCCGTGTATGCCGCGAACCCGTCCGTATGGTGTCAGCTGCCAGAAGGCAAGGCGAATGTCGGGGCGATACTGTCCGTAGCGGGCAATCCATATAGGATAATTCTCCTTTATGTCGGGAGCCTGCGGCAGATATTTGTTCACGAAGCCCTGACCTACATAGAGTACAGGCTTCATCCCCGTGGCACGATGCACGATGCGGAGCCATGTTCTTACTTTGCTGAACATTCCGCCTACGCCGCCCATCTGAGCCACTTGCTTCTTGTCTGGCTCAAGGTCGAGCACCGGTGGTAAATCGCCGCTGTTGAAGTGAGAGTTCTTCAAAAAGAAGTATGCCTGTTGTGCGGCGCTGCTCCTTGCCGAGAAGAAATGGTAGGCTCCGGTCTTGAATCCGTGTGCTCTCGACTGGCGGTAGTCGGCGTTGAAGTATTTGTTCCTCACCGTTGTTCCTTCGGTAGATTTTATATATATAAAGGAAATACGGTAGTCCACGCTGCCGCCATTGCCGGCACCGAGGTATGCTATGCGCAGTCTTGACCAGTCGATGCCATATTTCTTCCTTCCAATCTCATGCTGATATTTAGAGAGGTCGATGCCATAGATGCGGTCGGAGGCATGCATCATGCGCTCTCCGCGATAGCGGTCGGAACTCCAGTCGCCGGCTTTCACTTTCCCGTTTACCGTCACTCCACATCCGAAGCCGTTTCTTTTTTCGTTTTTCCATTGCCCGGTATAGAAAGCCCCGTCTTCAGCCACGAATGTTCCGTGTCCTTCGGCTAAAAGTTGTTTGTTGAATTCGCCGTGGTATGTGCCGAGTGTGTCGCGCCGCGTTCCTGTAACTATAGTGTCGGCATGCCATAGAGCCGTAATCTTTCTGCCGAGCGAATCGGTTATCGTTCCGTATCCGTCGCGCTTTCCGTTTTTCCAAACTCCGCTATATACTATACTGTCGCCGATGCTCAGTACTCCGTATCCGTTTCGTTTCCCGTTGAGCGTTTCGCCGCGGTAGCAGTATTTTCCGTTGTATATCGTTGTGGTGTTAGTCTCTCCGCTGTTGCATCCGGCAAGTGTGAAGAGACATATTATATATATAAGTATGTGTATCCTTTTCATCTCATTATTCCTCCTTCGTGGTTTATTCCGATGAAGAAGCCGTTGCGGTTGAATAGCGGAGCACCTTCTGGCGCAAGCAGTTCCGGAATGTCGTGGGTTTCTAAGGATGTTGTCCTACCTTTAAACACGTTTGGTTCTTGTGCAGCAGCTTTCTCCGAGCATCCGTTGTTCAGTCCGAAGATGCCGGCAACTGTTATGCTGTCTCCTTTTTCGGGTATAAGAACGAATATTCGTTTTATCGGGTATATGCAGTAGGCGTCATCCGATATGAATCCGTCTTCTGTCATCAGCATCATCGTTCCTCGTGGCATCTTCTTGGTCTCGTCGGCAAGTCTCTTGCAGCTTATCTTGCCTGCTTTGCCTTTTGCCGTAGGGTAGAGTAGGGTATAGTATCTGTTTTTCCTTATCCTGATACCTTTTATATCTTTTATCTTCTCCAGGATTTCTATTCCCTTCTCCAGTCTGTTCCGGTCTTTTTTGTTATTTTCGGCATAGTCTGCCATTGTGTTGTATCCTTCGTCCTTCACGCTGTGGGTGTTGAGGTAATAGTCAAGCTCGTCCTGTCTCTTCTTCTCTTTCTCTGCCGTTCTTTTTGCTTTCTGCAGTGTCTTTTCTATTGTTTCGCCGATATTGGCGTTTGCGGCAGCGAGTATGTCTCTTTCGCCGTAGAATGGGTCTACGGTAAATATGCGTCCGCCACACGACGGGATGAAAGCCCATTTGTTTATCCAGCATCCGCAGACCATTGCTTTGCGCTCCGTGTCGCTGTCGACTTCCTCTTTTACTATATTTAGCGTTGTGTCGTTCTCAATGTCGTTGCAAACGGCTATCACCTTGTTGCCTTGCGTAATCTCGTAGTATTCCCTACATTCTATCAGCGTAACGCTGCGCTTCATCCTGTCGTAGTTGGCTGGCAGCAGCGATGGCAACAGTATAAAAGCAATCGCCGCCAGCAATATTACCGGTAGCGACCATATTATTATCTTTTTCCTCTTTGATTTTGTCTGTATTTCCATTTGTGTCTTGTCCCTCCGTTTCTTGATAATGTCTCCTTTTCTTGTTGAGAATGCAAAGTTAATAATATTCCTGATATTGGATAATTAATTTGAGTTAAATGTGTTGAGGCTCTTATTCTGTCTCTATTTACGTAATTTTAACATACGCCATTCTTGCATTCCGTGTAAAAGGATTACCTTTGTCATCATTAAAGCCTTATATGTAGCTTGCTGCTTTGAAAAGTGTATCTTTTATTGAATTATGATAGGAGCGTATATTCACTCTTGCTATAATTGTTAATCTTACATTTGTTTAAAATGCTGCGCCATACAGCGAGGCTAAAAGAGGAAAACTTAAATAAATATTTATATAAATGAAAATCTTTACTTATCTTAGAAGTTTGTTCCTGGCTTCTGCCGTATTGGCTTTGTGGACAAACGCTTATGCCTCGACGGTGAATGTCGAAAGTCCTGTGCTCGCTTCTTCGGATGCTGACGACGACAAGGTGTTCTGCGACTTACCTTACTCGCAGTCGTTTGATAATGAGAACAACGACTATCCCGGCGACACGTATGTTCCTACGGGGTGGTTGTCGGTAGGCGACATGCCCTTTGTAACTAATAGCTTTGACAATGTTCCGGCTAAAGACGGAACTTATTATCTCATGGCTCTTGAGAGCAGCGCGGCAAGAAACGACCGTTGCTACACGCCATTTTTCAAACTGAAGAAGGGCACTAAATACTCTATCTCCTTTTATGTCTATGCTCCGGGAAACGCACAGACGAATAATAAAACTGACTTCGAACTTACTGTCGGTACGGAGCAGGATGCGGAATTCCATTCGCGAATCCTGACGAAGCTGACGGAATGCGAATTCTCTCGCTGGCAGAAAGTTGCCGTGGATTATACTCCTGATGAGGACAACGACTACTGCTTCTCCTTCCACGTTACTTCGAAGGCTGCCTACGCAGGTTGGTTCGGCATAGATTTGTTTAACATCACTTATCCTGAAGCCGTGCCGATGCCTAAGGCTGCATTCGTTCCCGTTGGCTGTTATAGCCTTATGGACAGTAAATTGATTTGCTTCAGCAACTCCAAGATAAAAATGTCTAACCTCTCAACCGATGCCACTTCTTATCTGTGGGAGGCTGAGGGCGCCATTCCGTCTTCGTCTACCGAAAAGGAGCCGGAATTCTCATTCCCCAAGAGCGGCTCTTATAAAATTAAACTGACAGCAAAAAATCAACGTGGGTCGAATTCCAATACCTTCACTTCGCTCGTATCCGTATACGGAAACACGCCTGATCTTCCTATTATGACAATGGACCCTAATGGCGATACAATGACGACAAGGGATAATCTCGATGCCTACGATACTAACCCTTATGCCGATTTCGTGGCTGGAGTAAACCATTACTACTCGCATTTTGCTGAACGATTCGATGTTCCTGAAGGACGTGAATACGAGATTTACTCCCTCAGCTTCTATCTATATTATTATAATCTCGGTATCCGTTACTTCAAGGAAGAATGTAACAAACCGTTTAGCATTGTCTTCTACGGCGAAAAAGACGGCAGACCTGATCTCAACAAGGTTTATGGCAGGATAGACAAAACCATGCAGGAGGCTTGGGGTACTCTAAACCTCGGTACATGGGAGCAGCGCGGCTTTGAGTTCAAAGACAAGCCGATTGTTGCCGACGGACCGTTTTATGTGGCTTTCGAATTCCCGGAGAATTTATGGCTCGACGAAACTGTCAGCGGAGCAACGCGCACTTGCGTCGGATTCTGCGGCATCAAGCATCGCTCAAAGGTCTCTACACTTTACGTGCAGCCGTTTAAAGTACCGGAAACTTCTGATTATGTAGTCGATGGTAACTACTGCCCTGTAGAAAAGGTTGACAGTCAGTATAAAGGTTATGGACTGTATCTTACAACATGGTGTAACGTGAAGAACGATTCCGGAACCTCTTCAATCGCCATTGCCAATGATGGCTCTGTGGTATCCGCAGTACGTCTTTCTGGAGATGTCCTTCAGGTCAGCGGTACTAAAGCCGGCGAAAAAGTCATTGTATATAATGTCTCAGGCTCTGTTGTTGGTAGCGTGATTGCTACAGGTGAGGGATGCGAACTCTCTCTCTCTGGCATTCCAGCCGGAATTTATGTAGTTAAGACGGAAAAAGGAACAATGAAATTCTTTAAACAATAAAAAAACTTTTTTTCAGTGAATTTACCCTCACACCCCTCACCAATTACCCCCAATCCCCCTGTATATCGATGTTTCAGGTGGTGAGGGGTGTGGTGAGGGGTGTGAGGGTAAATACTGTTTAGCCCAAACGCTTCCGGTGTTTAGCCCAAACGCTCCCGCTGTTTGGCCCAAACGCTTCCGTTGTTTAGCCCAAACGCTCCCGCTGTTTAGCCCAAACGCTCCCGCTGTTTAGCCCAAACGCTGATGTTTACTGGATTTACTTGACAGTTTCTTGATTAATTACTATATTACTTTA
>ERZ808270.99-NODE-99-length-54800-cov-4.491022_pt1 | contig 54800 bp, 47 predicted proteins | sample MGYA00521082_ERZ808270 | MGnify/ENA primary metagenome ERZ808270 (study PRJEB31516, sample SAMN03275594) | gut metagenome | biome: mammalia-associated habitat; material: feces | host: Papio cynocephalus | place: Kenya | collected 2012-07-27 ... | reverse complement strand
ACTTAAAAAGCAAGAAAAATCGGCAACGATAAACGAAGGCGCGGTAAAGTTACTAAAAACGTTGCTTGAATACGCGCCCGAAGAACTCGCCGCGGCAAAGCAGGCGGCAAATCGTCGCCAAGAACAAGAGCGGGAACAAAAACGCACCCGCGTAAATTTAAACAACAAATTTAAAGGCAAGTAAATAAAACTTGCCGAACGGAAACGTAAGCGTCGGCATTTTAAGAGAAGGTATGATACCGAGATGGAAGTAAATAAAAAAGTAAGACCGACCTGTTTTTAAATCGCATTCATGCGAGGCTGAGAAAAAATTTAGAAAAGGAGCCACAAAAATGAAAAGAAAACCGAATATGAAATTTAACGAATAACTCTATCGGAGGGGAAAAGCACGAGAAAGCGAAAGAACACTACGGGTATGACGGAAAGCGACTTTAATAATGTTTCGCGAACATTGTTAAACGCGATTCGCAAATTTTATGAAAAGGAAGAGAATATAAAAGCATTTGAAGTATGGCAAGCCGAAAGGCAAAAATTACAACTTAATAATAAAAAATTACTAATGAATAATTCTTTTGACGAACAAAAGGATGTTGCTACTACATAGGCGACAAGATCGCCGTATTTGAAAGACGGTGGTTAAAAGCAAAAGCGGCGTGTGAGATATACTCTCGCACGCCGCTTTTTTGTTTAATAAGTCTTTCTAAAGTATATGATAAAGGCGAATCCGTCTCCTAATGGAAACGGGTTCGCCTTTAACTTGTTTGGTGACCTCGCCGGGAATCGAACCCGGGATTGCGCCGTGAGAGGGCGCCGTCTTAACCGCTTGACCACAAGGCCTTTTCAATTTTTCGCTTCTTTCTTTACGTATATTACGTTCGTTTTCCGAAAGTCGCTAATATAATATAGCATATTTTCTTTAAATAATCAACCGTTTTTAAGCGTTCTTTCCGAAAATTTTTTATTTTTTTGTGTGCGAAAAAGACAGCCTGCGGATTTCCGTTTTTGTAAGCGGAAATCCGCAGCAGACTTCTTTGCCGTAACGCTTATTCTTTCACCAGCGACATCAATCCTTTTTTCAGATTCGCCACTTTTCTGTCCGCGTCCTCGTTATCCGTGCCCTTTACGCCGAAATAGAATTTGATTTTCGGTTCGGTGCCCGAAGGTCTTGCGCAGCACCAGCCGTCCTCTTCCAGCTCGTAATAGAGAACGTTGCTCTTCGGAAGCGTTAATTTTTCTTTTTTGCCCGTTACCGTATCCAGTCTTTCGCCTGCAAGGTAATCGCGTGCGGCAAGCACTTTTTCGCCGCCGACGTTTTCGGGCGGGCAGGAGCGAAGAGAGTTCATGATGCCGTTGATCTTTTCGGCACCTTCGCTGCCGGGCAACGAGATGGTTTCCAGCGATTCTTTGAAATAACCGTATTTTTTGTAAATCGCCTGCATCTGATCCCACAGCGTTTTGCCCTGCGATTTGTAATATGCCGCGGCTTCGCAAAGCGCGGTAACCGCCATGACGGCGTCTTTATCGCGCGCGTGCGTGCCTACAAGGCAGCCGTAGCTTTCTTCATAGCCGAAAAGATATTCGTAAGCGCCTTTTTTCGCATCGTACTTTCCGCCGTTTTCCGCTTTCGCCTGTTCGAAATTCTTAATCTGTTCGCCGATATATTTAAAGCCCGTAAGCACTTCGATTGCCGTCAAGCCGTATTCTTTCGCCACGGCGAACGCCATGTTGGAAGAAACGATGGTGGTTACGAGCGCGCCGTTTTCGCGCGGCGTGGGCAACAAGCCCATTTCTTTCTTGCGCGAAAGTTCGTATTCCGCAATCAGCAGCCCGCTCATATTGCCCGTAAACGACATATATTCGCCCGTTTTCGTATCTTTCGCATATACGCCCAGACGGTCGGCATCGGGATCGGTGGCAAGCACCACGTCCGCATCCACCTTTTTCGCCAGTTCCAGCGCCAATTTGAACGCTTTCGGATCTTCGGGGTTAGGGTAATCGAGCGTGGTGAAATCGCCGTCCGGTTCTTCCTGTTCGGGCACCACCCATACGTTGGTGAAGCCGAGCTCTTTCAGCATGCGGCGCACGGGCACGTTGCCGGTGCCGTGGAACGGCGTATACACGATGCGGATTTCTTTCGCCATTTTTTTGATGACGTCTTTATCGAGCACCAGAGATTTCAGCGCGGCGACGTATTTATCGTCCATTTCTTTGCCGATGATTTCGAAAAGTCCCGCTTTTGCGGCTTCCTCTTCGCTCATACGGCGGATTTCCGCGTAATCTTTGATGGCGTTTACCTCTTCGATGACGAGGTTATCGTAGGGAGGCACAAGCTGCGCGCCGTCCGTCCAGTACGCTTTGTAACCGTTGTATTGCGGCGGATTGTGGCTTGCCGTAATGACTACGCCCGCCGTAGCGTGCAGTTCGCGCACGGCGAAAGAAAGTTCGGGCGTGGGACGGAGCGAATCGAAAAGATACGCCTTGATGCCGTTCGCCGCGAAAATCAGCGCGGAGGCTTTGGCAAATTCCGGCGACATGTGCCGGCTGTCGTACGCGATTGCAACGCTGCCGTTTTTTACGTTTTTGTTTATGAAATTCGCAAGACCCTGCGAAGCCTTGCCCACCGTGTAGATATTCATGCGGTTGGTGCCGGCGCCGATGATGCCGCGCAGTCCGCCCGTACCGAAGGAAAGCTGTTTGTAAAACGCGTCCTCGATTTGTTTTTCGTCTTTCATCGCCGCTACTTCTTTCCGAGTTTCTTCATCGAAAACGGGATTCGTAAGCCAGTTTTCATACTCTTTCATATAAGGTTTCATAATAACTCCTCCATGCCTTTTTCGTGCAATTCGTCCACGATTTTTTTCACGTCCTGCGCTCTGTCTTTCGGGCAGATTAAAATCGCGTCTTTCGTTTCTACAATCACCATTCCCTCTACGTCCACCGCGGCGATCAGTTTGCCGCTGGCGGAATACATCACCGAATTTTTCGTATTTACCGCTACCACGTTGCCGAGCGCGATGTTTCCGTCGCCGTCCTCTTCGTGCAGTACGTTCAGCATATCCCAGCTGCCTACGTCGCTCCAGCCGAATTCCGCGGGGATACAGAGAATATCTTCCGGGCATCTTTCCAGAACGCCGTAATCGATGGAAATCGAACGGATTTTCGGATAAATTTCGCGCAGCACGCGTTCTTCCTCATCGGTATCGAACGCGTCGGCGATATCGCGGAGTTTGCCGTAAATATCGGGAAGAAGCTGTTCGATTTTCTTTAAAATCACCGAAGCTTTCCAGACGAACATGCCGCTGTTCCAGGCGTAACTGCCGTGCGAGACGTACTTTTTGGCAAGTTTCAGATCGGGCTTTTCCACGAAACTTTCCACTTTCTTCACCGCCGAGCGGGAATTTTTGCGATAATGGATATACCCGTAGCCCGTGGCGGGAAACGTAGGCGTAATGCCCACGGTTACCAGCTTATCCGTACTTTCCGCCGTTTCCGCCGCCTTTTTTAAAACTTCCGCAAACGTATCGACGTCGCGGATCGCCGCGTCGGACGGAGTAATCGCCATAACGCCGTCGCCGTATTTTTTCACCAGTTTCAACGCCGCGTAACCGATGCACGCCGCCGTGTTTCTCGACGACGGTTCCACAAGCACGTTGGTATTTTTCAGTCTGCCTTTCGTGGCTTTTATCAGGCATGCGGCATGCGATTCGGAAGTAACCACGAACATATCGTTTTTATCCACCACGCGGGCAAGTCTGTCAATCGCTTCGTTGATGAGAATTTCTCTGCCGCTTAAATTTAAAAGCTGCTTGGGTTTGCAACGCTTTGACAGCGGCCAGACCCGCGTGCCGCCGCCCCCCGCCATGATTACGCCGTATATCTTGCCTTCCATAGTTCTTCGGTTACCCTCTCCATAGTATATTTCTTTTTGCCGCGTTTTATTGCCGTTTTTCTTCGCCGCCCGGATTGCCGTTTTCCGCAAAAACAGATTCCAGCGCGTTTTTTACGTTTTCGCAAAGAACGTCTTTCGAAAACAGCGTTACGGCGCGTTCATGCGCGTTGTGCCCGTACGTTTCGCGGAGCGCGGGATTTTCGCCCAGCGTTTTTATCGCCGCGGCAAACGCTTCGTCGTTCGCATTTTCCGTTTCTATCCCCGTCACGCCGTTTAAAGAAACGTAATTCACGCCGGAGCCCTCCACCGTGAACGTTACCGCGGGGCGGGAATAATACATCGCTTCCGCCAGCGCTATGCCGAACGCTTCGTTTTTGGTAACGGACGGAAAGCAGAAAATATCGGAAGCCAGAAGATACGCTTTCAGTTCGACATCGGAAAGTCTGCCCGTAAACAGAACTTTCTCGTCGCCCGCCGCCTGTTTTTTCAGACTTTCGGTAAGCGGACCGCTGCCGCCGATGCAGATCGCGTAATTTTCGCCGAGATACTTCGAAGCGCCGACGAGATGCGTAAGACCCTTGTACGGCACGTGCCTGCCGAGCGCGAAACAGAGAATTTTTCCGCTGTATTTTTCTTTGAGTTTTTCCGCCGCGGCTTTATCCGCAGCCGTCGGCTCAAGGCGAAGCGTATCCACGCAGTTGGGAATAACGATACATTTATCGCGGAACGCGGAAAGAAATTTACTGCCGTCTATGTAGTTGGGACTGGTGGCGACGACTTTTTCCGCGCGGCGCAGCAGGCGTTTCGTCTGCCCCGTAAAAAACAATTTTAAAATTTTCTGTTTGAAAATATCAAGATGCCAGACGAGCAGCAGTCTGATTTCCGGATGCTTTTTCAGCTGCTTTAAAAGGTAGTGCGTCGCGAACGGATTCGGATAATGGAACACCACCAGATCGGGCTTGAAATCGTTGATTTCGCGCTTTAAATTTTTGCCGTAGGTAAACGAAAGCGACTGCGAAGCCACTTTTGCGAACGATTTCGAACGCGTTACGCGCACGCCGTCGATTTCTTCCGTAATGTCGCCGCCTTTATCGTGTCGGAAACAGAAAATGCGTTGCTCGTCGTTTCCGACGCCCGCCCGACCAAACGCGTAAGCGTAATCGCGCGCCACCTGTTCGATGCCGCCGAGGTGCGGATAATAATAGCTGACTACCTGCAAAATTTTCATTCGTTTTTTCCTTATCCGCCGCGGCGTTCTACGCTTGCGCTGCCGCCGTTTCGTTTTTGAATCCTTTTGAATCCGCCGTTTTACCGCGCCGCTTTTCCGCCGCAATAGCCCTTTCTTAGCGCAAAAAACGGAAACCGTTCTTTCCTCCGTTTCCGTTTTTCCGGCGTTGCCGCCCCTTTTTCCGATTACTTCGCCCCGTCGCGGCGAAGCACGGCGAAAAAGGTGATGAAGATCGTTTTTATATCCAGCCAGACGGAGCAATGATCCACATAGTACAGTTCAAGCTGCTGCCGCTTGCCGCTTTCGTACGTGCAGTTGCTCCTGCCGTGCGCCGTCCACCAGCCCATCAGTCCCGGCTTTACCGACGTGAATTTTTTTGCCGCGGCGCCGTACTTACTTTCCAGCTCGTCGCGCATCAACGGGCGCGGACCTACGAACGAAAGCTTGCCCACGAAAATATCCCACACCTGCGGAAGCTCGTCAAGCGAGGTGGTGCGCAGAAACTTGCCGATTTTCGTAATGCGCGGGTCGTCGTCGATTTTGAATTCTTTTTCGTACTGCCTGCGTTGTTCTTCCGTAAGCATTTTATCCAGTTTGTCGGCGTCGCGCTTCATGCTGCGGAATTTGGCGATATAAATCTTTTTGCCGTTCTTGCCTACGCGTTCGTGCTTATAAATCACCTTGCCGCCGTCGCTGCATTTCACCGCAAGCGCCAGAATAAGATACAGCCATGAAAACGCTACCAGAATCACCGCCGAAAACACGATGTCGAACAGCCGCTTCAGCACAAGATAGCATCCGAAGAAAAACTTGTTGCGCTTTCTGATTTCCGCCGACAGCTTCGGTTCTGCCGACTCCTCGGTTTTTTCGTTCTTTTTTATTTTATCCTGCGGAAGTTCTTCGCGCTTTTGTTCTTCGGCTACCCCCGGAACATGCACGAAACGGCGACCGACCTCCTCCGTCGTCGCCTCCGCTTCGTCCGTCAGGCAGCAATCCGCCCGATCGTATGTGATTGTCTGTTCAGCCATAGCGTTGGTACGCTCCTGTTTTTTTCGTAATGCGGCGCCCGGAACGGACTTTGTGCGAACGTTTCCGCCCGGAAGTCCCGTCCGTCGCGATTCCCCTTATGCCGCGCCTTTTTTCGATTCCCTGTTCATTATAACACATCGAAGCGAGGCTTGTCAAGGTTTTCAAACGCTTTTCAGGTATTTTTCCGTTTATGCGAAAGAATGAAAAACACTCGGAACAGGCGTGATTATTCGGTGAATTTTCTTAAAAAACTCACCTCTGCTCCCTCGGTTTTGTACTTCACGAGGGTATCCAGCTGCACGTTGTGAATGCTTTGAAAAATATTATCTTCTACGGAGGGAATTTCTTTTTTGAGTTCCGCAATCAGCGCTTTCACGCGTTTTCTTGCGGAAAACGCCGTTTCGTTCGCCGTGTTTTCCGTAAATTTGCAGGCGCAGGCGATGAAATCGAGCCCGTTTCCGTCGCGCCAGCGGAGAACGTCCTCCTCCGCGATGCAGTACATCGGGCGAATCAGTTCCAGCCCTTCGAAATTTTTGCTCTTCAATCGCGGCAGCATGCCCTGAATCTGCCCGCCGTAGAGCATCGCCATCAACGTGGTTTCGATTACGTCGCTTTTGTGGTGCCCCAGCGCTATTTTATTGCAGCCGAGCTCTTTCGCCTTTGCGTAAAGATAACCGCGCCGCATTCTGGCGCAGAGATAACACGGGGAATCCCCCGCCGCGGCAAGAGAAGAAGCGAACACGTCCGTTTCGAAAATTTCGGCGGGAATACCGAGAAGGCGCGCGTTATCCTCGATTTTGCGGCGGTTAAGCGCGTTGTAACCGGGATCCATGACGATGAATCGGAGTTCGAACGGCACGTCGCCGTGTTTCTGCATTTCCTGCATGAGTTTGGCAAGCAGCATGGAATCTTTGCCGCCCGAAATGCACACGGCGATTCTGTCGCCCGATTGAATCAGGCGGTATTTTTTTACCGCCAGCGCGAACGGCGACCACAGCCCTTTGCGATAGGTTGTGATAATTGAACGTTCGATTTGTTGCTGTTTTGTAAGTTCTTTCATAGTTTTTTTGAATAATCGCTCCGTTCGTTTCCCGATTGCGCAAAAAACGAAGAAACGAGCCGGACGAGACTCGCGGCATTTCCGGGCAGAAACGCCAAAAAAGTACGTAACCAAAGGAAAGCGGAGCACAACCGGGTATCGCGGCGCTTATACGCCTTTTTATATCTCCAACAAGATAGTTACGGGTCCGTCGTTCTTCTGCGTTATTTTCATATCCGCGCCGAACACGCCTTTTTTTACGGGAACGCCCAAATTTTCCAGCGCCGCGGCGGCATAATCGTACAACGGTTCCGCCACCTCTCCGCGCGCAGCCGCCGTGAAAGACGGACGGTTGCCGTGCGACGCGTCGCCGTATAGAGTGAATTGCGATACGAACAGCACTTCGCCGTTTTCATCGCGGACGGAGCGGTTCATTTTTCCGTTCTCGTCCTCGAATACGCGCAGATTCGCGATTTTTTTCGCGATATAATCGGCTTTCTCTTCGGTGTCGCCGTGCGTTACGCCGAAAAACACAACCAGTCCTTTGCCGATTGCCGAAATCAGTTTGCCGTCCACTTTCAGTTCTGCGCCCGTTACGCGCTGCGCCACTGCCCGCATAATTGTTTTCTCCTTAAAATTCTATACAACAAAACGCGGAATAAGGCGTTTGCCTTTCCCGCATTCCGTTTATGAGATTTTGTTCCGACGGATTAAACGCGGCTCATGTATTCGCCGGTTCTGGTATCGATACGAATCGTTTCGCCCTCGTTTACGAACATAGGCACCTGAATGATCGCGCCCGTTTCCACTTTGGCGTTCTTCATAACGTTGGTAGCCGTGTTGCCCTTTACGCCCGGTTCCGCTTCGATAACTTTCAGTTCCACGAAGTTTTCGGGTTCTACCGAGAACGCGTTGCCATACAGGAATTTCACGGTAACCACGTCGTTTTCTTTGATATATTTCAGCGCTTCTTCCACCTGATCGTGCGTGAGCATCGTCTGGTTGTATTCTTCGTCCATGAAAACGTAAAATTCGCCGTCGAAGTAGGAATACGTCATCTTCTTCGTTTCCACCTGCGCCGTTTCAAGCTTTGCCGTGGGGTTGAACGTTTCGTTGGAAAGCACCTGTCCGGTTACAACGTTTTTCAGCGTGGTACGTACGAACGCCGCGCCCTTGCCCGGCTTTACGTGCTGGAAATCGGTAACGGTGTAAACGCCGCTCTTGTACTCAAAAGTAACGCCTTTACGAATGTCGCCTGCCAAAATCTGTGCCATAATCTTATTTTCTCCTTAATACCGAAAATCTTCTTTTTTCGTTTTTTATCGTTTATATTTTCCGCCGCGAAACCGTTTGCCGCGATTAAAGAACCGTAAGTTCTTTGGAAACTTTTTTCATGAACGTTTTCGCTTTTCCGCCCAGCATCGTAACCGTATCTTCGATGCGGATGCCGAAACTGCCCGCAAGGTATACGCCGGGCTCGTCCGAAAACACCATTTTATCCGCCAGCACTTCCGCACCGCCCGGACGAAGCGACGGGAATTCGTGAATTTTCAAACCGATTCCGTGCCCCAGAGAGTGCGTGAACAGCTTGCCGAAGCCGTGCGCTTCAAGATAATTTCTTGCGATCGCGTCGCCCTCGCCGCCCGTCATGCCCGCTTTCAGTTCGTCAAGCACTTTCAGCTGCGCCGCAAGCACGCACGCGTACGCTTTTTTGAAATCTTCGTGTTTCTTATCGTCGCCGAACAGAAACGCACGCGTCATATCCGAGCAATAGCCCTGCGTTTTGCAACCGAAATCGATTAAAATTTCGTCGCCGAATTTCAGGCGCGTGTCGCCCGTTTCGTGATGCGGCACCGCGGCGCCCGCGCCGAACGCCACAATCGTATCGAACGACGTTCCGTCTGCGCCGAACGCGCGCATTTCGTGTTCCAGAATTGCGGCGACTTCGCGTTCCGTCATGCCCTCTTTAATTTCGCCGAGCGTTTTCGTCAAGCCGTCCTCGGCGATTTCGCACGCGCGGGAAATCGCGTTGAGTTCGCCTTCCGTTTTTACTTTCGCGCATTCGCGGAGGGCGTTCGTAGCATCAAAAAACTTCGCTCCGCTTTGCTGCAACGTAAGAAATTCCGCATAGGAAATTTCGGAAAAGGGTACCGCGACGCTCTTGTACTTTTTCAGATACAGCTCCGGTTTGTTCTCTTTGGAAAGCGTTTCCACTTTCACGCCGAGCGGCACAAGCCGTTTTTCCGCCGCTTCAAGATAGCGCGAATCGGTAAACAGAGTGGTGCCGTTGCGATCCGCTACGGCAAAACCGCCTTCCGTCAAAAATCCCGCGACGTATCTTTTATACGTTTCGTCCGATACGAACAGCGCTTCCGCGCCCGTTTCTTCCGCCGCCTTTTTATATACCGCGTCGCCCTGCGGCAACAGCGCGGCATTTTCGAAATAAATTCCGTCCTGCATGATTTCTGCCTCGTCCGCCGGAGCGGGTATCTCTTTTTTCCGCTTCGGTTACCTTATATTTTAGCAAAATTTTTTCCGTTCGTCAACCGTAAAAACGCGCCTTATGCAAACTCAGGGCAAATTATTATAAATTTTTTTCATTTCCGCGGCGTCTTCCGCCTGCGTTCCGTCCGATTCGCACACAATGTACGGGTAAAGCTCGCGCTTTTTCAGGGCGCTTGCCAGCGGAGCGAATTCCGGTCCGTACAAGGTATCGGCAAACGTGAGATGTTTCACTTCGCCTTTCGCCGAATACATGATTTTCGAAAAATGCACGTGAAAATCTTTCATTCTTTCATAGCCGAGTTTGCCGATGAACACGTCCAACCGTGCAAGATAATCTTCCTCGGTTTTCAGCGAGCCGCCTTCGCGGGCGTTCACGTGCCCGAAATCGACGCACGGCGTGTAGACGGGATCGATTCCGCAAAATTCCGCAATTTCTTCCACGGTGCCTATCTGCGCCAGCTTTCCCATCGTTTCCGGGCAGAATTTTATCTGCTGCAATTCGTTCATATAAATGTAATCGCGCAGAATTTTCAGCCGATCTGCCGTAAGCGCCACCGCCTCTTCGCGCGTGGCTTTGCCTTGCGCGGCGGGGTGAAACACCACGCGTTTCGCGCCCATCAGCTTCGCCATTCTGCCGCTTTGCAGCACGTATTCGTACGATTTCGCCGCCATCTCGTCCGACGGGTTGGCGAAATTGATGAAATACGGCGCGTGAACGGAAATTTCCACGCCCTCTTTTTCGAACGCCGCGCGAATCGAACAGGCTTTTTCTTCGCTCATTCTGACGCCGCGCCCGAAAGAATATTCGAAGCAGTCCAGTCCGCGTTCCTTTACGTACTTCGCCGCTTGCTCCGTATGATCGTAACCCTCTTTATAAAAGCTGTCCGAATTGCCGCTGGGACCGAATTTTATCATTTGCCTTCCTCCACTCTTTTTACGTCGGCTTGCAGCCGCGCCGTAAGTTCTTCCGCGTTTTTAAACGCCACGACGTCGCGCAGATACCGCACGAAACGGACGGTAAGCGTTTTGCCGTACAGATTGCCGCGAAAGCCTATCAGATGCGTTTCCGTAACCACCGTATCGTTGCCGAACGTGGGGCGGGAACCGAAATTCGTTATGCACTTATACGTTACGCCGCCGACTTCGACGCGCGTTTCGTACACGCCTTTTTTCAGCTCCGTTTTGCCTTCGGGATAGAAAATATTCGCCGTGGGAAAGCCGATGGTTGCGCCTACGCCCCTGTCCTTTTTCACTTCTCCCGTTAAAATAAAGCCGCCGCAGAGGAGCTTATCCGCCGCGCTTACGTCGCCGTTTTTCAACAGCGCTTTAATGTGTTCCGCGCCGATTTTTTCGCCCGTGGAAGCGTCTTTCAGAACGGGCAGAACGCGCACGGGAACGCCCGAAAGGCGGGAAAAATCTTTGCCGTTTGCTTTTCCGCCCGCGCCGAAGCGGAAATCTTCGCCGCAAAAGCACACCGCCGGCGCGATTTCGTCCCGCACGGCGCAGGCAAATTCCGCCGCGCTCATATCTCTGATTGCAGCGAATTCGAGGGGGTACACCGCCGAAATGCCGTTTTCCGCAAAAATATAATCGCGTTCCGCTTCCGTATAAATCGGCGCGCCTTTGCCGCCCGTAATGGCGATTGCGGCTACCTGCAAACCTGTTTGTTTTGCCGCCGCAAGCAAAGTTTCGTGCCCTTTGTGCAAGCCGTCGAACCCGCCGAGAAGCAGCGCGCAACCCGCGCTTCCGATTTTCCCGTCGCCCGTTTTTAACGCGTCCGTTTCTGCCGCGCCCGCTTCCGATATGCCCGCGCCGCACAAATTTCTGCGTTTTCCGAACACGATTTTCGCTTCGCCTAACATAATTTCGTTACCGCCCAGAACATGCCGTTTTTCACTTCCGCCAGTCCGTAAAACGTATCGCCGCGGTACAGTTTGTATTCGCCGTCCGCCGCATCCGCCGCCGTTTTTATACCGGTGAACACGCGGTTGTTTTCGTTGACGGAAAGGCGTGGCAACGGCAGAACGCTTTCCGTAGGGATAATATAACTTTCTATGTTTTCTTCGGTTAATTCTTCGGGCGAAACGGCGTTTTCCAGCGTGAAACAGCCGCTTTTCGTGCGCGTAAGGGCGCTCATCAGCCCCTGCGTATCCAAAGCCGCCGCCACGTCCCGCGCGAGAGAACGGATATACGTGCCCGCGCCGCAGCGGATTTTAAACACAAATTCGTTTTCTTCTTCGCCTCGACCGAGAAATTCGAAACAGTCCACGCGCACGCGCTTCGGAGCCAGCTCGAACTCCACCCCCGCCCGCGCCAGCGCGTAACCGCGCCTGCCGCCCACGCTTTTGGCGCTGTATTTCGGCGGCACCTGACTGATTTCGCCAAGAAAATCGGGCAAAATCTCCATAATTTCCGCTTCCGAAGGCACGTCGCCGCCCTTTATGATTTCTCCCGTGCTGTCCAGCGTATCGGAAGTTTCGCCGAATTTAAAACGCGCGATATATTCCTTTTCTTTATTCAGAAAATAATTAAAAAGTCGGTTCGCGTTGCCTATGCCCACGGGAAGAACGCCGTTTGCCAGCGGATCGAGCGTGCCGAGATGCCCGCACGGCTGCCCGGTAAGGCGTTTGATTTTAGCCACGAACAGCGCGGACGAACAGCCCGACGGCTTGTTTAAATCGATAAATCCGAAAGTTTTTATGCGCCGCGTGTAGTTCACCCGATGATTCCTCCGTTTGTTCCGCTACGTTTTGTTGCGGCGATTGCCGCCGCAACGCTTTTCAGCGCAGTTCCGCGCCGAGTCTGAATTTAAGATTGCCGAGAATTTTTTTCACGAAATTATCCACGGTTTCCGCCGTAAACGCTTTTTCGCTTTGCTTATCGGGCGTGAACGTGAGCGAAAACGCCATGCTCTTTTTGCCTGCGGGCACCTGTCCGCCGCGGTATACGTCGAACAATTTAACTTCGGTGATATACTTGCAGGCGTGTTTCAGCTCGGTTTCCAGCTGCGCGCACGTAACGTTTTCGTCCACAATCAGCGCCAGATCGCGCTTCACCGCGGGGAACGGCGGCAGATTTTTAAAGCGCACGCCCGTATCCATTGCGGCAAGCAGTTTTTCGGCGTTCAGTTCGCCGAGGCAAACGCGCTTATCCAGCCCCAGCGCGCCCGCGATGGCGGGATCGAGCTCGCCGATTTCGCCGATTTTTTCGTTATTCAGATACACGTCCGCCGAAATGCCGGGATGCAGATACGGTTTCTTCGAGCGCTCGTACGTAAAATCGAGATAGAACGCCGCGGAAATCGCTTCGAGCGCGCCTTTCAAATCGAAGAAGTCAAGCTCGTTGCCCCATACGCACAGCCCAAGCGTATCCGTCTCTTTCGGCTGCGTTTTCAGCGGAAGTTCTTCGGGCGTATACGTGCGGGCGTATTCGAATAATTTGCCGGTATCGTTGCCGCGACGGATGTTCCGCACCGCGTCGTGCAGCATGGACGGCGCCAGAAACGTACGCATGACGGATAAATCTTCCACAATGGGATTGAGCACGCGCACGGCTTTCCGTTCCGCCGCGTTTTCGGGAAGCTTCATCAGATCGAAATCTTTCGGGGAATAGAACGAGTAATTGTACGCTTCGTAAAAGCCCTGTTCCGTGAGCGTTGTTTTCAGCGCGTTTTCCTTTTTCTGCAAATCGTTGAGTCCGCCGCCCGTAACGCGCGCCGCCGCCAGAAACGTAGGCGTCAAATGTTCGTAACCGTAAGAACGGATGATTTCTTCGGCGATGTCCGGATAATTTTCCACGTCCTCGCGGTAGCCCGGAACGGTAACCGTAAGCGTATCGCCGCGAAGTTCCGGCTTGAAATTCAGGCGGGTTAAAATTCCTTTCACTTCCGCCGCGGGCACTTCGATGCCGAGGAGCGCGTTGATTTTTTTCAGGCTTGCCGTAAGCTTTTTCTCTTCCTGCTTCGCCGCGTTTACGTCGGCGCAAAGTTTCGTTACCTTGCCGCAGCCGAGCTCTTCCGTTAAATGCAGCGCGCGGCGCATGGCGAAGTCCGTAGTGTATGCGTCCACGCCCTTTTCGTAACGTGCCGAAGAATCGGAACTCTGCCCCAGTTTACGGGACGTTTTGCGGATATTGTCGCGTGCGAACTTCGCAGCCTCGAAAAACACGTTCTTCGTTTCGGGCTTGATTTCGCTGTTCAGTCCGCCCATGATTCCCGCGAGAGCCACGGGCTTTTCGCCGTCGCAGATAACGAGGTTATCGTGATTCAGCGTAAATTCTTTCTCGTCCAGCGTGATGATTTTTTCGCCGTCTTTCGCGCGGCGGACGATGATTTTTCTGCCCGCGATTTTATCCGCGTCGAACGAATGCATCGGCTGACCGAGTTCCAGCAGCACGAAATTCGTAATATCCACCACGGGCGATACGGAACGCAGTCCGCAGAGCGCGAGGCGTTTTCTCAGCCAGGCGGGAGATTGTTTTTTCATGCCCTCCGCGTCGCCTTCCACGTACCTGCCGATATAGCGGGGGCAAAGGTCCGGCGCCTCCACATCGACGGAAACGGGCTTGGCTTTGGTTTCGTATTCTTTGAAAGAAATATCGGGCGTTTTCAGCGCGGTTTTCGTGATTGCCGCCACTTCGCGCGCGATGCCGTACACGCACTGACAATCGGGGCGGTTTGCCGTGAGAGAAATATCGAAAATATAATCGTCCAGCCCCACGACTTTTTTAATATCTTCGCCGAGCGGCGGATTGCCCTTCAGCTCGAGCAGACCGTACACCCCGGCGCCTTCGTAAAAATCTTCGTTGATGCCGAGTTCGTCGCCGGAACAGAGCATGCCGTACGATTCCACGCCGCGAAGCTTGCCTTTTTTGATTTTCTTCACGCCGTCCGGATTTTTTTCCAGCTGCGCGGGATTTGTTTCGCATACGGTGGAATTATCGAGCGCCACGGGCGTGCGCATGCCGACGTATACGTTGGATGCGCCCGTAACGATCTGCAGATCTCTGCCGTATTTTTCGCCGCAATCCACCGTGCATATCTGCATGTGATCGCTGTCCGGATGCGAAGTAAGCGCTTTCACTTCGCCCACCACTACCCGATCGATTTTGCTGCCGAGATAAGAAATTTCTTCCACTTCAAACCCGCAGGAAAACAGCTTTTTCGCAAGCTCTTCCGCGGGAATATCTATATCCACGTAATCTTTCAGCCAACTGTAAGGTACTTTCATTTTTCTTTTCGCTCCTTGCCTGTATGCTTTTTGTTTACTTCGCGAACTGACGAAGCAGGCGCACGTCGTTTTCGAACAACGCTTTGATGTTGTTTACGCCGTATTTGAGCATGGCGATACGCTCTATGCCCATGCCGAACGCGAAGCCCGTGTATTTATCGGGGTCTACGCCGCAATTCTCAAGTACTTTTCTGTTCACCATGCCCGCGCCGAGCACTTCTATCCAGCCCGTGCCCTTGCAAAGACGGCAGCCTTTGCCGCCGCATTCGCAGCAGCTTAAATCCACTTCCACGCTGGGTTCGGTGAACGGGAAATACGAGGGGCGCAGGCGCACTTTCGTGGCGGACGTGAACATTTTTTTCGCAAATTCCGAAAGCATGCCCTGCAAATCGCAAAGCGTGATACCCTCGTCTACCACAAGCCCTTCCATTTGGTGGAACATCGGGGAGTGAGTGGCGTCGTCGTCAGAACGGAACACGCGCCCCGGCGATAAAATTTTTATCGGCGGTTTTTCGTTTTCCATCACGCGGATCTGCCCTGCGGAAGTCTGCGTGCGCAGCAACAGATTTTCGGCAAGATAGAAAGTATCCTGCATATCGCGCGCGGGATGATCTTTGGGCGTGTTGAGCGCGGTGAAATTGTAATAATCCGTTTCGATTTCGGGACCTTCGAACACTTTAAAACCCATCCCCGCGAAAATATCGATGAGCTGATTTTTCACCAACGTGATGGGATGCAGCGCGCCCGCGGCGCACGTTTTTCCGGGCAGAGTGATGTCTACGCGTTCCGCCTCGTACTTTTTCTGCATTTCCTCTTCTTTCAGCACTGCGGCGCGTTCTTCGAACATCGCTTCCACGCCGTTTTTGAATTCGTTCAGAAGCTTGCCGAACGCGGGGCGTTCCTCTTTGGGCAAATTTTTCATTCCGCCCGAAATTCCTTTCAGTTCCGACTGAAAACGAAGCTTCAGATCGTAAAGCGCGCGCACCGCTTTCGTTTCTTTCAGCGCCTCGGTTACCTTTGTTTTCAATTCTTCGATTTCTTTCTGCATCTTGCTTTCGCTCCTTGCTTTATTTTTTTTGCGGCGGTATAAAAAATCCGCCCTGCTTCGGTTTGCACCAGAACAGGGCGAAATCTTCTTCGCTGTACCACCTGTTTTCGCTTCGCGCCCTGCGTTTCCGGCATTCATGCCGCACGCCGAGCCAAGCCTTATTTGCGCCCGTATCGCGGGCAATTCGTCGAAGCCTACGCGCCGCGGAATTTCTCCCGGTTTCAGCCCCGCCGCTCGGAAGGGAAACGGTTCGTTCTCCGCGCCGATACCGTTTTTCAGCCCCGGAACGGTATTCTCTGCACGCGCGCTTATCCGCCTTCTTCGGGCAGGAAAGGAAAACTCCCCACGCTTCGTTATCGCGTTTATATGGTTTATAAAAATATTATAGCCGATTTTTGCCGTTTCGTCAACGAAAATCGGGTACCGAAATTTATTTCGCCTGATTTTCTTTCAGAAGTTCCACGATTTCGGCAAGGAGCCGCGTGTTTTCCGTTGCTTTTCTTTCCGCTTCGGCTGCCGCCTCTTCCGCCGCTTTCTTTGCCGCCGCGTCCGCCGCAGCTTTCTCTGCAGCCGCCGCTTTTACTTCTTCTTCGTATTTTGCAAGCGCCTGTTTGCGGGAAAGTCCGCTCTTTCTGTATTCGGCAATCTTCTTTTTCTTCGGCAGATTTACGTCGTCCCACATTTTATCGTGCGCTTCCGATACCTTATTGATCGTTTTCACGATGCAGAACAACACGAACGCGATTAAAAGGAAATTGATGATCGCATTGATGAACGCGCCCCAGTCGATATAAATGGAAGCCGCGAGGTCCACCGTGCCGCTGCCGTCCGCCGCGGGCACTTTCTTTAAATACGTATAGATGTTTTCCAGCGAATCTTCGCCCAGAAGCAACGCCAGCAGGAAATTGATGATCGGCTTTAAAATATGATCGGAAAGCGCGTTGACGATTGCGGTGAACGCGCCGCCGACGATAACACCTACGGCAAGATCGAGCACGTTGCCGCGCATGATGAATTTGCCGAACTCATCGAAAAACTTCTTCATTCCCTTTTTCTTCTTTTCTTTCGTTTCCTGTTTCATTTCAAAAAACGCTCCGTGAATTTTTTTTGCGCCGTCGGCGTTGCGCGTTGTTTACGCGATGTTTGCACGTAACCTGCGCCCTGCCCGCGCCGCTTTTACATTGTAGCACGAAAAACGAAAAAAGTACAGCTTTTCGCCGTACTTTTTCGCCGTTTTTTACGATTTTTTTGTGTTTTTATCCGCTTTTTCTATCCGTTCGCGCCGTTTATTGCCGCTGCGCGCCGTCGGAAAGTCCTTCCAGAAAAAACACGTTCCGCGCCGCGCGTTCCATTCCCCGCCAAAGCGCTTCCCGCGTTTCGCGCCTTTCCGCCCTGAACAGCGCCCGCGCGAAAGCATAAAAAAGCGTACGCTCGGTTTGCGCCATATCCTCGATGCTGTCTTTTTCGTTTAAAGTAATATCCCGTTTTGCGTTTTTCATTTTTCTCTCCCCGTTTTTGCCGCGCCGTTTACGCCTCTTCTTTTTTCGCCAGCGTCAGAAGCGCCTTTTTGCCCTGCGCATGCGATACCGCAAGACGTTCCATGTCCTGTGCCAGCGCCGCGTTGAAAAACAGCCGCGAATATATTTTGCTTTTCTTTTCCGCCAGATCTTCGATTTTCGCCAGATAATGCAGCCAGCCGCATTCTCCGCCGCTCTTTGTTCCGGCGTCGGCTTCGGTATTCTTCTCCGTTTTTTCTTTTCTGATGTCGTTCATTCCGCCGCTACCCCCGTTGCTTTCTGATTACCAGCTTGCGCGGTTTTTGAAAAAATATACCCGCCGCAAGCGGAAAATTTCCGCCGCGACGGGCTTTTTTACCGAATTTTTTGCGATTAACCCATTTTCGTCAAATCGGTGGCGTAGCACCATTTCGCGCCTGTGAATTTGCCGAACTTGTATTTATCGGAAGCGGATTCGCACATCACGTACGTTTTTCCGTCCACGAGAACGATTTCTTCGCTCATCGGCGCGATTTTATAATCGGCGGTAAGAGAACCGTTATCCAGCGAATACAAAGGAAGCTCGGCGCCCATTAAGGTTACTTTGCCGCCCGTAGCCGATTTCGAAAGGTCGTATTCGTACAGATGCGAGAACGCCACGGCATAGGACGTGGAAAGAACGGCTTTGCCGTTTTCGAAATACGCGCCCTGCACAAGCCCCGGCATGGAGATAGCCGCCGACGGCTGCTTTTTCAAACCGAACGCCGCTTCGTTTTCCCCTTCCGTGCCGTCGGCGAACGGATAGCAGACAGCCATAGCGTAGTTTGTTTCGCCGCTTGCCGTTACGCGCTTATGCGTATCGAGCGTGGGATAATTCTGTTCGCGGTAAAATTCGCCGGCTACCAGCGCGTTATCCCACACGGTTACGAACGCCACGCCGATATAGTCGCTTTTATCTTCGCTTTCGATGAGGAACGTGCCTTTGCACTCCAGCCCCGATTTATCTTCCGCCGCCAGCGCTTCCGCATACGAATATACGTACAGGCAGTGCTTGCTGCTACCCGCCACGTAAATATAATCGCCGTGCACGGTAAGTCCACCGCAGTGCCCCGTGTAATCCGAGCCGTCGGTATCTTTCAGATACAGCGTTTTCGCCTTTGCTTTTTTGCCCTCGGACTTCTTCACGAGGTACACGGGCGAAGCGCTTTTATCGTTCATATAGCCGGTGAGAAAGAACATATCTTCGCGATCGTCGTAAGAAATACCCTGCGCGATGAATCCGTCGGAAGTACCGGGAATTTCAAACGCCTTTTCGCTCGCCTTATAATACTTGCTTACGGGGATTCTGAAATACCCGATGACCGCGCCGAGAAATACGACGACTACAATCGCCACAATGCCGAGCGCGATTAAAAGTTTCTGCCATGCCTTCTTCTTCGTTTTGGTTTTTACCGCCATTTTTTGTACTTCCTTCGTACGTTTTTTACCGCCGTTTTGCAAACGGCAAGGAAAGTATACCACGCTTTTGCCGATTTGTCAAGCGTTCTGCGCAAAGGTTATACCGTGCGCATCCGTTCTTTGAAATCCTTTAAAATGCGGCTTTCGATGCGCGAAATCTGCACCTGCGAAACGCCGATCATCCCGGCGACTTCGCTCTGCGTTTTATCGCGGAAATAACGTAAAAAGATAATTTTTCTGTCCCGTTCGGATAAAGACGCCAAAGCCGTTTTCAGCTGCAGTTTATCGAGAAGTTCCTCTTCGCCCTCGCCCGAAGCGATGGTATCCATCAGCGTTCTGCCGCCCTCTACGTCGTCGCCGCCCTTATCGCTTTGCAGAGAAAGCGGCATTCTGGAAGAACCGAGCATGAACGCCACTTCGCTTTCTTCGATGGAAAACGCCGCCGCGATTTCGCCGAGGGCGGGTTTTCTGCCGTTTTTCAGAGAAAAATCGGAAACGAATCCGTTGATTTCTTTCGCCGTCTGCTTGATGGCGCGCGATACTTTCACGCTGCCGTCGTCGCGCATGAAACGCTTGATTTCGCCCGCGATCATCGGCACCGCATACGTGGAAAATTTCGTCTCGAACGCTTCGTTGTACCCCGCGATCGCTTTTAAAAACCCCATGCAGGCAAGCTGAAACAAATCGTCGTATTCCACGCCTTTGTTCAGATACCGTTTTACGATACATTTTATCAGCGACACGTTTTCGGAAATCAGCGTTTCCTTTGCCGTGCCGTCGCCCGATTTCGCTTTTTTTATGAGCGCAGAAGTCTGTTCGTCATTCAGCATTATCCCCTGCCTTTTTGCCGAATTTCTTTTTCATACGCACTTTTGTGCCCGCGCCCGCGGTGCTTTCCACTTCGCAGCCGTCGGTAAACGTCTGCATGATGGTAAAACCCATGCCCGAACGTTCCGCATTGCCCGAAGTGGTGAAAAACGGCTGCAGCGCTTCTTCTACGTTCTCGATGCCGCAGCCCGTATCGGCAACTTCGATATGTAGTTCTCTTGCGCTTTCGTCCGCCTCGCAGGTAATCGTAATATAATTTTCTTCGCTTTCCGCACCTTTGTACGCGTGCACCACGCAGTTTGTAACCGCTTCGGATACGGCGGTTTTCAAATCGGAAAGCTCGTCGATCGTGGGTTCCATCGACGCGGCGAACGCCGCCACCGCGCTGCGCGCGAACCCCTCGTTTTCGCCGATCGCCGATATTTTCAAAATCATACGGTTTTTCATTTACGCTCTCCTCCCGCCGTTTACGCCGCTCTCTCTTCCCGCTTTTCCGCACGCCTGCCCTGCGGAAGGCGGCAGCTTCGGCACCACCGTGTATACGCCGGATAGCGAAAGCACTTTGTCCGCCTCGGTGCCTACGTCCGCAAAATATGCGGGAATCGAATACGAAGCGAGTTTTTTATATCTGCCGATAAAAAAGCCGATGCCCGTGGAATCCATAAACGTAACGTTCGTCAGGTGAAATACCGCGCCCTCCGCGGCGGCGTTGTCGTCGATGAACGCGTCCGTCTGCCTGCGGATGAGGCGCGCGGCGTGCTCGTCCAGTTCGCCGTCGAAATAAAAATGTAAAATGCCGTTTTTCTTCGTTGCGCTCGCCTTCATTGCCGTGCCTCCCTCGCTTTGTCCCGCGATTTTTCTTCCCGAAAATTATAACGGACGGGAAAGCGGAAATTTTGCGTGATTTTGTCGGATTTTAAGCGATTTCGGCGAAAATCCTTGTTCCCGGAGGCAAAAGCTTCTTCAAACCGTTGACAGAAAGCGAAGAATTATGATACAATTAACGTGCATAAGATAGTTTATGCGGCATCTTATTTTGCACGGTTTAGGCTAAGGAGGTACAAAAAAATGCCTGAATGGGGAATTGCTTTAATCGCTGTTGCGGCAGTGATCGTAGTATTTTTGCTGATGGGTTACATCAAGGCTCCGCCCGATACGGCGTACATCATCACGGGGCTGGGAAAGCGGCGTATTTTAATAGGAAAAGCGGGAATCCGCCTCCCCTTTATCGAACGGCTGGATAAACTTTCTCTGCGCGTGATGCAGGTAGACGTTAAAACCAGCGAAGCGGTGCCTACGAACGAATTTATCAACGTTACCGTAGACGGCGTGGCGAACATCAAAATTTCTTCCGACCCCGAACTTCTGGGGCGCGCGGCGGAATCGCTTCTGAACATGGATCAACAGGAACTCATCGCGCTGGTAACGCAGGTACTGGAAGGCAACATGCGCGAAATCGTGGGTTCCGTGGGGCTGAAAGAAATGGTTCAGGACCGTCAGGGCGTGGCGAAGAAAATTACGGAAAACGTTGTGCCCGATATGGAAAAGCTGGGCATCGAAGTGGTGAACTTCAATATTCAGAATTTCAAAGACGGCGCGGGCACGATTGAAAACATGGGTATCGACAACGTGGAGCAGATCCGCAAGAACGCGCAGATTGCCAAGGCAAACGCCCAGCGCGACATTGCGATTGCCTCTTCGCAGGCGCAGGAACAGGCAAACGCCGTAAAGGTGGAAGCGGAAAAGAAAATCGCCGAGCAGAACGCCGAACTTTCGGTGCAGCAGGCGGAAATGCAGATCCGCGCGGACACGAAAAAGGCGGAAGCGGACGCCGCGTATTCCATTCAGCAGGAAAATCAGCGCAAGACGATAGAAATCGCCAAAGCGGACGCGGACATCGCGCGGCGCGAAAAAGAAGCGGAAATCGCTCAGGCGGAAATCGCCGTAAAAGAAAAGCAGCTGGACGCGGAAATCCGCAAGCAGGCGGACGCGGAAAACTACCGCATCGCGAAAGAAGCGGAAGCCGAACTTATCCGCCGCCAGAAAGAAGCGGACGCGAAAAAGTACGAAGCGACGCAGGAAGCCGCCGCGCGCCGCGCTCAGGCGGAAGCGATACGTTACGCCATGGAACAGGAAGCGGAAGGCGTGAAAGCGAAAGGTTTGGCGGAAGCGCTTGCCATTGAAAAGAAAGCGGAAGCGCAGAAGCGCATGGGCGAAGCTTCCGTGATAGAAATGTATCTGCAGGCACTGCCCGAAATCGTGAAGAACGCAGCCGACCCGCTTGCGCAGACGGATAAAATCGTAATGTACGGCGACGGCAACGCGACGAAGCTGGTGAAAGACGTAATGCACTCCGCAAATCAGGTGGTGGACGGCGTGAAAGAAGCGACGGGCATCGATCTGGCGGCGCTGATTGCGGGCATCGGCGGCGGAAAACTGGCGGCTGCCGCGGCAAAACCTGCGGAAACGGCACAGAATCCGCAAGCGGAAGCAGCCGAAGAAGCGGCGATTGCCGACGCGGAAAACAACAAATAAAAAATTAAAAACGGAGAAAAAATCATGAAAAAAATCGGTAAAAAATTGGGCGGACTCATCGTTTGGGCAAGCGCGTACGTAAACGTGATTGCGTTTGCGCTTTGCGGCGGATATTTCTATCTGAAATCGGACGACGAATCCTTGAAAAACGAAACGAAAAAAGCGCTGATCGTTACCCTGATTTTTGTGGGAATCGGCATGATTCAATCGCTTGTGGGCTATCTTTTCGCGCTTTGCGGCGTTTCTTATTCCGGCGACGCGTACCGCGCGCATCAGACGATCGGTTCGCTGGTATCCGTTGCGAAAATCGCGGTATACGCGGTGTTTGCGGCGCTTTCCGTTTTCGGCGGCAAAAACGGCGAAGAAAAATCGGAGAAAACCGACGACGCAACCGAAAACGATACGCAGGAAAACAACGGACAGAACGATTGAGCGATTTTTCGGCGTAACAGCATACAAAGCGGGCGGACTTTTTCGGTCCGCCCCTCTTTTTGCACGACAGTAGTTTTGCATATTTTTGCACGGCGAACGTCTGCCCTACGAACGCCCGATTTTATCGGACAGGCGAAAGAAAACGCCGCAGAACAAGCCGATTTTCCGAATACGGAAGAAAGTTTTTGAAACTGCGCGAAAATTGCTTGACAAATCTTAAAAAATAAGCTATGATATACAAGCGTTTTGTGATAGAACGCGCCGGGAAGTGCAAGCGAGGGCCTTTAGCTCAGTGGTCAGAGCTGTCGGCTCATAACCGATTGGTCCGCGGTTCGAATCCGTGAAGGCCCACCAAAAATCCGCTTTTCCCCTGCGCTTGTATAGCGCAATCGATTACAGCCGTTTTACGGCCCGGTAGCTCAGTTGGTTAGAGCGCCAGCCTGTCACGCTGGAGGTCACGAGTTCGAGCCTCGTTCGGGTCGCCAGAAACGCCCCTCTTTGCAATCTTGCAAAGAGGGGCGTTTTTCTATATTTTTCCGACGTGAAAAATGCGTGCCGCAAAGCAGCACGCATTTTTTTGATACATCCTTTCTTTTCAAACCGTCAGCCGTCAATCAATACCGCCCTTTCCAGCGGCGAGACGTTCGGCTGATGCAGAACAATATGCGCTTTTCCATGCAAATCGGTAAAACGCATGCAATGCCCGCCGTCTTTTCCGAACAGCTTTTTATCAAACGCGTAATCGCCGTAAACGCCATTTTCGCTGACGTTCCTGATGACGGAATACCCGCTTTCGGTAAACGTCGACCACAGCAATACGATTTTCTCGCCCTCTTCGTACAGGTACGGACCTTCCGCCACATAGCCGAAAATCTTTTTATTCAGATCGATTTCGACGGAAAAACCGCAATGCTTGCCGCTGACGATTTTTTTCGGCTGCTCCGTAAGCGACGTCAGCTCCTCCGAAAGGCGCGCGATAAACAAACTGCCGTCGCCGTCGTGCGTAATCGGCGTCGTCCATTCGTTGGAAAAGCAAAGATACGGCGCGCCGCGATATACGAACAACGTGGCGTCGAGGCACCCCCAGCCCGCGGGCGTGATATATTCGCCCGTCAGCGGCTTGAAATCGCCGTTTAAACCGTCGGACACGAAAATAATGCTGCCCCTGCCTTTATCTTCGCGATAAATCGAAAAAATCAGATAGAATTTTCCGCGGTAACCATGCAGTTCGGGCGCCCAAACGTCGGTATAGCCTTCGAGATATTGCGGCTGCACCATTACGCATTTTTCGGTAAAATTTTCGAAATCCGACGATTCGTACAGTTTCATGTTTCTGCCCGTGGTGCCCGTCAGATAATACTTGCCGCCGTACACCAGCACAAACGGATCTCGGATACGAAGTTCTGATAGCTTCATAGCTTTTATTCCTTTTACGATTCCTCGCCTTTATGAGCGGAAATATAGTCGGTAATATCGCTTTCGGTTGCGGAGAAACTCCAGTCGCAGAATTTTACCGTTTTCGGGTAGATACCGCGGAGCGACATTCCCACCGTCATACTGCCGAGCGTATCGAAATCGATAGATTTTACACTACCGGGCGCAACAGGAATTACCGTTCCGGAAAACGACGCAGAAAAGACATCGTTGATATACAAACGTAATTCTTTGTTGTACCAAATAATCGTCATCGTAAAATCGTTGGCATCATATTCCACGCCATCGGCTACAAATTCACTCTTTACCCAACCTGCTTCCCACGAATACATTGTGAATTTTTTTTCGGAATCGTTCCCGTTTCTGAATATTTGCAAATTTTTCGTTGCATCATTTGTAAGTAACGTAACCCCTGCCTGCATATTCGAAGCGCCCTTTATTCTCATTCGTACAACAAATTTATCGCTCGCCACAAGTTGACCTACTGTAAACGCGTTTCCGTCATGCAGCCCCTCTACCGTATATTCGTTGTTTGCCGTTCTCGTCCACGAGCCTCGCTGTCCCGCCGCAGTACCACAGCCGCCCGGCGTTGCCACCGTAACCTTAGCGTAGGTTTTATCGAGGTTTGCCGTAAAGCCGTCTTTCGTAGCCGTTGCGCCGAAAATTACGCCGTCGGTAGTGCCGCAATTAAAATACAGATTGTACGTTTTGCCTGCGGTGAGCGTAAGAGAATAGGCTTTGTTTGTAATCTTCGCCGAGTACTTCACGTTCGTCGCCGCGCCGTTTTCCACAAGCGTTGCCGTAACGGTGCCGTCCGCCCCCGCAACCGTTCCCGAAATACTGCCGAGCGCCAGTTTTTCCGCCACCGCGGATTTATCGGAAATATATTCCCAATCCGAAAACGTTACGTTGCCGCTGCCTTTGTTGCCGCGAAGCAGCATGCCCGGAATCACCGTGCCGATTTTCGTAAGGTCGATATTTCTGCCGCTGTCTGTAATCGTGCCCTGCCACGTATTTACGTACTCTCCGTTAATAAACACGTGGAACGCCTTTTCGTAGCGGATTAACGTAAACACGAAATCGTCTGCGGTGCCGCCGTTCTTTTCAATCATCAACCCCGCATTGCTGCCGCTTTGCCAGCCGCCCGGTCCCCACGAATACAACTGTACCCAGTAATCGTTCTCGGCAATCTGGAAAAATTGCAGGTTTTTGTTTGCCGAAGAGTCGCCGAAATTGTCGCCGACGACGTCTAACCCCATGCCGACAAATTTGCCTTTGCCGCCGCGAATCCGCGCGCTCACGTAAAAATCTTCCGCTTCGGCAAACGCGCCCAGCGTATAAGAATTGCCGTCCGCAAGAAGATTTGCGGTGTATTCGTCGTTCGCCGTTCTCGTCCAGTCGCCGTAAGGATCTATCGCGCCGTCACCGTGTTTCAGAGTGGCTACTTTCGCATATGTTTTATCGAGATTCAGCCCCGTAACAGCTTCGATGTCCACCGTTACGCCGTTTAAAATGCCGTCGGTGGCGGTTGCGCCGCTGCCGCAATCGAAATACAGATTGTACGTATCGTTGGCAAGCACGTCGGCGAAGTAAGCGTTATCGATGATTTCGCCCGTGAACTTTTCGCCGCGCGTGCCCGCTGCCGTAACGGTGCCGTTTGCGCCCTGTACCGTGCCGGAAATCGTTGTGTAACCGTAGACGAACGAAGCGTTTAAAACGTTGTTGGAAGCGTCCATTAACGTAAGCGGAATTTCTTCGCCGATTTCCGCCGTGAACGCCGTATCCAGCGTAACTTTATTGTTTTCCACCGTGCCCGCCTTTGCGGCGCCGAAATACGCCGTATCGAACGCGGAATCGTTTCCGATCACCCCGGAAAGGTCGATTGTTTTCTTATCCGCCGCATACATTTTTCCCGCGGAGCTTGCGTTTGTTATTGTGCCGAGATAATTTTTCACTTCTTCTGCTTTTACCTCGCCGCTTAAAACCGCCGCGTTCGCCACGGCGCGCATGCTGCGGGCGTTATCGTTTTCTTCCGCCGCCACCGCCGACGTATCGTCGCCGTCCGTAACTATGTAGTAGCGCGCGGAAATTTCCACCGCCGAGGCTTTTTCAAGCAAGCCGCCGTTTTTCAGTTCGTCGTAAGTAACGCGGGCGAGCAGCGTATAACCGCCGTTTTCGTCGGGCACGGGCAGCGAAATTTCCTGCCGCACGGCGTTCTGCGCATCGAGCGCGGTACCCGTATCGGCACGGTTGACCACCGCATAAATTTTCACGTCTTTGCCCGCTTCTTCCGGCTGCGTAATCAGTTCGGCATACTTATCGGCGGAAAGATACGCCGAATAGCGCACGCCCGCTTTTCCGTCCACCCGCACGGAAGCGCCCGCTTCCATGTAAAAGCCGTTCTTCTTCGCTTCCGCCGTTTCTTCCGCCGCCTGCGCGGTGGCAACGTTCATCCCCGCCACGCCCAGCGCCAGCGCCGAAAACGCAAGTACGGCGAAACACCCCGTCAGTCTTTTTTTGTTTTTCATCGTTTTCCCCTCCCTTACGATTGCAAACCGACCGTCGTGGACGGATCGTCCAGCCAGTCGGTATTAAAACCGATCATCGCTTCGCCCGACGTGGTAACCACGTCCGCTGCAATGCGTGAGCATTGCAGCGACGGTTTTTCATACTTTTTTCTTCTCATAACAACGTTCTCCCTTTACAAATATTTTTTTCCTTGCGGTTTCGCCGCAACGATTTTCGATTATTTTCACGGACTTTTCTTTTCCGATTAGGCTTATTTATGGGCGGCGATATAGTCCGTAATATCGCTTTCCGCCACGGAATAGTTCCAGTCGCAGAATTTCACCGTTTTCGAATAGATACCGCGGAGCGACATGCCCACCGTTACGCTGCCCAGCGTTGAAATATCCAGACCGTCTTTCAGTTTGCCTTCGAACGTTACCACAAACGTATCGTTGATATACAGATGCAGTTTGTTTTCGTATTTTATCAAAGACATCGTATAATCGTCCTCGTCGAACGCAACCGAAGCGTCGAGATAGCCGCTCTTCACCCAGCTGACGCCCCACGAATACATCGTGAATTTACGCGCCGCGTCGGGGTTTCTGAAAATCTGCAGATTCTGTACCGTGCCGCCCGTAAGCAGCGTAAAGCCCGCCTGCATGCCGCTGCCGCCTCTGATGCGCGTTTTTACGAAGAAATTTTCGCTTTTGCCGAGCTGCGCGATGGTGAAAGCGTCGGGATTGTGCAGCCCCTCTACCGTGTATTCGTTGTTTGCCGTACGAATCCATGTGCCGCGCTGCCCCGCGTCGGAGCCTCTGCCGCCCGGCGTTGCGGTTGTAATTTTTGCGTAGGTGATTTCCAGCCGCAAATCTTCCTGCGCCGCGCCGCTCACTTCTACGGCAATCATGCCGTCGCGCGATTCGCCCGCAAAAATCAGCCGGTACGTGCCGTCGGAAAGATAAATTTCAAACGTATCGCCGCTCACCGCGTTTTCGTACACATACGTTTCGCCGTTTTCGTCCGCAACACTCAGGGCGGCGCCGGCAAGTTCCGCGGGCAACGTGCCGCTTACTTTGTACACGCTTTTCGCCGCGAACGACACCGCCGTGTTTTCCTTTACGACGAAGGTATACGTATATACGCCGTCCGACGAGGTAACGGGGGAAATCTGCACGTTATTGACAAGCACAGCCACGCTTTTGCCTGCCGCGGGGCGAAGTTTCAGCGTGATTTTTTCGCCGAGGTATGTTTCGCCGTTTTCGCCGATTCCCGTAACGGAAATCAGTTCGCCGTCCGCCTCGTTCATTTCCGCTACCGTCGCCGTGCGGGCAAGATACGTTTTCGCCGCTTCGTCGCCGGGGGTAAAGAAATAATCTTCGAACGTTACGCCCGCGCCTTTGCCGCGAAGAAGCAAGCCGATTTTTCCTTCGCCGAGCGCGGCAATATTATAGCCGCCGCCCGCGCTGCCCGTAATTTCGCCGCTCCAGCCCGCGATAAATTTACCGTTGACAAACGCGCCGATTCTGCCTTCGTAGCGTACGAGCGTAAATTCGTAATCGTTTACGTCCGCGCCCGAAAAATCAACCGTGCCCGCGGAATACCAGCCGCCCGTCCACGAATAGAGTTGCACAAGCTTATCGTCGCCCGTTTTGATAAACAAGAGATTTTCGGCGGATTTCGCAAACTGAATACCGATGCCCGCTTGCTTTTTCGAAGCGTTTTTAATGCGTACGCCCGCCACGAAATTCTTTGCCGTACCAAGCACGCCCAGCGTATACGAATCGCCGTCCGCAAGCGGGTTTGCCGTGTATCTGCCGTTGCCGGTCATCGTAAAATCGCCGTTTTCGCCGCTGGCGCCGCCGCCGTATTTTGCAGTAATCACGCGTTGATAAGCCTTTTCGAGGTTCGCCTGCACCGCCGCGCCGTTTACGGCAACGCCTTCTATCATGCCCTCGTACGATTTGCCCGTAAACACAAGATCGTACGTGCCGTCTGCCAGATACAGCGAATATTCCGTTCCCGTAACCGCGCCCGCGTTTTTATACGAAGTTTCCGCGCCGCCGTTTCTTACGGTGAGTTCCGCGCCGGAAAGCCCCGCGGGAAGCGTACCGCTTACCCGATAAACGTTTTGCGCTTCGTACGTGAACGTTACGCCGTCGTCGCCTATCGTATAAGAATATTCGTAAACGCCGTCGCCTTTCAATTCGGCGGAAATCAGACTGCCGTTCGCGTACACTTTCACGATTTTCCCCTCGGCGCAGGCAATGGTAAATTTAACCGTATCGCCAAGGCGCGCCATGCCGTTTTCTATGCCGGAAACGGTGAGCGAGCCGAACGAATCGTCCCACGCGGGCAGCTTCGCTTCGCGGAAAAGCAGTTTGTCGATTTCCGCTTTATCGGTTGTGAAAGAATAATCCGTAAACGTCGCGCCTTTCAAGCCGCGCACGGCAAGCCCCACGCGCATTTCGCCCATTTTCGAAAAATCGAGCGCGGAAGAAATTTCTCCTTTGTACGTTTTCCACAATTCGCCGTTGATAAACACGCTGAGCGCTCCGCCGCTGCGCGCCGCGGTAAGCAGAAAATCTTTGTTGTCGTACGTTTTGTTCTGCGCGTAAGCGGTATTGAAATAGCCGTCCGCCCAGCCGGGCACCCAGCCGTACAGCGCAATGCCCATATCCGCCGTGTGAATATTCAGCATCACGTCGTAATCGCGCCTGCCCTTATGCTCGCCGTAAAGCACGATGCCCGCTTCGACGTCGCCGTCCGATACAATCCGCGCGGAAAGCATAAAATCCTGCGCCGTGCCGAAATTCGCCGTGGTGTACGCGTTGCCGTGATTCATGCCCGTTACGGTATATTCGTTGTCGCCCGTGTACGTCCATACCGGGGCGCCGGACCCGTAGGAATTGAAGGTAAGTTCGCGCGTTTTCAGCGTAAAATTCTTGTTTTCGACGCCGCTTTCGGGCACGATTAACGCCGAGCCGTCGGCAAACGCCGTGAAATAATTCTGGTAGCCGCCCGCACGGACGAGTATTTTTTCGTACTCGCCGACGGGAAGTTCCAGCGTATAATCGCCCTCTTCCGTGCAGACGTTATCGGCAAACAGCACGTTTTTATCCGCCGTGTACGCGTAAAATTCCGCGTCCGCAAGGTTGATGTTTTCGGGTGCACCCGCCACGGAAATCTTTCCTTTCAGCGTTGCGCCCTCGTATTCTTCGAATACCGCTTTCACGCGGACGTCGTCTTGTATGCCGCTCAGCGTATAGCGCATCGTTCTGCCGTACGACGCGGCGTTTTCGATATAGTCCGCCGTTTTGTCCTCGCCGTTGATCTGCAGCGCCGAAAGCCGCCAGAACGCGCCGGGCACCACGGAAAACGTAACGTTTCCGCCCGCAAGCGCCCCCGCTTTATCGGCGGTAACGGTGCCGAAGCCTTCGCTTTCCGCACTCACGCGGAACAGCCCCAGTTCGCGGAGCGCCTCGTTCATTCCTTCCGCGTTGCCGTCGTAATCGGCGTAGGAAATTTCCGTGAATTCCGCGGCGATGCTTCTTGCGGTCAGGCAGGCGAAGCATTTTCCGCTTGCCGTGGAAATCGTTTCCGCGAAAATCAGGTTGCCGTCCGCCATGCCGTAGATTTTCGTGCCCTCCTTCACGATGGTGAAGCGCGCGCCCTCTTCGGCGAGCGTTTTTTCACGCTCATACGTAGTAAGAGGCGCGTCGATATTGTTTCTTCCGTCGTAATCGTCGGCGTAATACTGCGCCGCCACGCGCGTTTTGCTTGAAAGATTGCCCGCTTCCGTTTTTACGGAAAGCATCTTTCTTCTGCCGTTCGGAATGCCCACGCTGATGCCCACCGAGCTTTCGTACGCCGATTCGAGCGGTTTCGCCGTTGCCGAAAAAATGAAATTTTCCGCCAGAAGTTCTTTGATATACCCTTTCGAATAAGGGCTTTTTTCCGTTTTTACGGTGCCGGAAAGCACGGTCTTTCCGTTTTCGACGGTCTTTTCAACGTTTTCTTCGCTCCAGACGCCCGTTTTCGTATGTCCGTTTTTTGCCGAGCCGATCAGCGCGCCCTCTTTATCCGCCTGCGCGTACCCCGTTTCGTCAAACACGTAAAACGCCGCGGACGAAGTGCTGTACGGCAGCGGACAGATAGTGCGGTACGTGCCGCCTTTCTGCATGAAATAGGCGGGCAGCATGATAAGATCGGCGTTTTCCGGCTTTTCTTCCAGCCCCATCGCGCGCCACGGGATGAAAAGTTCCATCGTCATGCCGCTTGTAACGCCGCCGGTTTCGCCCTGCGTTTTTACGGCGTATTCGAGCAGCGAGATATTCGAAAAAGCTCCGCCGTACACTCTGCCCGCGTCCATAAATACCCGCCGCACCGCGTTATCGTTGCCGTAATCGGAAGAAAGCGCGTAATACAGAGAAACCGTACTGTTTTTCGTTGCCGCCAGAAGCCCGTTGTACTTTATCGCCGTATCGTACACTTTTGCCGCCACATACCAGCCTTTTTCGCCCGTAACCGTGGTAACGGCGATATGCGCGGACGTTCCGTCGAGATCTTCGCTTAAATAATTTTCGAACCAGTTTCTGTTTTCGTAAACGGTTTCCGAAAGGTTGCCGTCGATTTTCATAAACCCGTCGGCGCCCGAAGGCATCGTACTGCCGTAATTGAAATCGTAATCTTTGAGCGCGGGGTCGATCTGAACTTCCGTCTGCTTTTCCGAGCACGCGGTAAACGCCGCCGCGATCCCGCAGAGCGCAGCCGCCGCTATCATCGCTTTTTTCAAAACTTTTTTCATTGTTCCGCCCCCTTATCTGCCGCTCTTTCCCAGCACCACGATTTCCGCCACGCCGATATCGCCGAGCGCTTCGCCGAACTTATCCGTAGTTTCGTATTTTTCGGAAAGGTAAATTTTGATTTCCGTGATTTCGATTTCGTCGAAATCGGCAATTGCCGCGGCGCCCTGCGTAATCACGCCCGCTTCCGTATCCGCGTATTCCGCGGGGAACGCCAGATTTTTAATGGCGCCGAAATTGTATTCTTTGCCGTTCGCCGTAAGAGGCGAAGCAAATCTGAATTCGATTCTGTCCGCCTTGGTAAACGCATAATCGTACGACGACGAATTGTAAATCATCACCGAGCGCGCTCTGACGGGCGAATCGAACGTAAGCGTGATTTCCGTCGCGCCGGAAGAACGGTATTCGCGATCTTTCACGGAAGCGGAAACGGTAAGCAAGCCGTCGTTCAGATACTCCGCGCCCGTGCCGTTTTTTACCGTGATTTTCGCTTTTTTCGCCAGATTTTCGTAGCCGGAAACCGCTTCCGGCTTATACTGCGGCGAAGCCGTAGGTCCGTTGCACACAAGCGCCTGCTTTCCGTCGATTTCCGTAATTTCCACCCTGTCGGCGCCGAGAATACGCATGTTGGCGTCGCCGTATTTTTCGGGGTTGCCGTGGTAGGCGTACACGCTGAACAGTTCGTCGCCCGCCGCCACCATGGAATGGTGCCCCGTGCCCGCCATATAGCCGATGCCGCTCGCCATGGCGGAAACCAGCGGGTTGCCTTTGCCGGAATCGAATTTCACGTACGAGCCCAAAGGAGAATCGGCAACCGCCTGCATCACGCAGTACGCTTTATCGGCATAGCCGTGCGTGCTGTAAGTCAGATAATATTTACCGTTTTTCTTGAAGAGAAAATTGCCTTCGTTCAAAACCGAATCCGCCGTGAACGCTTCGCCGCCCGCGGGGAACGTATCATCGGTAAGCACGCCGGGAACGAAATTTTTCACCGACTTGTAGCCCGCCATGGTAAGGCAGGTAAGCGTGGAAAAATCGGGCGTAACGGGGTCGAGCAGTTTCATCCCCCAGATGCCGCGGTTGCGCCCCGAAGAATCTTCGTGCTTCGCAAACGTAAGATACAGCGCGCCGTCGTCGTCTTTAAGCACGGAAGCGTCGATCGCCGCAAACGGTTTGGAAAGATTGAAATGCCCTGCAATATCGAACCGCGGGGAATTGGTGATTTCCTCGCCGTTGAAATCCGTGCCGCCGCGCACCAGCGAGAAAGGTCCCTGCGGGCGATCGGAAACCGCCACGGCAAGCTGCAATTCGCTGAAATTGGTAGCGGGAGCTACGTCGCCCCGCGCCACTTCGCTGCGCTGCGCGGAATAGTACAGATAATATTTTCCGCTCGTTTCGTCGTAAATGCACTCCGGCGCCCAGAAGTTGGAAATCGTCCAGTCGTCGGCAACGGATACAAGCGCATAGCCGTTCGCCGCGCCCGCCACTTCCCACGAGGAAAGATCTTTCGAACGGTAACAGAACGCGCTGTACACCACGTTGCCGATCTGGCGCACGTCGGTAACGTAGGCGTAATACCAGCCGCCGTTTTCCGCATCCTGTTCTTCGCTCACCCACATCACGCCGGGGTCGGCGCCGCTTGCCACGGGATCGTTCCGCCAGTACAGTTCGTCGTACGGCTTTCCCGCTTCGTTCACGCCCGTGCCGCAGGAAATTTCGATGTAATTTTCCTGCGAAGCGCCGCTTTGAGAACAACCCGCTGAAACCGAAAACGCCAGAAACGCGCAGGCAAGCCCCGTTGCGCAAGCCGCCGTTTTCAGAAACGATTTGTTTTTCTTTTTCATCACCGTTTTTCTCCTTATGATTTCCGATTACTTTCTGTAATCCGCAAGCGCGTTGTTCGTTTCGGTTACATAGCCCGTAAACCAGTCTTTCAGCGTCATGGAGCCGTTTCTCACGTTGGAATTGAGCGGAATCGCCCAGACGTCTATCCAGATACGGTCGGTAAGGTACGCCCAGTCGCCTTTTTTCGAATTTTTATTGCTGCTTAAAAGCACGGAAGCGTTGTTCGTACGGTTGGAAGCGGCAAGAACTTCGTTTTCGTAATCGGAATTCACGCTGCCGTAGCCGTCCTCGGCAAGCAGTTTCTGCCCTTCCGTTACCAGCCAGTTCAGAAAAATTTCCGATTGTTCTTTCATTTCGGAATTTTTACGGATTGCCACGGAAAGAAGATGCGAATGATTCGCCTGTTTTCCGCGCACCTTCACTTCGTCCGATTTTCCGTTTCTCGGATTTTCGTATTCTTTGTAGGCGGGCACGGGCGCGATCGTCCATTCCTGCGAGCTTTGGTTCATCAGATTTTTCACCGTATCCAGATTGGAAACGCGCTCGATCATCATGGCAAGCTTGCCCGAAATGAAGTACGTGGAAGTATTCGTGTTGGCGCTCACTTCCGTGGGATAGGGCGAAATGCGCGTATCGCCGTATTCTTTCGCCGCCATCTTCGCAAAACGGGTGAACGCCGCCTTGGTGGAAGGAAGCGCCGAAAGCGCGCCGCTTTGCAAGCCCGCTTTTACGTTATCCGCCATCGACGCCGTTTTTCCGTTGACGGTGAATCTGCCGTCGCTTTCCGCCTGAACTCTTTCGCCTGCGCCCACATGGATTTTATCCAGAAATTCCAGCGTATCGCCCTTTTCGTACTTTTTGCCCGTAGTCTCGCCCGTGAAACCTTCGTCCGCCGTTACGATATAATTCGCCGTATCGTCCGGCAGCGAAAACTTGTAATCGAGATTGCCCGTGATATCCGCGATGCAATCGCCGCCCACCGACCACGCGTACGAAAACCACCATTCTGTATAGAAGCCGTAATCCGTAGGCGAAGCGGCGTTGCGCTCTTTCGTCATGATTCTGCCGAGATCCTCCGTTTCGTCCCAGTTCATCGCGATTTTATCGTTGAAAATCAGCGTTTCTCCCGACGACGGAGCCGACCACGCGGAACCGTAATACGGGTTATCGCGCTGGAACCCCTTGCGCAACACCGTACCCGTAATGCCGAGATCGGCTTTCGTGTTTCCGTTGTTATCTTTGCCGCCCGCGTTGAACGCGGCGATCGCCTCGTCGGAATCGTCTACGCTGATGTATTTCACGCCCGCTTCTTTCAGTTTGGAAACGTTTACGTACGTAACCACGGTGTTGTTGTACAGCGGCAGCGCGTAACGTCTGGCCTCGGAATCGGAAAGTCCCGTTGCCGTGTTGTATACCAGCCGGCTTTCCACGCCCGCGTACAGTTTTTGAACGTTCGCCTCCGCCGTAGCGCCCAGCGGTTCGAGGTTGTTCGTCAGCGGGCGGAAATATTCGTCCTCCAGCGTTACCACGTCGGCGCCGCGCTTGGATACCAGCTCCGTCGACAAGAACCCGTCGAACCCGTCGGCGGACTTGGCGTTGGTTTTCACGAAGATTTTATTTTCCTGCGCGGTTGCGGAATCGTTGAACGCCTGCACCAGTTTTTTCATTTCGTTCTTCAGTTCGTCGCCGTCCACCCCGTAGGCAAACGTTACGCGGGAAAAGCCCGCGGGCGTATCGCCGCTTTTGCCGCACGCCGCAGCCGAAAACACGCAAAGCCCCGCCAGCATCGCCGCGGCGCCTTTCCGCATTGCAGTTTTAGTAAAAATTTTTCTCATAGAGTCCTCCTTACCGCTTCGCAGGTTTCGCCGCGAAACGATTCTTATATAATTTAAAATTCCGATTACGCTTTCAGCCCCGACGACATCGCGATGCCCGAAAGAATAATTTTTTGCAGAAACAGATACGCCAAAAGAAGCGGCGCTATGGAAATCGCGCAAGCCGCCGCCACGCGGTTGTTGTAAATGGAGCCGCTGGTAAACGAACGCATGTAAATCTGCAGCGTATACATTTCGTTATCCGTCAGATAGATAAGCGGTCCCATGAAATCGTTGTATTTTCCCACGAACGTCAAAACCAGCTGCGCCACCACGGCGGGGACGGAAAGCGGCATGACGATGCGGAAAAAGATACCCATATCGTCCAACCCGTCAAGCCGGGCGCTGCCCAGAAGATCGTCCGGTATCCCCGCGAAATATTCGCGCAGGAAGAACACGATGCCCGCCGCCCCGAAAAACGAGGGAACCACCAGCGGCAGGAACGAATGCGTCCAGCCGATCGCATCGTACAGAAGATAGCTGGATAAAAGCGTGATGCAGCCGGGCGTCATCATGGTGAGAAGCAGTATGCCGAACAGCGCTTTTTTGCCGCGGAATTCCAGCTTTGCAAACGAATATGCCGAAAGCGCGGAGACAAACACCGAGGCAAGCGTGGGCACGACGCTGGTTTTCAGCGTGTTGATCAGCGCGTCGCCGATCGTTACGTCCAGCGCGTCGGAAGTGAACACGTATTTGTACGCTTCGGCGGAAGCGCCGAGTTTCGGCAGCCACGAAAAGCCGAGCGAGGCCGCTTCGTAATCGGTTTTCAGACTGGTAACCACGATGACGTAAAAGGGAAACACGATGACGACAGCCATGAGTATCAGCCAGAAATACGAAACCGCCGTCTGCGCGCCCGCAGGCGTGAACGTTTCGGGCGATACGCCGTTTTTCAGCCCGCGCCGTTTCATTTCCGTGCCCCATACGGTAAGCGCCGCGCCCGTAAAAAAGCATATTGCAAAAATCGTATAATGCGCCGCGCGTCTGCCGTTTTCCTCCGCGGGCGGCAGCAACGCGAAGAACAGCGCGAACGCGCTTACGAAAAACAACGCGCGGGAAACGATATAAATCGCGGAATAAATTTTCTTCGTTTTGTTCATAAATTTTTCTCCCCTACGCCATATCGTAATTCACCCATTTTTTGCCGAGGCGGAAATTGATCCAGGTAACAAGCGCGATAAACACCGTCAACACAAGCGCCGCCGCGCTGCCCACGCCGAACCCGATGGAATTCCACGACCCGCCGAACGTTTTATACAAAAACTTCACTACCGTCATATCCGCCCAGTTCAGACCGCCCGTGGTGGCATTGCCGCCGGAAAGAATATCCGGCTCCGCCATTACCTGCAGCGAACCTATCAGCTTCATCGTTAAAAGATAGAAGGTTGTGGGCGAAACGGCGGGCAGCGAAACGGCAAAGAACACGCGCGCGTTGCTTGCGCCGTCGATTTTCGCCGATTCGTAATACGCCGTATTCACGTTGGCGAGCGCCGCCTGATACAAAATCACGCAGAACCCCGTGCCGCTCCACACGCTCATGATAATCGTGGAAAGCATAAACGTCTGCGGCGTGGAAATCCAGCCGATCTGCGCCACGCCGAACGAGGAAAGCAGCGTATTGAAAATACCGTATTCCTTATCGTACATGATTTTCCACGCCACCGCCACCGAAACGGTGGAACACACGTACGGAATAAAGAACACCGAGCGGAAAAAGTATTTGCCTTTCATCGCTTTGTTCACCAGATACGCGATGAACAGTCCCAGCGCAATGGAAAGAGGCACATTCAGCGTATAATACAGCGTGTTTACGATGGATTTTTTAAAATACACGTTTTTTGCGAGCGTTATGAAATTCTTTACGCCCACAAACGTAAAATCGTCGAGAATCGACATTTTCACGTCGGTGAAAGATAACGCCAGCGAAAGCACCAGCGGCACCAGTCCGAAAATCATGAAGCCGATGACGGGTATCGCCGCAAGAAAGAAGTGAAACGCTTCTCTGCCGCGCGTTACGCCGTTATACGACGCGCGTTTTTTTACGGGCGGGACGCTTTGCTTCTGCGCCGCCGCAACGTTTTCTTCAAGCATCCGTTTTATCCTCCCTGCCGAGATTTTGCCTGAGTATTTCCATAAACGAGGGAACGTCCGCGTCTGCGGCGTATTCGATTTTCGCGCCCGATTCGCTTTTTCCCGATTCGCTTTTTAAAGTGAAGCCGCGCTTTTCGCCGGTAAGGCACACCTCGTATTTCCCCGTTTCGAAACGAACGAGATTTTTGTGAAAAAGCACTTCCGCCGTAAGCGGATCGTGCATCGTGGGCGGCACGCCCTTTTCCGCATTGTGCGCGATCCAGATTTCCGTCATACGCAGCAGCAGTTTGTTCTTCGGGTTTTTCAGCGCGCGCAGATAGCCGAGCGTTTCCGGCGAAAAAGTACACTTTTGCGTAACGTCCACCCCCACCGCGCGGATTTTCACGCCCGAAGAAAACAACGTCGCCGCCGCTTCGGGATCGCACAGCACGTTCCACTCCGCCACGCTCTGCGTATAATCTCCGCCCATAATCGCCACCTCTCTGGCAAGCAGAAACGTGTCTTTGTCTTTTTTGATCGCCGCGGCAAGATTCGTAAACGGACCGATGGCAAGAATCGTAACTTCGTGCGGGCGGGCGCGCAACGTGTTCAAAATAAAATCCACGGCGCCGCCGTTTTCGATTTTTGCGTTTTCCATTTCTGCCGGAATATAGTGCGGAATGTTGGGAACGTCGCCTTCGTCCGCTTTTTCGAAGCGGAACAGCGGCTGTTTTTCGGGATAATTTTCCCCCGCGTATACGGGAATATGCCTGTTCCAAAGCGCAATGAGCCGCGAAGCGATTTTCGCGCGCTGCACGGCGTTTCTGTACACCGTGGTAACGCCGAGAAGTTTTGCGTTTTCCGCCATTAAAAGCGCCAGCGCGTAGGCGTCGTCTATATCGTCGCCTATATCGGTATCGAGAATGATTTCGTACTCTTTCATTGATTGTACCTGCTTGTAATTTTCCGTTTTTGCATTTTGCGTTTTTATTATATCATTTTCTCCGACGCCGTGTAAATATGAAAATCCGACTAATTTTTTTGAAAATCCGTCTTTTTCGCAAATTTTTTATTCCGCCACGTTGACAAATCCGACGCGTATGGTGTATACTTTTACGGTAAGCGTTTGCGCTGCAACGAAAGAATAGGGGTACGAATATGGCTAAATTTCAGTTTGTGCTGGACTGTTTCAGAAAGCGCGGCACGGTGATTCCGCCGCACTTTCACGATTATTGCGAACTGGTGTATTATTTCGGCGGCAAGGGGCGTTCCGATTATCGGCAAAACGACGTGATGCCCTATAAATCGGGCGAATTTCTGGTGCCGTACGAACGCGCGTTCAGTACGGATAAGCACTTCCGTTTCGACGACAACGCCGTTGTGTTTTATAAACCGTACACCGTGCACAACGAAATTCACGAAAAGGATTGCAATATTCTTGCCGTAGGATTTTACCCCACGCGCGACATTCTGCCAGAAAGCTGCATTTTTCACTCGGTATCGGAAAAGATTGCCGATTTATTTGCGAAAATCCGTTTGGAATACAGCGAGAAAAAGAAAAATTTCGCCCTTGCCATCGACGGACTTACGGACGAAATTCTCTGCGAACTGACGCGCTCCGAGCCGAATTCTTCGCCCGAAGTTTCCTCGCTGCACTATGTGAAAATTTATATCGACAATTACTATATGACGGACGTAACCGTAGCTTTTCTTGCGGACATGGCGGGGTTTTCTCCCGATTATTTCCGCAAACTTTTCATTCGGGAATACGGCATGCCGCCGAAAGAATACTTGCTGCAACGTCGGCTTTCGGAAGCGGACGCCTTGCTGAAAAGCAGCGAACTTTCCGTTTCCGCGGTGGCTACGCAGGTGGGCTTCACCGACGTCAGTCAGTTTTCGCGTTTTTACAAAGAACGGCGAGGCGTTGCCCCTAGCCGCATGAAATAAGCCGCATTCCGGAAGCCTCGGTGAAATTTTAATTCACCGAGGCTCGTTTCATAAACACGCTGTACGTGAAATTTTTTTGCAAGCACAACACGCATAGCCTATCGCCGTTTCGCAACATCTCTCCCCATCGTTTCCGCAACGCCGGGAATCGCGATTTTTCCGCCGAGCTTCCCCTCGTCTGTCTGTCGCCTTTTACTTTTTTACCGATTTTTACAATTTGCGCCGCTTAATTACCGACTAAACAAGCCGAAAAATAACGCAAAAAAGAACCCGAAACGCCACGTTTAAGTAGTTCGTTTCAGGTTCTTTTTGGTGGAGATGGTGGGGATCGAACCCACGTCTTACTCGGCTGCCAAAAAACTTTCTACATACTTAGTTTGCCTTTCTTCTTAAAAAACGGTTGCGGGTAAACGCGCCGCCGCTTTCGCACGGGATAATTTTAATCTTTCCATCCCCTCCCGCCGGAACAAAAAGATTTTTTCGTCTTGATTTACGCCGCGTCTTTCACCGACGAAAAAATGAAAGCCGACGCTTTGTTTAAAACAAAGTTACGCCGCTAAGGCGTATTCTGCATTGTTATCTGCATTTAAATTTTTCGGAATGTTTTTAACGCAGCCACTCCGTCTGCGGTATGCTTATCTTTCCGCTCACCGGCAATCGAAACCTTTACACCCCCGTATTGTATTTTTCGCGCGCGTGCTGCTTTTTCGGTTTTCCGCCGCTTTCGCCGCACCTTTGCGCTTTATATTATTATACACGCAATTCCCGCAAAAGTAAACGCTTTTCAGCCTTTTTTCGCAATTTTTTTCACCGAAGTTCTGTGTTCCGTACCGCTTAACAGCCGCCATACGTTTTTATGGTGCGCCCCCCACGTGAACACGTTCAACAGCAGCAGCAACAGCATCGCTGCCGCGAAATACACGTTTTTTTCCGCTCCGTAACGCAATAAAAATATCGTTCCCTGCCAGATCGCAAACCCGGAAGTGCCGATCAGCGAACCCATCGAGCCCCACTCCGTGAAAAAAATATACAGCGCCACCGCCACGAAAAACAAAAAGCCGAGCAACAAAAACCACGGATTTTCACAGGCTAAACCGAACCAGAATCCGCCGAACGTGGAAGCAATGCCCTTTCCGCCTTTAAAGCGGTTGGTTACGGGGAAAATATGCCCGATAATAACGAACAGCGCCGCAAGGTATCTCGCTACGTCCGCCACGCACACGTCGGAACCGGAAAACACGAATTTTCTGAAAATCAGATGCGCGGCAAGCGTAGGAATCCCTCCTTTGAACGCGTCGCAGAAAAAGGTAATCACGCCGATTTTCCAGCCGAATTCGCGGCTCATATTCATCGTGCCCGGATTTCCGCTGCCGATTTTCGTGATGTCTTTATGTTTCTTTTTGGAGATAAACCGCGCGAAATTGAAACAGCCGATAAAATAGCATACCGCCGCAAGTATCAAAAATTGCCAAAAATTTTCCGTAAAATTCCAAGACCGCACCGCCGCACGCACTCCTTTTATCCTTTCTTTTTACTCTTCGTCTTTCCGTTCCCGCACGACGATTTTAATCGGCGTACCCGAAAAATCGTACGCGCCGCGAATCACGTTTTCAAGGTACCGCTCGTACGAGAAATGCATCAGCCCTTCGTCGTTCACGAACAGCGCAAACGTAGGCGGGCAGACGCTCACCTGCGAGGAATAATAGATTTTCATTCTTCTGCCAAGGTAGGAAGGCGGTTCCGAAATACGCACCGCGTCGCCGATTAAATCGTTGAGTGCGCCCGTGGGCACGCGGAACGTGGCGTGCGCGTACACCTCGTCGCAAAGAGAAAGCAGTTTTTCCGCACGCTGCCCCGTTTTCGCCGAAATGTACAGCGATTTATAATAGGACATAAATTTCAGATCGTTCTGCAGTTTTTCTTCGAACTTATTCACCGTGTGGGTATCTTTTTCCACCAGATCCCACTTGTTCATCACGATGACGGACGGTTTGCCCTGTTCGTGCACGTAGCCGATAATTTTCACGTCCTGTTCGGTAAGCCCTTCGTTGGCGTCCACCACAAGGGCGCACACGTCGCTTCGGCGCACCGCGTCGAACGCACGCATATTGCTGTAATATTCCACGTCGTCGTCCACGCTGCGTTTCTTTCTGATGCCCGCCGTATCGATAATCGTGTATTTTTTTCCGTTTCTTTCAAACAGCGTATCGATAGCGTCGCGCGTGGTGCCCGCCATCGGCGTAACGATGCTTCTTTCCTGCCCCAGCAACCTGTTCACAAGGCTGCTTTTTCCCGCGTTCGGCTTGCCGACGATGGCGATTTTCAGCGACTTATCCTCTTCCGTTTCTCCTTCCGGGAAATATTCTACCGCCTTATCGAGCACGTCGCCGATGCCGGAGGAATGTTCCGCCGAAACGGCAAACGGTTCGCCGAGCCCCAGCGCGTAAAATTCAAACACCTTATCGGGCGAATATTCGTCGATTTTGTTCACCACCAGAATGACCGGCTTTTTACTGCGGCGGAGTACGTCCGCAACGTCGTAATCGGAGGCGGAAAGTCCCTCTCTGCCGTCGGTGAAAAACAAAATCACGTCGGCGGTATCGATCGCCACGTCCGCTTGTTTGAAAATTTCGCGCCACATCGTATCTTCCGATTTCAGTTCGATGCCGCCCGTATCCACCACGGTAAATTTTTTGCCGCGCCATTCCGCGTCGGCATACAGCCTATCGCGCGTAACGCCGGGGCGGTTTTCGGTGATGGCGATTTTTCTGCCTGCCACTTTATTGAAAAACGTGCTTTTCCCCACGTTGGGGCGCCCCACGAGGGCGATCAGCGGATTTGCCATGATTTTTTCTCCGTTCTGCTTTTGTTTCCCGTTCTTTCCGAACTTGTCTTTGTACCCGTTTATTATACTCTGTTTTTCCGATTTTGTAAAGAAAAAAGACGGACAATCGCAAAGATTGCCGCCTTTTCCGAAAAATTTCAACGTTTTTTCTTACTTGATTAAGCCGCCCATCACGCCGAATACGCAGCCGAGCACATACACGACAAGCGCAATCCAGTAAATTACGCGCCACGCCGTTTTTTTGCCGCGGGTGTAATCGTACGCGGGAATGCCGATGCCGATAAGTACGAAAAGTTTTGCAATCAGATTGATGACGTTTGCCACGGCGCCCGTGAAAATTCCGCCGATTAAAAACATCGTTGCGGCGATAACCAGCGCAAAGTAGCTGCAGCCCTTCAGAATGCCGTATTTCGTAACGGTACCCGAAGATCTTTTGCGGGTAGTGGTGGTAGTTGTTTTTTTGGTTGCCATAATAAATCCTCCTGAGATTTAAATTTTTTCTTTATTCTTCCTGTGCGTTTCCGCCGCCCGTAAGCGCGGCAACGTTCAGATTCACGCCGTATATTTTGTCGAGTTTTTCCAGCAAACCAGAAAAATACGGCGGCAGCGGTGCGTAAAACGTAAGCCGTTCGCCCGTTGAGGGATGCGTAAAACTCAGCGAATACGCATGCAGAAGCTGCCCGTTCAGAGAAAATTTCTGCTTCCTGTATCCGTACACCGGGTCGCCCACCACGGGGTGCCCCATATATTTCGCATGCACGCGGATCTGATGCGTGCGCCCCGTGTGCAGCATAAACCGGCAAAGCGTATAATCGCTGCCGTAGCGCGCCGCCACCTCATAATCGGTAATCGCGTTTTTGCCGCGCCCTGCGGGCAACACAGCCATTTTCAGCCTGTCCGCGGGGCTTCTGCCGATGTCCGTCGCTATTCTGCCTTTTTCCGCCTTTACGCAGCCTTCCAGCAACGCGTAATACTTCCGGCTGCAGGTTTTATCGGCAATCTGCGCGGAAAGCGAAACGTGCGCCTTATCGTTTTTCGCCACAACCAGCAAGCCGGACGTATCTTTATCGATTCTGTGCACGATGCCGGGGCGCAGCACGCCGCCCACGCCGCTTAAATGATCGAGCGAGGCTAGAAGCGCGTTTACGAGGGTTCCGTCCGCCTGCCCCGCCCCCGCGTGCACCACCATGCCCTGCGGCTTGTTGATGACGGCGAGGTCGTTATCCTGATACACGATATCGAGCGGAATGTTTTCGGGGCGAGCCTTACACTCTTTTACTTCGGGTATTTCGATTTTCACCGTTTCGCCCGCTTTCACTTCGCGCGAAGCTTTGATCGCCGCGCCGTTGATACTCACCGCGTTTTCGTCCGCAAGTTTTTTCACGCGCGAACGCGTTTCGCCCGTTTTTTCACTTAAAAATACGTCCGCGCGGGCGTAATCGGTTTCCGCCGTAAATTCGCGAGAAGTCATTGCCCGCCGCCCTCGTCGTCGTTTTTATCGCGCTCGTCCGAGCCGCCCTCGTCGCCGTTCGCTCCCGTCTTTTCCGTTCCGCTTCGTTCCGCCGCCAGCGTTTCCGCCAAAGCTTTGCTCTTTTTAGTGGGGAACAGCGCTTCGCTGTCGAAAAACAGGAACGATAAAACCAGCAGAATCGCGCCCGCCGTAATGAAGAAATCGGCGAAATTGCAGATGCCGAAATTAAACGAACCGAATTTTATGCCCGATACGTCCACCATATCGCGCACGCCTTTCGCGCCGCCCGTCTGCCACATTTTAAACACGATACGGTCGATTAAATTGCCGATACCGCCCGCTACCACGAAAATCAGCGAAATACGAAGCGTTTTCCGCCGCTTATCCAGCAAGGCATAAAACACGGAAAGCGCAATCATCATCAGCGCCGTCAGTACGATAATCGCGATTTTTCCGCCCACGGAACTATCCGAAAACATTCCGAAAGAAATGCCGCGGTTGTACACCAGCCTGAGCACGACGAAATCGCCGACGATTTTCACCGCCCTGCCGTCCGCAAGATACTTTTCGGCAAGCGCCTTGGTAGCAAGATCGAAAATAATCAAAAAGGCGAACAACGCCGCGCCCCACAGCGTAACGCCGCCGAACGAAAGCTTCTTTTTCAGTTTTGCCGTAAACCCGCCTTTTTTCATGTTTTTCCCTTTACTTCTCCGCGTTTTTCTCGCGGATTTCCGAAATCATATCCGTTTTCAGCTTATGCAGCTTTTCCGATAAGTCCACTTTGTACAGCGCGGGCATATCGATTCGCAGATATTCTTCCCAGAACGCCGAAAGCTCTTTCCGCGCAAACTCGCGAAGCTCGGTAAGCTTCGGGAATTCATACACGAGTTTGCCGTTTTCCACGATTTTATGCAGCAATTCTTCCGCGCGGAAATTCGTAACCGTGGTGCGCTTCCACGTTTCCAGCGGGTGGAAAATGGTGAGCGGTTTGCTTTCGTCCACCGTTTCGCCGCGCAGCGTGATTAAATCCGCCACCGCTTTTCCCGTCTTTTTATCGTATAAACGGAACAGGTTTTTAAACGACGGGTTCGTGATTTTTTCCGCGTTATCCGAAAGCTTGATTTTCGGAACGACCGTTCCGTCCTCTTTCACCACCGCGGCAAGCTTATACACGCCGCCGAGCGCCGGCATCTCTTCGGAAGTAATCAGCTTGGTGCCCACGCCCCAGCTGTCGATTTTCGCGCCCTGACTTAACAGCGAAGTAATCGAGTGCTCGTCCAGATCGCCCGAAGCGCATACAATCGCTTTTTCGAAGCCCGCGTCGTCCAGCATTTTGCGCGCCTTTTTGGAAAGGTAGGCAAAATCGCCGCTGTCGAGGCGGATGCCCACGGGCTCGTGCCCTTCCGCACGCAGTTTTTTAAACACGCGGATGGCGTTGGGAATACCGCTGTGCACCGTATCGTAGGTATCCACAAGCAGCAGGCAGTTATCGGGGTACACTTTCGCGTACGCCTTGAACGCCTCGTATTCGCTTGCGTAGTCCATCACCCAGCTGTGCGCCATCGTTCCCGCCACGGGCACGTCGAACATCTGCCCGGTGATGACGTTGGAAGTGGAACGGCAGCCGCCGATGATCGCAGCGCGCGCGCCGTAAATGCCCGCGTCCGGACCCTGAGCGCGGCGAAGCCCGAATTCCATCACCACGCCACCCTGCGCCGCGCGGCAGATTTTTGCCGCTTTGGTGGCGATCAGCGTCTGATGGTTGATGATATTCAGCAGCGCCGTTTCGGCGAATTGCGCCTGAATGAGCGGCGCCTTGATTGTGAGAATCGGCTCGCCCGGAAATACCGGTTCGCCCTCTTTCACCGCGTACACGTCGCCCGTGAAACGCATGTTTTTAAGATATTCCAGAAATTCTTCGTCAAACGTGTTCAGCGAACGGAGATAGGCAATATCGTCCTCGGAAAAATGCCAGTTCAGAAGATAATTCATCGCCTGTTCCAGCCCCGCGAACAGCGAATAGGTAATCATTTTGTTCTGACGGAAGAAGATATCGAACACCACTTCTTCCTCGTGCTTTTTCTGTTTGAAAAAGCCGTAGCCCATTGTAATTTCGTAAAAATCCGTCAATAAAGTAAGGTTCCGCATCGTTTCGTTTATTCCTTTTTCTCTGCTTCTTCGTCGTTTTCCCCGTCTTTTTCCGTCTGTTCTTCCAGCGCTTTTTCCTGCCCGCATTCCGCCTGCGTTTCTTCCGTTTCTGTCGCTTCGTTCGTTTCTTTCGCGTCGGGATCGGCGTAATTTTCGGGATAAATCGCGCACATGATATTGATTTTATTCTTCACGGGAATTTCGTTTTTCGAATCCCCTTTGTATTCGGTAATCGCGTACGGATCGCCTTTGAGCGAACCGAACAAAACGCCCTCTTTCTTCCGGTTCCGAAGCAGAACGAACGCCATCATCGACGCGCCGAATAAAAACAGCAACAGCGAGAACACAAGCGACCACGGCACTCCGCCGCCGCTTAAAATATATTCGGGGTCGCGCAAGGGCTCCATAATCGAACGCACCGCGCCGTAGTGCATGAAATACCATGCCGTAGCCACGCCGTTCGGCTTTTTGGGGTTCTTCCACACAAAGAGGAAAATCAGCAGCGCGCCTATTAAATTCGCAAGGCTTTCGTAGAAGAAAAACGCGTAATGCCACGTGCCGCCCGTGATGCCCGCGTCGAAACCGAACCATTTGGAAAAGGTAAGCGTAAACGTTTCGAGGCAGCTGCCGCCTGAATGGATATACACGGCGAACGGAAAACATTGCAGCGCCGTATTCGTTACTTCCGCGCCGTATACTTCCTGATTCGCGAAATTTCCCCAGCGCCCCATCGCCTGAGCCAACAATAATCCCACCACGATGCAATCGCCCGCGCGGAAAAAATTTACTTTTTTAATATAGCTCACCAGCGCCACGCCGAAAATGCCGCCTAAAATACCGCCGATAATCGAAAGTCCGCCTTCTCGGATAGATTTCAGGGAAAACCATTCGTTGATCGGCATGCCGTCGGTAATGCAGTAAAAAAGCCGCGTGGTAATAATGGCGATGGGCAGCGTAACGCAGAAATACGTCATAAACAAATCGGACGACATGTTTCTGCGTTTGAATAACAGCGAAATCAAAAAAAACGCCGCAATCATGCCGCTTACGATGCAAAGCGCGTAAGCGTATATTTTAAACCCGAAAATCGTGATTCCGGGGTTATCGGCAAGCAGCGAATAATTCATTGCCGTGTTCTCCTTTGAAAAGATTGCTTTTCAAGTATAGCACATCGCGGAAAAATCGTCAAGTCCGCGCGGGGCTACCCGACAATTTTTCTTGCAATTATCGCATCCCTAAAACAATTTTATATTGTGCGCCGCCACGAAATCCTTTAAAAAGAAAGCGTAAAAGAGTACGAGCGCCACGGAAAGCACCGCAAACAGCGCGCAAAGCAACAGTTCTTTTTTCTCAAGCGCAATGCCCTCCTGCGCTTTATCGGCATAGCCGATCGCTTTCAATCCCGGCAACAGCGCGTTTAAAAGCACGCATATCAGCACCGCTTCCAACGGGAACACCGCCAGATTTTTCACAATGCGCACGCCGTTAATCATGTAGTAAACTTTGTCCGCGTCGAAAAGAGCGTAATACCATTTCTGAATCGCCGAATTGACCACGATATTGCACACGAAATTCACCGTAAACTTAGCAAGCAGCAATCGCGGCGCGGTGAGTTTTTTCCGCCAAAGAAACAGCGCGAAAATAAAACCGCTGAGCATTTCCACCGCGATAAACGGGAAAAAGTACGGACCTTTCGGAAACAGCACTCCGCCGATCGTATCGCTCACCGCCCCCACAAGCAGCGCCGTCAACGGACCGTAAACCATCGCGCCCACGGCGTTTATATAGCAATCGAACGACAGGTACACGCCCGGCGCAATAGGTACGCTTAACGATTTCACCGCAACGCGAAGGGCGCAGATCACCGCCGCAAACGCAAGAATTTTTACGTTTTTCAAAAGCGCAGCAGCGTCTTTCCAGTATGCGCGGGAAAAAGTTTTCGGGCGTTTTTCCGCCGCTTTTTCCTGCGGAATTTCCGTTTCTCCGTCCCGACGCAAAGTCTCTGATTCTGTGATTTTTTCCATAATAAAAAACCTCCTCGTTGAAAAACGAGAGGTCCGCCGTTTTGTATACAGCCCTCACGGGCGAAAGACAAAGCGAAAGCGGACGCGCCGTGGTCGCCGCAGAACGACGCCCGCGCAACCGCGAGCCGCCCTTTCGTCCGCCGACAACGTCCCGTCCGGCGGCACTTAACGCGCCAAAGCTACTCTTGTTGCATACAGTATACCCCAAACGCGGAAAAAAATCAACGAAAACGGTGCCGCTTTTCAAAGAATTTTTCCTGAAAACGGCAAATAAACGCGCGGAATTTGCCTATACTTTTGTTATGAGCCTTATTTTCGTACGGACGATTTTAATTTTCATAACGCTTTTATTCGTCATGCGGCTGATGGGGAAGCGGCAGATAGGCGAAATGCAGCCGTACGAACTCGTCATCACGCTGATCATCGCCGATCTTGCCTGCATCCCCATGGCAGACCCTTCCGTGCCGCTTCTGTACGGGCTTGTGGCGATTCTCGCCATTTATCTGATGCACCAGATCGTATGCCTGTGCGATTTGAAATCCAAAACGATGAAACGCGTGTTAAGCGGTTCGCCCAGCATCGTTTTAAATAAAAACGGCATCGACATCACGCAACTGAAAAAGAACAATCTCGACGTTTCCGATCTGATTGAAAGTCTGCGCGGAGCGGGATATTTTTCGCTCGACGCCGTGGATTACGCGCTGTACGAAGCGAACGGCACGTTTTCGGCGTTGCCGAAGCCGGACTATGAAAATCTGCAGTCCTCTTTGCCCGTCATCATCATCGACGAAGGGAAATTCGAAGATAAAAACGTACTTTTAAGCGGCAAAACGCGCGAAGAATTCTGCGACATTTTACACGAAAACGGGTGCGATAATTATAAAAAAATGCTGATTTTAACGCTGGACGGCAACGGAAAGATGTATTTTCAGCAAAAAGGCGAAAAATTCAAAATTCTGCAAACGGATACGGGAGGCGCAAGGTTATGGTGAAAACCATCGTAAGCATTATCATTTCGGCTTCGCTGCTGCTGTTTATTTCGTTTTTCGAACACTTCCGCGTGAACACCGTATTTTACGGCTTCCGCGAACGACTGACGGCGCTGTACGAAAAAACGGAAGAAGGCGAAGCCACGTTCTGCGACGGAGAAAGCGTACGCACGTTCTGGACGGAAAAAAGAAAAGAGCTGCACGTATGGGTTACGCACACCTCTATAGAAAACGTGGATTATCAGCTGAACGAAGCGATCGGCTATCTGTACGAGGAAAAATTCGACGACGCGCTGCCGAAAATAGAAGTGCTCATCGAAATGACGAAAAAAATCCCCGCTTCGTATTCGTTCAGTTTCGAAAACGTGTTCTGACCGCATCGGGAATCGTTTGCGGCAAAAAAACGGAACCGCCGCGCATCACACCAGCCCGTAGGCGGCAAGAATACGCAGATTCGCGTCGAAAATATTCTGCAAAAACGTTTTGACGGCATTGTTCGTGGCTTTATCGAACGTGCCGTTTTCGTTGCTTTTCAGCATCGCCACGATGGCGTTGAAATTTTTGTAAATCGCCTGCGCGTCCTCTTCTATCGCCGTGTACGCTTCCTCTTTTCCGCCGTGCTGAATCGCGTACATTTCGCGGATGGTGCCGTTCATTTTATGCAGAATTTCTATCTTGCCCGTGGCAAACGTTTCCGCACATTCGTGATTCAAGTCGGATAAAAGCGCGATGAATTTTTGCAGTTGTTCGTTGCCTTCCAGTTCGGTAGCCATAATTTTCTCCTTTGCGCCCGCCGCGTTGTTTTTGCGGCGTTTCCGGCGGCGATTTTATAATTTTACGCCGTTTTTTTCAAGCAGCGCCCGCGCCGTTTCAACGCTGTCGGTGCCCGTAGCGTTCTTCACGGGGGCGAATTCTTTTTCGCGCCGCACTTCGTAGGGCAGCACGCTGCCCATAAACGAGATTAAATCCACCGCCAGCGTTTCGAATTTCAGCCCGTTTTCCCGCTGCGGTTCGCATTTTTCGCCCCGTTCGTTTACATACGGAATCTTCTTTTTCACGATATGTACGGGAATTGTTTCCCGTTCGGTTTCTTCCAGCCGTTCCAGCGAAAACAGATAGTTTAAAATCACGCCGTACGAATATTCGAGGCTGCCGTCCGCCGCCCGCGCGTTCGCCGTCTCTTCCGTCAGTTCGTAATATTCTATCACCGCGGCTTTGCCGTCCTTTTCGCAAAGCACCCCCACTTTTTCCTGCGGGCTGTTCTTTCGCACGCACTTGGCGCCGCACGCCTTTCCGCTTTCCAGCGTGGCGCCGATAAACACGGGATCGAACGGGCGCTGCAATACGTTATCCACCGCGTATACGTTCAGCCACTCCGCCCCGCCGTTTTTCAGCTCTTCGTATAATCCCGATTTTTTCAGCGACGAGAACCAGCCGCCGTTGCCGTTCGGAGAAGTGGCGGGCGTATCTTTTTCTTCCAGCAGAATTTTGCCGTTCATATCCGTGCACGGCGCGGCGTCCTGCACGAAAAACCGCACTTTTTCCGCGTCGTAACCGAAATATCCGTTTTTCTTCCAGAATGCCTGCGTTTCTTCGTTGTTTTTTTCGCTCGTCATCACAAGCAGCAGCGGGCGCGCGCCGCTTTCACGCAAGTCGTTCAGTATGTTATTCATCTGGCAGGCGAAAATGGGAAGTTCCCGCGTAACGCCCATATTGAACGCGCCCTTCGGGCCTTCCGCGCCCAGCCGCGTGCCCTGCCCGCCCGCAAGAAGCAATCCCGCGATTTTTCCGCTTTTCAGCGCCTCGTTGCCGATGGTTTTAAAACGCTGTTCGTTTGCTTCGATATCGGCGACGGAAAGTCCTTTCACCGGCGAAAGGCGCGAACCTTCGCCGGATAAATTCTGCGGATGTTTTAAATTTTCAAGCACCGCAAAATCGAGTCTTTCGATATTGCGCAGAAGCTTTTCTTTGCCGGTTTCGTCCAGCTCGTCCCAAAAACGCAGCAGCTGTTCCTGCCCGTTCCGCGTTAAAAGCTCTTTCGTCTGTTCGTAATTCATATCTTCCTCCGGGAATTTTACGCAACGATTTCATTGTAGCAGATCGGATAAAAAAAAGCAAGCCTTTTCCCCTCGGCAATGAAATTTTAAAACTTTGTTTGCGATTTTCTCACTTTTTTGTAAACGGCTCACGAAAAAAAGTTTACTTTTCCCTCTTTCCGTGTTATAATTTAGTGGATGAAACGCGGTTTTCTTTCAAAACTGTATATGCGCATCCGCCAACGGCTTCTGGGGATTACCTTCCCCGTGGAGGACGATTTGTTCCGCTGCTTTACCTTCGATTCGCAGGGCGCGCTGGCGCAAAGCCGCCCCGGCGACGAATTGCAGCTGGTGCACGTAAAAATCGGAGAAAACTTTGCCGCGTACGCTTACAGCATCCGCCTGAACCGCCTGATCGGCGAGCTCGGCAGGCAGCTGACGCAGGATCTTCTGAAAATTTTCGGGAAAGGCTTCTGCCTCGACGGCGAAATCGCCGCGATTTCCAAAGACGAAACCGAAAAATTCCGCTGCACCGTGCGCGTCTTTAATACCTCTTCGATGATGGCGCCGTATCTGGAAGAACTCCCCTATCTTTTTTCGGAGCGGAACGAATAAAAATCGCCGGATAAAAATTTAGCCGACCTGTTTTCAAGGTCGGCTTTTTCTTGCAAAAAAATCAATCAATTACTCTCTTCCAGCAATTTGCCCGCCTTTTTCTGGCAGACGAAGTAAATCGGCACGAAAATCAGCGTGGTCAACAGCCAGCTTGCCGGGTACAGAAGATACAGCGACGTAAGCGTGTTCCACGCTTTCAGCACCGTATTCAGCCAAAGAATACGGAACAGGCAGGTGCCTCCCAGCACCACGAACATCGCCGTCATCGATTTTCCCAGCCCGCGCAGACAATACGCGAATACTTCCTGCAAACCGCAGAGGAAATAGGTAATCGAAATAATCAGCATCCGCGTATGCGCGTAACCGATCACTTCTTCGCTGTCCGTCATGAACGAACACAGCGGACGGGCAAGCAACGCAAGCAATCCGCCGAGGACAAGCCCTATGACGGTAGTTAAACCGAGCGCCGTATACGCGGATTTCTTCACGCGGTCGAATTTTTTCGCGCCGTAATTCTGGCTGACGAACACCGTGGAAGAAAGGCTGATGCCATACATCGCCTGATAGGTAAGATTATCGTACTGCGAAGCGATGGTATTCGCCGCCATGACGGATTTGCCGAAGCCGTTGATGGCGGATTGCACAAGCACGTTGGAAATGGAAAACAAGCTGCCCTGCAAACCGGAAGGCAAACCGATTTTCGCCATATCCGCAAGCTCTCTTTTGTAAATTCTGAGATGTTCTTTTTTCAGCTGCGCGGCACCCGTTTCTTTTAAAAGCGCCAGAATGGCAAACACTGCCGAAATACCGTTGGAAACCACCGTGGCGATCGCCACGCCCTCTACGTCCTTTTTTAATACCAGCACAAACACCACGTTTAAAATTACGTTGGCAATGCCGCCGATGACAAGATAAATCAACGGGCGGAACGTATCGCCCACGCCGCGGAGCACCGCGGTGGAAAAATTGTAAAGCATGATGATAGGCATGCCGAGGAAGTAAATTTTAAGATACTTCACCGCCATATCCAGAACCGCCGGATCGCATTTCATCCATATAAGAAAGATGCGTGCGCCGAAAAAGCCCACAAACAGCAATATCACGCCGCAAAGCAGCGAAGTTACCACCGAACACCCGACGATCCGCTGAGACCTTTCCGTTTCGCCGCTGCCTACGCACCGCGCCACAAGCACGTTTGTGCCAACGGAAAGTCCTACGAACAAATTGATGATCAGCTGAATCAGCGAACCCGTAGCGCCCACCGCAGCCACGGCGCCATCGCCGCTTTCGCTGAAAATGCCCAGTACCGCCACGTCCGCCGCGTTGAACAGAAGTTGCAGAAGATTGGTGGCTATCAGCGGCAACGCGTATAAAATCATCGATTTTAAAATCGGACCGCCCACTATATCGATTTCTTTTTTTCTTTTAACGTTGGTAAGCATATACGTTTTCCTCTTGCCGAGCGAAAACAAAAATTTCCCGCGGCGCGGCTCATCCGCCCGCCAAAGCCGAAAAACAGCGCGCGCAAAAAACGCGCGCGCCGCATTTACGGTACGTCGATTTCAGAAAAAGCGCAAAAACGCTCAGTCCTCCAATCCTTCGTTGAGTTTCGCAAGAAGCTTATCGAGATCCTCGCCGTGAACGGCAACCGCTTCCGCAACCGTTTCGCCGTGCGCCATCGCGCAACCGAAGCAGTGCATGCCCGCCGCCATAAGAATATCGGGCGCGTCCGGGTTGAGCTGCAGGCAATCCGCAATCAAAGTATCCGCAGTAATTTTAGCCATTGAAATTTTCTCCTTAAAATAATTTTTCTACATTGTAGCACATCCGAAAAAAAAAGACAAGATTTTGAACGGTGTTTTTTCAGGGGAAACAAGAAAAATTTTCCGATTGCGGAGAAAAAGAGCCGTTTTGAAAAATTTTTCAAAAAAATTAGAGCGCACTTGCCGAAAAACGGTTGACAAACGCAAAAAAAAATACTATACTATGTAGGCAGTTTTGAAAAGGAGCACGCGTCGAGGCACTTTTTCAAGGACGGCAAAACAACGGAATATGCACCTTTAGCTCAACTGGATAGAGCGTTGGTCTACGGAACCAAAGGCTAGGGATTCGAATTCCTTAAGGTGCACCAAGAAGTTATAATCCGAATTGTTGGCTCGTAACGAGCGAATGGTTCGGATTTACTTTATATATCGGCAATTCAAACTGATTTAGATATAAAAATAAGGGCTTGCGAGCAAATCGCAAGCCCTTTGCCGTGTTTATAGTTTCGGCGAAACTCTGCCGTTTATGTAGACTCATCAAACGGCAACCCGTTAGAAATAACGGGATTATTCATATTTTCAGATTTTTTATTAAGTTGTAATTTTTGCCTTTCGGCTTTCCAAAGTTCAAATTCGATTTTTGCTTCCTCCGTTTCAAAATACCGACGAATTGCGGGCAATAACGCTCTCGCCAAACCGTCGAGCGCATAATCGGGTATTCCCGTGGTGTTCTTTCTCTTTCTCGTGCTTTTCCCCTCCGATAGAGTTATTCGTTAAATTTCATATTCAGTTTTCTTTTCATTTTTGTGGCTCCTTTTCTAAATTTTTTCTCAGCCTCGCATGAATGCGATTTAAAAACAGGTCGGTCTTACTTTTTTATTTACTTCCATCTCGGTATCATACCTTCTCTTAAAATGCCGACGCTTACGTTTCCGTTCGGCAAGTTTTATTTACTTGCCTTTAAATTTGTTGTTTAAATTTACGCGGGAGCGCTTTTTCTCCCGCTCTTGTTCTTGGCGACGATTTGCCGCCTGTTTTGCCGCGGCGAGTTCTTCGGGCGCGTATTCAAGCAACGTTTTTAATAATTTTACTGCGCCCTCATTTGTCGTTGACGTTTTTTCTTGCTTTTTAAGTTCCGCGTATAAATCGCCGTTGTCTTTGGCGAGAATATCGTTTTTACGTTGTAATTCTCCGTTTTTTGTGCGTAACGCGATAATTTCCGTTTCCTTTTTCTTTCCGGAAAACGGAATCCTTTCAGACTTTGCCGATTCGTAACTTTCAAGCAATTCTTTCACAGGTTTTGCGGCGACTTGCGCTTCTTCCGCTTCGCGGATTTTCGCTTCGGCGGCTTCGGTCATCTTTTTCGTCTTATAAGCAACCGTATCCAAATGTTTCGCCGTGCTTCCTTCTTTACCGCGTTCCAAGCCGTATTTCTTTCCGACGGCTTCGTAGAAGTCCGTCTGCAAATCGCGTAACGCATTGCGGTCGAAGAGTTCTTTCGCGCACAATCTTCCGTTTATTACGGGCATAAGATTGAAATGCAAATGCGGCGTGCTTTCGTCTAAATGAACTACCGCCGATACAACGTTTTCTTTACCGTACCGTTCAGAGAAAAAATCCGTGCAATCGGCAAAAAATTGTTTCTGTTGTTCTGCCGTAATTCGATCGAAAAATTCTTTATCCGAACCTAAAATAAACGACGTAATAAGCACCG
>ERZ808270.98-NODE-98-length-54831-cov-5.946272_pt1 | contig 54831 bp, 43 predicted proteins | sample MGYA00521082_ERZ808270 | MGnify/ENA primary metagenome ERZ808270 (study PRJEB31516, sample SAMN03275594) | gut metagenome | biome: mammalia-associated habitat; material: feces | host: Papio cynocephalus | place: Kenya | collected 2012-07-27 ... | reverse complement strand
TAATGCAAATGAGCGCAATGAAAGCTTGCTTTCAAATTGCCGAGTGCAGCTTATCCTATGCAAAGATACTCTAATGTTGTCTGACTACAAAAACAAAAACGAAAAAATTTTCAGATATAAAATAAAAACGCTATTTTTGCAGATGTAATGCAAACAGAAACATAAAATGAAACGATTCGAAGATATTACTATCACCGTTGCAGGAACGGGATATGTCGGCTTGAGCATTGCCACACTCTTGGCGCAGCATCACAAGGTGTGGGCTGTGGACGTTATAGAGGAGAAAATAGAGATGCTGAAGCGACGCCAGTCGCCGATTCAAGATGAGTACATAGAGAAATATTTGGCTGAGAAGAATCTCAACATCATCCCCACACTTGACGGAAGAACGGCATATGCTGATGCAGACTATGTTGTCATTGCAGCCCCTACCAATTATGACCCCGTAAAAAACTATTTTGACACGTCGCACGTAGAGGAGGTTATAGACATGGTGCTCGACGTAAACCCGGATGCTGTGATGGTGATAAAAAGTACCATTCCTGTAGGCTATAGCAACAGTCTTTACAAGAAATATGGCAGGGGAATAAAACTTTTATTCGCTCCTGAATTTCTTAGGGAGAGCAAGGCTCTTTACGATAATCTTTATCCAAACCGCATAATTGTGGGAGCCCCCACTAAGGAAGTTGCCGACAATGCGGAAATGCTTGCAGAAGCAGCCCGTACATTTGCCTCACTGCTGCAGGAGGGTGCGCTAAAGGATAGCATCACCACGCTCTACATGGGATTGACAGAGGCGGAAGCCGTGAAGCTCTTTGCCAATACTTATCTCGCCTTGCGCGTTAGTTATTTTAATGAGCTTGACACGTATGCAGAGATGAAAGGGCTCGACACCTGCGCTATAATAAAAGGTGTCAGCCTGGATCCAAGAATCGGCGACCATTACAACAATCCATCCTTCGGCTACGGTGGCTATTGCTTGCCTAAGGACACAAAGCAATTGCTTGCTAACTATAAGGATGTGCCCGAGAATCTCATTGAGGCCATCGTTGAGAGCAACAGGACAAGGAAGGACTTCATTGCTGACAGGGTTTTGAAGATGGCTGGTTATTACGACTATTTCAATCACGGCGATTGGAATCCGACGGAAGAGAAGCATTGTGTTATTGGCGTGTTCCGTCTCACAATGAAGTCGAACTCTGACAATTTTCGCCAGAGTAGCATACAGGGCATTATGAAAAGAATCAAGGCAAAGGGGGCTGAAGTCGTCGTGTATGAACCTACGCTTAGTGATGGTGCAACATTCTTTGGAAGCAGGGTGGTCAACAACCTTGAAGAGTTTAAAAAAATCAGTGACGCTATTATCGCCAACCGCTATGACTCATGTCTTGACGACGTGAAAGCAAAAGTGTACACAAGAGATATTTTCAGGAGAGACTAAAACGACAAGATGAAATTACATATATTCAATCCGGAGCACGACATAGCATTGGCTGTCAATCGCAAGCGCTTTACTCCGCCACATGCAGGACGGCAATTGCGTGCCGATATTGGATTCGTGCCTGCATTCTGGGCTGCCGATGGTGATCTTGTATTGGTTGACAACGTGGAGAACGCCTTGGAGTCTGTGCGCCACTTGAAGAAATACGCCCATGACGTGGTGTTCATAACGGCAGATGACCTTAAATCGCTCGGTAACGTCGAAGGGCTTTCTATCGTACCATGGGGGTGGGATATCACCATTAGAGAACAACTTCTAAGCGGAAACAACTCTTTTGAGCGGTTGATGCCTAATGATGAGCAGTTAAGAAACATAAGAGAGATTAGCAACAGGCGTTTTGCTGCCAAATACCTGCTACCACAGTTGCGTCAGGGTCGGCAGGCTCAGACTGTGGGGGAGAGCTACTATTGCGAGGACGAGATTACTGCTTGGACGAAAATAGAACAATGCGGTAAGTGTGTATTGAAGTCACCTTGGAGCAGCAGTGGACGTGGCGTACGCTACATCACTTCTTCAACAGTTGACAATCAGACTAAGGGATGGGTAAAGAACGTAATACATCAGCAGGGTGGTATAATGGTAGAACCACTGTATGCCAAGGTCTTGGATTTTGGAATGGAATACACGGTTGATAAAAATGGCGAGGTGGAGTATTGTGGCCTGTCCTTATTTTCAACAAGCGGCAGCGCATATACCGGCAACCTGCTTGCTACGGAAGCAGACAAACGTGAAATTCTGTCGCGCTATTTCGACATCGACCTTCTTGAGAGTGTGAGCGCAGACGTAAAGGGCATCCTCAAAGATCACCTGCGCGGTGTATATAAAGGGGCTTTTGGCATAGACATGATGGCTGTGGCAAAAACGGGAAAGGAAGGATTCTATCTGCATCCATGTGTGGAACTTAATTTAAGAATGACTATGGGGCATTTGGCACTTGCACTTGCTCCTTCTGTCTTTGAGCCACAACGAGTTATGAATATCAGTTTCACTGACAAATACAGAATCAGAATACACGAAACGTCGAACAATGTTATAAATAACGGAATTATCTGAAATTTAGCATAGAGATTTTTGTTTCGTATGATTGAAATGTGCAAGATTTTCCGTAACTTTGCAGAGAATAGGAAATTTATTAAAAATAAAGGAAGGAATGAAACAAACAAAGATTGTTGCCTCTATAAGTGATCGCCGTTGTGATGTCGACTTCATCCGTAAATTGTTTTTTGCAGGAATGAATGTCGTTCGTATGAACACAGCGCACGCTACACCAGACGGCATAAGGGATATTATAAAAAATGTAAGGGCAGTTTCACCCCACATAGCTCTCATGATAGACACGAAGGGACCGGAGGTGCGTACCACTGACGTGGAAAGCCCTATAGAATATAAGACTGGTGACATCGTGAAAATCTTCGGACGTCCAGGAATGAATACGACGCATGATATAGTCAACGTTTCTTATCAGGATATTACGAAGGATGTAAAAGTTGGAGATGACGTGCTATTTGACGACGGTGAACTCGATATGAAGGTTATAGAGAACGACGGTCCGATGCTTGTGGCACAGGTGCAGAACGACGGAGTGCTTGGAGCGCACAAAAGCGTTAATGTACCTGGAGAGCACATCGCCCTTCCTGCCATAACTCCCAAGGATTATCAAAATATCTTGCTTGCAATAGAGGAAGACATTGATTTTATTGCCCACTCCTTCGTACGTTCAGCGCAAGATGTTCTTGCTATTCAGAAAATACTTGATGAGCACAATAGCGACATAAAGATTATCTCAAAGATTGAGAACCAGGAGGGCGTTGACAATATAGATGAAATTATCGATGCTTCATACGGCATCATGATTGCGCGTGGCGATCTTGGCATTGAGGTGCCTATAGAAAAAATTCCGGGCATACAGCGTCAGATAATCAGGAAATGCGTCATGAAGAAGAAACCTGTGATTGTTGCGACGCAAATGCTTCATACAATGATAAAGAATCCTCGTCCAACTCGCGCCGAAGTTACAGACATCGCCAACGCTATTTATTCATATACTGACGCATTGATGCTTAGTGGCGAAACGGCAAGCGGCAAGTATCCGTTGGAAGCAGTAAAGACTATGGCGGCTATCGCAGAGCAAGCAGAAAAGGACAGAGCTGCTCTTGGCGACTATGACGTGCCAATGAACGATAACTGTTCGCAGCGCGAATTTTTGGCACATGCTGCTATTGAATCTACAAAAAAACTTGGCGTGGCTGGTATTATCACAGATAGTTTGACGGGAGAGACTGTACGTCATTTGGCTGCCTTTAGAGGTCCAAACCCGATTTTGGCTATTTGCTACAAGGAGAAGACCCAGCGCTGGCTCAACTTGAGTTTCGGTGTAATACCAATACACCAAAAAGACCACGCTTCGGCAGAATATATGTTTACAGCTGCGTTGAGAATGTTACGCCAAAAGGGTTATATAACACTTGACGACAAAATTGCCTATCTAAGTGGTAGCTTCGGACTTGGTAATCCAACGGGCACTACATTCCTTGAGATAAACAAGGTTAAACAGGTGTTCGACAAGTCATACGAGTTTCATCTTCCTCACAAAGAATAATGATTTCGCCCAGTTTTTAATGGATTTAGGCTTAAGCCTACCATTAAAGCTGGGCGTTTTTTTATGAAAACCAACTCTGACTTATCAACCATATTATGAAACAACTTGAATAGGGAGTCAGTTCACTATTCCTCAAGGTTGGATATGCTCATTTTAAATCGCTTGATAAAGCAACTTAGCACTTCTATCGGGGAGAAGTAAACATATTTCATGCAGTTGCGGAACGTTTTCATCATCGCCTTTGAATTGTTGGCGACGAAGACACTGGAGTCTTGCCTAAATTGCCATTCACTTTGGTCTATGTTTACAGGATTGTCGAGCGATTCAAGCGCGAGACGGTTGGAGGCAGGCGTGATGACGGAGACAAACGGCACTTCATCCTTATCGAAACCAAAGAACTGTATGAGGATGCTACCCTCAAGTTGTGCCATTTTAGAAAGCATCAATCGACGTAACCATTTCTCAAGTTTTATAAAGTCAACCTTGTCTCCGTCTGTTCGCAGGAAAGTACCAATCCGCATGATGTTTGACATCAGCAGACCTTTATTCAATGTAACCTCTGTGGATTGCACTATTATATCGAGAAGATTCAGAGTTTCAATGGAAGAGTCCTCTGCCAAGGGTTCCGTGTCACGCAGTTGCTGCAAGTATTTGTTAAGAAAATAGTTTGACATATGTGATAAGCCTGCATCTGGCAACTTCGTATCATTATAGTCGTGCTGCCACCCCATTACATTCGACACATAATCCTCTACAGTATGAATTTTAGCAATATGTTCAAGGATGTTCCATTTGTATTTAGACATTGGCTCCACTGTTTCTTTAGAACCAAAGGCGCCAATACGCATTATGCAGAAAAAATTTCGCTTTATAATGTCCATAAAAACAATTGCTCCTTCTTTTTTATGAGTATCTTTTTGGAAATCTGAATATGATAGAAAGCAAGACACAAACAGAGAGTGCCATAGGATAGAATAGATACGGCATTATCTGCAATGGATTGAGATGGGTCAGACCTGATGCCATTAACATCTGTGCGCCATATGGAATCACACCTTGTGCGCAACACGAGCACGTGTCCAATAGGCTTGCTATCTTTCTATTGTCAAGATTGAATCTTTTCCCTATTTGCTTGGCTATGCCCCCTGTTGAGATAATCGCTACGGTGTTGTTAGCTGTGCATACATCAATTATTGCCACCATAAAGCCGATGACAAATTCTGCGCCTCGCTTGCCGTGAATACGTGAAGAAATCTTCGATATGAGATAGTCGATACCGCCCTTATGACGTATTATCTCAAATACACCGCCGGCAAGCATGGTTATGATAATCAGTTCGCCCATTGACAAGATGCCATCTCCCATGGTGTGAAACCATCCGTATATGTCAAGGCTACCGCTGAGAATACCGATTAATCCAGTGAGTATAAGACCGATGACGAGGACGGAAAGCACGTTGAGTCCGGCGATGGCAGTGACAAGCACGGCGATGTAAGGCAGAACTTTCAGAACATCAACGCCATGCCTGTCTATAGTAGGTGACATCTCGAATCCAAGGAAGGTGTATAAAGCGAGTATCACTATTGCTGCTGGTAATGTGATGAAAAAGTTCACTCTGAACTTGTCGCTCATCTTGCATCCTTGCGAACTTGTTGCAGCTATCGTTGTGTCTGATATGAATGATAAGTTATCGCCAAAGAACGCGCCACCAACGACAACAGCTGTCATCAACGCTGTGTTGGCGCCAGTGCTTGCTGCAAGTCCTGCTGCAATTGGCACAAGGGCAACTATAGTGCCAACGCTTGTGCCAATAGAGAGGCTTATAAAACACGTAGCAAGAAAGAGCCCAGGGAGGACCATACTGTCGGGCAAGACAGAGAGCATCATGTTGACCGTGGCATCGACAGAGCCAATCGCTTTTGCAGAAGAAGCGAAGGCACCTGCAAGAATGAAAATCCAAAGCATCAGCATTATGTTGGATGCACTTGCCCCTTTGCTGAAGATGTCTATATTTGAACGAAGCGAATTGCCGCCAGCGATGCTGACTGCATAAATACTCGAAATCATAAATGCAACGCTTATGGGCACCTTGTAGAAATCTCCTGCAACAATTGATGTTACAAGATAGACGGCTATAAACACCAGTAACGGACTTATAGCCAATAAACCTCTCTTATCACTCATCTAAGAAAAATAATAATAACCTCCCTTTCGTACAACGACGTTTTCTTTTATTTGTGTTATGCTCTTACAACTGCGTTCTTCGATAGAAGTTGACATTCTCCTTCGTCAGCAACTCAATCGGCATATAGTTGACAGGCTGCACTTTTTTCTTCAAGACTATAGCCTTGAAGAGCGTGTCAACACAGCTATAGCCCTGCTGGTAGCCGTGCTGGGCAATGAGGAAAGATATGCTGCCTTGGCGCAGACATTCTGCATTTTTGGCTACCATGTCGTAACCCATTATCTGAATGTCGCGCATATTGTTGCGCAATAGGAATTCACCGACGATGTGAGCCTTGGAGTTAAGTGTGATGCAATGGTGAATGTTGGGATGCTGCTCGAAGAACTCTTTTAGCATGGCGTCGTATTCATTGCGAGTACCCTTGAAGGGGAGACAAAGCTCTGTAATTTTTACATTTGGGAAGTGATCGTGCATATAATGGCGGAAGCCTACCTCACGATTGACCTGCTGCTTGCTCGTTACGCGTCCGTCTTTCATACGCTTTAGCAGCATTATTTCGTCTTCCTTCCAAGCTATGAGCATAAGCATCTTTGCAGCAAAGTAGCCACTGCAAAACGAGTCTTGACCAAAGAATGAGAGAGGTTTCAAATCGGGCATATATGAGTCGAGCATAATGAATGGAATCTGCAACTCATGCAGTTTGTCTGTGAACTCCCTTGTCGTGTCAATTTCCACGGGCACAATGATAACGCCGTTTGGCTTGGATTCAAGACACTCTTGACTGCGTTCAATGAACGACTGCTTGTTGAAGCGCTCGTAATACATAATCTTCACGTCGATGTGGAAGTCGCGCCTTACTTCTATAGCTTTCTTGACGCCTTGTTCTATTTCCTCCCAGTAAGCTTCCGACTCATGCTGCGGAATAAGCATATTGAAGACGTAAGACTTATTGTAAGCCAAGGCACTCGCATACACGTTAGGTTGGTACTTCATTTCTTTAAGCGCCTTCTCCACTTTTTCCCTTGCTGGCTTAGAGACATTGGGACGGTTGTGTAAGACTCTGTCAACAGTGCCGACAGAGACGCCGGCCCTTTCTGCAATATCCTTGATTCTTATTTTTTCCATTCGTGTTTTATAGAAGTTTGGTTCTCTTTACTATATGCAAAGATAAGAAAAAAAGTCATATTGTGCGAATACACGGGAATAAAATTGAGTGCGATTCCATTTTTTTAGTTTTAATGCCGAATGTTTTGCAAATATTGATTAACTTTGCCACAAATAACCCGTTGAAAACAGATGAATACAGAGAAAGTAAAACAGTTGTTGGTGCCAATGTTGTTCATTATGTTGGCACTCGTTGCTTTGTCGTGTTCAGAAGGCAAGGGACAAGGCAGGGCAGAAGGATATAATGCTATTGCTTATGATTATCACTACCATGACTTGGACTCCACTCTTAAATATTCCATAAAAGCTATACAAGCGTCGGACGTAAATTCAGACACGTATGCGGAGGCTTTAAATAATCTTGCATTCTATTATATTGCAAAGATGAGATACGGAAAGGCGCAAGAGGTGTTGCAGAAGGTCGTGGATGGTACAGACAATCAAATTGAATTGTTGATAAGTCGCGTACAGCAAATGCGTTTGTGCCAAAGGAAATCGGATAATAAGAACTTCTACCACCAACGTCATTATGCGCTTGCTTGTTTTAGCCGAATTGCCGAGGAGAAAAATTCGCTTAGTGAGCATGAGAAAGAGAGACTTGCTTATGCACAATCTGAATATTGGATAGTGCTGTCCACTTACTATTATTATATAGGACAGATGTCAAAATCGTCAGAAGCGCTGCTCCATTTGTCAGCCAATTCCCTCTTCACGAACGACAAGGGGCAGTTGCTCGCCTTTTTATACAACATTGGTTCTGGCGGCATTATTCAGGAGAAGTCGCATAATAAGCGTTTGCAGATGGAGTTCGATTATCTTATGCACTGTTACCTCTTGTCGCGTCAAAATAAATATATCTATTGGGAAGCCAATGCCTTACAGGCGATAAGCGAGAAACTGCAGAATAAAAAACAGTTTGAGTTTCTTCTTGCTAATGACCGTAAAGAACTCGACTTTCTGAACAGTGATAATATGCCCGACAGTCTATTGGCCGGTAACCTGGCAGAGAAAGCGTTGTCGCTCTTCCAAGTGTATGGCGATGTCTATCAGATTGCAGGCTCATGGCGCACGTTGTCGGAAGCTTTCACAGAAAAGGGCGATTATCGTTCTGCATTGATATGTCTTAACAATTCCATACAAAATGACACTTTGATAAACGCCGCTCCTGATCTCGTCGCCTCAATCAGAGAGCAGATGTCTATCGTCTATTCCGCCCTTGATGACAAGCAACAGAGTGACTTTAACCGTAACATCTACCTCGACATGCAGGAATACACGCGACAAGATCGCCAGCTGGAGGCCAGAGCAGAACAATTGAGTGACTCATTGGCGAGGCTCGATGTCATGATTGTCGTTGTTATCGTTTCGTTAATAGGGGTTGTTGGTTTGATGATAGCTCTTGTAGTGAAAAGGCGTGGGGAAAACAAACATGGAGTATTAGACCGTCTGCGCAGACCAATACAGGAATGGATTGAAATCAGCAAATCAAAAGCCAAAGAAAGGGAGGAGGCACTATGTGCAATACAAGAGGAAACGGAATTGTTGCAACATCAATACAATAAATGTCAGAGAAGCAACATAGATGAGCGTGCAAAGGTGAAATTTGCTTCCTCTATAGTACCTCTGATAAACAGAATGAGTCATGAAATCGGCTTATTGCTGCAAGGAAAGTCGCTTTTTGAGAATAAGAAGGATAGCTATGAATATATCTATCAACTCGCCTCGTCAATAGAAGGTGACAATTCTCTTCTTACAGAATGGATAACACTTGGCAAGGGCGACATTATGCTACATATAGAAAGTTTCAAACTGGGAGAGCTTTTTGATGCCATAAGGGGGAGTGATGTGGAATATCAGATGAAGGGTCTGCACCTTGTTGTTACGGATACTGATGCCGTGGTGAAAGCAGACAAGGTACTGACTATGTTCATGATAAACACTATATGCGAGAATGCGAAGAGGTACACTGCCAAAGGCGGCACTATACACCTGTCGGCAGCTATCGAGGATTCATACGTGGAAATTTCCATCAAGGATAATGGATGTGGTATGACAAAGGAGCAGACCGATAATATCTTTAAACGCCAAACTATAAACGATACCAATAAGGATGTGTTGTCGGAAGGAGGACATGGATTCGGTTTAATCAATTGTAAGGGAATCATTGAGAAATACCGTAAGATGAGTTCTTTCTTCAGTGTTTGTATGATAGGCGTTGAAAGTAGTTTTGGCAAAGGCAGCAGGTTCTTTTTCCGTTTGCCTAAGGGCATAAAAAGAGCACTTACTCTGTTGATATTTATCGTCATGGGGGAATTGTGTTCTTTTGCAGGCAAAATTACTCCAGACAATTGGCAATATCGCGCTAACGAATATGTTGACAGCCTTTATTCCTGCAATGTCAATGGAGACTACCAAAGAGCGGTGGAGTTCTCGGACAGTTGTATAAAAATGCTGAACATTGGGTATGGTAGCTATATAAAATCGGGGAGTGCTATGCTGCTTAATGGCTTATATCCAGAAGATGCAATGGAACTGCAATTGAAAAAAAAAGGTGTGATTGCTGACTATAGTCTGATATTGGCACTCCGCAATGAGACTGCCGTCGCAGCCCTTGCCTTACATAAAATGGATTTGTACAACTATAACAACCAGGTGTACACAAGACTGTTTAGGGAATGTAGTACGGACAACACGTTGCCTATGTACATTAAGATGATGCAAAAGGCGGAAAGCAACCGCAATATAGCCATAGGAATACTTGTTTCTCTCTTTATTGCCATTGTCCCAGTCTACTATTTCTTTTACTATCGCCACAGAATGTACTACAAGCTGTGTGTTGGCAGCATTGAAAAAGCAAATAGACTGCTCTTTGCAGACGGACTGACAACAAAAGAGAAGATGAGGAGAATAGAAAATGTCTGGCAGAAAAACAAACAGAGATTTCCGCATCTGGAGGCTTCAAACGAGAAAATAAATGAGTTGTCAAGTGTGTTCGACGCTATAAAGGCTGCTCTTATGGATGATATTTCGCAAGACAGCACATTCGAGCAAGATATGGCATCCCGTCAAGAGCAGGCAAAGAGAATAAGAATAGAAAGAGACCGTCTTTATGTCATGAATAATATTTTGGAGAACTGCCTTTCATCATTGAAGCATGAGACAATGTTCTATCCATCAAGACTGAAGCAGATAATAGACAATGGAACGAGAAGGGATGAGAATGAAATGCTCAAGGCTTTGGCTGAAGTTGTTGCCTATTACAAGACACTTTATTCGGCATTGCTTTATCAGGCGTTCGCTGCTACACGAGGGAGTATGGTTTTCTCTCCTAAAATAGCCTTTGCATACTTTAATGACATATTGACAACATGGAATTTAGGATCTCCCCCAAGATGCTGCGAACATGATGCAGACGGGGAGTACATGAAAATAGACTTTACATTGTCGGAAGCTGCGTACGGCAAGATCTTGGCATCTACAAATCTATATACCACAGACTTCCTTATATGCAGCCAGATTATGAGGGATATTGGAGAAGTTTATGGTGCACGTGGATGTGGCATCAGTAAGAAAATCAATAAGGAAAAAGAAACATTCACAATAGAAATTAGTTTAAGAAGAGATATATGGAAAAATTTAAAGTAATAATAGTAGAGGACGTGCCCCTTGAACTGAAGGGTACTGAAGGAATAATACGCAGCGAAATTCCGGAAGCCGAAATTGTCGGCACAGCAAGTTCGGATTCGGAGTTTTGGGAACTTTACTCAAAAATTGATACCGACCTTGTGCTCCTTGATCTTGGACTTGGAGGCAACACTACCATTGGCGTGGAAATATGCCGAAAACTGAAAAATGAGAATCCGAAAGTGAAAGTACTGATTTTTACTGGTGAGATTCTTAACGAGCAGTTGTGGGTGGAAACCTTAAACGCGAAATGTGATGGCATAATATTGAAGAGTGGAGAGTTGCTTACACGTGATGATGTGCTTAGCGTAGTGAATGGTAAGAGGTACGTATTCAATCAGCCTATTCTGGAGAAAATCGTGAAGCGCTTTTGTGATACTGTTACCAACCAGATGAACCATCAAGATGCGCTCCTTCAATATGAAATAGACGAATATGACGAACGATTTCTGCGTCATCTGGCATTAGGCTATACAAAGGAGCAAATATCTAAGCTCCGTAATATGCCTTTTGGCGTGAAGAGTTTGGAGAAAAGACAGAATGAACTTGTACAGAAACTCTTTCCGCAAGGCAATGGGGGAATGGGCGTTAATGCAACACGACTTGTCGTAAGGGCTTTGGAGCTTAACATCTTGGACATCAACAATCTTTACAGTGATGAGGGATAGGCTATTTCGGTACACGATGTACCTTTCCGTACTGTTCTTTCTGCTATCTATGCTGCTAAGCTTGGTCTCATGGCTAATAACGGCCATTGATACAGAGTCGCAGATAAAGTCTTTGCTTAGCAGTGAGGGACTCAGATGGATGTGTGGCAACTTAGTGGGTAATGTGCTGACTCCATTTTTGGCTTGGTTGCTGCTTATTGGGGCAACGTTCGGGGTCATGAAGCGCAGCACATTACACAAAGCGTTTGTTTCGTATAAGAAAATGGAAAACAGTCAATACAGCAAAATAGGACTGCGCGTAGTAGTATTACTGACGGTAATTTCTATTGTGGTAATAGGCTACTTAGCATTTGCTCCGCACGCCATACTCCTTAGCGTGAGTGGCTCTTTGCTTAACAGTAGTTTCTCAGCCTTTATAGTGCCTTTCGTATGTATTGTAATCTGCATAGACAGCATATCTTATGGTAGCATCTGCGGAACGATAAATAGTTTTTCAGATGTATTTGAAGCGTTGTGCGACGGAGTAAAATCTATAGTACCCTTGTTGGTGCTATATATGTTTGTCGCACAGTTTGTCAATATGTTGTTATGGATAACATCAAAAAGCCTTCAATAAAATTACAGATGGATTTTGAAATTACGACAGTCAGAAAATTCAGCGGATATACACTCATCTTCTAAGTCATGCTTGAAGAGAGCGAAGAAACTACTGCCACTGCCGCTCATCTGTGCATACAAAGCCCCTAAAGAGTAGAGACGCTCTTTGATGTCAGCGAGTGCAGGATATTGAGCGAAGACACTACTTTCAAAATCGTTGACTAACAATCCTTTCCATTCTGTCACTGGACGTGCCACAATTTCCTTACAACATGTCTTAGGCATTTTAGGCTTGATGTGGGCGAAAGCTTCCTTTGTTGATACTGCCACATTCGGTTTAACAACAACAAGAGTGTAACCTTTCAAATTGTTCTCTGATATTTCTATTGGTGACAGTCGTTCGCCAATGCCTTCTGCATAACATGGCGATGCATTTATAAAGAAAGCACAGTCGGCTCCAAGTTTTGCTGCATAAGTCTCCATTTGCGACTGCGTAAGATGCAGTTCACTAAAGTCATTTAGAAGTCGAAGCATGAAAGCGGCGTCGCTTGATCCTCCACCAAGACCTGCTTCCGAAGGTATGTACTTATAAAGATGGGCGTGGATACGCGGTAACTTATAGTCAGTGGCCAGTAGGTTGTAAGCTTTTGTTATAAGGTTGTCTGTTTCGTTGCAACAGACACTGTTGCCCGTAACCTTCAGGTCGCAGGCTGTAGCAGATGGGAAATTGTCATCCATCTTGTGTATTTCCAAAACATCCTTGATTGGGATAGGAAAGAATACTGTTTGCAAATTGTGGTAGCCGTCAGGACGTCGTTCAATGATGTTTAGTCCCAGATTGATCTTTGCACAAGGAAAATTAATCATAAAAGAAGCGTTTATATCAGATGCGTTTTGTAGGAAAAAGACGACAGGGACATTCCCACGCCATAAAATATTCATTTATAGTGGAGTGGGGATGCCCCTGCCGTTGTCAGTGAAAAGTCCTATTATTTGTTTTTCTTTATTTTGTCTACGTAGGCGTCAATTACGGCTACGGCAGTGATATTGACTATATCGCGAACAGAACTTTCAAAGTCTGTGAAATGTATTGGCTTGTTGAGTCCCATCTGAATAGGGCCAATAATTTCAGCGTCTGGGTTGAGAGCCTGCAGCAACTTATAGCTGCCCTGCGCACTGCTCATATTCGGGAAAACGAGAGTGTTGACATCCTTGCCCTTAAGGCGCGTAAACGGGTATTTGTCGTCACGTAGTTCCTTGTTGAGAGCGAAGTTCACCTGCATCTCGCCGTCGATGGCGAGGTCTGGGTATCTGCGCTGAAGTTCGTCAACGGCGTTGTGCACTTTTACCGGACTTCCTACCTCATCAGTGCCGAAGTTAGAGTAGCTAATCATGGCAATGTTAGGCTCCTCGTTAAAGAATCGAACAGTGTTGGCAGACAGACGTGCGATGTCGGCAAGCACATTCTCATCCGGATGGCGGTTGATTAGAGTGTCTGAGATGTAGAACACACCCTTCTTAGTGTTGAGGATGTGCATAGTGGCAAATGTCTTGTATCCTTCACGAATACCAATCACCTCTTTTGCAACCTTGATAGTATTGGAATATTTTGTGTAGAGACCCGTGATAAATGCGTCTGCGTCACCTGTTTCAACCATCATCATACCATAGTAGTTGCGCTCATACATCTTGTCGTAAGCCTCCTCAAAGGTATAGCCTTGGCGAGCACGCTTCTTGGCGAGATGCTTGGCATAAGTGGCGCGTCTTCCCTGCTCCTGATCTGCACGCATATCAATAAGTTCAATGCCATCAAGGCTCAGTTTCAGACGCTGAGCGAGTCGGTGCAAGCGGTCGCGGTTGCCCAAGAGAATAGGTTGGCAGATACCTTCGTTGTAAGCCTGCACTGCGGCTTTCATCATAGTAGGATGACCGCCCTCTGCAAATACCACACGCTGCGGGTGCAGACGAGCCGTGTCGTGGAGCTTACGTGTGAGTTTCGTCTCCTGACCGAGCAACACCATGAGACTCTTTTTGTAGCCGTCCCAATCAGTAATGGTCTTTCTTGCTACACCACTCTCGATAGCAGCCTTTGCCACAGCTGCGCTGACTTCCGTGATAAGACGTGGGTCAACAGGTTTTGGAATGAAGTATTTAGGACCGAAGGTAAGGTCGTTGACGTGATATACCTCGTTAACAATGTCGGGGACCGGCTGTTTTGCTAAGTCAGCGATAGCATGTACAGCAGCCATTTTCATCTCCTCGTTGATAGCCTTAGCGTGTACGTCGAGTGCGCCACGGAAGATGTATGGGAAGCCGATAACATTGTTTATTTGGTTAGGATAGTCGCTGCGACCAGTAGACATAAGCACGTCAGGACGGCTTGCCATTGCATCCTCATAGCTAATCTCTGGTACTGGGTTGGCAAGGGCAAACACGATTGGCTGGTTGGCCATAGAGCGCACCATATCTTGCGTAAGGACATTTCCTTTTGAAAGTCCTACGAAGACATCGGCACCCTTTATAGCTTCTTCAAGTGTATGGACGTCTGTACGCTTTGTTGCAAAGAGTTTCTTTTGCTCCGTCAAGTTCGGACGGTCGGCTGTAATTACGCCCTTGGAGTCGAGCATGATGATGTTCTCAACCTTGGCGCCCAATGCAACATACAGTTTTGTGCAGCTTATGGCTGCTGCACCTGCTCCGTTAACTACGATTTTTACTTTGGATATGTCCTTGCCCGCAACCTCAAGTGCGTTTTTCAAGCCTGCTGCAGAGATGATTGCAGTTCCGTGCTGGTCATCGTGCATAACAGGAATATCAAGAGTGCGCTTAAGACGCTCCTCGATGTAGAAACACTCAGGTGCCTTGATATCCTCAAGATTGATACCACCAAATGTCGGGGCTATTTTCTCGACAGCTTCACAGAATTTCTCAGGGTCTTTTTCTGCAACCTCAATGTCAAAGACATCAATTCCGCCATATATCTTGAAGAGTAGACCTTTACCTTCCATTACCGGCTTTCCGCTCATGGCGCCAATGTCGCCTAAGCCAAGAACAGCTGTGCCATTTGAGATTACGGCAACAAGGTTTCCCTTGTCCGTATATTTGTAGACATCGTCAGGGTTCTGTTGTATTTCAAGACAAGGGAAAGCTACGCCTGGGGAATAGGCAAGGCTTAAGTCGGTTTGTGTGTGGTAAGGCTTGGTCGGCTTTACCTCAATCTTGCCAGGACGACCACTTTCGTGATATTCCAGAGCACTCTCTTTTGTTATTTTTACCATTTTATATTTATGTTTGAAATTTAATTCGGAATGTATACTGCAAAGTTACAGAAAATAGAAAAGAAAAAAGCAAAACAATTTCTCTTTTTTTGATAAATAAAAATAGTTGAAAATAAAAGACGAAAATTTCATCAAAAAACTATGTGTACATTAAAAGTTTTTCGTAATTTTGCATTTGGTTACAAAATAGTCATTCGTAATATCTGCACCAGTCTTTATGTATAAGGAATATATCCCTACAAATTACCGCACTGAATTGCGCGACAAAATTTTGAAAGCGTCGATGAAAGAATTCTTGAGAAAAGGAGTGAAGGCTGTGAAAATGGACGACATTGCCAACGCTCTTGGAATATCGAAACGTACGCTTTATGAAATATACTCCAACAAGGAAAAACTGTTATTGGAGGCTGTACGCAAGCATGAGGAGGAATACGATAGGTATATGGCTGAATATGGTGCTGACCCATCACATAGTGTCATAGACATCATTATCGAGTTTTACAAGAAAAGTATGATGAATGTAGCCGATGTACCTCAAGTGTTTTTCGCCGAACTCCATAAATATTCTTCTGTCATAGATTATCTCAACAATCGTCGTAACGAGCGTTTTAATAACGCCATGAACTTCTTTATGCGTGGCGTAAAGGATGGTTATTTCCGTTCGGATGTCGATTATGAGATAGTGCTAAGGATTGGCACTGCATCGATAAATTTTGCAATGGAAACACAGATGTATAAGGAATACAGCCTTACTAAAATTATGCATAACATAATTTTCTTATATCTGCGTGGATTTTGCACCCCTATGGGTATAAAGAAGCTGGATGATTTTATTGACGGGAACAAAGAAAATGGAGTAGGGTAGTTATTACCCTGCTCCATTCCCTTTGTCTATTATATGAATGCCTTTTAGAGTCTTGTTACAGACTTCACTCCTTTCACTGTACGCAGCTTCTTAAGAAGAGCCTCAAGTTTTGAGGTGTCATCGATTAGCACATTCAGATTGCCGCTGAAAAGACCATCATGGCTGTCAATGTTAATGGATTTCATAACGATCTTCTCCTCCTTTGAGATAATGTTTGTGATGTTGTTCACAATACCAATATCGTCATTGCCTACGACACGGAGTGTAATGTTGTACTGAGACGAGCCCTTGCCGCTCCATCTTGCCTTCACTATGCGATAGCCAAAGCGCTTGCGTAGCTCTGGAGCATTAGGACAATTCTGACAATGTATCTTTATGCCACCGTTTACCGTGACAAAGCCAAAAATCTTGTCACCATAAATAGGATGGCAGCATTGTGCGAGAGAGTAGTCTACACCCTTAAGGTCGCTGCCAATAACAAGTTCGTCATCATAGCTGGCAGGTTTGTTTCGGTTTGTGTCGCTATCGGAGTCAAGTACGAATTCGCCTGCTGATCTGACATTGCCTGGAATTTTCGGATGGACTTCATGGTCGCGTTCAGCAATGTAGCGCTCTACGACTTCATTCACATCTATCTTCTCATCTACAAGTTGCTTGTAGAAATCAGAAGTTTCCTTGAATCCCATCTTCTTTATGAGATGCGACATTACGCTTTCCTCATAGTCAATCTTGCGATTCTTGAATTTGCGGCTTAGTATCTCTTTGGCATACTGTCCTTCCTTCACCTGTGTCTCCTTCAAGGCAAGACGTATCTTCGCTTTGGCACGTGCACTCTGTACGATGTTAAGCCAATCTTGCTTTGGCGTCTGGTTGCTTTGGGTGAGAATTTCCACAGTGTCGCCTGAATGTAATACCTCACGAATTGGTACATTACGTCCATTAACTTTTCCTCCTACACATTTGTTACCAACACCGGAGTGTATGTGATAGGCGAAGTCGAGAACCGTGGAGCCTTTCGGGAACTTTAGCAAGTCGCCTTTCGGCGTGAACACAAAGACTTCGTCCTCATACAAGTCCATCTTGAACTGATCCATCAGTTGCAGGTTGTCGTTGTTCTCAAGAGCAGCACGGATGTTATTCAGCCAATCATCAATGCCAGAGTCGCCCTTAATGCCTTTGTAGCGCCAATGAGCTGCCAATCCTTTTTCTGCAATCTCATCCATCCTCTCGGTTCTTATCTGCACCTCTACCCATTTGTTTTCAGGTCCAAGTACTGTGATGTGCAGACTTTCATAGCCGTTGGATTTTGGCACAGAAAGCCAGTCGCGCAAGCGTTTGGGGTTAGGCTGATACATGTCGGTTATCAAAGAATATGTTTGCCAGCATTGCATCTTTTCCTCACTCAAAGGCGAATCTATTATGATACGTATGGCAAAAAGGTCATATATTCCTTCAAAGCCGCACTGCTGCTTCTTCATCTTCTGCCAAATGGAATGGATGCTTTTTGTACGCCCTTTTATATGACTCTTTATGCCCATGTCCTGCAGTTTCTTTGCGATAGGAGCAATGAACTTCTCTATATATGCATCGCGCGACCGCTTAGTCTCGTTCAATTTGTCCTTAATCATGTAATAGGCATCATGCTCAAGGTATTTCAGACTAAGGTCTTCAAGCTCGCTCTTAAGTTTGTATAATCCGAGTTTATGAGCAAGGGGAGCATACAGATAGCTTGCCTCTTCAGCCACTTTCTGCTTAGCTTCCACATTCTCCGTATCACGTATCTGCCGCATAAGGTTTACACGGTCTGTAATCATGATAAGAATCACACGCATATCTTCGGCAAATGAGAGCAGGAGATTTCTAAAGTTCTCACTCTCTACGACAGGATTTCGCTTGTACAACTCATGTATACGCACCAGTCCTTTTATAATGTGGGCCACACTTGAACCGAACATTTTTTCCGTATCCTCTACAGAAAGGTTGCCGCTAACAATGCTATTATATAGAAGAATAGATAATACACAATCGCGTTTCATACCAATCTCTTCTACCTCAAGCAAAGCTGTTTGGAAACTCATCAGTATAGGATTAAGCCCGAAAACATCTCTCTTAATCTTGTTGTCTGTAATTTCCGACTCAAGTTGACGGCGCAAGTTTTCTTCGTCTTCATGATTGATGTCGTCAGCCACTAGACGTTTCAACTGCTGTGCAACGTCTTTGAGTGTAGCTCTTTCTTCTTTTGTAAATCTGAATTTTTCCTCCATAATTCAAACTTTTGATGTCATTTTAACGGCAAAGTTACAAAAAATCTCCATAAAACTTCGCTTTTAAAGAAAAAGTGTTTAAATTTGTAGTGTGATAGTGATATACTTTGTATAAAAACTAAATAAACCAATAAAATCAACATTATGTTATCTAACCAAGATTTAAAACAAATAGCAGAGAGAGGCATTACTCCTGATGCCATAGAGCATCAATTGCTGCAAATCAAGGAGGGCTTTCCTTTCTTGAAAATAGAATCTGCTGCCGCTGTTGGACGTGGAATATTCTCTCCAGGCAAGCAGCAATTGGAGAAATATGTGTCAGATTGGACTTCTTATTTGAACGACAACCATACGATTGTGAAGTTCGTCCCAGCAAGTGGAGCGGCAAGTCGTATGTTCAAAAATCTGTTCGCTTTTCTATCCGCAGACTATGATGTTCCGACAACAGATTTTGAAAAAACATTTTTTAGTAACATTAAAAAGTTTGCCTTCAAGAAAGACTTGTGCGACAAGTGCAAAACGAATGAGGGCAAATGCGTCTGCGACTTGATAAAAGATGGCCTTTATAAAGCCGTCATTTCAAATCTTTTAGAAGAGAAGGGACTCAACTACGGACAACTGCCTAAGGGATTGTTACTCTTCCATAACTACGATGATGGACCAAGAACACCGATGGAGGAGCATCTCGTGGAAGCAGCATTGTATGCAAATTCAGGCGGTCATGCCAACATTCACTTCACTGTCTCTCATGCACATTTGGATTTATTCAAAAAGAAGGTAGGGGAGTGCTTGGCAAAATTTGAAGAAAAGTTTAATGTCAAGTTCAATGTAAGTTTCTCTGAGCAGAAACCAAGCACTGACACCATCGCTGCCAATTTAGACAACACTCCTTTCCGCAACGAAGACGGTAGTTTGCTGTTCCGCCCAGGAGGTCATGGCGCATTGATTGAGAACCTCAACGAAATTGATGCAGACATCATATTTATTAAAAACATAGATAATGTTGTGCCTGACAGAATAAAAGACGAAACAGTACTTTACAAGAAACTCATTGCTGGTATCCTTGTTGATACGCAGAAAACTGTGTTCGACTATCTACGTATTTTGGATGAGAATGATGTGAAGGATGAGACTCTTGATGAAATTTCAAACTTCCTGGAAAATATCTTATGCTGTCACAATCCCAAATACAATTTATACTCACACGAGGAAAAAGTAGCTTACCTCAAGTCAAAGCTAAACAGACCAATGCGTGTCTGCGGTGTTGTAAAGAATGTCGGAGAGCCTGGTGGAGGTCCGTTCCTGTGTTACAATCAAGATGGTACAATCAGTCCTCAGATTCTTGAGTCAAGCCAGATTGACAGCAATAATTCTGAGTACATCCGTATGTTTAAGGAAGGAACACATTTCAATCCAGTCGATTTAGTTTGTGCTACAAAAAACTACAAAGGAAAGCATTTTGATCTTCCTAAATACGTCGATCGTCAAACAGGGTTCATAAGTTCAAAGAGTAAGAACGGTAAGGATTTGAAAGCCTTGGAGTTGCCAGGACTATGGAATGGTGCTATGAGCGATTGGAATACAATCTTTGTAGAAGTTCCTATTGGTACGTTTAATCCCGTTAAAACTGTCAACGACCTTTTGCGGGAACAGCATCAGTAATATTTTGTTCTGATTATAGAATTTAGGTTTATCCGAAATTTCGAGTGATGATGTGACAAGTGAACGAATATATATAATCCTCAGTATTCCGGATGAACCTAAATTAAAGTTCTTGCAGATGACCATGGGGGGGAGGAGGCAAATATTGTGCATGGAGTAAAAAAGTTTTACAAAAGTTTTTTGCGTTTTAGAGTGTCGGGCAGCAGGAGAAACTTTGCTTATTGCTTTGTGCGGCATTGATTTTAAACTCGAATCGGGCTTAAACAGCCTCTTTTCTACATTTTTATCCTTCCAAAGCACCTCTTTACGCCACAGAAAGAGGCGCTTCCCGGATGCAGAAGTGGCACTTTAACCTTTCTAAAGTGCCACTTCTACTATATTCGGCATTACACACAAAATAGTTAACTCCGACAAGTAACTGACTCACAGCACATTCCGTATGCACACTCAAAACTATGGAAAATACGCCGATGAGCTATCGTCTCCGTTTAAAAGACAGTTTTAGGCAACAAGAGATACAAATATTCGACAAGTTACCGATAGTTTATCACATGGAAATCCAGAGAACTCCATAATTAATATAGGATTAGTGAGAATTATAAAATATAAAAAACTTTATTGAAAAAGTTATCACACTTCGCCATAATGTTTCCTAATAAGCTTTTTTCAATGTGCTTATCTGCGCTTTCATCGATGGTCTGTATGGGGGATAAAGCTATACTATAAAATCGAATTTTCAAACACTATTTATCATAATGGCGGTTACTGTTGTGCTTGAATGTAAAGAATTTAGAGGAGATGAGATGAAATTAATACGTTCATTTTTGTCACATGGATAATAAATTCCATTTTTCTTCGTTATTTATGTATGGATATAGATTTATTATTAGCTTTGTTTGTGACTATACTTAATATAGTTACTGTTTTATTTGTGGTTGCTATGCCTGTTTTATTGGTTTTAGCTTGTGTTTGTTTATATAAACGTATACGTAAAGATTTTAATTAAATTCGCGTGCACGTGGGTTGTTTCGCCCATGTGCACGCGAATTTATATTACTTATAATTCTCATTTATCTTCCATACAACAAATATTTTAGCAATTCCTAAGAGGCAACTTACAAATTGCCTTTTAGGAAAAAAGAACTGTTTAGAATGGCATTCCAACAGCGAAATGCACAGCTAAGTCACGACGCATACTTGGATCAATGATTGGAAAATGCTGTTTTTTGTTTTCATAAACAGGATTGATGGCTTTCATGCCAAAGTCAACTCTCATTATGAAATAATCGAGATTCAGGCGTATGCCTAAACCATAAGCAACAGCAATCTGCTTGTAGAATTCGTTGAACTTAAACTGACCGCCAGGCTGATCCTTGTAATCCTTCAGAGTCCAAATGTTCCCTGCATCAATAAAGAATGCACCATTGAATTTCCAAAACAGATATGTACGCAACTCCATATTTAGATCGAGCTTCATGTCACCTGTCTGATTTATGAAGTCTATTTTCCCATCCGTACCCTTGAATTTTCCAGGTCCAAGACTTCTCACTGTCCATCCTCTGACAGAGTTTGCCCCACCAGAAAAATAGCGTTTCTCAAATGGCAGAATGTTGCTGTTGCCATAAGGATATGCAATGCCCAATCCAAAATGTAAAGCAAGCGTGTTCTTGGAATCAAATCTAACCAAATGCGTGTAGTCAAAATCCCCTTTTATGTACTGTGCATAAGCAATATTAAATAAGGTGTACTGTCCGTTCTCATTTCTTTTTGCATTGCAAAGGTGGGACAACATGTTAAAGAGGTTGCCTCCCAATTCCAAATTGGAACGCACTGCATTTTTAGAGTCGCTATAGGAAAAGTTTAACCCCGTCTTAAGTATAAACAAATCCTCATAGTTATAACGAAGGATAGCGTTACGGTTGGAAGCATTGTCGAGGTATTCTTCCTTGAATGTAGAAGAAATCCAAGGCATGTGAACATAGTTAATGTCCAACAGATCGAATCGGTAGAATGTTTTTTTTATATTCCAATGGTAACGCCATGCAGCAGTCATGACACGACGATGGAACTCTGGGCGATTTTGGAGATTGTAACTAAATAGCAATTCGGATTTCAGCCTATTACGCCTTCTGAAACGTTTTGAAAGGAAAGGAGCTATGACTCTCGGGAAAGAGAGTTTTGTCTCAATGCCGTACTCAACATAGTTCTCATTATTATAGCCCTCAAGTCCGGTTATAGCTTCAAAAGCTCCACGGAATTGAACGCTAAATGTTTCGCTTCCACGGAAAAGGTTATTATTCGTATAAGTCAATGAGGCCGCAGCTCCGAAGTCTCCTGCCGTATTGGTGCCTTCCGGCTGAAAGGAAATGGAGTTGGGCTTGCGGGAATTTACCTGTATTTCACAGTTAAGCAGACAAGTGTCAGGCAATTCGTCAAAGTGTATATTTGTATACCTAACAGCTTGCAGTCTTGCGAAATTATTGTATGTATTTTGCACATCAGAAGCAGAAAAAGGCATTCTGGCTTGAATTATTGTATTGCTTTGAAGTACACGCTGGCGAATTGGCAGACGACTTCCATCACTACCCCTATATGTGATTTCGTTTACAAAGTATTGTTTGTGCGGCGTCTCAGGACTATTATTGGAAGAACGATACTTTATCAGATGCAATTCAATGTCCACCTTCCCGTCTTTTCCTAATGTGTCAACAATGTAATGAATGAAGTCTTTGTTGAATTTATAGTAGCCGTTGTCCAAAAGAATCTTAGATAGGCGCTTGCGCTCATTGTCGAGATTTTCATTGGAGAAAGCCATTCCTCTCTTTAATCCGCGCTTACTTAAATCTTTTATGTCAAGAATACTCGTAAGTGTTTCGTCCTCAATAATATATCTTACTGAATCAATAGCATACAATCTACCTGGGTTGACATTATACGTGACAAGGGCTTTCTTCTTATTTTTGCTTACTTCAGAGGAAACGTTTGCTTGCAAATATCCCATAGACTTCATTGCTGCAACCATATTCTGGCATGATTTCTCCGTCTTCATAGGATTGTATATAACGGGGGCCTCCCCTATTCTTTTCAGCGTGCGATTAATCCATTTCGTTGAGTCTCTGCCCGACATGCTGTAGATACCAAGAGGAACTTTAGCGAGTGAGAACCATTTTGAATTAGAATGTTGTACACAATATGGTTCAAGGACCTTGGCGTCAAAATCACGGTCATCGCTCCTCACAATGTTGCTCTTCAACAAATAATCATTTTCGCCTACAAACTTTGTAGGCGCACAAGACACGACAACAGAAACAACCATTGCCAATAGCGACGCTATTGTTACGTTTTTGCAGTTCGCCATTCTCAACATTTCAAATTGTGATTATTTATATACAATATACTTTAAAAACCATGCAAAGTTACGAAATAATTAATAAATATTGCTACCTTTGCAATGTCTATTTGCTCTTACATGGGCTAAGACATTAACATATTGAATACATTTCACTATTTTTGACATGATAAGCAAGAACAAAATTAAATATCTTCATTCGCTTGAAGCCAAGAAAGGTCGTGACGCTGACAATGTTTTTGTGGCAGAGGGACCGAAAGTAGTTGGCGATATATTGAATAATCATCCAGAGAAGCTTCGCAAACTGATAGCAACAGAAGCGTGGCTTCGTACCAATCGCAACGTCATTCAGCAAAATGTTGAATGTGAAATGATTGAGGTGACACAAGAAGAACTGTCAAAGGCGAGTTTTCTTTGTTCTCCACAGCAGGTAATGGCTGTATTTGAAAAACTGGGGAATACAATTGATCGACAGGTTCTTTCAGAAAGTCTGTCACTTCTTATAGACGGAGTGCAAGATCCAGGTAACCTTGGCACAATAATTCGTGTGGCAGACTGGTTTGGCATAGAGAATGTTCTGTGTAGCCATTCAACAGTAGATTGTTACAACCCCAAAGTGGTGCAATCAACGATGGGCAGTATTGCAAGGGTAAATGTCGTCTATTGCGATATAAAAGAACTGATTGCCTCAATGCCAAATGGTTTCCCCATTTATGGTACCCTGCTCGAGGGTGAGAATATGTATGAAAAGCAATTGAGTGCCAAAGGGTTCATTGTGATGGGTAACGAGGGCAAAGGACTTTCTACTGCAGTGCGTGAAATGGTTACAGAGGCTATTCGCATTCCGAATTTTCCTGCAAGTCGCAAGACAGCCGACAGTCTTAATGTCGCCATTGCAACAGCCGTTGTATGTGCAGAATTCAGAAGAAGACAAGTATAAAAACAAATTAAGAAAATGATAACAGATTTGTATAAAAGCCGCAGCTATTTAGGATGTTTGAGTGCATCTTATATTTTTATTTGCAATAATATTTTTTCGATATTCAAGAAAACAGCATTATGGGCTGCTTTGGTGTCAGTTGTTGTGGCAACATATTGTTTCGTAGGTGCCAATGCTGTTGAAATATTTTCTGCCGGCAACAATTGGACGCATACATTTTATGCCTTAGTAATAATGGCTTTGGCGTTTGTGTTATATGCACGAGTGAAAGCGTCTTTAGTTAGTATACTTAACGCTGAAGATGTTGCTAAGAACTTTCGCAAAACACTGATAGTTAATGGTGTGGCAATTTTGGTTTATCTTTTTGTTTTGATCGTCACAACGTTTCTTCTACAACGCATGTCTTCAAGTCTGTTTGCTTCCAAGACTTCTGAGTGCGCATTGTATGCAGGCTTGCTATTGTCATCACTACTTCTGATATCTTTAGCCGCTACTCCCCTACTCTATTCTATGACAAAATATATATTAGAAACGGATGCAAAAATAAATGTCGTATGGAAATCTTATAGAGATGGTTTACGCCATTTGGGCTATGTGTATTGTCTTTGCATAATACTTGCATTGTTGGTAGTTCTGTCCACAATATTCCTTGCTATTCCAGCTATTGTCACTGTTATGGCATCTAATGTGGATAGTTATGGTGTTAGCAATGGCGATTTAAGTGGATTGCCCGGAATATTTCCATGGCTAAATGGATTTGCCATATTCCTCCTAATTTTTATTATGACTTATGTCTTTATTTTTATTGACCTCGCTTTATGCTATGCTTATGGTCATGTTGAGGTTGACTTACAGTTGAAAGAGAAAATTACTACACAGAGAAAGGAATAGAAAACGGGGCAGAATAATTTGCTGGGATGTACAAAATAATAATAGCTATTGGGTCAAATCACGATTCAATAAAGAATGTTGAAAAAGCGAAAGGATTGTTGCAAGAAAAACTTTCCAATGTAATATTCACACGAACTCTGAAGACAAAGGCTATTGGAGAGAACAGTCTTTCACCTTTCTTTCATAATGCTTTGGCAACAGCAACAACACAATTAAAACTTGATGACACAGTAACCTTGCTAAAAGTCATTGAGAAATCTTGTGGTGACGATGCCAACTTACGAAAGTGTGGCATTGTGAATGTTGACATTGACTTACTGCAATATGATAACATAAAATTGCACGAGGCAGATTGGCAGCGCGACTATATACAGTTGCTGATAGACGAACTTTAGAAAAAATAACAATGAATAATAAGACAAACCGACTAATATCACTATTTTTATTCTTGCTGGTAGGCGGATTTTATATTTGCCTGTCAGCAAAAGACGTTGACTTCTGTAAGAATTTCTGCGATTCCACCCTTCGACTTGATTACATCTTCTCTGGCAACTATAGCGAACAGAGAATTTCTCTTGACAAATTGAATATGATTCCACGATGGAATGGGAGGCACAGCAAACTCGACAAATTGCCCATTCGAGGCAATGGCCAGATAACTGTCCGGTCTCATGCGACCGGGGACACCATCTATCGTACATCTTTTTCTACGTTGTTTCAAGAATGGCTTACCTACGAAGAGGCGAAGCATATTGACAAGGCATTTGAGAATGTTTTTTTAGTGCCAATGCCTCGCAATACAGTTGATGTAACCGTGGAGTTACGAAATAATCGCCAAGAGATAACAACGTCAATGACCCACACCATAAATCCTAAAGACATTCTCATAAAGCATATAGGAATATCTAACATAACGCCATACGAAACATTGCTTTCAGCACGTGACACTTCAAAATGTATACATATCGCTTTTGTCGCAGAGGGTTATACAAAAGAAGAAATGGCAACATTCGTCAATGACGCAAAGATCGCAACAGATGCCATATTCAATCATGAGCCTTTTAAGTCAAAGGCTGATAGATTTAATGTGATAGCAGTCGAATCTGTTTCAAAAGAGACTGGGACAAGCATCCCTTCGCATGGAATATGGAAAAACACGGTATTAGGAAGCCATTTTGACACCTTCTATTCCGATCGCTATCTGACAACTCTAAATTTGAAGGCATTGCACGACATCCTTGCAGGTACTCCATACGAACATATTATTGTGCTTGTTAACACGAAAGAGTATGGCGGAGGTGGTATTCTCAACTCTTATAATCTTTCCATGACCCATCATCCGTCTTACAAGCAGGTTGTTGTGCATGAGTTTGGTCATAGCTTTGCTGGTTTGGCTGATGAGTATGCTTATGAGAATGAAGCCATTCCTATGTATCCAACGTGTGTGGAACCATGGGAGAAGAACATTACGACGCTTGTAGATTTTCATGATAAATGGGAAGATATGATACTCCCATCAACGCCAATACCAACACCCGTTAATATGCCAAAGAGCAAGAGAAAGCATAAAGGCAATGGCAGTTTCCATCCCTTAGGAGTTTACGAAGGAGCTGGATATAGCTTGAAAGGTGTCTATCGACCTGCCTATGATTGCCGTATGAGAAGTAATGCAACACCTGAATTCTGCCCCGCATGTCAGAAAGCGTTAAATGATCTCATTGACTTCTACACGGAGTAAAGATATGGATAAGACAAGACTTCTTTGCTTGCTCGTGTCTTTTGTTTATTTGCATATAATGTTGCCTGCTAATCTTATGGCAATAGACTTAATGAATCTGCAAGGGATGAATGATTGGATGTCTAAGCTCTCCGATTCTGACAAACTTTCGCTTGCTGTCAACTATTTTCAAAACGGGAAGTATCATGAGGCTCTATTGATTTTCGGAAAACTTAACAAAAAGTACAAACTCAATCCCCGCTTCCTTGCATACACTGGGGTATGTATGTATTATGACGGGGATTATGAAAATGCTGCGGCAACATTCGAGAAGGTGATTGACAAGGTCAGTGTGTTTTCGCCACATGAGCAAGCTGTCTATTATTTCTGTGCAGCTGAGAGCAAATACCATATAGGAAAATTTTCGGAAGCCATTCCCCTTTACGAACGACATCTAGTAATGTGTTACAATAATGAGAAAGGCGACTCTTTATACAGTATCGGACTATGCTACAAGAAGTTAGGAAAGACAGAGCAGGCTCAGGAATATCTTATCCAAGCTTTGGCTTATTATCGAAAGTTTAACGACAAAGACAAAATGAGAATTGTGGAAAGACACATAGAGAAAGACATAAATGAATAATGGCATGTCTTTTGCAGTTAATATAAATATAGTAATACACCCCATTTTTAATAATATTAATGAACACTTATTCAAGGATTAGATAAATGACAAACTTGTTTTCACAAAAGGTATCTGAGAACCTTGCATTCAGCCGTGAAGAAGCAATCAGATTGGGTTCTTCTACAATAATGCCTGAGCATATAGTGCTTGGTATGCTTAGGGATAAGCAAGGACCTCTTGTCAATCTGCTTGAGGACACTCATGTCTGCATTACAGATTTAAAGGGACAATTGGAGAAAGGGGTGAGGGATGGAAGCATTAGTAGTGAGCCTATGACGTCTGCGCATATTCCTCTCGATGAACATGCTAATAATATACTCAAGCTATCTGTGCTTGAAGCAAGGCTTCAACATTCGCAGTATGTTAACGTGGAGCATGTCATTCTTGCCATACTTCATGATCAGGCAGGCAATGAAGCAAAAGTAATTCTCCAGAACAATGGGATTACTTATGAAAACGCAATGAAATACCTCATGCAGGCAAAATCAAATATAAAAGATGGTGTGGGACTGTCAGAGGAAGACGACCTTATATCTCGAGACAATATATCTTCCAATGGGGAGAAAAATTCATTAAGTAAAAGCTCCACGACGAGCCGTACAGCAAACGGAGGAACAGACAAGACGCCTGTCTTGGACAAATTCTCCACAGACCTTACTCTTGCAGCTGCAGAGGGCAAACTCGACATTGTTGTCGGGCGAGAGAAGGAAATACAGCGAGTTACGGAGATTTTGTGCAGGCGTAAGAAGAATAATCCTATTCTAATTGGTGAACCTGGTGTAGGCAAAAGTGCGATAGCAGAAGGTTTGGCACAACTCATAGCCAAAAGACACACATCGCCGCTACTTTTCAACAAACGTATATTCCGTCTTGACATGACCTCCATTGTTGCGGGCACAAAATATCGTGGACAGTTCGAAGAACGTATCCAAGCTCTGTTGCATGAGTTGGAGCAGAATCCGGAAATCATTGTGTTTATCGACGAAATACATACCATTATTGGAGCTGGAAGCACTCCGGGCTCCATGGATGCTGCCAACATCATGAAACCGGCACTCGCAAGAGGACTAATACAATGCATAGGTGCAACGACACTTGACGAGTATCGTAACTCCATAGAAAAGGATGGGGCTCTTGAGCGTCGCTTCCAGCGCGTTATGATAGAACCTTCAACAGAAGAGGAGACGCTTGAGATTCTTAGAAATATCAAGAATCGTTACGAAGATCATCATCACGTTACCTATACTGACGAGGCTTTAGAGGCGTGCGTGAAACTGACTGGAAGATACGTAACAGAACGCTCATTTCCAGACAAGGCTATAGATGCTTTGGATGAGGTTGGTTCAAAAGTGCATCTGCAACATGCAGAGATTCCTCCAGTTATTCTTGAAAAAGAAAAAGATTTGCGCAATGTTCAGAGTCTAAAAGAGGAATCCGCAAGGAAACAGAATTTTGAACTTGCCGCGACTTATCGTGACCAAGCCTTCCTACTCGAAGAAGAACTGAAGAAGCTCAATGAAGAATGGGCCGCTTCTGATGATGGCCATAGGGAGACAGTTACAGCGACTGACGTAGCTAACGTAGTATCCATAATGTCCGGAATCCCCGTACAGCAGATTTCAGAATCGGAGAGTTCTGTGTTGCGCCATCTTGGTGAGAAACTGAGAGATTCGGTTGTATCGCAGGACGATGCTATAAACAAAATCGTAAAATGTATACAGCGCAATCGACTCGGACTTAAGGATCCGAACCGGCCAATAGGTGTGTTCATGTTCCTTGGTCCTACGGGTGTAGGCAAAACCTATCTTGCACAGACATTGGCAAAGGAATTGTTCGGAACGAAGGACGCACTCATCCGTATAGACATGAGTGAATACTCTGAGAAATTCAACACTTCGCGTCTCGTCGGTGCACCTCCGGGATATGTAGGCTATGGAGAGGGTGGACAATTGACAGAGAAAGTACGCCGTCACCCCTACTCTATCGTTCTTCTTGACGAGATAGAGAAAGCTCATGGAGATGTATTCAATCTCCTTCTCCAGGTACTTGACGAAGGAAGGATGACAGACGGAAATGGTCGTATGGTAGACTTCAGAAACACTATCATCATCATGACATCGAATGCAGGAACGCGTCAACTCAAGGATTTCGGCAATGGTATCGGATTTAATGCAGCGTCACTTAACAACGACAATGAGAAGTCGAAAGAATATGCTCGTTCTGTAATACAGAAGAGTCTGTCCAGACAGTTTGCTCCAGAATTTCTCAATCGCCTTGATGAAATTATCACATTTGACCAACTCGACACTAATGCAATTAGAAGAATTGTAGAAATAGAATTGGAAGGACTAACGGCACGTGTTTCCAATATGGGATATTCACTTGAAATAAGTGAGGAGGCTAAGGATTGGCTTGCCGCAAAGGGATATGATGTTCAGTTTGGTGCGCGTCCTTTGAAGCGTGCCGTACAAACTTATATTGAGGATGAGATGTGTGAGTTGCTTCTGTCAGAAGAGGACAACAAAGGCAAGACCATTGTTGTTGACAAGGCTGACAATGACAAATTGAGCATCCGTTTCAAAACAAAGGAGGAAAGCGGCAATGAGCAACAATAATAATCATAAACTTGGAGAGGCCCCATGGCTTCATGTGATAATTTCCACAGGACTTGGCATTGGCTTTTGGCCCTGGGGACCAGGAACGCTTGGAGGATTTGTCGCATTGTTGATTTGGATTGCTCTCTATTACGCCTTGTCGCCAATATGGCTTGCTGTGGCTACAATCGCACTGGTCGTAGGATCGCTATTAATAGGTGTATGGACAGACAATGTGATGGAAAGGTACTGGGGAGAAGATCCGCGTACGGTCATTATTGACGAATACTTCGGAACATGGGTTGCAACTCTTGCTGCTCTGTTTGTGGATGGTCCGTCTTATATAGCTATCTCCCTTGCTGCATTAGGCTTCATCTTGTTCAGAATAATAGACATCACCAAACCTCTTGGGTGCCGATGGGTTGACAAGCATATACATGGAGGATGGGGATGTATGCTCGACGATGCTCTCGCTGGCTTCTATGCTTTATTTATTACGCTTGTTATTAGATGGACACATGGTGTAGAATACATACATGATCTGATTGCATAGCCAATATCGGACACATTCTTATTTAGTGTTTGACTCCGTAATTAGAAACCAGGAGTGTAACTCCGTACTAGAAAAAGTGGTGCTTTAGATATATACTAAAGCACCACTTTTTACTTTATATGCGATAATTGCATATAGTTGACTTCCTGATTTGTTTATTTTCCTTTGTTTGGCACTTCATACCAATCTCCAGTTTCTTTTACAATCTTACGAGCATACTGTTGCGGGAAACCTGGGCGTTTCACAGACTGGAGAAGTTTTCCGTTCTTCTCTTTCTTAACAGCCATGTCATTATATTTCACGATTATCCGTGTAGCCAAATGCTTCCAACATTCGAGCATCTGAGCAGCTTTGTCGTTACTGTAATTGTTAAGCATAGCAAGTGCTGAAGCATGGTCGTTGTTGTAAACGGATTCTACCTTTTTTTCGAAAGTTTCTTGAGAAGCAAAATAGCTCGCCTCAAGAGAGTCTCTAACAACCTTTAGCTCTGGAAACAGCTGTGAATAGCGCGGATAAACCATATTGCTGACCATATTGCAAATCCAAAAAGCGTTTTCAGAACTGAATGTTACGGCATCTGCTCCCTTTGTATTGTAGCATGTCGGTTGGACTGTGTTGCCACAATATATAGGCGTATATGCAACCATGTTTGCGTCATCATTCCCAAACCAAAGCACACCTCCTATCTCACGCGGCAACCAAGAACGCAACTGTGCTACAAATGTGAAAGCTGTCTGTTGTGTAGATATAGGGCGTTCATTGAAATATTCCTTGCCGTCAACCTTAAATGTTAGCGGCGTCGGGCGATAAGGCATCTCATATATACCTCCACCAATATTGGTAGAGTCAAGTGCCATTGCAGTGCCCTCGTAATGGTCGCGCATACAATTCTCCACATCACTGACAGACAATTTGCGGTTGGGTACTACCCATAGAGGCATATCTTCAGCATTTGAATCCTTGCCAAGAGCCCAAGGAAGGTAGCGTTCAAATCCATCCTGAAAATGATTGAAGAAACTCCACACACGTGCGTCACAAAAACGGCGACCTGAGAAATCAGGGAATGCATATGTGTTTTTCCACGAAAAATCAGAATCCTTTCCATTGAACCATCCCATCTTGCGTGCGTAAGAAATAACATTCTTTGAATAGACGACATTCTTCTTGTCCTTCATATTGAACTTTCCTATACGGCTTTGGTTGGCGTGCGCACATATAGCATCGTCAGGAATGCGCTGTGCAACCCATACTACTCCTTTGCTGCCAGGTCCGGTACCCATCATTTCCATTATCCACGCCTCGTTTGGGTCACAAATTGAGAATGTCTCGCCTTCCGAACAATAACCATACTTTTCAACGAGTGAAGTCATAACAGAAATAGCCTCTCGTGCTGTCTTTGATCGTTGCAGGGCTATATAAATAAGTGAGCCATAGTCAATAATGCCAGTTGTGTCTACCATCTCCTCACGGCCGCCATAAGTAGTCTCGGCGATAGAGAGCTGGTATTCGTTGATGTTGCCTATGACATTATATGTTATTGGTGCCTCTGGTATTTCCCCATGATATTTGCCTGTATCCCAATCAAATATTTTGCGCATCTCGCCTTTTTTGTGAGTTCCTGCCGGATAGTGGCATAAATGTCCAAACATACCGTAGTCATCAGCGTTGTACGAAACCATTACTGCTCCATCAGCACTTGCCTTCTTACCAACAATCAGATTGGTACAGGCGGAAACCTCGGTACTCGCAGCTGCCATTATGGTGGCGAAAGCAAGGGCTTTTAAAGTGTTTGAAATTTTCATTTTTCCCTATAAATATCTATTTAAGAATATATTTGTGGCGAAGATTCCTTAGCATCGTAGCAATCTGCATAAAATTCCCATGCCAATTACTGCGGTGTCAGAAGATCCCCGCCACAAATTTTTATATATTACTCACAAGCCTTGAACGACATGTCCAACCCCTTCACTGAGTGCGTCAATGCGCCCACGGAGATGAAATCTACACCACATTCTGCATAGTCACGTATAGTGTCGAAAGTGATGCCACCACTTGATTCTGTCTCAAACTTACCACCAACCATCTCAACGGCTTTCTTCGTGTCTTCAACAGAGAAATTGTCAAGCATGATGCGGTTTATACCTCCACATTCCATGGCCTGGCGGAGTTCATCAAAATTGCGCACCTCAATCTCAATCTTAAGATCAAGTTCTTTTTCTTTCAGGTACTCATGACAACGATTGATGGCATTGCTTATACCACCAGCAAAATCCACATGGTTGTCCTTTAAGAGAATCATGTCGAACAGTCCTATGCGATGATTCATGCCTCCACCAATTTTAACAGCCTGCTTTTCAAGCATACGCATTCCCGGAGTGGTTTTGCGAGTGTCAAGCACATGGGTTTTAGTGCCTTTCAAGCGCTCCACATATCTTGCCGTCATCGTAGCGATGCCGCTCATACGCTGCATGATGTTGAGCATCAGGCGTTCTGTCTGAAGCAAAGAGCGTACCTTGCCTGTCACAACCATAGCGATGTCGCCCTTTTTGACATGAGCACCGTCGCTAATGAAAACCTCGACCTTCATAGTAGGGTCAAAACGTGCGAAGACACGTTTTGCGACTTCAACGCCGGCAAGAATACCATCCTCCTTTATCAAAAGATGGGACTTGCCCATAGCGCTCTCTGGGATACAACACAATGTTGTATGATCCCCATCACCTATATCCTCTGCAAAAGCTAAGTCGATTAGGCGATCTTCCAATTCATTTACACTTAACATAAGTTTCGTTTTTTAGTTCTTATTATATTTGATTTCTTATTCCAGTAATTTCCCTTCTTTGAATGCCTGCAAACCTTTGTCTGTAGGCTGTAGCTCTATTGTTCCTCCCAACCATATTGTGTATGGTACCTCTTGTGTCAATTGTTCAATGTCAATTATTGTGCCTTCTTCTGAGACAACCACAACCCCATTGATAATTGTCTGTTTTTCAGACACTATTCTATTAGCTGCATATCGTGTTGCCATATCTATGGATTTGTCAGCGTATAGGCATCTTGCGTGGAGTCAACTTGCGCAGCGTAATCTTACGCGATGTCGTATCAGATGTCACAACAGTAGAAGAATCGTGGTTGAGTTGCGATTCAGATTGCCCGTTGTTTTCCTGTTTACTGGGCTTCGTGTGCATACGAATAATTGATATGTTTTTAATCACCAATAGCTTTATTGTTGTCAGTGACGATGGTGCAATTGATGAAGAATTGTTGTGAATCATAAAGCCTCGTACACTTTTTATCTTTAGACGCCCATAATTATTTATTTGCATGTGATAGTGTGTGCTTGAACTTATAGGATTGCTCACAACTTCCACTGAGTCATTTGCGTATGTTACAGCCAAAACAGCATAAGCGTCCCTCATGCCGTCTTGATAGATAAATTGTGTGTCAAAATCCATCATCAACTGGTCGCCATCATGGTAAGACGTGTCTGCCTTCATCTCGAATGTGTAACGATTCAAAGCGTTATATGGTGGTAAAACTAAAGACTTAGGACCACGCCAAATGTTGGTAGTATCCGAACTGTTCGTTATATTATCAGCCATACCCATCTGCCCGCCATACGCCGCAGACTCGTTGTCAAGACGGTCAGTTATATTCTTATACACCTTTTCAAGAAGTTCAGTGTGGCGAGTGTAATACACCATCGACGAGTCAAAGTCTGCTGAGGTTACTCCATACTTCTTAAGTATACTGATTCTGTATGCACGCATTGCAATGGAGTCGTCTTTCTGTTGCAGACTCTGAATGCCTTCCGCCAAATGGTATTCGTAGAGAATGTTTGACATCTCATCAGGTTGCAAATACCTGTTTGGTATGCCTGGATGACAACTTGCAAAAACTAATGTTGTCATCAAAACGATCATTATATCTTTTAGAATCTGTAGCATGTCCCGCTCCATTATTAATCTATTTCAAATATTGACTTCTGATTGTGAAATCTATTTAGTGAATAACTGCTCCACCTGCTTGCGGTAAAAAATGAGAAGCAACACGACTCCGACACTAATGCAAGCGTCTGCAAAGTTAAATACCGGTGAGAAAAATACAAAGTCATTTCCACCCCATATTGGAACCCAGTTTGGCCACGTTGTCTGAATTATTGGGAAATAGAACATATCTACAACTTTTCCGTGTAATAAGGAAGAGTAACCTTCACCCCATGACACAAATTGTGCGATATTGAATGGCGTGGATTCTGTAAAGATCAAACCGTAAAAAAGACAATCTATTAAATTTCCAGCGGCTCCTGCAAGTATTACAGCAATACAAGAAATATAACCTCGGGAAGCAACTCCACGTTTTATAATTTTAAACAAATACCAACCGATAAAACAGATTGCAAAAAGTCTGAAAAGGCTAAGAACAAGTTTGTTTATAAACTTCATTCCATAAGCCATGCCATTATTCTCTATGAAATCAATGTAAAACCAATCTGTCACTCTTATAGCTTCACCGAGTGTCATATTGGTCTTTACTTCTATCTTTATAACCTGATCAATAACCAAGACAGCCAAAACGATAGAAATAGCAATCAAGGTGTTTATAATTTGTTTACTTTTCTGTTCCATATTATCGCTTGATACGATTCTTCTCACAAATACTTTTAAAATAAACTACACGAGAGCGTACCTATTTATATATAGCCATGATACGCTCTCGTGATTGTATACCTGTGATGCATAAAACATCATATTTATTTTTTGCGGGCATTCTTCGATGCAACACTTAATGTCGCATGAGGAACCACACGCAGACGCTCTTTGGGGATAAGCTCACCTGTCACGCGGTCTATACCATATGTTTTGTTTTCTATTCGTACAATAGCGGCTTCCAAGCCTTGTATGAATTTCTGCTGGCGATTAGCCATCTGTGCTATTTCTTCTTTCGATTGTGAGGCACTACCCTCTTCAAGAGCCTTATAGGTTGGCGAGGTGTCCTCTACGCCATTCCCCTCTGTATTACGCAATTGTTCCATGAGAGATTTGAAATTCTCTCGCGCAACGCGTAATTTTTCGTTGATAATAGCGCGAAACTCCTCGAGTTCCTCGTCCGAGTAACGTTTCTTTTCTGTCATAATTTGTTCGTTCGTGTTAGTTAGATAGTTTATATTTAATGTTTTTAAATGAGTAATGTTTAATGATCAATGTCATTGCTCCTGCATTTTGCACCATATGATGCAATTGCATTTCTGCATAGGCATTAATCATTAAACACTAAACAATACTTTCTATTATGCTTTCACGACCTTGATATTGATCTTCATGTCGTCAATCTCAACTTCTGATCCATCGTTCTCGGAGAGGTTGATGTCAAGAGCGAGCACTTGCGACTTGATGTAGTCGGCGAAGCCACTGACGGCATTCTTCACCTTCTCGGTTGGAGTAATGGTGACGTGTATGCGGTCGGTTATCTCAAGTCCGGTCTCCTTGCGGAGGTTCTGTATGCGCGAGATGAGTTCGCGGGCCATACCCTCAGAACGCAACTCATCGTTAAGTTCTATCTCGAGAGCTACGGTCAAGTTGCCATCGTTGCTGACGAGCCATCCCGGGATGTCCTCTGAGATAATCTCCACATCAGCGGCCTCTACCTCAACTACGTTGCCCTCAACGTCAACAGCATACTTACCATCTTTTTCAAGCTGTGCTATCTGCTCCTGGTCGAGGGCAGACATTGCAGCAGCGATGCCCTTCATAAGCTTGCCGAACTTCTTTCCCATGGTGCGGAAGTTACATTTTACCTTCTTCACCAGCACACCTGAACCTTCGACGAAGCGAAGTTCCTTGACGTTCACCTCTGAGAGAATCAAGTCTTTCACGGCCTCAATGTGTTGACGTTGCTCTTCGCTTGCTGCCGGAATCATGATTGCCTGTAGTGGCTGACGCACGGCGATGTTGACCTTCTTGCGCAGAGCGTGAACCATTGATGTTATTTTCTGTGCCATTCCCATGCGCTCTTCAAGTTCGGTGTCGATGAGTAGCTCGTCAACTACGGGGAATTTAGCCAAGTGTACAGACTCTACACCTTCAAGTTCATTGGCGCCAAGGTCGCAGAATAGTTGGTCTGCGAAAAATGGTGCGAACGGTGCGAGGAGCTTTGCCACGGTCACGAGGCAAGTATATAGTGTCTGATAGGCAGCGAGTTTGTCCTGCGACATCTCCTTGCCCCAGAAACGTTTACGATTGAGGCGGACGTACCAGTTGGACAGGTCATTGCCGACGAAGTCCTCGATGAGTCGGCCTGCGCGTGTCGGGTCGAAGCCCTCCATCTCCTTCTGCACGCCTTTCACGAGGGTATTGAGTACAGAGAGCACCCATCGGTCAATCTCGGGACGTTCTGTGATAGACACCTGTTCGGCACGTGTGTCAAACTTGTCAACGTTTGCGTAGCCTGAGAAGAATGAATATGTATTATATAATGTGCCAAAGAACTTGCGGCGTATCTCGTCTACACCTTTCTCATCGTACTTGAGGTTGTCCCAAGGCTCTGAGTTTGTCATCATGTAGAAGCGCACAGCGTCGGCTCCGTATTTCTCTATCTGTTCGAATGGGTTGACAGCGTTGCCAAGATGCTTTGACATTTTGTTGCCCTTAGCGTCAAGTACAAGACCTGATGAAATGACGTTCTTGAACGCAACAGAATCGAACACCATTGTTGCAATAGCGTGCAATGTAAAGAACCATCCGCGTGTCTGGTCAACGCCCTCGTTGATGAAGTCAGCGGGATAGAATTTAGGAGCGATAGCAAAACCATCGTACTGGCTATGTATGAGAGCCTGGCGGTCAGCCTCGGTGCCACGCGACATCTCACCCTCGAACGGGTAGTGGAGCTGAGCGTAAGGCATAGAGCCTGAGTCAAACCACACGTCAATGAGGTCTGCTTCGCGGTGCATCGGCTTACCTTCGTCATTGACGAGCACAATGTAGTCAACGTATGGGCGGTGAAGGTCGATGCGATCGTAGTTCTCCTTTGAGTAGTCACCCGGTACAAAGCCTTTGTCCTTGAGCGGATTGCTCTTCATTATACCTGCTGCTACAGATTTTTCTATCTCGGCATAGAGTTCCTCAAGCGAGCCGATGCACTTCTCTCCTCGGTTCTCATCGCGCCAAATAGGAAGTGGAGTACCCCAAAAACGCGAGCGCGATAGGTTCCAGTCGTTGAGATTCTCAAGCCAGTTTCCGAAGCGTCCAGTGCCAGTCGACTCCGGTTGCCAGTTGATAGTCTTGTTGAGTTCTACCATACGCTGCTTGCGAGCTGTATCCTTGATGAACCAGCTGTCGAGTGGATAGTAGAGGATTGGCTTGTCGGTGCGCCAACAATGAGGATAGTTGTGCACGTGTTTCTCGGTCTTGAATGCCTTGCCTTCCTGCTTAAGCTCATAGCAGAGAACAACGTTCAAATCCTCAGCCTTCTCAGAAGCCTTCTTATCCCACACACCGTTGGTATTGAACTGCGGGTCGTAGGCATTCTTCACGTAGTCGCCTGCGTGGTGGCTATAAGCCTCCACATTGACACAAGCCTTCACAAAGTTGTTATCAAGCTCTTCGAGCAAGTAGAACTTGCCCTGGAGGTCTACCATTGGGCGAGTTTCACCCTTCTTGTTAATGAGGTAAAGGGCTGGTATGTTGGCGTCCTTTGCAACCTTTGCATCGTCAGCGCCAAATGTCGGTGCGATGTGCACAATTCCAGTACCATCCTCTGTTGTGACGTAGTCGCCGAGTATCATACGGAAAGCCTCGCTCTCCATCTCCACGAACTTGTCGCGTCCGTCCTCACCGGTGAACACCTTGTCGGGATGAGCGGCAGCATATTCTGTCACGAACTTTGGCGCGAATTCGTCCACCTTCTCACAAGGCTTCACCCAAGGCATGAGCTGCTCGTAATGCAAGCCCTCAAGCTCTGTACCCTTCACGCGGTCGATGACGCGCCACGGGTACTGCTTCTTCTCTTTATCAAAAGGAAGAAGATCGCCATCCTTGCACTCCTGTTCAGGTTTGAGATAAGCCGTCACACGGCTCTCGGCAATAACCAAGGTCATAGGCTCGCCGTTGTATAAGTTGTATGTTTCAACTACAACATAGTCAATCTTCGGTCCGGCGCAGAGTGCCACGTTAGAAGGCAAAGTCCACGGAGTTGTGGTCCATGCCACGAAATATGGCTTGCCCCACTTTGTCCACTCGGCTTTCGGGTCGCGAATGAGGAACTGCACGGTAGCTGTGAGATCCTTTACGTCGCGATAGCAACCTGGCTGGTTGAGCTCATGCGACGAGAGTCCGGTGCCTGCGCCAGGCGAGTAAGGTTGGATAGTATAGCCCTTATAGAGTAGTCCCTTATTGTAGAGCTGTTTGAGGAGCCACCAAAGAGTCTCAATGTACTTATTGTCGTATGTAATATATGGATGATCGAGGTCAACGAAGTAGCCCATCTCCTCGGTAAGTTTGCGCCACTCTGCTGTGAACTTCATGACATTTTCGCGACACTTGTGGTTGTAATCCTCGGTGGAGATGTATTTCTCAGACGCCTTGTTGTCAATGTCTTTCTTGGTAATGCCAAGTTCTTTTTCTACGCCAAGTTCAACGGGCAGTCCGTGTGTGTCCCAACCCGCCTTGCGGTGCACCTGGAATCCCTGCATTGTCTTGTAGCGGTTGAATGTATCCTTGATGGCGCGCGCCAGCACGTGGTGGATGCCTGGATGACCATTGGCAGAGGGAGGTCCCTCAAAGAATATGAACTGCGGACAGCCCTCGCGCTCGTCGATAGACTTGTGGAAGACGTCGGCAGCCATCCACTTGTCCAAAACTTCCTTGTTGGTTTCTACAAGATTGAAACCCTTGTGTTCAACAAATTTGTTTGACATTTTGTATTTCGTGTTTTGTTTTTATTTCGTGATAATATTGTTATAACGGATGCAAAGTTAACAATTTTCAAGCATATACGTGCAATGGGATGGTTAAAAAAGGTCATCCGATATTTTGTTTGTGACAGCTCTCACTCATTCCAGTGAGAATATGCCAGTTGGTTGTTTACGCTTCAGCACGTCAAGTTGCAGTTCTGATCCAATATTCACCCCTACATTAAATAAGGCTTGCTCAACACTTTTGCGGGCAAGTTCAGGACGGTTGTTCTCCTCACTCAGATGACACAGCCATACATGTTTCAGTCTTTCGCCGTGAAATTCAGCAAGTGTTCTTGCGCAAATATCGTTGCCTAAATGTCCGGTTCCACATTGGATACGGTCTTTCAGATAGCGTGGATAGGGACCGTTCTCAAGCATCTGCATGTCATAATTTGCTTCTATAACGAGATAGTCTACATTATTAATAATGAATTTCATTTCATCGGTAATATGCCCAACATCCGTTAGTAAGCAGAACGAAATTCCGTCTTTTTCCACAAAATAACCGACATTGTCAGAACTGTCATGCGGAACTCCAATAGCTTTTATTTTAAAATCTCCGATTTCAAAGACTTCTCCTTTTTCTATATATCGTCTGTGCGAATGAGGCAATTTACATTTCATGCTATAATTTCTGTCCATTCCCTCATGTACAATTTTTGTGGCATATACGGGGATGTCAAATTTCTTACTCAAGCTCCCGACCGATTTTATATGATCAGCATGATCATGTGTCACCAATATTGCCTCAAAGCCATTTTGCAGCTTCAGTCCAAAATCTCCGAAGTACTTTTTTAACATTCTCGTTCCAACGCCTACGTCAATTAAGAATCCTCCATTTTCAGAAAAAAGATAATAGCAGTTGCCGCAGCTTCCACTGCCAAAAGATATGAATTTGAACATTTATTATTTAAATACTTGTTTTGTTTATTGTACTTTTGTTGACAAAAGTAATAAAAATAATCATTCTGCGCAAAAAAATACGTAACTTTGCAAATCGTTAAAAACAACAATTGTTATGACATTATTGAATAAAAGATATTCGATACGTATTGCCCATGCAGCAGTTCTGATGATTGTGGCAGTACTGTTGTCTCATTTGATGCTGACATCATGTGAATACAGCGATAGCGACAAAGCAGAGAAATGTGCGAAAGCATTTGCTCAAGACTATTTCAACTTGCGCTACAAACACGCATTAACATACTGCGCCCCTGAATCTGAAAAATGGATAAGGTTTAGGGCGTCAAATATTACAAGTGATGATTTGGCAGTACTCGACGCGCAGAGTGACTCCGCTATCAGCGAAATCAACTCGTCGTCAATTAACGGCAATAAAGCTATAGTTAATATGTCGGTAAGCAATTTTTTAAAATGTGACTCCATCGGAAAGCCTGGCTATATGTGCAATGAAGGACATTTTGAAATATTCTTAAAGAAAGAAGGCGAGGATTGGCGCGTTGTCATGAATAGTCCGTTGTAAATTATACAGAGTAAAATAACAAAAATGCATAATAAAACATTAGTATGATTAGTGTAGAACATTTGTCGGTGGAATTTGGTGTAAAACCATTGTTCCGAGATGTCAATTTCGTTATTAACGATCGTGACAGAATTGCCCTTGTTGGTAAAAACGGAGCCGGCAAATCCACGATGTTAAAGATAATTTGTCATCTTCAAAAGCCTACATCAGGACAGGTCGCCGTTCCTGCCAACACTACGATAGGCTATCTGCCGCAGGTTATGGTTCTTCAGGACGACACGACAGTGAAAGATGAAGCAAGAAAAGCGTTTGCGGACATAACGAAACTGAAGGAGCACATTGATGCTCTAAATAAAGAATTGACTGAACGTACCGATTATGAGAGCAGTGACTACGCTGCTCTCGTTGAGAAATTCACTCAAGAGCACGAGCGCTACCTTATGTTGGGTGGTGAGAACAATGATGCTGAAATAGAAAGGACATTGACAGGTTTGGGTTTCGCGCGCACCGATTTTGACCGTCCAACCAAAGAATTCAGTGGAGGTTGGCGTATGCGTATTGAGTTGGCAAAGATTCTTCTCCGACGTCCTGACGTGCTTCTTCTTGATGAGCCTACCAATCATCTTGACATCGAAAGTATTGCTTGGCTCGAACGGTTTCTGCAGCAATGTGCAAAAGCCGTTGTGCTCGTCAGTCACGACCGGGCTTTCATAAATAATGTCACCAACAGAACTATAGAAATATCCTGCGGTCAGATTTACGATTACAAAGTAAAGTATGACGAATATGTAAGATTGCGAGCAGAACGTCACGAACAGCAATTAAAGGCATATGAGAATCAGCAGAAGGAAATCGCCGATATAAAAGACTTTATCGAACGTTTTAGATACAAGCCGACTAAAGCCGTACAGGTACAAAGTAGAATTAAGCAGTTGGAGAAAATCATACCAATTGAGGTTGACGAAGTGGACAATTCTGCCATGCACTTAAAGTTTCCTCCATGCCTCCGATCTGGCGATTATCCAATAATTTGTGAGGATGTAAGAAAGGATTATGGTACCCATACTGTCTTCTCGAATGTCAATCTTACAATAAAGCGTGGAGAGAAAGTCGCATTTGTTGGAAAGAACGGAGAAGGAAAATCAACTCTTGTCAAATGTATAATGAGCGAAATCCCGTATGAAGGGAACCTGAAAGTTGGACATAATGTTCAGATTGGATATTTCGCACAAAATCAAGCCCAGCTTCTTGATGGCGAACTGACTGTGTTTGACACTATTGATGAAGTGGCAAAGGGTGACATCCGCCTTAAAATAAAGAACATACTTGGATCTTTCATGTTTGGCGGTGAGGCTATAGACAAGAAGGTCAAGGTTCTTTCTGGTGGCGAGCGAAGTCGTCTTGCGATGATCAAGTTGCTGCTTGAGCCTGTTAACCTACTTATTTTAGATGAGCCAACAAATCATCTTGACATCCCATCAAAAGAGGTATTGAAAGAAGCCATAAAAGCATTTGACGGTACGGCAATAATAGTAAGCCATGACAGAGAATTCCTTGACGGACTTGTATCAAAGGTATATGAATTTGGAGGAGGAAAAGTTACAGAACATATTGGAGGCATATACGACTATCTAAGAACACGTAACATTGAAAATCTTAACGAATTGGGCACCAATCAGGATAAGTCAACAAATTTTGCTAAAGATGTAAAACAAGATGAATCTGAGAAAGGGCAGAATAGCACGCAAAAGATAAGTTATGCTGAGCACAAGGAACAGCAAAAAAGAATAAGACGTGCGGAGAAGCTTGTCAAAGAGTCAGAAGACAAAATCAGCCAGATGGAGAATAGGCTCAAAGAACTTGACGAATTATTGTGCATCCCTGAGAATGCGTCCGACATGAAACTAATAAACGAGTATACATCCATAAAGGAAAGAATGGATGAAGAAGAGGAAAGATGGACAGAACTTTCAGAAGAGTTGGAAACATTAAAGCAATAAATATGCTATCAAGCATTAAAAAATGACTAATAAGACATAATTACAAAGAAAATTTGTAACTTTGCGCCTATAAAATATAATAAGATGTTGATAGAATATCATAAGGCTAACATATATCAGGCAGACAATATTGTATTGGGCGATGTTGACTTTCAAGTCGACAACGATCAATTCGTGTATGTGATAGGTAAAGTTGGTTCTGGAAAATCTTCTTTGTTGAAAACTATTTATTGCGAAGTTGACTTCGACAAGGACGACGCGGAGAAAGCAGAGGTTCTTGGGCGAGATCTCCTCACTCTTAAGCGTCGGGAAATACCAACCTTACGCCGGGAATTAGGTATTATTTTCCAAGACTTCCAACTCCTTCACGACAGAAATGTTTATAAGAACCTTGAATTTGTTCTTCGTTCAACAGGATGGAAATCATCTAAGGACATCGACAACAGAATAGAACAGGTTCTTGAGGCTGTAGGCATGGAAGACAAGAAATTGCGTCGCCCGCATGAATTGTCAGGAGGCGAACAGCAGCGAATTGCAATTGCACGTGCATTGCTCAATAGGCCTAAATTGATCATTGCAGATGAGCCAACCGGCAATCTCGATCCTGATACTGCAGAAAAAATAGTCGGATTATTATATGAGATTAGCCATACTGGTACTGCAGTGGTATTCTCTACACACAATCATGGACTCATTGCAAAGTTTCCTGGATTCGTCTACAAATGCGAGGATGGCAAATTGATGAATGTAACGGAGGAGTATGACAAAATGAGAAAATAATACTCACAGTTTCTTTACATTTATAAAATGAAAACAAAAATTAAATAATAAGATATGAAAGTAATGAAATTTGGAGGAACCTCTGTAGGTACTCCGGAACGCATGAAATCAGTAGCCACAATGGTTTCCGAAAGCGGAGAACAGGTTTTTGTGGTGCTGTCAGCCATGTCGGGCACAACAAATTCTCTTTTGGAGATTTCTAACTATCTGTATAAGAAGAATTCAGATGGCGCTAACGATGTTATAAACAATCTTGAGAAAAAATATATGCAGCATGTTGAGGATTTGTACTCAACAGAAGAATATAAACAGCGCACACGCGAATTCCTCACGGCTGAGTTCAACTACTTGCGTTCATTCACTAAAGACTTGTTTACAAGTTTTGAGGAAAAGAACATAGTAGCACAGGGCGAGATTATGAGTACCAATATGGTGACCAACTATCTTCTTGAAAAAGGAGTGAAGGTAGTGCTTCTTTCTGCTTTCGACTTTATGAGAACAGACAAGAACGCAGAACCTGACTCTCAGTACATTAAGGAGAAACTTGCCGCCGTGATGAAAGAGAATGAAGGCTATCAGGTGTATATAACTCAAGGCTTCATCTGTCGCAATGCTTATGGAGAGGTTGACAATCTTCAGCGTGGAGGCAGTGACTTTACGGCTTCTCTCATTGGTGCGGCTCTTCCTGCAGATGAGATACAGATTTGGACAGACATTGATGGAATGCATAACAACGACCCGCGCGTTGTGGAAAAGACTGACGCCATACGCCAGTTGAATTTTGAAGAAGCTGCTGAGCTTGCGTACTTTGGTGCGAAAATTCTACATCCTACATGCGTGCAGCCTGCAAAATTTGCTGGTATTCCAGTGCGTCTGAAGAACACACTTGATCCACAAGCAGAAGGCACTATCATTGACAATGTACTTATAAAGGGCAAGATAAAGGCTGTAGCAGCAAAGGACAACATCACGGCAATTAAAATCAAATCGTCAAGAATGCTCTTCGCTACTGGCTTCTTGCGTAAGGTCTTTGAGATATTTGAGTGTTATCAGACACCTATTGATATGATTACAACCAGTGAGGTTGGTGTTTCAATGAGTATTGACAACACTTCTCATCTCAACGAGATCGTTGATGAACTGAAGAAGTATGGCACTGTAACAGTTGATTCCGATATGTGTATCGTATGTGTTGTAGGAGATCTTGATTGGAGCAATCTTGGCTTTGAGACGTTGGTTCTTGACGCAATGAAGAACATTCCGGTTCGTATGATTTCCTATGGAGGAAGCAACTATAACATATCATTCTTGATAAAGGAGTCTGACAAAGCACGTGCTTTGAGAAGTCTTTCCGATGTACTTTTCAACAAGAAATAATACACGATAATAGAATAACACAAGAGCGGAAAATATTGTTGTTGCAATCAGTCGCACAACATTAACGGTTTTCCGCTCTTTTTACATTATTACATTTAACAATTTAATTTGGCATAAAGGATGTTTTCAGCTGATACATTAAAAAAAATAGCAACGCCATATTACTATTATGACACACAACTGCTCCGAAAGACGTTGCAGACAATCAAGGATTGCCTTGGAGGAAAAGACAATTATCATGTGCATTATGCCATTAAGGCGAATGCAAATCCAAAGATACTTAGAATAATAAGTCAATTTGGCTTTGGTGCTGATTGCGTTAGCGGAGGCGAAATTAAGGCTGCTCTTGATGCCGGTTTCCCGGCAAGCAGCATCGTATATGCAGGAGTTGGGAAAAGTGATTGGGAAATAAAACTGGCTATTGAAAAGGAAATTTTCTGTTTTAACGTTGAGTCAATAGCTGAACTTGAAGTCATTGAAGAATTGGCTTCAGAGGCTGGAAAAACAGTAAATGTCGCTTTTCGCATCAATCCAAATATCGGTGCCCATACCCATGCCAACATAACAACAGGTCTTGCAGAAAACAAATTCGGTATTGCAATGCAGGATATGGACAAGGTTATGGACAAAGCAGTAACGATGAAACACATAAATGTTATTGGACTGCATTTCCATATCGGATCGCAAATTCTTGATATGGGAGACTTTGAAGCTCTTTGCAACCGCATAAATGATATTCAAGACAAGCTGGAGCAGCGCAACATACATCTTGAAAACATAAATGTCGGTGGAGGACTTGGAATTAACTACGACGACCCCGACCGCGAACCAATACCTGGCTTTAAGGAGTATTTTGACACTTACTCTACTCATTTGCGATTGCGCGAAGGACAACAACTTCATTTTGAGTTAGGTAGAGCTGTCGTTGCTCAATGTGGATCGCTCATCACGCGAGTGCTCTACGTTAAGCAAGGATCTTACAAACAATTTGCCATAGTTGACGCAGGTATGACCGACCTCATACGTCCTGCTTTGTATCAAGCATTACACAAGATACAGAATCTCAGCAGCAAGGATGCCTCAGAGACATACGATGTTGTTGGTCCTATTTGTGAGTCAAGCGATGTGTTCGCCAAAGCAATTGACTTAAATAAATGTCATCGTGGCGACATCATTGCTATTCGTTCTGCTGGAGCCTATGGCGAGATAATGGCAAGTTCCTACAACTGTCGTCCATTACCCAAAGGCTATATTAGTGAGGATTTGTAAAATTGCATTAGTGTAAATGATAATAGATAATTTGTCTATAATATTTGGCTGCATTATTGTTTTGTTGACAGCTATATCAATAGTTGCCAATCCCTTTGCGCGTTCCATTTCACGTAAAGAAGACAATAATGTTGCCAAAGATGGTAATATTTGCGAGACGTTACCAAAGATTTCCGTCGTCGTTTTGTCGCACAACAACGCCGAGGCTCTTGACAAGCATCTTCCTCTGATTCTTACTCAAGATTATGCTCCCGGTTATGAGGTTATAGTTGTGGGAGAGAAAGGAGACACGAATGTGGAAGGTGTGCTTAATAAATATGCTCACAATTCTCTGCTGTATGCCACTTTCATTCCGCAACAGTCGCTCTTTATGAGCAAGCCCAAGCTCTCCGCCGCATTGGGGATAAAAGCAGCACGTAATGAATGGATTGTCATGCTTGACGCTACATGCAAACCCATGTCTGACGAATGGTTGAAGAGTGTCGCAAATAGTATTAAGAGCGGAACAAATTTAGTTGTTGGCTACAGCAATTATGCAGATGAGGCTAAAGCCTACTATCGTTTTATCCGTTTACGGGAGAGTTGCTATTATCTCCACACTGCCTCCTACTCCACTGCTTATCGATCAACCGGTAGCAACATTGCATTCAAACGTACTGAGTTTATACAACGAGATGGCTATCGTGGCAACTTGCAGCATGTTTATGGAGAATATGATTTCATAATTAACAAGTTTGCCCGTCAAGGGGCTACTTCCGTTGTAACACATCCTGATTCATTCTTGCGTGAGGACTCACCGACAAAAAAAAACTGGAGTGAAAGGTGCATTGCCAATAGTCATGTTGGGTATCATCTTGAGAGAAGCACATCGACACGCTTGGCTTATGTCATTGATGTTGTTTTTATGTACTTATGCTATATGGCAAACATTGCAACAGGTGCATTTGCATATATGACTTCACGATATCCATTGTTAGCCATTGGTGTCGTCTGTCTATTGGCAGCAATAGGAATGCGTATTTGGCTGGTAAAAGTTAAGTGCAGACAACTTAATGAACATTTGTCATCTTGGAAGATACCTTTCTTTGAACTTTCATTGGTGTGGTTCGACCTTATTACTCTCTTAAAATACGCGAAGGCCGACAAGCATGATTTTACGACCCATAAGATATGAGAATACTGTTTATTGACAACTGTAACACTTCTGCATGCCCAACATGTTTTGGGTTGCAGAATTTACTCGTCAAAAGTATGGAGACTTTTGGCGATATTGACGTTGTCAACTCTTCCCCAGATATAGTTCATATGTTCGGGGACTGGTCAGAAAGCAGTGTAAAGAAGGTGAAATCATTCAGCAATATAGGCATACCATTGGTTTTCTCTGCAACAGAAGGCTTGTCTTCGTTGCTGAACAGAGATGGATTTCCAAAGAAAAGCATAGCTCATAAGCGGATTGTTAAAGAAATTTCTCAGCATGCTTACATTCATTGTTATGGTTCTACTGAGGACAAACTGTTACGCTCAATTTTTTCCAGGCTCAAAAGCAAGGTGATTTTAAATCCCGAGTATACTTCTCTCACTAACAATGAAAATGCAGCCACTGCTTTTCACGACCTTTATACTTCGGTATATAGCTCGCACGAATTGTCCATCAGAAAGAGTATTGAGGGGAAAATATCGAAAGTTTGTAAGGAACAGGTGACTATATCTGAAATCTGTTTCCGCCTTTTATATATCAAATACCTCTTCAAACGTGGTGGAATCAAGCAGAACTATCTTGATGAAGTTTCACGTTTCATGATAGATAATGGGTATGATGAAAGTCTTATGCGTGAGAAGCTGAAGGCTTTGCATCTATTAAAATTCGCTTCTTCATGTATGTCTCTATTGGAGCAGGTTTCTACTTTGACAGAAGGTTTTATGCCTGTAGTTGCCTCTAACGACAAGACGACACGTAGCATGAGGAAATTAATTATACAATAGCATTGATACAAGAAATATGAAGAAAACATTTAAGCCAACAGCAGGTGACATAAAATACCTTCAGTTACTTGCCCAATCATTTCCAAATATATCAGAAGCGAGCACTGAGATCATCAACCTGCAGGCTATTCTCAATTTGCCGAAAGGTACAGAACATTTCGTGGCAGATATCCATGGAGAATATGAGGCATTTCTACATATACTGAAAAATGCTTCTGGCAATATCCAACGGAAAGTAAATGAGTTGTTTGGCAACACTATGCGCGAGTCAGACAAGCGTGAGTTGTGTACACTTATTTATTATCCCGATCAGAAACTCGAACTTATAAAGGCTTCAGAAGAAAACATTGACGACTGGTATCACATAACCATACACAATCTTGTGTCCGTTTGCCGACTCGTGTCAAGCAAATACACGCGTTCAAAGGTGCGCAAGTCGCTGCCGTCTGATTTCTCTTACATCATTCAGGAGCTATTGCATGAACGCATGGATGATGCCAACAAGGCCGACTACGTGAACGTTATCATTGACACTATCATCTCCACGGGGCGTGCCGATGATTTCATTATCGCCATATCTAACGTTATCCAGAGACTATCCATTGATCAGCTACACATCCTGGGTGACATCTTTGACCGTGGACCCGGTGCGCATATAATCCTTGACACTTTGTCCGCCTATCATTCTTGGGATATACAATGGGGAAACCATGACGTTCTGTGGATGGGTGCATTGGCAGGTAATCGTGCTTGCCAATGCAATGTCATACGGCTATCGCTTCGCTATGCCAACCTTACGACTCTTGAGGAAGGATATGGAATTAATCTAATGCCGTTGGCTACTTTTGCCATGGAGACGTATGGCGACGACCCATGTGAGGAATTCATCCCGAAAGTTACGTCTGACGCTAAATCCCGACTTGACGACAAGTCGCGCCGGTTGGTTGCTCTCATGCACAAAGCGATAACAATAATACAGTTCAAAGAGGAAGCAGCCATTATTAAACGCCACGCACGATGGAAGATGTCTGATCGTTTGTTGTTTCACAACATCGACTACGACAAGGGTACTATAACCCTTGATGGCAAGACCTACCAGTTGAAGAGCAACTCATTCCCTACCATCGACCCTGCCCATCCCGACCGACTGACTGTAGAAGAGAGTAAACTGATGGAGAAACTTAATCATTCCTTCCAGGTCAGTGAGAAGCTCCATAAGCACATCCGTCTATTGTTACAGCACGGATGTATGTATGCCATATACAACAGCAACTTGCTTTTCCATGCCTCAATACCTCTTAATGAAGATGGATCATTGAAGGAGGTAGAAATTATGCCAGACATGAAATACTCAGGCAAGGAACTGCTGTATAATATAGGTATGCTGATACGTACTGCTTTTCAGAGCGACTCTACTAAGGAGGAGCGCGACTATGCTGTCGACTACTTCCTCTATCTGTGGTGTGGCCCAAACAGCCCTTTGTTCGATAAGTCAAAGATGTCTACTTTCGAACGTTATTTCATAAGCGACAAGTCTACCCACGTAGAAGAGAAAGGCAACTATTTTAAATTGCGCGACAATGAGCAGATTGTAGACAGCATTATGGATGCTTTCGGCATCAGCGGGGACAACAGACACATCATCAATGGACACGTCCCCGTACATGTATGCAATGGGGAGAATCCCATAAAGGCAGGTGGCAAACTCATGGTGATAGATGGAGGCTTCTCTCAAGCCTACCATAAGGAGACGGGCATTGCCGGCTACACGCTTGTCTATCATAGCCGTGGGTTCGTTCTCGTGCAGCATGAACCGTTTACTTCAACAGCCGATGCCATTCAGAAATGCACCGATATCAAGTCAACTACAATTATCGTTGAGATGTCTTCTCATCGTATGCGCGTTGCTGACACTGATATTGGCCGTGAATTGAAGCAGCAAATTAGCGATCTTGAGCGTCTTCTCTTTGCCTATCGACATGGATTTATCAAAGAGGTGATACCCAATAAATAAATTAATACGTTTAACCATTTACAAATTAAATGATAAGACCTGTTAATGTCGATACTGACGCAAAACGAATTGTTGACATCTACAATAATTATATTTTGAAAACGACAGTTTCGTTTGAGACAGAACCTCTCACCGCAGAACAGATGCGCAAGCGTATTGAGCAAATTTCTGCCATTTATCCATATCTTGTGTATGAGGAAAATGGGAGAGTAATAGGTTATGCTTATGTACATATGTGGAAAGAACGTGTTGCTTACTGTCACACTGTTGAAACTACCATATATATCGCATCCGATTGCATACACAAAGGGGCAGGCTCTGCCCTCATGGCACGCCTCATAAGCGAATGTCGTAAGAAAAATTATCGTATGCTTATAGCTTGCGTCACTGGTGAAAACCTTCCAAGCATTGAGTTCCACAAGAAGTTGGGCTTTAACATAGTCTCACATTTCCATAATGTCGGAAATAAATTGGGACGTTGGCTTGATGTAGTCGACTTGGAGTTAGACATTACAAAGGAAAATCAGACAGAACAATAACAAACATACCATTATGAACAGAACTATTATTACCGTAGTTGGCAAGGACACGAAGGGTATCATTGCCAAAGTGTGCACTTATCTTGCTGACAACAACATCAATATTCTTGACATATCACAGACTATCGTGCAGGAGTATTTCAACATGATGATGATTGTAGATATGCAGAAGATGGAAAAACCTTTTGCAGAAGTGGCAGACGAACTTGTTAAGCTCGGTGAGGGTATCGGGGTGCAGGTGAAATGCCAGCGTGAGGAGATTTTCAACATGATGCATAGAATCTAATTAAAGACATCTACAACAATGATAAACATCAACGAAGTATTAGAGACCAACAAGATGGTCGATAAAGAGAACTTCGACGTGCGAACAATTACCATGGGTATCAACCTTATGGATTGCGTGAGCGATCGTCTTGACGTTCTCTGCGACAATATTTACAATAAGATTACACGCCTTGCCAAGGATCTCGTGAAGACGGGTGAGGATATCAGCAAGGAAATCGGCGTACCTATTGTCAACAAGCGTATTTCGGTAACTCCTATCGCCCTTGTTGGAGGTGCTGCCTGCAAGAGTCCTGACGACTATGTGGAAATCTGCAAGACACTCGACCGCGCAGCCAAGACCGTAGGTGTCAACTTTATTGGTGGCTATTCAGCTATCGTTTCTAAAGGCATGAGCCATAGCGACGAGTTGCTTATACGCTCTATCCCGAAGGCTCTCGCCGAGACTGATTTCATCTGCAGTTCGGTTAACATTGGTTCGACAAAGACCGGTATCAATATGGATGCAGTGCGTCTGATGGGCGACATCGTGCGCGAGGCAGCCGAAGCGACCAAGGACCGCATGTCTATCGGTTGTGCCAAGCTCGTAGTGCTGTGCAACGCTCCCGACGACAACCCGTTCATGGCAGGTGCCTTCCATGGCGTGTCGGAGCCCGACGCTGTGATAAGTGTTGGTGTCAGCGGTCCGGGCGTTGTGAAGTATGCCTTGGAGAAAGTGCGTGGCGAGAACTTTGAGGTGCTCTGCGAGACTATCAAGCGCACAGCGTTCAAGATAACGCGTGTGGGCCAGCTCGTGGCCAAGGAGGCATCACGCCGTCTCGGCATTCCTTTCGGCATCATCGACCTTTCGCTTGCTCCGACACCGGCTATCGGCGACTCCGTGGCGGATATCCTGCGTGAGATAGGTCTCGAGCATCCTGGTGCCCCAGGTACAACGGCAGCTCTTGCCCTGCTCAACGACCAGGTGAAAAAGGGTGGTATAATGGCATCGTCTTATGTAGGTGGACTGAGCGGCGCGTTCATCCCCGTGAGCGAAGACCAGGGTATGATCGACGCCGTGGAGGCTGGAGCTCTCACTATAGAGAAACTGGAGGCTATGACATGTGTGTGTTCAGTAGGACTCGACATGATTGCAATACCTGGCGACACCACGGGCGACACTATCGCCGGCATCATCGCCGACGAGGCTGCCATTGGCATGATAAACCAGAAGACAACCGCCGTGCGCATCATTCCCGCCATCGGAAAGAAGGTGGGCGACAAGGTCGACTTCGGCGGACTGTTGGGCTATGCCCCCATCATGCCTGTCAACACGTTCTCATGCAACGCATTTGTTAATCGTGGAGGACGTATTCCTGCTCCGATTCACTCTTTCAAGAATTAAAAGATTTCTCAATAAAAATGTACACAAATAATACCATTTGCGCCATCGCTACCGCCCCTGGTGGTGCGATTGGCATTATACGCATTTCCGGCGAGGACGCCATTGCAATAGCCGATAGCGTCTTCAAGCCGATTGGCTCAGAAGTTAGACTGAAAGACAGAAAAGCCTACACTCTTTCTTTTGGTAACATCGTCAATGGTGGTGAGGTTATAGATGAAGTGCTCGTGTCCGTGTTTCGTGCGCCCCACTCCTATACAGGAGAGAATGCCGTAGAGATTTCATGCCACGGGTCGGCATTTATCTTACAGAGCGTGATGCAGGTGCTCATTGACAATGGCTGTCAGCCGGCAGGGCCCGGAGAGTTTACGCAACGTGCTTTTCTGAACGGCAAGATGGATCTGTCGCAAGCAGAGGCTGTTGCCGACCTTATCGCATCATCAAACAAAGCTACACACGACATGGCACTGTCCCAGCTGAAGGGGCATTTCAGCAATCGCCTTGCCGAGCTGCGTGACAAGCTTTTGCACATGACATCCCTTCTTGAACTCGAGCTCGACTTCTCTGACCACGAGGAATTGGAGTTTGCCGACCGCTCCGAACTACAGCAATTGGCACAGACGATAATGACGCACATCACTACCCTCGCCCGCTCTTTCGAGATCGGCAACGCTCTGAAGCATGGCATACCTGTAGCAATTGTTGGAAAGACGAATGTGGGAAAAAGCACGCTCCTTAACTGTCTCTTGCATGAGGACAAGGCCATTGTGAGCGATGTGCACGGCACAACACGCGATTACATAGAGGACACAACGATAATTGACGGCATCGATTTCCGCTTTGTTGATACAGCAGGCATCCGCAACACTGATGATGTGGTGGAAAGTATCGGCATAGAACGTACCTATCAAAAACTGTCTGAGGCCCACATAATCCTTTGGATCATTGACGCCATGCCCAACGCAGAAGATATGGCTGATATTAAGCGTCGTGTGGAGGGCAAAAAACTCATTGTTGTGGTGAACAAGGCAGACAACGCAGAGACGATCTCTGCAATCGACGAGAATGCTATAGCTTCATTCTTCGGCAATACGCATATAGTAAAAATCAGTGCCAAGCTTGGCACTAATATTGAACGCTTAGAGAAAATGATTGTAAAAGTTGCCGACATTCCGCAACTGTCCGAAAGCGATATTGTCGTAACGTCCGTGCGCCACTACAACGCATTGAAGTCTGCCAAGGACAATCTCCAGCGTGTGCTTGATGCCATGGAAATGGGACTAAGTGGCGATCTCATTGCAGAAGATCTCCGCATGGTCATCGACAACCTCGCTGACATCACAGGCAAAGGCAGAATATCATCACAGGAGACCCTGAATACGATTTTTTCAGAGTTTTGCATCGGAAAATAACCCCCTGGACAGCACTAAAACGAACATTTTTATAACTGTTTACAAGCCACCTACTTAGGTGGCTTTTTTCGTCTTAACACATTCCATTTGTAATTTGCTGAAACCAATTTTTTGGCGTATTTTTGGCTCAAATTTCATTCGTGGCCCTCAATTCTGTGA
>ERZ808270.97-NODE-97-length-55217-cov-4.163808_pt1 | contig 55217 bp, 37 predicted proteins | sample MGYA00521082_ERZ808270 | MGnify/ENA primary metagenome ERZ808270 (study PRJEB31516, sample SAMN03275594) | gut metagenome | biome: mammalia-associated habitat; material: feces | host: Papio cynocephalus | place: Kenya | collected 2012-07-27 ... | reverse complement strand
AAAAAAATTTCAAAAATTTTCAAAAAACTACTGAAAAATGTTTGACAAATCTCACCATAATCGAAAATTCTCTTGACAGTCCGCGGCGCTTTGTGGTATACTTTTAAAAATATAAAGTAAGCGCGGGCGTTCCGCGCACGCGGGATCGCGCGCCTATGGCGGACGAAGAGAAGTACGGAGGAACAGCGAATGCCGGAAGCAAAAAATTCTTTAACGGATATAGAAATCGCGCGACGCGCAAAACTCAGACCGATTTACGAAATCGCGGAAACGGCGGGAATCGGCGAAAAATATATCGAACCTTACGGAAAATACAAGGCGAAAATCGATTTGTCGTTTTTGAGAGATAACGCCGGCGAAAAAAACGGCAGACTTGTGCTTGTAACGGCGATTTCTCCTACGCCCGCAGGCGAGGGAAAAACCACTACCACGATCGGTCTTGCCGACGGTTTGCGCCGAATCGGGAAGAAAGCCGTGGCGGCGCTCAGAGAACCTTCGCTCGGTCCCGTGTTCGGTATCAAAGGCGGCGCTGCGGGCGGCGGATATGCGCAGGTGCTGCCGATGGAAGATATCAACCTGCATTTCACGGGAGATTTTCACGCCGTCGGCGCGGCAAACAATCTTCTCGCCGCAATGCTGGATAATCATATTCAGCAGGGAAACGCGCTGAATATCGACGTCCGTAAAATCACGTGGCGCCGCTGCGTCGATATGAACGACAGACAGCTGCGGAATATCGTGGACGGCTTGGGCGGAAAAGCCAACGGTACCCCGCGCGAGGACGGTTTCGATATTACGGTGGCAAGCGAGGTGATGGCGGTTTTGTGTCTCGCTTCGTCGCTGAGCGATTTAAAAGAACGCCTGAAAAAAATCGTTGTGGCGTACGATACAAACGATCGTCCCGTAACCTGCGGCGATCTGAAAGCGGCGGGTGCGATGACGGCGCTCTTGAAAGACGCTTTAAAGCCGAATCTGGTACAGACGCTGGAAGGCACGCCCGCGCTGGTGCACGGCGGTCCGTTTGCAAACATCGCGCACGGCTGCAATTCGGTGATTGCAACGAAAACCGCTTTGAAGCTCGGCGATTACGTCGTTACCGAAGCGGGCTTCGGGGCGGATCTCGGCGCGGAAAAGTTTTTCGATATCAAGTGTCGTCAGGCGGGGCTGAAGCCTGCCGCCGCGGTGGTGGTGGCAACGGTGCGCGCCTTGAAAATGCACGGCGGGCTGAAAAAAACGGAGCTTTCCGAAGAGAACGTCGAAGCGTTGAAAAACGGACTTCCGAATCTGTTGCGGCATGTTTCAAACGTGAAAAACGTTTACGGGTTGCCGTGCGTGGTGGCGCTGAATCGTTTTCCTTCGGATACGCAGGCGGAAATCGACTGCGTGAAAGAGGAATGCGAAAAGCTCGGCGTGAAAGTTTGTCTTTCAAACGTATGGGCGGAAGGCGGCAAAGGCGGCGAAGCGCTTGCAAAAGAAGTGATAAGACTGTGCGATGCTTCTCCGGCAGGCGAAGAAAGTTTCCGCTTTGCGTACCCTGACGAGCTGACGACGGAAGAGAAAATCGACGTCATCGTGAAGAAAGTGTACGGCGGTAAAGGCGTTGCGTTTACGCCGAACGCAAAAAAACAGGCGGAAAAATTGCGGGAGCTCGGATTCGGCAATCTGCCCGTGTGCATTGCAAAAACACAGTATTCGTTTTCGGACGATCCGCAAAAAATCGGCGCGCCGGAAAATTTCGAAGTAACGGTGCGGAATCTGAAAGTTTCCGCGGGCGCGGGCTTTATCGTGGCGCTTACGGGCGATATCATGACGATGCCGGGGCTGCCGAAAATTCCCGCGGCGGAAAATATCGACGTCGACGAAAACGGCGAAATCACAGGGCTGTTTTAACGGCAAAATCCGGGCGGCTTTCGCAACGAAAAAACGCGGAAACCGCCTGCGGCAACATAAATCATTTACGTAAAGGAGAAAACTATTATGGCGACTTACATCGACGAACCTTCGCATACTTTTAACGAATATCTTCTCATTCCCGGATATTCTTCGGCGGAAGCGATTCCGGCAAACGTTTCTTTGAAAACGCCGCTCGTAAAATTCAGAAAGGGCGAACAGCCGAAAATTACCATGAATATTCCTATGGTATCGGCTATCATGCAGTCCGTTTCCGGCGATAAAATGGCAATCGCGCTGGCTACGGAAGGCGGCGTTTCGTTTATCTACGGTTCGCAGTCGGTTGCGGACGAAGCCGCTATGGTTGCTCGCGCAAAAAATCATAAAGCGGGCTTCGTTACCAGCGATTCCAACGTATCGCCCGAAGATACTCTGGCGGACGTGATAGCTCTGAAAGAAAAAACGGGGCACTCCACGGTGGCGGTTACGGCAGACGGCACGGCGGAAGGGAATCTCGTCGGCATCGTTACCAGCCGCGATTATCGCGTCAGCCGTATGGATACCGCTACGAAAGTAAAAGAATTTATGACGCCGTTTGCAAAGCTGATTACCGCAAACGAGGGCGTATCCCTGAAAGAAGCGAACGACATTATCTGGGATAATAAGCTCAATTCGCTGCCGATTATCACGAAAGACGGGAAGCTTCGTTATTTCGTGTTCCGCAAAGATTACGATTCGCACAAACAGAACCCGAACGAACTTCTTGATAACGAAAAACGTTACGTTGTAGGAGCGGGTATCAACACGCGCGATTACGAAGAGCGCGTTCCGGCTCTGCTTGAAGCGGGGGCGGACGTATTATGTATCGATTCTTCCGAGGGTTTTTCCGAATGGCAGAAGCGTACGATTGCATGGATCCGCGGCAAATACGGCGACAGCGTGAAAGTGGGCGCCGGCAACGTGGTGGATGCCGACGGCTTCCGTTTTCTTGCCGATTGCGGAGCCGATTTCGTAAAAGTAGGTATCGGCGGCGGTTCGATTTGCATTACGCGCGAAACGAAAGGCATCGGCAGAGGTCAGGCAACGGCGCTTATCGAAGTGTGCAAGGAGCGCGATAAATATTATCAGGAAACGGGCGTGTACGTTCCCGTGTGTTCGGACGGCGGCATCGTGTACGATCACCATATTACGCTGGCGCTTGCAATGGGCGCGGATTTCGTGATGCTCGGCAGATATTTTGCCCGTTTCGACGAAAGCCCCACAAACAAGATTATGATGGGCGGCAATTACTTTAAAGAATACTGGGGCGAGGGCTCGGCGCGTGCAAGAAACTGGCAGCGTTACGATCTCGGCGGTGATAAAAAGCTGTCTTTCGAAGAGGGCGTGGATTCGTATGTTCCTTACGCGGGCAAGCTGAAAGACAACGTGGCGATTTCGCTTTCGAAAGTGAAATCCACGATGTGCAACTGCGGCGCGCTTACCATTAAAGAATTGCAGGAAAAAGCAAAGCTTACGCTTGTTTCCGCTACGAGCATCGTGGAAGGCGGCGCGCACGACGTAATTCAGAAAGAAAAAGCGCAGTCTGTGAAATAACTTCCGTCGAAAACGACCGGAAAAACAGGGCGTTTTTGCTGAGACGAAACGGAGAAATTTTGCAAAAAAATTCGGCGGAAAAATCACGCCGCAAGACGATTAAAAAACGAAAAAAGGGGCTGCGGCTCCTTTTTTTATGCAATCGTACAGAATTTTTATTCAGCCCCCGTCAGTTATCTTGACAAAGCAGGCGAAATATACTATAATAAAAAACTGGAAAGGTGAAAATATCGGCTTTTCCACGGAGGAATAACACGAATCAATGGTACCCCTAACTATCGCAATCGTCGTAATGGTGATTTTATCCGGTTTGTTTTCCGCTACGGAAACGGCGTATTCGTGCGCGAACAGAATCAAAATCAAAAGTATGATCGCGCTCGGCAAGAAAAACGCGAAACGCGTTTATAAACTGGCGGAAGAAAAATACGATAAACTGATTACGACGATTCTCATCGGAAACAATATCGTAAACTTAACGGCTTCGGCGCTTGCTACGGTATTGTTTACGAAATTGCTCGCGGAATCGACTCTGGACGCGACTACCGTCTCCACAGTGGTGATGACGGTTGCCGTGCTGATTTGCGGCGAAATCACGCCGAAGTATTTCGCGGGCGTATATCCCGAAAAATTCGCGTTCTGGCTGTATCCGTTCATTCAGTTCTTTTACTGGATTTTTACGCCGCTCGGCATCGTTTTCGGTGCGTATAAAAAATTGCTTGCGCGCATTTTCAGGCTGAAACCGAACGACGCGGTAACGGACGAAGAACTGATTTCGCTTGTGAACGAAGCGGAAGAGGACGGCACGCTGAAAGAGGACGAATCGGAACTTGTGCGTTCCGCGCTTGAATTCGACGATCTGAAAGTGGAAGATATTCTGGTGCCGCGCGTAGACGTTGTGGCAGTGAATATGAACGCCGGCATGGATGAAATTTTTTCCGTGTTCAAAGAAAATTGCTATTCCCGTCTGCCCGTGTACAAAGATACGATCGATAACGTGGTGGGGCTGATTCACGAACGCGATTTTTACAACGCGTATCTGCGCGGCGATAAAGAAATTGCGCACGTAGTACAGGAAATCGCTTTCACTACGGAATATACGCGCATTTCGTCGCTTTTAAAGCAGCTGCAAAAGCAGAAAATTCATATGGCTGCCGTTTCCGACGAATACGGCGGGCTGGTCGGCATAGTTACGCTGGAAGATATTCTGGAAGAACTTGTCGGCGAAATCTGGGACGAACACGACGAGGAAGAGGTGCTTTACGGAAAAATTTCCGACGATGAGTACTGGGTGGACGGCAAGTGCGATCTCGAAGAATTTTTCGATTTGTACGGCATCAGCGAGGAGGACGAAAATTTCGAATCGAATACGGTAGGCGGCTGGGTGATGGAAAAATTCGGCGGCATCCCGCCCGTGGGCGAAATCATCCGCTTTAAATTTCTCGAAATCAAAGTGGTGAAAACAACAAAACAGAAAGTTCTGAAAATCCGTTCGAAACGGGTGGAAGAAGAAACGGACGACGAAGAAAAAACGGAAGAAAAGCGGAGAAAAACCGATGAGTAACATCTATGCGAAAATAGTAGATTCCATGCAGAAAGTATTTCCGACAGAAGAACCCTGCGGAGAAGAACGCGGAAAAACCGTTCTGCAAAACGAGCGCGTTAATTTTCAGCTTGTATATAAAAACGATTCCGGAGACGCGATTCCGCTTGCGAAAATCGACGTGCTCGGCACGTTGGCGCCGTATGTTACGATTCGTTCGGCGGCGCTTGTGCCTGCGCCGTATTTTCCGCAGTTTCCCGATACGTACACATATTCCGCTCAGCCCGGATTATATCCCGATCCGTTAAAACCTTTCGGCGCGACGGGGGCGGTGTTGCCTGCGTGGCAGTGGAAAGCGTTTTACGTCAGCATCGAAAAACCCGACGGGTTCGAAGCCGGCGTATCCGCGCTGCAATTTATTCTGCGCACCCGCGATGAAAAAGCGCTTTCCCGTCTTAGCTATCGTCTGGAAGTTCTGCCCGTTTCCGCGGCGGAATCGGATTTGAAAATCACCAACTGGATGCATTACGACGGTATCGAAGCGAAGCACGGCGTGAAACTGTTCGACGACGGTTTTTACGGCGTTTTCGAAGGGTACCTTCGCGAATACGTGCGTGCGGGCAACAATATGCTTTTGACGCCGCTTTTTACGCCGCCGCTCGATACGGAAATCGGCGGGGAGCGGCGCACGGCGCAGCTTGTCGGTGTGAAACTTACCGGAAACGGCGGCTATGAATTTGATTTTAAGCCGCTTGAAAAATTCGGCGAATTTGCGTTTGCGCACGGAATAAAATACCTCGAATTTTCGCATTTGTTTACGCAGTGGGGCGGAAAGTGCTGCCCGAAAATCATGGCTATGACGGAAAGCGGCGAAGAAAAGAAGATTTTCGGCTGGGAAACCGCTTCCGATTCGAAGGAATATCTTGCGTTTTTAGACGCGTTTTTACCGCAGCTTACGGAGTTTGTCCGCAAACAGGGCTGGACGGAAAAATGTTATTTTCACCTTACCGACGAACCGGGTGCCGAACATCTGGAAAAGTACACGTTCCTGCGCGATTTCGTAAAAGCGCGGATCGGCGATTTTCCCGTAATGGACGCGATTTCTCATTATGAATTTTACGAAAAAGGCGGCATAGACGTGCCTGTGCCGATTACAAGCAGTTACACGGCGTTTGAAAATAAGGGAATCAAAGAACTTTTCGTGTATTATTGCTGCAGTCCCGCCCGCGATTTTTATTCGAACAGATTTCTGAATATGCCTTTGCAGCGGACGAAAATTATCGGCGCGCAGCTGTACGAAACGGGCGTGCAGGGCTTTTTGCACTGGGGCTTTAATTTTTATAACACGGCGCGTTCGTATGCGGAAATCAACCCTTACGAAGATACTTCGGCGGGATCGATGTTTCCGTCGGGCGATTCGTTCGTAGTGTATCCGGGGCAGGGCGACGCGGTAGGATCGTTGCGTTCGGAAACGCTCGGCGAAGCGTTCTTCGAATATCGTGTTTTAAAAACGCTTGAAAGCTACATCGGCAGAAAGAAAACGCTGAAAATTCTGCACGATTCCGGCGTGAGAGGTTATACGGAATATCCGAAAAATTCCGCGGCGCATCGCAAAATGCGGGAAAAAATTTACGCCGCGCTGAAAAGAGCTTTAAAAACGGCGGAATCCCTTTGAAAAAAGGCGGAAATCCCTGTAAAACGGCGCGCTTTTCGGTTTGTTGCCCGTAAAAAGCGGGTATGAATATTAAGGAAGAAAAAATCGCCTCCAACAAAGGCGAAAAGATTTTAAAGGAGTCAGAAGTATTATGGAAACGATTCTTGTAACGGGCGGCGCGGGCTTTATCGGTTCGCATACGGTGCTGGAACTTTTAAACAAGGGCTATAACGTTGTGGTGATGGATAATCTTTGCAATTCAAGCAAAGAAAGCCTTCGTCGCGTGGAGGAGCTCACGGGCAAAAAAGTAACTTTTTACGAAACGGACATCCGCGACGCAGAGGGTACGGATAAAATTTTCAAAGCTCATAAAATCGACGCGGTAATTCATTTCGCCGGGCTGAAAGCCGTGGGCGAAAGCTGTCAGATTCCTTTGAAATATTATGAAAACAATATCGGCGGTACGGTTACGCTTCTGGAAGTTATGCAGAAAAACAACGTGAAGAAGATTATTTTCTCTTCTTCCGCAACCGTTTACGGTACGCCCGAACGGCTTCCGCTCGACGAAAACTGCCGCCTTTCCACCACAAATCCTTACGGCTCCACGAAGCTTATGCTGGAAACCGTACTGCAGGATTTGTATAAATCCGATAATGAATGGAACGTAATTCTGCTGCGTTATTTCAACCCCGTCGGCGCGCATGAAAGCGGCAGAATCGGCGAAGATCCGAAAGGAATTCCCAACAATCTTATGCCGTATGTGGCGCAGGTGGCAAGCGGAAAACTCAAGTGCATCCGCGTATTCGGCAACGATTACGATACCCCCGACGGAACCGGCGTCCGCGATTATATTCACGTAGTGGATCTGGCGCTGGGGCACATTGCGGCAATCGAATACTGCAAAGATGCGGGCGTGCATATTTACAACCTCGGCACGGGGCACGGATACAGCGTTCTCGATATGATTCATGCCTTTGAAAAGGCATGCGGCAAAAAACTTCCTTACGAAATCTGCCCGCGCAGAAGCGGCGATATCGCGGCTTGCTACGCTTGTTCCGACAAGGCGGAAAAAGAACTGCACTGGAAAGCGAAATACGGCATCGACGAAATGTGCGCTTCGCAGTGGAAATGGCAGAGCAACAATCCGAACGGCTACGAGGCGTGATTTTGCCGAATGCCGGCAAGCCGAATCCGGCGGAAAAACGGTTTCCTTTTTCGTATGAACTGATACGTTCGCGCAGGAAAACCCTTTCCGTATGCGTAGACAGGCTGGGAAATGTAACGGTGCGTGCGCCCGCGCGGTGTGCGGACGAACGCATCTTTGTTGTTCTTACGCAAAAAAGCGCGTGGATTGTACGGCAGTCGGAACGTGCGAAAAAAGCGGCGGAACAAGGCGGGATTCTCGGCGAGGCAAAAGACGGAGCGTCTTTTTTGTGGCTGGGCGAACGGGTAAAAATCGCCTTGCTCGATTGCGGCAACGATACAAAATCGGCGCGGAAATTCACGAAGTTTATCGGAAATACGTTATATCTTCCCGAAGAAAACGCAACGAAAAGACTGACGGATTTTTTAAAAAAACGAGCGAAAGAGTACCTTATACAACAAACGGAAGCGTGTGCAGCCGAAATGCGGGCGGTTTATCAAAATGTTTCGGTAAACGGCGCAAAAAGTCGCTGGGGGTCGTGTTCCTACGATAATAAGCTGCATTTTTCGTTCCGGTTGATGTATGCGCCGCCGGAAGTCGTGCGTTACGTAGTCGTTCACGAGCTTGCGCATACTTTCGAAAAAAATCATTCCGCGAAATTTTGGGCGATTGTGGAACGGTACGAACCGGAATACAGGCAAAGAAGAGCGTTTTTAAAGGCAAACGCTTATTATATGGATATATTTTAGCCGCGGCATGATGCGACGCTTCGCGTAAAAAGCGTCAAAAAATTGTTTTGTATGGGCGAAAAAGGGGCATAATGCAAAGCGGCGGAGAGAAAAACAAATGATCGAATTACGTAACGTAACCTATCACGTAAAAGACGAAACGGGCGAAAAAGACGTCCTCGATAACGTTTCCGTAACACTGGACGGGCGTTTCGTTGCGCTTACAGGTCCGAACGGCGGCGGAAAATCCACGCTGGCAAAAGTGATAGCGGGCATTATCAGACCGACGTCCGGCAGAGTGTTCTGGGACGGCGAGGATATAACGGATTTATCCGTAACGGAACGCGCGAAAAAAGGGATTTCCTATGCGTTTCAGCAGCCGGTACGCTTTAAAGGACTGACGGTGAAAGATCTTTTATCGATTGCCGCAGGAAAAAAGGCAACGCTTTCCGATGCGTGCGATTATTTATCGGAAGTAGGGCTTTGCGCGCGGGATTATCTTGACAGAGAGGTGAATGCGTCTCTTTCGGGAGGCGAATTGAAACGTATCGAAATCGCTACGATTTTGGCGCGCGGCACGCGGCTTTCTTTATTCGACGAACCGGAAGCCGGCATCGATTTGTGGAGCTTTTCCAGTCTGATCAACGTGTTTGAAAATATGCGTGAAAAAACGCAGGGCGATATTATCATCATTTCTCATCAGGAGCGAATTTTGAACGTAGCGGATAAAATCGTGGTGCTGGCAAACGGTAAAATTCAGAAATGCGGCACGCGGGACGAAATTCTTCCGGAAATTCTCGGCAGCGGCGCAACGTGCGAAACGCTGAAAAATAAATTATCTCAGGCGGGCGATTGCGAAGAAAAATCAGCCGCGCGGAGAAAGGCATAAGGCAAGGAGGCGAAAATGGACGCGCTTGAACGTGATTTATTATTGAAAATCGCCGATTTGCACGGCATACCGGAAGGTGCTTACAATATCCGCGAAAACGGAAAGCCGGCGGGGCGACGTTCTACGAAACACATCGAAATCGCTTCGCGGAAAGACGGAAAATCCGGGATAGATATATTTATCAAACCGGGTACGAAAAACGAAAGCGTGCATATTCCCGTCATTTTAAGCGAAACGGGGTATAACGAAGTCGTTTATAACGATTTTTACGTCGGCGAGGATTGCGACGTAACGATTATCGCGGGATGCGGAATTCATAACTGCGGCAAGGCAACTTCGCGCCACGACGGCGTGCATACGTTCCATATCGGAAAGAATTCGAAAGTGCGGTATGTAGAACGGCATTACGGCGAGGGCGACGGCGAAGGAAAGCGAGTTATGAATCCCGAAACGATTGCTTTTATCGCAGACGGCGCAAGCATGGATATGGAGATGACGCAGATTAAGGGTGTGGACGATACGCATCGCGTAACGCGCGCCACGCTCGGCGAAAAATCGGAACTGACCGTACGCGAAAAGATTTATACGAACGGCGTACAGGAAGCAAGTACCGATTTCTGCGTGGATATGAACGGCGCCGATTGTCGTGCGGACGTCGTTTCCCGTTCGGTGGCGGCGGAATATTCGAAACAGCATTTTTGTTCCACGATGAACGGAAATGCGGCATGCCACGGGCATACGGAATGCGACGCGATTATTATGGACGGCGGTTCGGTAACCGCGGCGCCGTGTTTATCGGCGAACGATCTGAACGCGGAACTCATTCACGAAGCGGCAATCGGGAAAATCGCAGGCGAACAGCTTGTGAAACTGATGACTTTGGGGCTGACGGAAAAGGAAGCCGAAGAACAAATCATCAAAGGCTTTTTGCATTGAATTTGTGTCGGACGTATGCGCCGGAAAAAACGCGGCGCATGCGCGGATATATAAAACCAAAAAATTTTTAACGGAGGATCAAAATACATTATGAGCGAACTTGCATACAAAAGAACCAACGTATACGAAGTAGCGGACAAAAAGACGATGAAAGAAATCTTCTCTTATGCGGAAGAATATAAAAAGTTCATCGACGCGGCAAAAACGGAACGCGAAGCTTGCGCGTACGTTGCAGCCGAGGCGGAAAAACACGGCTTCAAGCCTTTTAAGTTTGGCGAAAAACTGAAAAAAGGCGATAAAGTATACTACAACAATCGCGGCAAGAATATCTATCTTATCCGCGTCGGTTCCGACGACGTGAAAACCAACGGAATCCGCATCGTGGCTTCGCATATCGACAGCCCGCGCCTTGATTTCAAGCAGGTGCCTTTGTACGAATCGGACGGCATCGCGCTTGGAAAAACGCATTATTACGGAGGTATCAAAAAGTATCAGTGGACGACGATTCCTCTTGCGTTGCACGGCGCGGTGGTGCTCGGCGACGGCAGCAAGGTGGAAGTGAAGATCGGCGAGGACGAGGGCGATCCCGTATTTTACATCAGCGATTTGTTGCCTCATCTTTCGCAGAAGCAGAACACGAAAACGCTTGCAGAGGCTTTTTCCGGCGAAGATCTCAATATCTGGCTGGGCAATATTCCGTACACGGCGGCAAAAGAGGACGGCGATAAGACCGTAAAAGAAAATCTTTTGCATATCTTAAATGAGAAATACGGCATTAAAGAAGAGGATTTCCTTTCCGCCGAACTTTCGCTGGTTCCTGCGTTCAAAGCGCGCGACATCGGCTTCGACAGAGCTCTTATCGGTGCATATGGTCATGACGACAGAGTTTGCTCGTATCCCGCGTTCTCCGCTTTGTTCGATACGGAAACCGATGGTAAAACCGTAATGGTTGTGCTTGCCGATAAAGAAGAAATCGGCAGCGAGGGCACTACGGGTATGCAGTGCGCTATCTTTACCGATTTAATCGACGCGATTGCATATTCGTTCGATACCACTTCGGCGGTCATCCGCTCGAATTCGAAGTGCCTTTCCGCCGACGTAAACGCGGCGTACGATCCGAACTTCAAAGACGTAAACGAACCGATGAATTCTACGTATGTTTCCTGCGGTGCGGGACTCACCAAATTTACGGGGGCGCGCGGTAAGAGCGGTTCGAACGACGCTTCTGCCGAATTTATGGCGGAAGTTCGTAAAATGTTCAATGACGAGGGCGTTATCTGGCAGACGGGCGAACTCGGCAAGGTGGATCAGGGCGGTGGCGGTACCGTAGCGAAATATATCGCGAAAATGAACATCGATACCGTAGATATCGGCGTTGCCGTTGTTTCGATGCACGCGCCTTATGAAGTTATTTCCAAAGCCGATGTGTACGAAATGTATCTCGCCTGCAAAGCGTTTATGAAATAAGGCAAGCCGCTTGAAGGCTATTTCAAGAGCATAAATTACGCCCTTTTCTCTGTTTTTTTGCCTGTTTCGGCAAACGAGGGAAAAGGGCGCATTGCTTTTTTAAAAAGAACCATAGAATTATGTCAGATATAATAATTATGTTATACATAATACTTAAAATTGTACAAAACATATAAAATAAGAGTATTTATTCGTTTTTAGGTAATATGTCAGATATAATTATTGTGTGTGGCGTACTAATTTGCGGAACGGAGAAAATAAAAAATGCAGGAACGTGTGATTTTATATTCCGATCTGAATAATTTTTTTGCTTCTGTAGAAACGGCTCTGCATCCGGAATATAAAGGAAAGCCGCTGATTGTCTGCGGCGATCCGGGAAAGCGGCTCGGCGTTGTGTTTGCAAAAAACGAGGAAGCTAAAAGTTACGGCATCCGAACGGCGGAAACAGTGTATTCGGCGTTAAAGAAATGTCCGCATGCGCTTCGCGTTCCTACGCATTTTTCAGAATACAACAAGTATTCGAAAGCCGTGCGTGAAATTTATGCGCGATATACCGACGTCATCGAACCGCTTTCCATCGACGAATGCGCCATGGACGTTACGGCAAGCGTGAAACTGTTCGGCGGCGGTGAAAAAATAGCAGAAGAAATTCGCGCGGCTGTGAAAAACGAACTCGGCGTTACGGTTTCAATCGGGGTTTCGTTCAATAAAATATACGCGAAACTTGCTTCAGAATTGAAAAAGCCGGACGCCGTAACCGTGATTTCACGGGAAAATTATAAAGCGAAAGTGTTTCCCTTGCCCGTTTCTTATCTGTTATACGTCGGCAAAAGTACGGAAGAGGCGTTGTTAAAACACGGGATTCATACCATCGGCGAACTTGCCCGCGCCGATTCCGCATTGCTTGTCAGATTGTTCGGAAAACGCGGCGAAATTTTAAAAATCAACGCGGGCGGCAGAAACGACGAACCCGTTAAAAGCGAATCGGACGAAATAAAGTCTATCGGCAATTCGATGACGTTGCCATACGACGTAAGCGATTCGGAACAGATTCGCCGATTGTTTTATATGCTTGCCGAAAGCGTGGTTTCAAGGCTTCGGGAATCGGGGGAGGGAAAGTGCGATACCGTGCATATAACGGTAAAGGACGAATTTTTGCGGGAAACTTCAAGGCAGAAAAAAATACCGCCTACGGCGCTTTGCGAAGACGTGGCGCGGGCGGCTTACGAAATTTATGCGGAAAACTTTACTGGCGCGCAAAAAGTGCATATGCTCGGTCTTGCCGTTTCCGGCTTCGACAGGAATGTGGAACAACTTTCTTTGGATACTTCGGGCGAAAAAGAGAAATACGAAAAGAATTTACGGGCACAGGACGCCGTTGCCGCAATCAGAAAAAAATACGGATATGATAAAGTGCAGAGGGGAATCCTGCTGGAAGATTCGTCTCTTTTGAACGTCGATATAGAACACAGAAAGAATTGAACTTCGTATTACAAATATATTTCATAAAAAAACAAGCGCCGACAGGTATCGGCGCTTATTTTATACAACGTTTTATGCAACGTCAGATGACTTTATTTTTTTCAAACACGCTGAATTGATGCTTATTTTGTCAGCTCTTTGATACATTCGTAATAAATTTCGCACATCAGACGAATCCTGTCGAACGTAACGTATTCGTTGGGCTGGTGAATCGTAGATTCTTCATCTTCCATTTCCGGACCGAATCCGCAGCCGCATTTCAGCGCGCGGGCGTAGGTCCCTCCGCCGATCGCAATGGCTTTGTCGTTGCGCCCGGTATGGCGGTTGTAAACGTTCATCAAGGTAGAAATCAATTTGCCTTCGGGGTTGTTGTAAAGCGGCTTCTGATAATGCGTGAATTCAAATTTAACGCCCGAATTTTCAAACGCTTTGCGCACTTCTTCCACGTTGTGCGTCGCAGGGAAGCGGATATCCGTGGTGATTACAAGCGCGCCGTCCTCGATTTTCGCAACGTCGGGAGACATAGTCAGAAGTCCCGTTTCGTCGCGCATTTCGCGTAAACCGTTCTCATCAAGGCACAGCACCTCATAAGCGCGTTTGCAACCTTCGTCGAACATAGAAGCAAATTCAAGCAATGCTTCCAGCGCGTTTACGCCTTTTTCCGGGGTGGAACCATGGGCAGACTTTCCCGTAAACGTAATCGTGCGGGTATTTTCGTCGTAACTCCATTCGGCTCCGTTTTTCGCGGTATGCAAATCACGTTTTTCGGCGGCTCCGTTCAGTTTTTTATCGGAAGAAGCCTGTTGAGCGGCTGCTTTTTCATATTGTGCCACATATTTTGCGGAGGATTCCGTAAGTACGGCAACGGCGCTCGCGCACACCATATTCGCAGCCGTACCCGCATGCAAAGAAACAAACGAATCTTTGTTCAACGGATAATAACTGTTGCAGTGCACAATGCCTTTTTCCGCATAAATCGCGGGGAAAGACGCGTCGGGCGAAAATCCTTCTTCGGGCATCTGCGCTACTTCTTCGTAGTGTTTCAGGCAAGCCCAACCCGTTTCTTCGTTGCAACCGACGATGAATTTGATTTTCCGTTTGGGCATAAACCCTTCGTCTTTCAGCGCTTTCAAGGCATAAAGGGTTGCGATGGCAGGACCTTTATCGTCCATCGTGCCGCGCCCCCAGATTTTCATGCCGCCGATGCCGCCGTCGGAAACTTCGTCGTCGATTTCGCCGCCGAACGGGGGATGCGACCAGCCTTCGCCGGCGGGAACCACGTCAAGATGCGCAAGAATCGCAAGCGGTTCGCCTTCGCCGTAAATTACTTCGCCTACGTAATTATCGTAGTTATGCGTTTCAAACCCCATCTTAGAAGCGAGATTTAAAAAATAAGCAAGACAGTCCGCCGTCTCTTTACCGAAAGGGCAGCCGGGCACGGCGGGTTTCAAAGAAGAATCGAATTTCACCGCTTCCACGATAGAGGAAACAACGTCGTTGAAATACTGTTCTGTAGGATGAGCCATAATAATTTGCCTCCGTAAAATTCAAAACGAATTACATTTAATTTTCTATATTTAATTATACACCTCTTTCCGCCGTCTGTAAACGATAACGGGGCAAAAATCGAAAAATTTTTCTATGAAGGGTAAGACGTTTCGGCGGTTTTCCGAAAACATTCAATGTGTTTTTATAAAATTATAGAAAAAGCGTCGATAAATATGAAAAATTATCTTCAAAATGCTTGACTTTTCCCTTAGGGCAGGGTTTACAATGGTATTACAATTTCATTTTTCAATGCGAGGAATATATGAAAATCAATGAAATCGCCAAAGCGACGGGGCTTTCGCAAAAAGCTATTCGTCTTTATGAAAATAAAGGACTGATTTGCGTATCGAGGACGGAAAGCGGATATCGGAATTATTCCGAAGAAGACGTTACTATCTTAAAAACAGTAAAACTTCTTCGAAGCGCGGGGGTATCGATTTCCGATATAAAATTGTATTTTTTCGGCGTTTTAAATATCGAAGATATCATGAATCGTCGCAAAACCGAAATCGAAAAAGAAAGCGGAATCAATTCCGAAAAATATCGGATTTGCGAAGAGATATGCGCAAACCGAAATCTTGAAAATGAGGCATTTAATTATTTTTCTTCCGATAAAAAACCGCGCGAACGGGGAAAGTTTGCCGTAGGAATCGATTTAGGTACAACTACAATCAGTGTGATAGTCTACGACCTGAACCGAAAAAGACAGATTGAATCATATACGATTCCGCACGATTCCCGCGTTCGTTCCGATATTTTTTCGGAGCAAAGTATCGAAAAAATCGTGAGAAAAGCGGAAAAATTGCTGTATCACATCATCGATTATTATGAAGGAATCGTCGGAATCGGTTTGTCGGGGCAAATGCACGGAATCGTGTATATCAACGCGGCGGGAGAAGCGGTTTCCGAGCTCATAAACTGGCAGGATAAACGCGCGGATCAACGGATATTTGCGGGAAAATCGGCGTGCGAACGAATTGCGCTCATTACCGGCGAACGCATTTATACGGGCTACGGTCTGGCAACGCATTACTATAACCTGAGCGTTGGCTTGGTGCCTGAAAACGTCGTGAAACTGTGCGGTGCGGCAGATTATTTCGGAATGAAAATCTGCGGACTGAAAGCCCCTGTGATTCATATTTCCACGGCTGCGAGTTTCGGCTTGTTCGATTTGAAAAAGAACGAATTCAAAAAAGATAAGCTGTTGCTTCTCGGAATTTCGGAAGAAATTCTTCCCGATGTTACAAAGGAAAATTTTATTATCGGAAAATGCAGAGGAATTCCCGTTTCGGTGGCGCTCGGAGATAATCAGACAAGCTTTTTAGGCGCGGTTAAAGAAAATTCCGATAGTTTATTGATCAATATCGGAACGGGTTCGCAGGTATCGGCGGTAAGCGATTATCGCGAAGTGAGCGGCGAAACGCAAATTCGCCCGTTTATCGGAGACAAGTATCTGATATGCGGCGCGGCGCTTTGCGGCGGGTACGCCTATGCCATGCTTGAAAAATTTTTCAGAAGTTATGTTGTGAGTTCGGGTATGCCCGAAGTTTCACAGTATAATACGCTGAACGCGCTTGCAGAAAAGGCATACGAAAGCGGCGAAATCGGGTTGAACGTGAACGTTTCGTTTTTCGGACAACGAGGCGCTCCAGATACGAAAGGGGCAATCAAAGAAATCGACGGACAAAATTTTACTCCCGGCGCGCTTGCGTTAGGCGTGCTGAAAGGAATGTGCGAAGAACTGTATGAGCTATACGAAGGCTTTCGTGAAAAAAAGACGAAAATCACAGCTTCCGGCGGCGCGGTAAAAAAGAATAAACTGCTGAGAAAATTGCTTGAAGAACATTTCGGAATGCCTGTCGGGTTGAACGCCGTAGATGAGGATGCGGCAATGGGCGCGGCTTTGTTTTCAGCGCTTGCCGCGGGAATCATCGGTTACGATAACGGATTTTCAGAATATATTAAGTACGAAGAGGAAAACGACAATGATAAATAACAGTCAAATTAAAAATTTAAAGCTTGAATTCGATATCGGGCAAATGCCGTTTTATACCGCAGCGGTATCCGACGGAAGAAAAACGCTTGAAATACAAGGCGAAGACGGAGTACTGACCGTTTCCGTACGATATGATTTTAATAAAATACCGCTGAATTTAAGAGGGGCGATTGCGCAAGGAGATAAAGCGGAAATCGTTTTATACGATTACAGAATAGAACTGTATATAAACGGGAAAATCGTAGACGAGGAATGGCCGGCGGGAAACAGATTGTTTTCGCCGGACGATTGCTTTTTTGCCGGAACAAAAATACGCGTAAACGAGATAACGGAAAAGAAAGTCAATTTGCCGAGCGTGATTTCAACGTTTGAAAACGCCGAAGGGTGGTACCCCGGAAACGGGGTGTTTGTGGGCGATTGCATGCCTTATCAAAGAAACGGCGAATACCATATTTTATATTTGAAAGACCGCCGTCATCACGGAAGCAAATGGGGGCTCGGCGCGCATCAATGGGAACATATTTCCACCGATGATTTAAAAACGTGGAAAGTGCATCCGACGGCAGTGCCTATTACCGAATCGTGGGAAGGTTCGATTTGCACGGGCTCGTGGATACGCCGCGAAAACACGGAATATTTATATTATACCGTAAGGCGTGCCGACTGAATGCCTGCGCCGATTTGCAGAAGCATATCGAAAGATGGTTTTCATTTCGAGAAAGATAATAAATTCAGATTTTTTGTTTCGGAAAAATACGATGCAGTAACTGCACGGGATTCGAAAGTGATAAAAGGTGAAGACGGAGGAGAGTTCACCCTCAAGAGAAAATGGTGAATGAGGTATTGGCGGGAATAGAAATATAAACATAAAATGATTAAACATAAATAGACACTGTAAGTTTTATTGTTTCAAATATAGTAGTGTATTTACCTACACGTCGCTTGTAATCATAACAATACTCGGTTAATAGAAAACCCCGATCGGAATCGTTCGTTCCGTCGGGGTTATGCTTTTTATCGGGTGGATGTATCGGTTCAGTAGGTGAATCGGTATATTTTAGGAATAATTCTATTTTGTCATTATACACAATGGCTTTGGATAAAAGTAAATCTATCATTAGTTTTGGGGATTTCGAGAGGGCGTTCGAAATATATTTTTTTATATCATCGGCAGATGGTATCGCGCGTTCTTTTGCTTGCTCGATTAGTATTTGTTTGGATAATAGTTTTTTCTGTTGCTCGAGATCGGTTAAGCGTTGTTTTGTTGTGTCGGAAAAAATTCCGGCTTCTATTGCTTTCACGATGTTGTTTATTGCTTTATTTGTCTGAGCGAGATTTTTTTCGAGTATGCGCAAGTTTGCAGGATCATCGGAGTGCTTCTGAAATTTTTCGATGATTTTACTTACAAGTAAATTCATGTTTTTTTCTGATGAGGTTAGTCGTGTAATCGCGTCAATAACGATTTTTTCAAGAGGTTCTTTGCGGAAGGCTTTGGCTTGACAGGTTGTTTTCAATTTGGTACTCTTACACTTATAATAACGGTAAATTGTCGAATCGGGAGAAGAACCGGCATAGGAAACGATAGGTTTCCCGCAAAATCCGCAATAGGCTTTTCCTTTTAACAAATAGTCTATGCCGATTACGTGTTTGCCGTATTTATTTGCTTGAATTCGTTTTTGAACGATATCGAATATTTCTTTTGGAACTATCGGCGGAAAAATGTTATCGTAAGTCTTTTCGGGGTGATGATAAATACCGATATAACGTTCGTTTTGCAACATGTAATACAGTTTGCTTACAATTGTTTCGGGTTTATTGTTTGTAATGCCTTGAGATATTAGTCCTGATGCGATATCGACAAGTCGTTTTCCGTTTGCGTAATCGTTGAATGTATTTCGTATGATAACGGCTTCGTCTTCATTGATTACGAGTTTTCGATTAACTACAGAATATCCATATAAAACGCGCCCGCCCGGGTAATTACCTTTTAATCTGGTTTCTCTTAAACCGCGGCGAGTTTTTTGCGAAAGTTCTTCGCTGTAATATTGATTCATGCCTTCAAGTAGCGATTCAAGCAAAATGCCTTCGGGACTGTCGGGAATATTTTCCATTGCGGAAAGAATTTTAATTCCGTTGTCTTTCAGGTGCTTACGGTGAATCGCCATTTCGTATTTGTTACGGGAGAAACGGTCTAATTTATACACGAGAACGTAATCCCATGGACGCTTATCGCTGTCTTTCAGCATTTGTTGGAAGGCTTCGCGGTTGTCGTTTGTTCCCGTCATGGCACGGTCGATATAATTTTTAACGATTAAAATATCGTTGCGTTTTGCGAAGTCCTGACATACGTGAAGTTGCCCTTCGATAGATTGTTCGGTTTGCCGATCGCTTGAATATCTGGCGTATACGACTGCAAGCTTCATAGTGAGTAATACCTCCTAAGTTTTTGAAAAAGCATAAAAGCCTAATACGTAAGGAATTGTCGTATTGAAAAAACTTTTTTGCTTTTCAATTAACTTTTCTGTTTTTGTCTTTCGACACCAACGAAAAATCGGGAAAAGACGAAAACGTCAAAGAGAGGCGAATTGCTTATGTAAATAATTTTCTGACCGCCGTCAGAAACAAATATTGCGTAATAAACATAAAAACCGCTTTACTTTTTTCCTTTGAAATTAAGGATTGGTAAAGCGGTTAAATTTTTAAGCAATATTTTTTCCTTTGACGTGATCGGCTTTTTCTGATACGAGAACCAAGCGAAAGACAAAAACGTCGGTAAAATATACCTGAATGCGACCTTTACTATACAGAAACTATACTTTTGCATGCTCACGCTTTTGTTTGTGCTTTTGGTAAAATATATATGCGTAGCTAAATGATAGCTATATTTTATCGGTGCAGGAGCATTATATGAAGAATAATCGGCAAAATGAATTAAAAGTTATAGTAAACGGCGAACCTGATTTAAGTCTTGTTCCCGAAAGCCTTATGGATGCATTTATTGCGGCTATAGTTGAAGAAATCAGCAAATTGAACAATGACGATTCCGACAAGGCGGCGACAGAATTATGAAATACAAAGAATGGTTAAACATCTGGCTTGAAAATTACGTTAAGCCGACGCACAAAATAAGAACGTTTGATTTGTATAAGCAAACGGTAGAAAAGAAAATCGCGCCATATCTCGGCGATTACGATATGGATGAACTTACGCCCATAACGATGCAGCGTTACGTTACGGAAATGAGTGAAAAGGGAAATACGAGAACAGGAAAAGGGCTTTCGTCTAATTCGCTAAACGGAATCATATCGGTTATTCAGAGCAGTTTTCAAACGGCGTATCGGTTAGGGCTGACGGCAGCTTATGTGGGCGATAAAATTCAACGCCCGAAGGCGCGAGAGAAAAATGTTGAGTGTTTTACCGCCGCTGAGCAAAAGAAATTAGAAGAAGCGGTAATGTTGAGCAAAAAACAAAAACTTTTCGGAATTATCATCTGTTTGTATACGGGACTCAGAATCGGTGAGTTATTGGCTTTAACGTGGAATGACGTGGATTTTGAAAAGAGCGAAATAAGCGTTTTTAAATCCTGCTATTGCGGGAAATTTGGTCGCGTGGTGGATAGTGCAAAAACAGAGCATTCAAAGAGGGTGATTCCGTTGAGTAAGCAGGTATTGAAGATTTTACGAATAATGAAGAAAGTCAGTGGCTCTGAATATATTGTTTCGTCGAACGGCAATCCGGTTTCGACTCGTTCGTATAAATTTGATTTAAAAAAGAAAGAATATGTCAGAAAAAAAATAAACGTCAGCGACACCTTTGTCGGAGAGGTTTTAATGGGCACGTTAGGTTGCTACATATCGTGCGACGATTATACGAGAGAATGTTTAAAAGAATATTCTATTCCCAAAACTTTCAATAAAGAACAAATTGCAGGGCTTGTAAAATTGATTAAAGCAAACGTCAAAATTTTCAATCAATATATGACGTCTGAAAAAAACATAAACACTAATTGCGATTATTCCGTAATGAAAATTCTTGATAGTGCCCTATGGCAAGAGGGGTGTATGAAGAACAAAAAGTAAATCTGTAATTGAAATGTACAGAGAATGCAATATCAAACGAATAGCTCGGCTGAAAAGTCGGGCTATTATTATGCTGAAAAATTTAGTTGTAATTATAAATTGGCAAATATTGAAATATATTTGATTCAATCCTATTCTCTATCCGTAAATCGCAGTGTATCTTTGGCGCATTTTGATAAAGTATTCAAACACGGTAGATTGCGCGCGAGATAAAACTCTTCCTATTTCGGGATAACTTAAGCCGTTTTGGCGGCATTCCAAGGCAATACGCATATTTTCGGTCAAATTCAGGCTTGAAACGATTTTTTCGTATAAAGTATAATCTTGTGCGACTTCTTCTTTTATTTCGTATGAAGGCTCGCTTACGGGCGTTAAAGCCTCAAAACTTACGGAACGATAATAATCTCTCGTTTTCAGATTTATCAACTTCATCATTTTGCGAATACAGGCAATCTCGATTGTAATCGGTTTGCCTTTTTTACTGTAACCGATAACATCGTTCAAATGCTTTCCATAATGTTCGCAAAGATATAACGCACCTTCTTGAACTAAATCATAAGAATCGCTTAAAGCATAGCCTAATTCGTTTTTATGCTTAATATCGGCATATAAGTCGGCATACATTCTTTGCATACGACTTCCTTGATAGCCTATTTGAAATCGTAATTCCATAAATGCGATGAGTTCTGCCATTTCAAGCACGTTGTTTTGCGAGATTTCTTCTTTCATAACGCTGAAATCTAATATTTTTCTTTTCATTTGGATTTACCTCCGTCTTCTTCGTTGCAACGCAACGAAATTTATTTTCGCCTTTCGGCAAAAACGGGGTAGCACCGGGAAAAGATAAAAATTATTTACGTTATTGTCAGTCGCACGGAAGTCAACGAAAAAGCATAAAAATTGTTGCGTTGGTATCTGTCGCAATTACACGCCGTAGCAAGAATTTTTTGCCGTTGACTTCCGCTTTTCACTGTGCTACAACCACTGGCGACGAAAGGCGATAAATCGGACGGTTAAATTTCATACTCAAAGGCATAGAAAAAGACGGTAGAATTAATCATCTATCGCCTTAAATTATATTTTATTTAGTTTTCTTTATGAATTTACCGTTGCTACGCGGTTGATTCAGATATTCAAGCGAAACAATCTTTTCGGCTTGTTTTGTTTTCACGATTATGCCCGCAACGCCTTTTATGCAAATGAAAAGAAACCGCGGGTTCGACTGCGGTTCCTTATGGTGGACACTTATTTGATAAACTCGAACAGACGGCAGAAAAAGAAACGCGATGTAATGAATCGGGCATATCTTCGGGGGTGATCGGCGGAGTTGGTGGGGTTCTGTTTGTAAAATTAAAGAAAATTTCAATTTTATCTTTGTACACAATAATTTTATTGACGAGCAAGTTAAGTAAGAAGCGCGGTTCCTTTTTTAGAGTTGTTTTCAGATAATCATAAATTTCTTGCTTAGTTATTTTCTGCTGTTCGGAGTATTCGGCAAGCAGAATTTTTTCTTCGAGGGTATGCCGTTTAGCTTCTAAATCTTGTAAACGAGTTTTCGTCGATTCGGTAATAATACCTTGTTCAATGGCTTTCATAACATTATCAATCGATTTTTGAAGTTCGGCTTTATCTTTTTTCAAGAGATCAACGGCAGAATTTTCTTTGGCTTTTCCGTTACACATTTCAGTCAATTTTTCGGCGATAGCATCTACTTTCTCATCGTTTTTAAGAATTTCAAAAATAATACCGGTAATCATATTTTCAAATACTTCTTTTTTTAATCGTTCGCTTGTGCAGATATGCAGTTTTTTTCTGCCCATACAAGAATAATAATAAAAAGTGTTTCCTTGTGGATTGGTGCCGCAGTCGCCTTGATAGCGATTACCGCAACAACCGCATATAATTTTGTTTCTGAGCAAATAAACAGAATTAGGGTTACGCGATCCTATTTTATTTTGTGAAAGGATACTTTGTACGCCGTCAAATGTGTTTTTATCGATGAGCGCAGGAAATATATTGTTGTAAACGCCGTCGTCATAGCGTGCTATTCCTATGTATTTTTCGTTGTGAAGAATTTTAAATATGGTATTTTCAATGAATCGTTTTCCGTGATATAAAATGCCTTTTTCTGTGAGTTCATCAATGATTTCACGTACGACTTTTCCCGAATAATATTCTTTAAAAATGAAACGCACAACGTCGGCTCGTTCTTCGTCAATGCACACGCGTCTATCTTTATAAAAATAGCCGTAAGGCGGTCTGCCGCCACCACAGAAACCTTTTTGACGGCTTTCGTGTAAACCGCGTTTAATTTTTTGCGAGAGTTCAGCCGAGTAATATTCGGCTAATCCAATATACATATTTTCGAGAATAATGCCGTCGAGATTTTTTGAACCGTCAATGTTTTCGCTGGTACGCTGTGTGGCGGAAATCAAAGTTTTTTTATTTTTCTTCAATTTTTGCTTGTTGACGGCGACTTCGATAGAGTTTCGCCCGAAACGGTCGATAGCATACACGAGAACGATTTGCCAGAGTCCAGGGATTTCAGCGTCTTTCAGCATTTTTTGAAAAGCGGGGCGATTATCGTTCGTACCGGTCATCGCTCGATCGATATAAGTGTCTACAATTTCAAGATTGTTTTGTTTGGCAAATTCGTTGCAGATACGAAGTTGTCCTTCGATGGATTGTTCCGTTTGCCGTTCGCTGGAATAGCGGGCATAAATGACAGCCGATTTCATAGTTATGTTTGTAGTTCTCCTTTTAAAATTTGCCTTGTAATTCAAGCGTAGCACAATCAAGAAAAAAAGCGTTAGGGGGTAAATCCGACTAAAATCCGGATAAAACCCGACGAGTTTTATCGAAAAGGGGGACAAAACCCGACGAATACCCCGCTAAAAATACGATTGCGCGTGGACGAACGAAGACAAAAAGTTTTATTGATTAAGCCGAAAGCTTCGGCTTAATCACAAAAACAAACCATCAAAAAACGACGGAGCAGTCAAGGGCGGCGTATAAAAAATTTAATGATTATAATAATGTAGCCGTAGTTAAAAAAATTGCATTGAAATAAAATAAGCCGCAGTTTCCAACGAAAACTGCGGCTTGCAAATTATACGCAATATTTTTACCCCCTTGACGGCTACGGCTTTTTTTGATAAAAGAAAACAAGACAAAATAATAAAAACAAAAATTACGTTTTTATTCTTGACAAAAGAACAGATAAGTGCTATAATTTAGATAATAAAAACAAAAAATACGTAATTAGGAGATTGATAATATGAGGGTGTTAAAAATTTCTATTGAAGGGTTGCCGTTATTTAGCGGTAGAACAGAGATCGATTTTACCGCAACGCAGAGAGTTACGCCCGAAAGTGCGGATAAAATGACCTTACTGTTTTCGCAAAATTCTCAAAACTATTATTTGAATAATGTATTAGCGTTTATCGGAATCAATGCGTCGGGTAAAACGACGGTGTTAAAAACAATAGCGTTTGTTTTAAAAATGTTGAATAACGAATCGATTAATACTGTTGAATATACGGAAATTTTTGATGGTATGAGGGAGAGGCAATCCGTTACGTTCGATGTCTGTTTTAGTTCGGGCGATTTTATATATTATCTGCATACGGTGATTGAGAAGCGCGGAAAATTGAGGATAAAAGAAGAGCTTCTTAAAGAAAAGCCCTTTTCGAGAATAAGGAAGAAGGCTGATTTGTTTACAGTGGACGGCGCGGATACGATAATGGAAAGGAATAACGACGAGGCATTTTTATTAGAAGATGTGAGTATTATGGTAGCTTTTAATAAAAAAATATCGGATTCGTTTGTTTATTCGGATATGCTTAAATTTACAAATATAAATCGGCTGGGAACATCCGAAAAGTGTCCGCCGGAGCTTATCGCGTTTTTTGATCCGAGCATTGAATATTTGCGGGTAAAACAAGGTGAGAAAGATATGGACGGATATTTGAAATTTTTCGGGAAAGAGGAAATAAAATTAAATCGGTTATCAGAAATAGATCGTTATCTTTCTTCGGGAACGATAAAAGGAATCAATACGTTTTTATGCGCAATGAAAACGTTTGAAAACGGAGGATATTTACTTATAGACGAGCTTGAAAACCATTTTAATCACGAAATCGTATCAACATTGATTCGGTTTTATATGGATGCGAAAGTAAATAAAAGAGGCGCAACGTTGGTGTTTTCAACGCATTACGCGGAAGTGCTGGATGAATTTGAAAGAAATGACAGTATTTATATTGTCCGCAACAGAAACGGCATTACGGCGGAAAATCTTTCGAAAATATTGAAAAGAAACGATATCAAAAAGAGTGAAGCGTATGAGAGCGATTTTTTGAAGGGGACCGTACCCGCGTATGAAGCGTATATGAATTTGAAAAGAACCATTATTTGCAGCGATAAGGAAAGTAAATGATGGAACTTTCAAAATATGTCGCGTGTATATGTGAGGGAGGAGCGGAAAGAACTATTATCGATTTATTGTTAAAAAACGATAAATTGATATTTACATACGATGATTTGCTTGATGGGGAAATTCTTCGGTGCAGAAAGGAAAGCGAGTTTGAAACAAAATATTTGAGAAAAGGTTTTAAGGATCAGATAACGGTACTTCGAGTTTTGGATTCGCGTCGGGAGAGATTTACGCTTAGCAAAGCATACGCGCCGAAAATAAAAATCGTAAACGTAATTACCGCACCGGAAATCGAAATGTTAGTAATTTTTAACGAAAAAAAGTATACAGAATACAAAAGTTCAAAAATGAAGCCGAGCGAGTATTGCAAAGCGCAATTAGGGTATAAAAATATAAAAGCCCCCGATTTTATAGAAGGATACTTTATGAATATCGATCGTTTAGTGTCGGCGATTTATGAATATAAGCGTGTATCCGACGTGCGGAAAGGAGAGTATTCGCTGTCAGATTTATTAAAATAAATATTGTAAAAGAAAAAAACAAGTACCATGACAACTGTCTTACGGTGCTTGTTTTTTCAATAGAATAAATTGATCTTTATAGCGTTGAGATAAAAATAGAATCCGGTTTTTATCGGAAAAATAAGTGAAATATGTCGGCGTAGACGGTAATTTCTGTCGGCTTTCACCCCGTGCAAATTGACTTGTGTTGTGGTATAATAAAAGAAAAAACGGAGGCGAACAGAAATGGAAGAAAAAATATCAATGCGGGAAAGTGAAGCGAAAATGCGCACTGAACTTCAAGAAATGAAAGAAATCCCGTTTGAAGAAAATCAAACGGGAAAACGGATATTTATAAACGGCATTCCTGATCTGGCGCAAATTTCGGAAGAAACGCTGAATTGTCTTGCTACGGTTCTACTTGAAGAAATAACAAAGCAAAAAAATAGATAAAATAATCGCGCTTATTTTTTTAATTATTTGTTTTATCTACTTGTTGAGGAATGCTGTTTTCTGTATGCTTCTGGGGTGTGTGTTGTGGCGGCTTTAAAATTTTTGATGAAATGGCTCAGAGAATAATATCCGACTTTATTCGATATTTCCAAAACGGAATAATCTGTATTGGAAAGCAGTAACTCCGCTTGTTGTATTCTTTTAATCGTTCGATATTCGATAATTGTTTTCCCTGTCAGCTTTTTAAAATTTTCTATAATAATCGGCGGAGAAAAAGGGATTTTCGTATAAATGGATTGAATAGGGCAATCCATCAATTCGTAATGATCGAGTTTTTCTTTTAATTCAATAATTTGCGCGGGAATTTCATTTTGTTTCAAAGGGTTTGAAACGTTCGTCTCGGGGCTTTTTCCCATAGAAAAAAGTAAAGAGTTGATTAATATCATCGAAACAATCTTCTGACAATCGGTAGTTTCCGTAGCTTTATAAGTAAGCTGTTTTGCTAAATAGCGAATGAATGAATACTCGTTTTTATCCATTGTGAAAATAATCGCCTCGTTTACAGATCTGCCTTTTAATAAAAAGGCATTTTGCAGTAAAAAATTGTCAAAATATATTTTTGAAATACTTAAATTAAAATGAGAGAGACCGTCGGCGTTTGAACCACAATCTCCGCAGAGAAGCTGATGACAAGATCCGGGCGGCAATAAACAAAGAGTGTAAGCCGGCAATACGGTGCTTTCATCTTTATAAAAGTGTATATAATTTGGAATTGTGGTGAAAAAGAGTTCATAGAAATCCGCGTGCGTATGATAGCAGGTATTTGTTTTTTTCCACCAGTGAACATCAAAAAACGACGCGGGATTTTTAAATTGATTTTCTACGGTGAAGTAGTCTGTGGGTAATCGTTTCATAACTGTATTATATTCGAAATACAAAAGAAAGTCAAGTAAACGGACGAATCAAATTAAAAAAAAGGCAATTAAAAAATTAAAAAAACGCAAGACAGCAAAGGCAAAGCTGTGCTATACTAATTACAGTAAGGCAGTACTTGCCGCTTTTTTGCGTAGTTTACTAATGTTGCAGTCAGAGGTTTTTATGGATATTTCAGTTTTAGAACAAAGATTATTTACGATGATCCCGTTGCTTAGAGAGCATTCGATCGTTTGCGAAACAGAATTGAATGAATTTCTTTATATGGAAGCAGATTATAAAAACGGCAGTGTTTGTCCTGTTTTAACAAGCGAAAATGCACATTCTTTTAAAAAAGAGAATTTTTGGGGAGAAAAAGCGGACGCGCACGCGTGGTTTTATACTACAATCAAACATCCGCAACCGCATAAGGGCATTCGGTGCGAACTGAAAATTAAAACGGATGTCAGCGAAAAGGAATGGGACGCTTCGAATCCGCAATTTATTGTATATTTCGACGGCAAGCCCGTACAGGGCGCAGATTTGAATCACACGCGTGTGATACTGCCGCAAAAAGAAAAAATTCAAGTGCATATCTACGCTTATACAGGTACAAATTTACAAGAAGCGAAGCCGTTGAAATTGATTGCTTCTATTCTGGAAATCGATGAATTGGCGGAAAAATTATATTACGATTTAAAAGTACCTTACGATGTTTTGTCTTTTACCGATAAAAACACGAAAGAGTATGCCGATATAGTTCGTTTTTTGAATAACGCCTTGAATTTTCTGGATTGGCGCAGCGAAGCAAAATTGCGCGCGTCGTTTGAATCGGCGGAAGAATACATACAACAAGAGTTTTATGAAAAGTATTGTAAAAAAGGCAACGTTAAAGTAAAATGCGTAGGACATACGCATATCGATCTCGGGTGGTTGTGGACGGTCAGGCAAACGCGGGAAAAGGCTCAGCGCTCGTTTTTTACAGTGCTCGAATTGATGAAACGGTATCCCGAATACAAATTTATGTCGTCGCAGGCGCCGCTGTATCTTGCCGTGAAGGAAGAAGCCCCCGAAAAATACGAAGAAATCAAAAAGCGTATCAAAGAAGGGCGTTGGGAGGCGGAAGGCGCAATGTGGTGCGAAGCCGATTGTAACCTTACTTCGGGCGAATCGCTGGTGCGGCAGGTATTGTACGGAAAAAGATTTTTCAAAAGCGAATTCGGCGTTGATAGTAAAACGTTATGGTTGCCCGACGTTTTCGGGTATTCCGCGGCGTTGCCGCAGATTTTAAAAAAGAGCGGCGTGGATTCGTTTGTAACGAGTAAAATCAGTTGGAACGATACAAATATGATGCCAAACGATACGTTTATCTGGAAAGGGATCGACGGCTCGGAAATTTTTACGCATTTTCTTACGGCTCAAGAAGCAAAAGAAGACGGCTCGATTGCTAATTTCACAACATATCTGCCGCAGGGAAACGTCAGCTACGTAACGGGCGCGTGGAGAAGAAACCAAAATAAAGACGCGATCGGCGAGTCGATTTTAACGTATGGTTTCGGCGATGGCGGCGGCGGACCGACCAGTAAAGATATTGAAATGCTGAAACGTATGGAATATGGGATTCCGGGATGTCCTACGACGGAGTTTTCGAATTCGACAGAGTTCCTGAACGAAATCAAAGAACAGTCGGAAGGGAAACTTGAAAAATGGGTCGGCGAATTGTATTTCGAATATCATCGCGGAACGTATACATCTCAATCGGAGATGAAGAAAAACAACAGAAAATGCGAGTTTGCATTGCAAAATACCGAACTTTTTTCCGTGATCGCGGATTCACTTTTGAAGTTTGATTATCCGAAAGAAAAACTCGACAAAATGTGGAAGACGGTACTTACAAATCAATTTCACGATATTCTTCCCGGTTCTGCCATAAAAGAAGTTTACGAAACGGCAAATTCGGAAGAGAGAGAAATAAAAGAAGAATGCGGAAAACTTCTTGGAAACGCTTTCAAATCTGTCGCGGATAACATTTCAAAAACGGGAACAGTCGTGTTTAACCCCACGTCTTTTACTTGCGGCGGAACGGTTACGATCGACGGAAAAACTCGTTATTGCGAAAATATTCCGGCGAAGGGATACGCAGTTACCGATTTTGTTCCGTTTGACGGTAGCGTTGCGGTAACGGACATGGCAATAGAAAACAAATACTTCATCGTTGAATTCAACGATTGTATGGAAATATCGAGAATTTACGATAAGCGGAATGTACGCGAAGTGATTCCCTCGGGAAAAGCCGCAAACAGACTCGTTGCGTTTGAAGATTATCCTAACAATTTTGACGCGTGGGAAATCAGGGAATATTATAAAGAAAAATCTTACCCGATAAACAATTACGTTTCCTGCAAAAAAGTGATCGACGGAGAAAGAAGCGGGATCAGGATTGTACGTAAATTTGAAAACTCAGCGATAGAGCAAACAATCTGGCTTTACGAACATATCGATCGGATCGATTTCGAAACAAAACTCAATTGGCGGACGGAACACGTTTTACTGAAAGCATTTTTCCCCGTCGACGTAAACGCCGAAAAAGCAACTTTCGATACGCAATTCGGTAATCTTGAACGTTCGGCGCACGCAAATACAAGTTGGGATAAAGCGAAGTTTGAAGTGTGCGGGCATAAATTTGCGGACTTGTCTGACGACGGTTACGGATTATCTGTGCTGAACGATTGCAGATACGGTTATTCGGTGAGAAACGGAGAAATCGGACTTTCGCTTTTAAGATGCCCTACGTATCCCGATCCCGATTGCGATAAAGGCGAACATCGGTTTACCTATTCGTTGTATCCGCACGCGGGCGCAGTAAGAAACAGCGACGTCTATAAACAGGCTTACCTGCTCAATAATCCGTTCGTAGCGGCAATAGCAAACGGCAACGGTAAGCTTCCCGAAAGATATTCCTTTGCGAGCGCAGATAAACAGAATGTAATCATTGATACGGTTAAACGCGCGGAAGATTCGGAAGATATTATCGTAAGACTTTTCGAAAGCGAAAATAAAACAACGGATGTAACCGTTAAGTTTGCGTTAAATTGCAAAAAAGTTTCTTTGTGCGACCTTATGGAAAACGAATTAAAAGACTTACCCGTAAAGAACGGAACAATTTCGATTCGGGTAAAGCCTTTTGAGATAGTTACCTTGAAAATTAGTAAAAATACATTATAAAAATCATAGGAGGCGAAAGATGAAAAAAATCAATAAGTTTCTTTCTTGTACATTGACTCTTGGGCTTGCGGCGTCGTTTGCCGCGTGTGGTCCGCGGATCGACGGAGAATTCGACGACAAGGCGAATAACATTTATATTCAGGTGTATACGGGCGGTATCGGCGACGAATGGCTGAATGAAGTGGTGCAGGAATTTAACGAAAAATATTATTCGGAAGATTCTTCAAAAAAATGGGTGATGAACGTCTTGAAGACAAACAACAAAGACGACGGCGCGAATTTTTATGAAGCGTTTAATTCCGGTACTGCCGCCGCGGATATCTATTTTACGGCAAATCCTACAATGTGGTCGGAAATGATTTCTAAAAATTATCTGCTCGACCTTACTGACGTTTACGCTTCAAAACCGGACGGAGAGAACGGAAAGAGCGTATCGGAAAAATTATCGGTTGCCGACGCGCGCTACAAATTATTATATACGAATAACGGCACAGCGAGCGGTATTTACGGGTTGCCGTACCACGAATCGTTTGCCGGAATGGTTGTAAACAAGGAAGTTTTTGTGAAAAACGGTTGGTTCACGGCGGCAAGCGCATCGGAAAAAACGGCAGCCGAAGAAGATCTCGGCGTTGCGTTAAAAGAAGATACTTATCAGATGCGAAAAGTGCTTGTGCGCGCCGATCTGACGTCTTCGCCAAAATATTCCGACGTGGTGCTTACGGCGGGAAAAGACGGAAAATACGGTACGGTTGATGACGGGCAACCGACGAATATGACTGAATGGAACGCGATGATGAATAAAATTTCGTCGGCAAAATATAAAGCGTTTCTTTGGGCAGGAAAGTATCCCGAATATACGAACCACACGCTTTCCAACGTTCTCGGGCAGTATCTCGGCGAAGAGCAAATGAACAAGTGGTTGATGTTCGGCGACGAAGAATATACGTTTACCGATGAAAACGGAAATGCCGTTACGGTGAATACGCAAAGCCGTGCAAATTCCTATAAAATTCCCGAATTAAAAAAAGCGCTTGAATTTGTTTCGGAGCAGATGTCGAAAAACGCTTATTCGAAGAGCATTACGGCGCTCGACACGCATACGGATACGCAAGGATATTTTATTTACGGCGAAAATTCTTCCACAATGGAAAAGGCGGCGATTCTTTGCGACGGAACGTGGTGGGAAAACGAAGCGAAATCGAAGTTGAAAGTCATTGACGCCTATGGCGTAAACGAGTACGCGTTTTTATTCGCTCCGTCGTTCGAAGGGCAAAAACTCGCAAACACCGATTCGTGGATGACGATGGCGGAAATGGGATCTGTTTTTGCGCGCAATACCGATAACGCGGAGAAGGCGTCGAAAATTAAAGAATTTCTTTCGATGACGCTTAGCGATAAATGCCTGAAACACTTTACGCTTACTACGGGATGTATGCGTCCGTATGACTACACGCTTACCGAAGCGGAATTGGCGGAATTAACGCCGTTCGGGCGTAATTCGTGGGCGATTTATCATTCCGAAAATGTAAAATTCGGGCGCAATCCGTTACTTTTGAATCTGGGAACGTCAAGCGTGGGGATGAACGGAGAATATACTTCGTTTGTAAATAATTCAATTTATGAAGCGCCGATGTCGGCGTTTATCAAAAATATTTCGGCAAAGGACGTTTTTGACGGAATGTACGTTTACAGAAACAACAACGTCAACTAACGAGGGGATTTTCGATGAAAAACAAAAAAGCGTTTAAGGGTGCGGATATTTCAAAAACGATATTTATCGCCTCGCATTTGTTTTATCCGTTGTTGCTGTTTTGCATATTCTGGATCGGCGTAAATATATCGTCGCTCGCTCTGGCATTTGAAAAAACAGTTGACGGAGTGAAAATGTTTGCCGGGTTTGAAAATTTTTCGCTGTTTTTTAAAAAGCTCGCGAACCCGATAGACGAAGCGCATATCAGTTTATTGAATACCGTAAAATTTAATCTGATTTTGTATGTAGTTACGATTCCGCTGTATTTCATATTGTCGTACTATTTATTTAAAAAATTTATCGGTTCAAAGGTATTCGGATGGCTTGTGATGATTCCGCAAGCGTTTTCGGGGTTCATTATTTCCGTATTGTTTATGAAATTTGTGGGTGAAGCGCCTACGCTTCTTTCAAATCTCGGCGTACAGAATCCCCCGAACTTTTTGCGCGACGACAAATACGTATTGTGGGTGCAACTTTTTTATTGCGCGTGGACCGGTTTCGCCGAGGGGCTGATTATATATCCCAACGCTATGCGCGCGATTCCGCAGGAAATGCTTGAAGCGGCGGAAATCGACGGGGCGGGAATGTGGCACGAGTTTTTCAACATCGTTATGCCGTTGATTTTTCCCACGTTTACCACTTGTTTTATTCTGGCTATTTCTGGATTTTTCGGGGCAAGCGGCGCTCTTACGCTGTTTTATGAATGGAAAGCGCCTACGGCGGCTTCGCTCATCGGCTATTATATGACAAAAGAAATAATGATGACGAACAATGTGAATTTAACTTATCCGCTGATGAGTGCGGGCGGTATGATTTTTACTTTGATCGCCGCGCCGATAACGTTCGGGGTAAAAGCATTTCTTGAAAAAATCTGTCCGGCGGAGGAATATTAAAAACGATGAAAAAGAGTATCGGTGCAAAAGTTTTTATTATTATCGTCGGGGTATGGTTGACGATTTATTGCATATCGTTGTGCGTGCCGATCGTCTGGGCGTTAAACGCTTCAACGAAAACCGAGGTGGCGTATTTTGAAAATCCGTTTTCTTTCGGCGGCGCGCATACTTTGAAAAATTACGGTACGATCTGGCAGAAATTGGAAGTGGTGATACAGGTAAAAGGTCAGCCGAGAAAAATATACGACGTAGGCACAATGCTTTCGTATACGTTTGCGCTTAGTCTCGGTAAACCTACGCTTGTAATATTTTTCACTACGGCAATGGCGTACTGTCTGTCGAGATTCCGTTTTTTCGGTTCGAAATTTTTATATTCGTTCGGTATCGTGCTGATGATTTTGCCGATTTACGGCACGATGGGCGCGCAGATGAAAATTTATAAAGCGCTCGGCGTGTACGATAATCTTTTTATGAATATCGCCGTCAGTCCTTCCGGGTGCTTTTGGGGAATGAATTTCTTAATGCTGTATGCCGCTTTTAAGCGGATTCCCACGGCGTATTCCGAAGCGGCGAAAATCGACGGCGCAAACGAGTTTGAAATTTATTATAAAATTATGTTTCCTATGGTATTCACTACGTGCGTGGTGTTCTGGTTGCTGTCGTTTCTCGGCACGTGGAATGATTATAACACTTCGCTCGTATGGTTGCCGAGTTATCCTACCATTGCTTACGGTATGTGGGTATTCAAAGATCAGATCACGGTGTACGGTTCGTCTACGCCCGAAGTTCTGGCGGGATTTCTGATGATGAGCGTGCCGCTTGCGCTTTTGATTACGTTCAGCAAAAACCTGATCACGGAAAAAATGCAGGTAGGCGGTTTGAAAGGTTAAAATAAGGAGAAAAAGATGAGAAAAAACAAACGACTTCCGGTATTGTTTGCAACGATCGGTTTGGTTTCTGTATTTTTTGGATGTGGAAAAAATACAGAAACGGGCGAAGCGGGGAATTTCCCCGAAAATACGGATTGGTTGCCGACCGAAACGGGCCGATTCGACCCGATCGAAATTCAAGACGTGTATAAAACAATCGACGGCAAGGCGGTGAAAACCGAATTGACGATTACTTCGCCGTCGGGAAAAACGCAAAAAGCGGAAAACGGCGCGTTTTACTGCGAAGAAGAAGGTGAATATGTATTTGAGTTTATCGCAGGCAGCGGCTCAGATAAGGTTACCGAAACGAAAACCGTGCGTTCACGGCTGGATTCAACGGATTTATTCACATTCACGTCGGGCGGCGTTTCAAAGAAAACCGAAACCGAAACGCCTGACGGAATGGGGGCAAGAAATAATCCGCTGAAAGCGATCGGAACGGAATTGACTTTTAAGGGCGACGGAGCTTTTAAATTTAACAATACGATAGATCTGAATGAGATATCGCCCGAAGAAAATCTGATCGAATTGTTTGCGATTCCCGCAAGCGTACCCGATTATTCGGGATTTACGGAAGCAACGTTGCCGGGGGAAAAATATCCGTCGGGCGGATATACGCACGGTACTGCTAATTATACGCGGTTTGAAATTACTTTAACCGATAAATACGACGCTTCGAATTCGGTGGTGATCTCGTTCTTTTATATGCCTTGTTATTCCTACTGGAATTGGAGCGAAGGCTATATTTCCGTCGGCGATAAAAATACTACCTACGCGTTGGATAACGGAAAAGTAAATTCGGCGCCTTATGGTTCGAATAACGTGGGCGTTGTGGGCAATTATTCGTTTTTCGGCGAAGGCAATCTGCCGTTCAACTTGCAGATTGATTATGCGAACAAAAAGTTTTATTCGGATACGCACGGCAACGGACAGAAATTGATTCTCGATTATTCCGACGCTTCTTTGCTCGGTGCGGCGAACGTATGGAACGGCTTCACCACGGGCGAATGTTATATGGAAGTTTCTTTCCCCACGGTGGCAAACGAAAGTTCGGTGCTTATTACGGAAATTCTCGGAACGTCTGTGGCGGGAAAGCAACCCGAGAAAACGAATGAGCCGGAAATCATAACGGATACAACGGGGTTTGAAAACGGCGAAATACCTGTGGCGCAATGCGGCAAAGCATATAAAATTCCCGAAGCGACGGGGGTTGATAAAATCAGCGGATCTTGCGCGGTAACGGCAGAAATAAAAGACGAAAACGGCAATCTTTCGGCGAATGAAAACGGATTTTTCGTTCCTGCCGCGACAGGCGAATATCGGCTTACTTACGTTGCGAAGAATTTTTATGGAATGTCGGCAGAACGGACATATACGATTCACGTTGCGGAAAAAATTGAAGATATAACGGTTGTTCCCGCCGAAGAATATGAATTTATAGCAGGTATCGAAACGCGCGAACCGAATTTTACGGTTACGGGCGGAAGCGGCAAAAAAACCTACGAAGCGCAATACATTCTCAACGGAAAAGAAGTGCTGCCGGATGAAGGTTGGTTGCGTTTTTCGGAAAAAGGGACTCTTGTCGTGCGATTTTCGATAACCGATTATCTCGGTAAAACGGAAAAAGAGTTGGTTTATGAAGTGAAGGCTACGGCAAATCCCGTACTTGAAGAAGCCGTACTTCCTACCGCGCTCTATATCGGCAGAGAATATGTATTCCCGCAGGTTGCGGCATTCGATTATGAAAACGGCGTTGCCGTAAGCACGGATATTTTCGTCGGCGGCAAAATGCTTGATAAATCGCGGAAATATACGCCGCAACTCACGGACGGCGATCGGCTGTCTGTGGTGTATACCGCCGCGGCTAACGGCGAAACCGCTTCGCGGGCATATACAGTGCGCCTGGCGGAATATAGTTTGTTTTCGCACGTAGTGCTTGATGGCGAAGCCGAAAGAACGGTTGGCGAAAGATATACTTTGTTTACTTCCGAAAGCGATTTTTCCGCATCGTTCGCTTTTCCCGTGGCGGCAAATTCATTTTCGCTTGCGCTTGGCGGCGTGCGCGGAGAAGATAAGTTTTCGGCTATAAAAATTACGCTTTCCGATGTCGCCGACGCAAAGAAGAGCATTTCTGTGTCGGTAAGTAAAGCTTCCGAAGAAAAATTGAACGTAAAAATCGGCGGCGATACTTACTCTGTAAGCGCGAAGTGGGTGAACGCTTTAAACCCGAATCTCGAATCTGTTTCTTTGGGGTTGAGTAACGATAAAATATATTTCAAAGACGGCAACGCCGAGGTGTTAGGTGAATATCCCATAAAGGCGTGGGAGAACGGATCGGTTTTTAAAGGCTTTACTTCCGGCGGCGTTTATGCGGCGATGAAAGTATCGGGCGTAACAGGAAAAACTTCGTTAAAACTGTTTGAATTCAGCGGGCAGACATACACGGAATATTCTTCGCTGTCTTCGCCGAAATTATCGCTTGCGGAAGAACTGAACGGCGGCGTAACCGCGCTCGGCACGAATATACGGATTCCGAAGGCGGCAGGGTACAGCGTGCTTTCATATAAAGTCGGCGTAAAATATGCGGTTGCCGCGCCGGGCGGTGAAATTATCGCGCAGGGAAACGGGGAAGACGGCGGATATTTCACCTGCGACGAATACGGAAGGTATGCGTTAAACTATTATCTTACCGATGAAGTCAACGATAAAACGGAAACGTATACGTACTATTTTGAAGTACGCGATACCGAAGCGCCCGATGTGCGAGTAAAGAAAACCGATCTCGGTAAAGCGAAAATCGGGAAAAAATTCAAGCTGAAAGCGGCAGAAATATCCGATAATCTCGGTGCGGAAAACTGCGAAATAAAAGTATTTGTAATCGACGTCAATTATAATTCCGTCGACGTAACAAACGATATGTATTATATTCCTTCTTCGGTCGGACGATACAAAGTGGTGTATATGGCGATCGATAAAGCGGGAAACATAGGGCTTGCCGTTTGTTATTTCACGGCGAAATGATAAGGAGAAAGATATGAACGGAACGAAAAAATTTGTTACGATACTGCTTGCGGCAATCACGGTTGGCGGTGCGGGCTTATTTGCGGGGTGCAAAAAAGATACATCCGAAACGGTAAGCATTGTAAAATCGGGATTATCCGATTATTCCATCGTAATTCCCGCGGAGGCAACCGCCTGCGAACAGTTTTCGGCGGAAGAATTGCGTGATTTCGTAAAACAGTCGACGGGGGTAACGCTTCCCGTTGTTTCCGAAAATTCTGCGGAATATTCCTCCGACGGCAAAAAAATTTCTATCGGCAACACTTCGCTTCTGGAACAATCGGGACTCGGAATGCAGGAGGGCTTGCGTTCAGACGCTTATTCTCTTACTTCAAGCGGCAATTCGATTTTCATTTACGGCAATTCGGACAGGGCGAATTTATACGGCGCATACGAATTCCTTGAAGAGTATGTCGGCGTTCGGTTTTTAACGGCAGATTACACTTATGTGCCGGAGAAAGATAGCGTAGACGTGCAAATGCCGATGAACATTGTGAAAAATCCCGCGTTCGATCAGCGTCAATACTGGTCGATGGACGCGCAGACGAACGCATTATACGCGGCGAGAAAACGAGTGGTAACGTATTGGAACTGGTCTATGCCGCAATACGGTTACGGAATGTATCGCGATTTTGAAGCGCAGGGGCATAACGTACTTCGCTTGTTGCAGGCAGGCGCGGAAAGTTTCGGCTTAGCTTCGATTCCCGATAACGCATACGCCACCGATCTTGCAGGCAACCGTATGAGTACGGATTTTAACGGGGAGAGTATTTACGACGTATGCTGGACGGACGGCCTTGCGGAGGACGGCTCGTTTATAGATGAAGTGCAAAAGGCGGAGGACGGCACGCCGATGCCTACGGCGGCGCAATGTTTATATGAGGGCTTGAAAAAATCGTTAAAATCGAATACGACGGCAACGATTTTCTGTATTATGCAGGAAGATACGCCCGCCGTGGTATGCGACTGCGAAACCTGCCACAAAAACAAAGAAAATTACGGTGCCGTGAGCGCGAATATCGTAAGAATGATCAATGCGCTTGCCTTGAAAATCAACGAGTACAACAGAAGCTCGGAAGGCGATGGCAGAGATATACGCCTTGCTACGTATGCGTATGCATATTCGCAGGAAGCGCCCGTTCTGTACAGAAACGGGGCGTATGAAGTGTACGATAACAGCGTGATTCCGAATGAAAAAGTGATTGTGGAATACTGCACGATGAACAACTGCAATCACATGCTTTCCATCAACGATTCCCGTCAGGACTCGTTTCATAAAGACAATCTTAAAAAATGGAAATGGCTGTGCGAAACAAATAAAAATCTTGCGATTTACACATATACGTCTAATTTCAACTGTGCTTTAACGTACAATCCGAATCTGAAAACGCTGAAAGAGAATATAATTTATATTTATGAAAATCTCAATCGCGATATGGTTACGTTTGAAAACGCCGTATATACGGGCGACTGGCAACAACAATTAAGAATGTATGTGGCTTCAAAATTATTCTGGGATCCGTATGCGGAAGTACAGCCGTTAATCGACGAATTTATTTCGCTCACTTACGGAAGAAGCGCGAAAGCGGTGCGGAATTATATCGAGCGGATGGAAGCGCAATGCGATTATAACCGCAGCGTATACGGTTCGGAATTTTATCTGATTGTAGCCGATCATACCGATTATATGATTCATAATTCTAAATTCTGGAAGCTCGGCGCATTAGAAACAAGCGTGAAAGAACTGAAAGAAGAAATTGCGGCTGTGTCTGCCGACGAAACGCTTTCTCAATCGGAAAAAGACAGATTGACGAAAGAATTGAAAAAGGTTTTGATTTCGCCGATGATGCAGATTAAATTCCATTACGACGAATATTACGGGTTAGCGGGAAATAAAGACGAATTTACCGCGGAATTGAAACAGTTGATTTCGGAATTTGCGGGAATGAACAACCAGGCGACAAAATACGGACTGATTTAAGTCCGAAAAAATAATTTTGGAAGGAGAGAAAACACGATGAAAAAACAATTAGCGGCTATTTTGGCAACACTGACGATTTTTACGGCAGGCGGGGCGCTTCTTTGCGCAACGGGCTGTGAAAAAGCGCCCGATCAAGGTCAGGAAGAAGTGCAGAAGCAGGAAGCGGAAGCGGTAAGCGATCTTGCCGTAACTACAAAAGGAATCGCTTCTTTTACGCACAAAGACGGCTTTGAATATCAGTTTGTGGCAGACGGCGAAAACGTATCGGTAAACGGAACAAACGGACAATACGATATTTCTTCGCTGATCGACGGAACAAAAACGCACACGATAGCGGTAAAAAGTAAAGAAAACGATACGTATAAAGAAAGTCCGTTGAGCAATGTAATCAATGTAAAAGCGGCAGACGTAAATTCACTCGATTTCAAAATCACGGGCGATAAAAAAGCGTCGTTCAACGCGGCGTCCGGCACTACGTACTATCTTTCGGTGAACGGCAAAGAAACCGAAGTAATAAACGGTCAGGACGTTTCGCAATTGATCTCTTCGGACGGCGTATCTTTAATCGTGAAATTGATTGTAAAAGGCTCTGTTGCAGGCGATACCGTTACTCTGGACGGCGTTGCACCGAACGCGTATACGTTTTCGTGGCATAAAAAATTGGCAGACGTGAAAATCGAAAACGGCGAAATCACGTTTACCGCGGAAGCCGGATATACTTATGATTTGTATGCGGACGGCGTGAAGATCAAAGAAAACGTGAAGAGCGGCGATGATATTTCCGCGTTGTTCGATAAAACGAAAAAGCAACAGGCGTTTTATGTGCAAGTAAACGCCAACGTTGAAAAGCAAGCGTTTGTGAAAGAAGAAAACGCGCAATCGAACGAAGTTATACTGAAATTTTTATCCGCGCCGCAAATATCGGTAAGCGGCAAAAACGGAAAAGTATTTCTTCATATCGTCGATACCGAAAACGCAGGCGTAGTCGGCTTGAAGTACGCGCTTTATGCGGGCGGCGGGTATAGCGGCGAAGTAACGGACGGGCAGGATATTTCCGAAATTATCGGCGAGAACGACGAAGTGCAGGTGAGCGTAACCGCCGTAGCGGATGGGTATGTGGAATCGGCTCGAAGCGAAGAAGTAGCGGCAAAATTGCCGAAAACATTGAAAATCGAGCAGGCGGAAGTATTCAAGAATGATGCGGGAACGTATATCGGTATGTATCTGCGCGTTACGCCGTTAAAGCAAAATGCGATTCCCGCCGCCGATTGGGTTGCTATGGGCGGAACATATCAAGGAAAAATTTCGTTGAACGGAACGGAATATAACGGACTTGTGTTGAAGATCACGGCGGACAATTGTTTGTTCCTTGATACCGAGTGCGTTGATTCTTTGATTAAAACGGCAATCAAGCTGAGAACTCCTTTGTATTTCGAAATTCCGGCGGGATCTACGTTTACCTATGGCGACGGCGAGTGGAGTACCGACGAGAAAATTACGATTTGCAGCGCGTATAGCGAAGCGGGCGAAATTTCGTGGCAACCTTGCGAACACGCGGATCACACCGAAAAAATTCCGACTAACGTTTATACGTTCGGCGCAAAGGTAGAGCGGCAGAACGGGTGCTACGATTTTGAAATTCACCTGAAAGACGCCAACGGCAACAATGCGGCTTTGCCTCAACAAAAAAGCGTTGCGTTTAACGGCACGGTGCTTTTAAACGGTTCGCCGATGCAGAACGCTACGTTTGAAACAAGCGATTGGGACGGCAATTCCAACGGCAATTATCTGCTGATTTTTAAAACTTACGACGGCAGAATATTTTCATCCGTGGAAGAATACGAAGCCGCCAAAGCCGCAAAAACGGTATACGTGGTTACCGTGAAAGCGGGCGCGAAGCTTACGATCGAAAATAAAGAATATTTGATTCTCGATGACGTGAGTTATAAACTTTCCGATATCGGCGGCGAATATAAATGGCGTGCGGAAGAAAATTTTGCGGCGGCAAAAATCAGTTCGAATCAAGGCACAGTCGCGACATCCGTTTCGTTTGAATTTATCGACGGACAGAACGGCTTTGAGAAAGACGACTGGGATGTGTTCCTTTCTGTACCCGCCGGAGCAACATACAACGAAGAAGCTTTATTGATTAAGCGTGCGGGCGGCGGACTTACTTTCTATATCGATAATCTTACGGGTAAAACCGTGCAGACCGGCGATACGATTACCTTTAAAGCAGGCTCGTATTACAATAGCGATACGATGAAAGGCATTACGCTTGATAAAGATTATGTGCTTGTCTGGAACGGTTCGGCTTGGGCATTGCAGGCATAACATAAACATCTGAAATAGCGCACGCAACCGATATTCCCCGATATTGCTTGCGTGCGGCGAAAAAAATAAACCTTTGAAGGAGAAAAAAGTATGAGATCTGAAACTTTCGTTCGGCAAATCACCGAACAGCAAAAACGGCGTTACGAGTCTGCAAAGCTTAACGGCGGTTGCAGCCGATCTGATCCGCACGAGCGGTGAAGACGACGGCGAATCGGCAAAAGACAACCCTACAAATATGTGGGACGGATCATTTTAAGGAGGGATTCAAAAATGAAAAGTACAAAAAAATTTGCAATCGCGTTATGTTCGCTTGGTTTCGTAGCCGCGGCGGCTTTCGGCGGGGCGGCAATCGCCGAAACTTCTTATGTAAATGCGGAAGGCGAAAAAAACGTTACGATAACGGGCGTATCCGAGAATTTTGGATTTTTAGGTAACGGTAACGCGTATCGTATGTGGGCGAATATGGATGCGGGGAATTTTCAAACCGATGTTAATAATGCGGCGCAGGTAACAAAAGTGTTGGTGGACGGTTATTCGACGAAAGAGTTAAAAATTGAACCATATGCCGTCGGGAATGCTTTTATAGATTTCGATTGGGCTTACGACGGACTTTGGAATTGGCAGACGGATGCCGCGAACGGTAAATCTCACTATTTTACGTTTCTTGAAGGTACGGCGGTAGGTTCAAGCGGTTACACAATCGGGGAAACGTTCACGATTAAGGTAACGGGCAAAGGAGATACTTATCACGCGGAAAAATACACGCCAAGCACCGACGGCGCGGTGGACGTCTTTTTCGGAGATATTCAAAGGAGTGTGATAGGCAATCAATATCCGAATATCGAAGTTACAATGCGCGGTATAAACCAAATTGTGTATACAAAGCAATACGAAGCTTGCGGCGAAGTTTCGGGCGTAGGTATTGCAGATGGTTACGTTAATTGTTCGCCTTGGGAAGGCCCGAGTACGCCTTGGCTTCAAATTTCGGATTGGAGTCAGACGTTTCTTGCCGCCGACGGGCAAACGAATGTCGGTACTTATAATATTACGATAAAAACGGAAGGAAAGTTGTATAACGGATATACCACGGATTTGAGCTCGTTCGGCACGGGGCATTATTATACGCTTGAAAAAGGACTTACGTTCACTTCAAACGGCGTGAAATATCGTCTGGATGAAACCGTAACGTTTACGAACGATGCCGAAGGCAAGTGGTCTCGCGTGTTCGACGATAATTGGCAAAAAGACAGCGAAATTACCGTAGATTCCAAAGATTCCGAAACCACGAAATTCCATATCCCCGATTATTCGGGAAACGTGCCAGAAGGTAAAGTGTTTATCGGTTGGGAAAACAACGAGAAGTTATATAAAGCGGGCGAAACGGTTACTCTTACCGACGGCGTTCTTTCTCCCGTATGCGTTGCGCTTTCCGCGCAGTATGGCGCGAGTATCCGTATGTCTGAAAACTACGGAATGAGATTTGTGGCGAGATCGGATAAATCGGCGTATATCACGGAAAGCGGCGCGCTTCTGGCATTCGGCGACGAATTGACGGCGGAAAAAAATCCCGCGGTGCTTGAAATCGGCGGCAACAGAGCGAAACGCGTTGTTGCGGAAAAGACGATTGAAACGGAAAACGGCATAGAATGGCGCACGGCAATCACCGATATTACGGTGAAAAGCGACGGAACGAAACTTACGGCAGACGAACTCGGCGAACGCCTTGCCACGGAATTTGCTTTCCGTGCGTATATCATCGTAACGTATGCCGATGAATCCACGCAAGTATTCTACACCGTCTATGATAAAGATGCGAATCTTCGTAGTATGAAAACGGTAGCCGAAGACGCGATTGCCGATACGAAAACCGCGCAGGACGATACATATAAGTACGAAGTGGAAAGCGGAAAATACAGTCGCTATACGAAAGCTCAGTATCAGAAGTTACAGAATTATCTTTCGGGCGGTGTTTGAAGGGTTAGCGCAGACTCGGTGATTTTGATTCCCGAAAACGCTTCGGAAACGATTTTAACGGCGGCGGAAGAATTGCGGAATTTCATTTTTGAAACGAGCGGATATTCTTTAAGCGTTGTAACGGACGAAGCGAATATTTCTTACGGTACGCTGAGTTTTTCTCTCGGCGATACGGTAAAAAAAGCGGAAAACGCGAACGGATCGGCAACCAAAGCCGATTCGTTCGGGCGTGAAGTAACGAACGGCGTAACGTATATTTACGGCGGTTCGGAGCGCGGCGTTTTGTATGGGGTATATGATTTCATCGAAGACGTGTTAGGCGTAAAGTTTATTTCGGCAGACGTTACGTATACGCCGAAATTGGCGGAAATACGGCAGGAAGAAGGCGATATCGTGGTGGAAACGCCTGCGTTTTCCGTTCGTTCATGGTGGACGAACGAAACGCAGGGAAATGCGGATTTTGCGGCGCGAAAACGGTTGACGAGCGTATTTTATAACGAAAACGTTGCGGCTCATTACGGCGGCGGAATGTATCGCGATTATTATAATCCGGGGCATAATTTAAACGCGTTGATTACGGCGGGCGGCGGCACGGTTTCGGGGACGGTGTGCTTATCCGACGCGGCAACGCGCAATGCAGTGGTTGTCGGATTGAAACAAAAGACGGAAGAATATCCCGCTTGCAAATATTTTGCGGTGAAAACGGAAGACGGGTATAATCCCGCCGATTGTACTTGTTCGCTTTGCGCGGGAAAATCGGCAAGCGATTTGCTTGTAGATTTTTGTAACTATGTTGCGGCGGAAATCAACAAGACCGCAGGGCGAGAAATTTACGTGGTAACGTATGCTTACGGGGTAACGGAAACGCCGCCTTCTATCGGTATTCACGAGAAGGTTGTGATAGAACTTGCGCCGATTACGAATGTGAATCTCGGTTATGCGCTTTCCTCCGATAAGCAATGCGAAGCATTTCAAAGCAGCGTAAGCGGTTGGAAACAAAAAGCGGGAAACAGGCTTTGGTTTTACGGTTACGGCACGAATTTCGGGAACTACGGGTGGTATTCGCTGAATCTTTCTTTAATTCAGCCGAATATCTCGTATCTGGAAAATGTCGTTGCCGACAGCGTCATCGTTGAAGATAATCATTTTATGAATTTCACCGATTGGCAAGCCGCCCTTCGGGTGTATGTCGGCTCGGCTGTGCTTTGGAATCCGTCGGCTTATGCGGAAAAAAACGCGGTATTTGCTCTGGCGGAAGAATTTTGCAGGTATTATTTCGGCGAAAGTGCGGGCGGCGCGGTATACTCATATATCGTGGCGGCGGAAAAACGTCTGGAAGAAGTAAGAAACGGCGGTGTTCCGAGCTTTGATTATTATGTGAAAGACACGGATTATACGTTGGGCGGAAATTCGTATGCCGCGGATACATCCGGAAATAAAAGGTATCTCACGGCAAACGATTACAGAATTTTTCAGAAAGATTTTTCGCTCGCGCAAATTTCTTCTTTGAAAACGGCGTATAACGCGGCGAGCGGCGAAATCAAAACGCGACTTGCGGGGGTGCTTTTCACGGCGGAATTGCCGTATTTCGCGAATTATAAGTATTATATGAGCGAAAGCGAAGGCAGTAAATATTTCACTTACGATACAACGGGTTCGTATACTACAAGCGGCATATTAGGAATGGGTAAAAAAACTTACGATTATTCTGTATATGCAGAGTTGAGAAGCGAAATTTCCGATTTGATTTCGTCGCTGGACTACGGGTATACGCAAGGCGCGTTACGTGAATTTTACAATGCGCATTTGTTTCGGTCGATGCTTGAAATTGCGGGTACGGATAAAGAAAGCGCGTTGCTCGCGGGAGCGGCGCGGAATCAGGCGTTTTTAACCGACGCGCACAGCGGAACGGGAAGCGGTTTTTATATAATGCTTTCGGAAAACGGCGCGGCGCGGAAAACTTCCGGGTGGAACGTGTGCGAAGGTGCAGACGTGATTGCCGAATACGACGGAAAAACATACACGTGCGTATTAAAAGGCACGGGGGAAAGCAATCGCTTTTTTGTCGATACGGAAAGTGCGGGCATTTCGGATTTACATTATGGTACTGAAATGCGAATCGTGTTGCGCGTCGGCGAAATTTCCGATAACGGAAATGTCTGGCACGTCAAAAACGAAATTTCGTTAAACGTTGTTTTCGACGGTGAAAAATGGTGCGTTGCAGGACGATTATAACAAAAACGAAGTTTGCGGTTCTTCGTAAAAAAACCGCGATTTTTTAAAGAGGTTTAAGATGATTTTTAATTTACAAAAAACGCTTGTGATTTTCGTTGAAAATAATCATTCGAAAACGCTTGAAACCGCGGCGAAAGAATTGTCGTATTTCGTAAGTAAAAGCACGGGCGGCGCGTGCGTTACGGAAAATGCTTTGCGCAAACTTCAAGAAAACGAACTCGGCGTTTCGTTGGGAAATATTCAAATTTGCGAAAAAAGCGGGTATACATTCGAAAATAAATTCGACGACGGTTTCATTTCCTTTATAAAAAACGGTATTGTGTTTATCTGCGGAAAAAGCGACCGCGGCACGCTTTACGGCGTATACGAATTTCTTGAAAGCGTTTTCGGCATACGTTTTTTATCTGTTTCGGCAACCCATATTCCCGATTTTACAAAAACGGGCGTAAATATTCCCGAAAATTATTTTAAGGATGAAAATCCCGCGTTTCGTATGCGTTCCTATTGGACGCACGATGGCGAAATCAGCGCGGAATATTCGGCGCGGCAACGGATGATGACGCTTTGGTACGACGAAGAAAAAGCTTCGGAATACGGCGGGGGAATGCGCGATATATTTTATAACGACGGACATAATGTAAATAAACTTTATCAGGAAGGCTATTTCGCTACGTTCGGCAACCAACCCGACGGAACGGTTATATACGAAGGCGGCGCCGATAACGACGGAAAGCCGTTTAATTTACGTTCTACTAACGTTTCAGATCCGTCAAATTCGGGCAGTATATGCCTTTCCGACGATAAAGTCGTAAATCTCGTAACGAAAGGCGTTATCGAAAGAATAAAAAATCACCCGACTTGCGATTATTTCGGCGTGATGCAGGAAGATACGAAATTTTTCTGCTCTTGCCCGAAATGCAAAGCCGAACCGAGCAAAACGAATGTCGTTATAGGGTTTTGTAACAAAATCGCAAAAGAAGTAAAACGGTGGAGCGAAAATGAAGGGAAAGCTTATGTGCAAAACCGAAAAAAATATATAGTAACTTACGCATACGGCTATACGGAAATTCCGCCTTCTATACCGGTAGAAGACAATATAATGATCGAACTTGCTCTGATTGATTCGGCAAACTATGCGTATTCTTTCGCCGATCAAGAAAATCAGACGGATTCGTGTTTTGCGGCGATAGCGGGCTGGCGAAAAGTTGTTTCGGACGACAGAATTTTGTTTTACAGCTACGAAACGAATTTCAATAATTATCATTGGTACATATCGAATTTAACGAATTTGCTTCCCGATTTGCAGTATATGCAGAATTTCGGAAAGCTGCTTGTTACTTTCGAGGCGGGCGAATTGTTCCGCGATTGCTGGCAGGCGCTGATTCGTACCTATGTTTGTTCGAAACTTATGTGGAATCCGTCGGGATACAATCAAACCGATGTGGCGAATATGGTAAAAGAGTTTTGTAATTTATATTACGAACAAAACGGCGAAATCGTTTATGGGTATATCGCAGAAATGGAAAAGGCTTATGCCGACATAAAGCGTAAATACGGTAAAACATCAAACCGTCCTTACCACGTTGCCGTAGCCGATCATATTCTACTTCATTATAACGATACCGAGGCAATAACCGACGCTTTCGGCGTAAAGCATCTGCTTACGGCAAACGAACCCGAGTATTTTACGAAAGAATTTCTGCTTGCCCGCGCAACCGAATTGAGAAAAGCGTATAAATCGGCGAACGGCGAAATGAAAAAACGTCTTGCCAACGTTCTTTTAACGGCGGATATAATGTACTTCGCTCAATGGAAATACTATAATAAGATTTCGGATAGCATTTCATACGCCGAAATTCTTGCCGAAAAAGAAAAATATCCCGAATTTGCCGTTTTTGCGGCGGAAATTAAAGAAATAGTTTCGCTGATAGAAACGCCGAGCGAAGCAATAAAAAGATCGCTTAATCCCGTGCTGGGCGCAGACGACTATGCCGGTATGGACGGATCGCGTAAGTTTGATTTCTGGAAGGAGTAGGTATGTTAGGCGCAATGTTAGACTTATCGCGGAACGGAGTAATGAAGCCCAACGAAGTTTGCCGTTTTGCCGATATTTTGAAAAAACTCGGATACGATACGATTGCTTTGTATCTGGAAGACACGTATGAAATCGGCGGCGAGCCGTATTTCGGGCATCTTCGCGGAAAATACACGAAGGAAGAATTAAAGCAAATAAACGCGCACGCGAAAAGTATCGGTATGCACGTTTTGCCGTGTATTCAGACTTTGGCTCATCTGAACGGAATGTTCCGTTGGGAACAGTATGCCGATATTAACGATACGGCAGATATTTTACTCATCGACGAACCGAAAACTTATGCCCTTATCGAAAAAATGTTTAAGACGATGAGGGAGTGTTTCGACGGTGAAACGATAAATATAGGAATGGATGAGGCGTGGAACGTCGGACTCGGAAATTATTTGAAAAAGCACGGCTATTCCGGCAACAGAGTAAATCTTATTTACAAACATCTCCTTAAAGTTGTGGATATCGCGAAAAAATACAATTTTAAGTGTATGATGTGGTCCGATATGTTTTTTCATCTCAATGCGCCACGCGAAGAAATGAAAAAACTCATACCCGACGGAGTTATTCTTTGCCATTGGGACTATTATCATATCGAAAAAGATTTTTATGATAACAAATTAAGCGCAAAAAATAATCAGAAGACGGATATTGCCTTTGCGGGTGGCGGTTGGACGTGGGGCGGTTTTGCAGCCATGAATCGTCGAGCAATCGAAACAATGCGTCCTGCCATGCTGTCATGCCGCGAGAACGGAATTAAAGACGTAATAATTACGTTATGGGGCGACGACGGAAGGGAATGTTCGCCTTACGCGGTTTTGCCGTCGCTTTTGTTCTGTGCCGAAAAATATCTGAACGATTCTTCGGACGAAGAAATAAAAAATAAATTTAAGGCTCTTTTCGGCGCAGATTTTGAAGATTTTATGCTTTTAGATATGCCGAGCGAGTATAAATATCTCGCCGTTAATTGCGTGTTTTATTCAGATCCGTTTTGCGGAAAATACGATTATTACATAAAACACGGCGACGGTAAATATTGTGCCGGTTATTCCAAGAAATTAAGAAAGGCGGCTGTTTTAGCTAGCGAATACGCCTATATATTCGAGTGCATGGCGGCTTTCAGTGACGTGATTGAAATTAAGTACGATCTCGGCGTAAGAACGCGTGAAGCATATATTACAGGAAATAAAAAAGAGTTAAAACGTATAGCTGAATCCGACTACTCGGAATTGATTTCTCGTTTGGAAACGTTTGCCGATTTATTTTATAAACTTTGGAATAAAGAATGTAAGCCTTTCGGCTTGGAAATTCAACAAATCAGGATAGGCGGTTTAATTTCAAGATTGAAGTGGTGTCAAAGAGTTTTAATTGATTTTTTGCAAGGAAAACTTGATAGAATCGAAGAACTCGAAGAGCCTGTTTTACCTGTAAAAATCGAAGAAATCTTAACTCCGTTCGATCATAATTATTTAGGCACGGTTTCGCTTAACAGAATGTAACGGTGGAACTATAAAAGAAAATTATATGAAAAAAATTAAAGAATTACATTTGATTTGCAACGCGCATATAGATCCGGTTTGGCAATGGGATTGGGAAGAAGGTTTGGTATAAAAACATTCAGGTTGAAATATGAAGAATAAGTTAAAAATAGGTATAATCGGTTGCGGTCGTATATCAGTTATGCATTTTACTTCGGCAAAATTACTGCCACAGTCAGACATTGTTGCGTGTTGCGATATATAGACAAAGTTAAAGCGGAAACTTCAGCAACAAAATACGGCGTTAATAAGGTGTATACTGATTATTGCGAAATGCTTGATAAAGAGAACCTTGACGCTGTGCATTTGTGTTTACCGCATTATTTACACGTCCCCGTGGCGGAATATGCTTTTTCAAAAGGCGTTAACGTTATTTCTGAAAAACCGATGGCAATTTCGTACGATAGTGCCGTAAATTGCGTCGATGCGGCGGATAAAGCGGGAGTCTTGTACGGGGTGATATTACAATGTCGTTACAATGACGCTTCCGTGTTTGTAAAAGAGAGAATCGGCGCAAAGTGGGGTAAAATTATTTCCGCGAGATCCGTTTTAACGTGGAATCGCGCTAAATCTTATTACGACGAAAGCGATTGGAAAGGAACTTTGGAAAAGGAGGGTGGCGGCGTGGATGAGCGTGACGTATCTGTCGGAAAAGTCGATTTCTCTCGGCGGCGCACCCGTGGATATCCCCGACTTCACCAACGGAAAGTGGACTTATGCCGTCGACCCGAATATGAAGAAATTATAAACAATACAGCCGTTCTTGGAGAGGAACGTTAAAAACTACTACTATTTAATTATACGAGGTGAAATATGGCTTATCGCATACGATTCGGTTTACCCGAAGAAAAAGTTCCTTCAACATATTGTAAAAATTTTTCCTATTCGGAAGAAAAAACGACTTATGATACGGACAAAATACATTTTGAAGTAAACGCGAGAGGATGTTTGCTTGAATTTCCGATTCGGGAAAAGGAACGTTTTTACGGACTTGGATTGCAGTTAAAAGCGTTTGAACTTACCAGTAAAAAATTTGTAACGAGAGTTAATGCGGATCCCGTTTCGGCTACGGGTGATTCGCATGCTCCCGTACCTTTTTTCGTCAGCACTTTAGGATACGGTATCTATTTCGATACGGCAAGATACGTCGAGTTCGAGTTCGGACGGAAAAAGAAAGATTCGGAATCAGGCAAGTCGATCGCCGTATCCGCTGTAAAAACAAGCGCGGAAGAATTGTACGCCACACGAGAAGTCGGGCAGAATGCGGTTGTTTCGGTTCAGATACCGGCGGCAAAAGGCATAGATATATATATTTTTGAGGGGGAAAATATCACCGACGTTGTCGGGCAATACAATATGCTTGCCGGAGGTGGCTGTGTTATTCCCGATTGGGGTTTGGGTACATATTACCGTTGTTACGGACCTGCCGATCAGGAAAAAGTCGAGAACATAATACGATATTTTAAAGAAAACGATATGCCGTTATCCGTTGTCGGGTTAGAGCCGGGCTGGCAAACGGCGGCGTATCCCTGTTCATTCATATGGAACAAAGCTTTGTTCCCGAATCCGGAGAAGTTTGTAAAAAACGTATACGCGCAAGGATTGCATCTCAATCTTTGGCAACACGCCTTTGTGGATGCTACGAGCGACATGTATGCCGATTTACGGAAATATAGCGGAAATTATACGGTATGGAACGGCTTAGTGCCTGACTTCGCCGACGAAAAAGCAAGGAAAATCTTTGCGGATTATCATAAAAAAGCGGTCGTTTTCGGATTGATAGACGGGTTTAAGTTGGATGAATGCGACGGTAGCGATTATACGGGCGGTTGGACTTTTCCGCTTTGTTCGTCTTTTCCGTCAGGGGTAGACGGCGAACAATATCACAGTTTGTTCGGAACGCTGTATATGCAAACAATATTAAAAGCGTTAGGCGGTCAACCGACGTATTCTTCCGTTCGTAATGCGGGGGCGTTGGCGTCTTCATATCCGTTTGTACTTTATAGTGATTTATATGAATATAACGATTTTTTGCGCGGACTTTGCACGTGCGGACTTTCGGGTTTATTGTGGACGCCCGAGGTGAGACACGCGGATACGGCGGAAGAGTTTTTAAAACGTCTGCAAATGACGGTGTTTTCGCCGCAATGCCTGATTAACGGCTGGTATTGCGAAGAATTGCCGTTTATTAAATTCGGAATAGAAAAAGAAGTTAGGCTCTGGTTGAAAGAGCGCGAAAAATTAAAACCGAGATTGAAAAAAGCGTTTGAACTGTATCAAACAACGGGTAAAGCCGTTGTCAGACCGCTTGTAAGCGATTATTCCGACGATGAAGAAACTTTCGGAATAGATACCGAATATCTTTTAGGCGAAGATTTGCTTGTTGCGCCTGCATTTTTGGGTGAAAGCGAACGGGAAATTTATTTGCCGGAAGGCAAATGGCGCGATTACTTCACGGGCGAGATGGTAGAAAGCGGAAGGCGAACGGTTGCGACAAATAAAATAGCGGTGTTCGAAAAAATGATTTTTGCTATAGATTGATTTGTAAAATGCCGTAAATAGAAGTATGAAACGAGATAGAATATGAAAAAACTTAAAGAATTACATTTGATTTGCAATGCGCATATAGATCCCGTTTGGCAATGGGATTGGGAAGAAGGTTTAGGCGTAACGGTTTCCACGTTTAAACAAGCCGCCGATTTTTGCGACGAATACGATTACGTATTCTGCCACAACGAAAGCATTTTGTATGAGTATATCGAAAAAGTCGATCCCGAATTGTTTGCCCGTATTCAAAAACTTGTAAAACAAGGCAAATGGGTAATCGCGGGAGGGTGGTATCTGCAACCGGACATCAATCTGCCTTGCGGCGAAGCTATGGTAAGGCAGATCGCGCTCGGCAGAAAATATTTTTTCGAAAAGTTTGGCGTTCGCCCTACAACGGCGTATAATTTCGACGGTTTCGGGCATAGCGTAGGCTTGGTGCAGATTCTGAAAAAATGCGGATTCGACGGCTATATTATCTGCCGTCCGATGGAAGAATATTACCATTTGCCCGAAAACGAATTTATATGGAAAGGTGTGGAAGGAAGCGAAGTAAAAGTCGCCCGCGCTACCGACGAGAATATTTACACGAGCGGGTTCGGCACTGCGCTTGAAGAAATCAAGCGGAAAATGAGTCATTATGCGGGGCGGGAATACGCTTTGGCGTTGTGGGGCGTAGGCAATCACGGCGGCGTAAATTCAAGAAAAGATTTAGAAGATATAAAAAAATTCCGCGAAGAAACTACCGATTTCAAGGTAATTCATTCCACGCCGGAGAAATATATCGCGGCGGTGAAGCCTACGCTTACGATCGATAAATCGTTGCCGTTTTTCCGCGGGGCGTATTCTTCGATGAACAGCGTAAAGCAAATGAATTCTTTGCTGGAAAGCAAACTGTTTACCATCGAAAAACTTTGCGCGTTCGCCGAAGAAAAAGGCTTATACAAAAAGAACGAATCGGCGTTTACGGAGGCGGAAAAGGCACTTGCCTGCCTTGAATTTCACGATTGTTTGGCGGGAACAGTCGTAAGAAGCGCGGAAATAAGTTCGCTTCGTAAATGCGAATACGCGCTTGAACTTCTGCAACGCGAATTCGATTCGGCATTTATGGCTGTTATTACCAAATATAAAAAAGCCGAACTCGAAACGTTCCCGATATTTGTGTGGAACGGTCAGCCGTATGCAAGGGAAATGATCGCCGAAACCGAAATACTGCTTCCGAAGCCGTTGACATCGGATACGGAAGAATACGTTGCTACGGCGTATTTCGGAGATAAACAAATACCATCGCAAACGGTTGCCGAAGAAGGTAGCATCAATTTTGACAGAAGAAAGAGAATAGCGTATAAATTCACGGCTCGGCCGTTCTCTGTGGAACGGATCGACGTGAAATTCGATATACAGCCGAAACGCTTACCAAAGGAAGAATGCGGCGATATAATTTATACGGATAACTGCAAAAGCCTTAAAATCGGCAAAACTACGGGGCTGTTGGAAAGTTACGCTGTAAACGGAAAAGAATTGCTTTCGGGGGGCGCGTTCGCTCCCGTTATGTTTGACGATAACGCCGATCCCTGGGGTTGGGATATGGTGAAAATAGGAACGAACCCGAAAGAATTCAAACTGTCCGACTGTAAAAACGGCGTTTTTGCGGGAAGGAAAAACGTTAATATCGTAGAAGACGGCGATATTCTCACCGAAATAGAAAGCTTTTTCGAACTTGGTTCGTCGTTTGTAAAGGTATCGTACAGAATTTATAAAGATCAGCCGTATATCGACGTAAATTATTATGTATTGTGGAACGAGCAGGAAAAGGCCTTGAAAATTAAAGTCCCGACGGCGCTTGACGGCGATTTCTTCGGGCAGATTATGTTCGGCGAAGAAACGTTTACAAAAGACGGTGAAGAATTCGTTGCGCAAAGATTTACGGGCATAAAGGACGGCGAGTATGCGCTTACGCTTTATAACAAGGGCGTATATTCGTTTGCATGCGAGAGAAACACTATGTTTGCTACGCTTCTTCGCGGCGCGGCGTATTGCGCGCACCCGATTGAAAAACGTTCGATTTTGTTCCGCGACAGATTTACGCCTTATATTGAGCAGGGCAAACACGAGTTTTCTTTCCGTTTCGGGTATAATAAACTTGGCGAACTTGAAAACAACGCGCAGGAATTTTCGGACGGCGTGTATTCGCTGAATTTTTTTCCGCACGGCGAAGGATATAATTTTTCGGGCGGCTTTTCAATCGACAATAAAGCGATTTCGCTTGTATCGTTGTACAAAGACGAAAGCGGATATACTTTCCGTTTGTTTAATAATAACGATAAGGAAGAATACGCGGAATTTAAAATTTTCGGCACACTAGGGGCGGCGAAATTCGGAAAATTTGAAGTGAAAACGTTTGTATTTGAAAACGGCGAAATAAAAGAAAAAAAACTGTGGGTATAATTTTTTCGGATAAGAGCCGTGTCGGACAGACAAAGGATAGCGGATTTCTGCTATTTTGCAAACAATTATTTATATAAGAAGAGAAACTATGTATATAGCCAAAGGGAAAGAATATAACACAATAGAAAGGCACGAAAACGCGCCGCTTTTCAAGCGCGTGTTCGATTGTAAAACAAACGAAAAAAGCACGGTAAAAATCACCGTCGTCGGGTTGTATCGTCTGTTTTTAAACGGAAAAGAACTGAATAAAAGTTTGTTCGCACCGTATTTAAGCAATCCCGACGAGATTGTATTTTACGATGAGTACGATGTCAGCGGGCAACTGAAACCGAAAAACAACGTTCTTTGCGTTCTGCTCGGCAACGGTTTTGTAAACAGCAACGATTTTAATATCTGGCAAAACGAAACGGCGTCGTATCGTTCCGCGCCGAAATTCGATTTGCAATTTAAAATCGGGGACGAAACGGTTTTTGAAAGCGACGAAGAATTTCTCGTTACCGATTCGCCGATTACGTTTGACGATTTCCGTTGCGGAGAACGTTATGATGCAAATCGGGAAATTGAAAACGTGTTTGAAAGCACGTCGCTTGAAAATTTCAGGAAACCTCTCATCGTTGCGCCGCCGAAAGGGGAAATTATCGGAAACACGGCGCAACCCGTCGTTGCCGCAGGCGAAAGAACCGCAGTGGCAATCACAAAAACCGAAAAAGGCTATATTTACGATTTCGGTGTAAACGATACGGGAATTCCGTGCCTTGAAATCGATGCGCAAAAAGGTCAGAGAATCGATTTGTATTTTGCGGAAACCGTCGGCGGAAACGGCATAGACGTCCGCAGTATTTCGTTTGATCAAAGCAAACCGGAATACATTCAGCACGACGTGTACATTTGTAAAAACGGCTTGCAGAAATATAAGCCGAGTTTCACGTGGCACGGTTGCCGCTATGCGGAAGTACGCGGAATTTCGGCGGAGCAGG
>ERZ808270.96-NODE-96-length-55680-cov-7.269717_pt1 | contig 55680 bp, 38 predicted proteins | sample MGYA00521082_ERZ808270 | MGnify/ENA primary metagenome ERZ808270 (study PRJEB31516, sample SAMN03275594) | gut metagenome | biome: mammalia-associated habitat; material: feces | host: Papio cynocephalus | place: Kenya | collected 2012-07-27 ... | reverse complement strand
TCTATATCTCTTACCAAGAGTTATAGATTATCCGTTGGCGGAATTTTTGGTCAACGGGTTATATATAGGAAGAAACTCACAAAACGCAGATACAGCCGATTCTTTTTTATCAAAAAAACTTACGAAATGTTTGCTATAAACAAAAAATGTGCTACTTTTGCCGCAAGAAACAGCAAAACAATAAACGATTGGAAGTTCTGAGGCGCATTGCGCTAAAGCTTTTCGATGCTTGCTATATTAATTAAGGTGTCTGTGACACTCCTTATTTATAAGAAGCAGGACAGAATAAGAGCACTTCTGACCGATTCACTTATACAATACTCAAGATGTTGAACAACGCATTCTTCTTTTACGGTTTTTATTTTTACTTTGCCGGACAAGCAGAGCGGGATGTCGCATGCCAACATCAAACAGTTTGACAATGAAATACGAAATCCCGCTTCCGAACAAGGAGCGGGATTTTTGCTACAATAACTACTTTACGAGATTCGGGAGAACGGATGGCTTCAGCCCAACAGACTGACTCTTCATTCTCAACAAAGCATAAGAATCATTTAGACACACAGGAAGAGCTCATGAAGAAAATCGCAATACAAGGCATCAAAGGTTCGTTCCACGACATTGCCGCCCATCAATACTTCGAAGGCGAAGATATCGAACTCATCTGTTGCGACACGTTCGAGGACATATTCAGCCAAATGCGTGAAGACTATTCACGGCTCGGACTGATGGCTATAGAAAATACCATTGCAGGATCGCTGCTCCACAATTACGACCTGCTTCGCCAAAGCGGCATGACCATCGTGGGAGAGCACAAACTCCACATCGAGCACAGCATTATGTGCCTGCCCGAAGACGATTGGGACACGCTTACGGAAGTTAACTCTCATCCTGTGGCTCTCGCCCAATGTCATGACTTTCTGAAGAAGCACCCTGGACTTAAGGTAGTGGAAGCTGAAGATACTGCTGGCTCGGCAGAGATGATTAGCCGCAAGCAAATGCGCGGACATGCTGCAATCTGTCATGCCGGTGCTGCCCCACTCTATGGCATGAAGATATTGGAGAAAAGCATTGAGGACAATAAGCACAACTATACGCGCTTCCTGCTCATCTACGATCCATGGTCGGCGGACAAACTGCGCGATCCGCACCTCACGAACAAGAGTAGCATCGTATTCTCACTACCCCACGAAGAGGGCTCGCTCTCACAAGTGCTAAGCATCTTCTCATTCTATAAGATCAACTTGACGAAGATTCAGTCGCTCCCGATTATTGGTCGCGAATGGGAATATCTGTTCTACGTAGACGTGACCTACGACGACTATACGCGCTACCGCCAAAGCATTGACGCCGTAAGGCCGCTCCTGCGAGAGCTAAAGATTTTAGGAGAATACAATGCTAAGTAAGTTTGGAGTTTTGAGGTTATGAGGTTATAAGACCGCTTCGCTCCGTTTGGAGTTTGGAGGTTATGAGGTTATCCTAATGAGTTTGGAGTTTTGAGGTTATGAGGTTATAAAGTAACCTTTTGACTCATCGACTGATTCTTATCCTTTGATCTCTTTCCATTGAACATTGCACAAAACACTCCATGCTTCTTCACATAGACAAAGAATAAATACAAAGAAATACTGACTTAACCATGACACAACATATTCAACCCGCTAAGCGCTTGGAAAGCGTGAGTGAATACTACTTCTCGCGTAAGGGTAAAGAAGTGGCACGCATGAACGCTGAAGGCAAAGACATTATCTCGTTGGCTATCGGTTCGCCCGATATGCCTCCCTCACAAGAGACTATCGACACGCTCTGCCGAGAGGCTCAAAACCCCAATGCTCACGGCTATCAGCCCACTACAGGTATTCCACAGTTGAGAGAGGCTATGGCGGGATTCTACAAGCGATGGTTCAACGTTGACCTTGATCCCAAGACCGAGATTCAGCCGCTTATTGGCTCCAAAGAGGGCATTCTGCATACTACTTTGGCCTTCGTCAATCCGGGTGATAAGGTCCTTGTGCCCAACCCTGGATATCCCACTTACACTTCGCTTTCGAAGCTTCTCGGTTGCACCATCGTCAATTACAATCTGCGTCCGGAGAACGGATGGCAGCCCGACTTTCATGAACTTGAACAGATGGACCTCACCGACGTGAAACTTCTCTGGTGTAACTATCCCAACATGCCGACGGGTGCTCCTGCACGTAAGGAGACTTACCAGAAGCTCGTAGACTTTGCCCGTCGTCACAACATCGTGGTGGTAAACGACAACCCTTACTCTTTCATTTTGGGCAAAGAGCACCTCAGCATTCTGCAGATACCGGGAGCAAAGGACTGCTGCATTGAGTTTAACTCTATGAGTAAGAGCCACAACATGCCTGGATGGCGCGTGGGCATGCTCGCTACGAATGCCACATTCATCAGTTGGATACTCAAGGTAAAGAGCAATATTGATTCGGGTACTTTCCGCCCCATGCAGTTGGCAGCAGCACAGGCTTATCAGAACAGCGATGAATGGCACACTGAAGCCAACGTCAACGTTTACGCCCGACGCCGCAAACTCGCTGGTGAAATCATGGACGCGCTGCACTGCGAGTACGATCCCTCACAGGTGGGCATGTTCCTTTGGGGCAAAATTCCCGATACGTATGCCGACGTAGAGGATCTCACCGAGAAGGTGCTCCACGAAGCTCGCGTGTTCATCACGCCTGGTTTCATCTTCGGCAGCAATGGCAAGCGCTACATTCGCATTTCGCTCTGCGCTAAAGAAGAGAAATTGGCTGAAGCACTTGAAAGAATCAAGAAGGTGTTTGGATAACGCTCCGTGCACCTTACGTATATAGTTTGGAGTTTTGAGGTTATGAGGTTATAAAGTTACTTCGCTTTCTTGAGCATAATCCTCTGCCCTTGTCTCTTCACATCCAGTTCTGTGGGCGACGCGTCTCGCGTCGGCGCTGAGAGGAGATTAAGAGGCCTAAACAGGGCAACTCAGAGGGAGTGCCGACGCGGGACGCGTCGCCCACAGAACTGATGAATAGCCTTACTACAGACCTCCAAACTTTAAACCAACAATCATCCGTAAACAACTAAAAACTTATCTTTATTATGGCACTTAATCTGACTCCACTCAATCTGACCGACCACGACGACAAGCGTCCTGTAGTAATAGCTGGTCCCTGCTCTGCTGAGACAGAAGAACAAGTAATGAACACTGCTACGCAACTTTCGAAGAAGGGCATCAAACTCTTCCGCGCAGGCATTTGGAAGCCCCGTACCAAACCCGGAGGCTTCGAAGGTGTAGGCGAAGAAGGTCTTCCTTGGCTCAACCGCGTGCAGAAAGAACTCGGCATGAAGGTATGCACAGAGGTAGCAACCCATGCTCACGTAGAAGCTTGCTTGAAAGCGGGCGTTGACTTGCTTTGGATCGGTGCACGTACTGTGGCCAACCCCTTCGCTATGCAGGAGATTGCCGACACACTGAAGGGTGTAGACATCCCCGTATTGGTAAAGAACCCAGTTAACCCTGACTTGGAACTGTGGATTGGTGGTCTCGAACGTATCAACCAGGCTGGCATCACTCGCTTGGGCGTTATCCACAGAGGATTCTCTACTTACGAGAAGAAGCTCTATCGCAACTTGCCTATGTGGCACATTCCCATCGAACTTCGTCGCCGTTGCCCGGGACTTCCTATCTTTGGCGATCCCAGCCATATCGGTGGTAAGCGCGAACTCATCGCTCCATTGGCTCAACAAGCTATGGACCTCGGATTCGAGGGTCTTATCGTAGAGAGCCACTGCAACCCTGACGCTGCATGGAGCGATGCCAGCCAGCAGGTTACTCCTGATGTACTCGACTTCATCCTCGACAAACTCGTGATCCGTAAGATTACGGAGACTACGGAAAGTCTTAACGCGCTTCGTGGCCAGATTGACGAAATCGACAACTCTCTCATCGAACTTCTCGCTAAGCGCATGCGCATCAGCCGCGAGATTGGTGAATACAAGCGTCAGCACGACATGACGGTGGTTCAGACGAGCCGCTACACGGAGATTCTCGACAAGCGTGGTGCTCAAGGTGTGCTCTGCGGCATGTCGTCCGACTTCATCAAGGATGTATTCGAAAGCATTCACGAGGAGAGCGTTCGCCAACAGATCGATGTGATGAACAAATAAAGCATGTTTGTGAATTTCTAAGTATTAAGTATAAAGTATTAAGTATTACAAACTTGCGAATTTCAAGTAATAAGTAATACATGCTTGCTCGATTCTGTTTGGGCGATGGGTTACTTATTACTTGCTTTCTTGCTCTTGCCTGCTCTGTGGGCGACGCGTCTCGCGTCGGCATAGCCACATCGTGATTATTGAGCGAGAAGCACAATCGTTTAGCATTTTATAAGCTAACACTGCGCCATTCCCATTGGCACATTAATAAATTAGCAAATTAACCCAATGAAGATTCTTATACTGGGTGCAGGAAAGATGGGATCGTTCTTCGTTGACCTGCTGAGTTTCGATCACGAAACGGCGGTCTACGACGTAGATCCTAAGCGCCTGCGCTTTATGTACAACACACAGCGTTTTACTACGGTCGAGGAAATCGAGGAGTTCAAACCCGAACTCGTGATCAATGCCGTAACGCTGAAATATACACTCGACGTATTCCGCACCATTATCCCTCACCTACCCTCCGACTGCATACTGAGCGATATAGCTTCCGTTAAGACTGGATTCAAGGAGTTTTATGAGAGCACAGGCATGCGCTATGTGTCTACCCACCCCATGTTTGGCCCTACTTTTGCTAATCTGGGTGCACTAAGCACAGAGAATGCCATCATCATCAACGAAGGCGACTATATGGGACGCATCTTCTTCCGCGACCTGTACAATCGTCTCGACCTCCACATCTGCGAATACACATTCAACCAACACGACGAGATGGTGGCCTACTCTATCGGTACGCCTTTTGTAAGTACGTTCGTATTTGCCGCCGTAATGAAGCATCAAGATGCACCGGGTACAACGTTTAAGCGCCACATGCAGATCGCTCGTGGCGTACTGGGCGAAGATGATACATTGCTGCGTGAAATTCTCTTCAATCCTCACACAAGCGGACAGGTGGAGAAGATTCGCGAAGAGCTCAAGGTGCTCCTCAATATCATTGATGCTAAAGACGAAAAGGCATTCAATGCTTATCTGAAGAATATCCGAGAGAACATTAAATAAACTTTTCCCAAGTAATAAGTAATAAGTAACAAGTAATACATTTCCCTTGGGAGAAGTATTAAGTATAAAGTATTAAGTATAAAGTATTAAGTATTACATTCTGGTTGATAGCCTTTCAGCCCGCATGTAATACTTAATACTTTATACTTAATACTTTGTTTTACATAGTCCTATTATTCCACCTCAAGCACAAGTCCCTTCAAGTACTCTCCCTCGGGATGATAGATATTGATGGGATGATCAGCTGGCTGATGGAGCTGATGAAGAATGCGTACGTGGCGTCCACTCTGCGCTGCTGCTGTAAATACAGCCAAGCGGAATTGATCCTTGTTGACCGCCTGCGAGCAGCTGAAAGTAAAGATGATGCCACCGGGCTTAATCTTACGAAAAGCAATAGCATTAAGACGCGTATAGCCCTTCAATGCACGCTGAAGCGCATCCTTATGCTTGGCAAAGGCAGGCGGATCAAGCACAATGAGGTCGTAGTTACTACCCGCTTGTTCTAAAAACTTGAAAGCATCTTCCGCAAAGGCTTCGTGACGCTTGTCGCCAGGGAAGTTCATCTCCGCATTAGCACGCGTAAGGTCGATAGCCTTGGCTGAAGAGTCTACCGAGTGAACGAGGTTAGCTCCACCTCGCATGGCGTATACACTGAAGCCTCCAGTATAGCAAAACATATTGAGCACATTGCGTCCCTTGGCATAATGCTCGAGCAGAGAGCGATTTTCACGTTGGTCTACAAAGAAGCCTGTCTTCTGACCACGCAGCCAATCAATATGAAATTTTAGTCCGTTCTCGGTAGCCACATTGCCCTCGTCGTGTCCGCGCAAGAAACCATTCTCTTGATGCAGATCGGCCTTAAAGGGAAGCGTCGTTTCCGACTTATAATATACATTGTCTATCAATCCATCGGAAGCTGCAATCAATGCGTCGGCTATTTCCTCACGACATACGTGCATTCCCACAGAGTGAGCTTGCATCACAGCCGTACGTCCATACACATCGATTACGAGACCAGGCAAACGATCGCCCTCACCATGAACAAGGCGATAGATGTCATTGTCCTCACGACCTGTAAGCTGGAGAGCCTTACGCAAACGGAATGCTTCGAACAGACGACGTTGCCAAAAATCATGATTGATCGGTTCGTCTTCGAAGGTAAGCATACGCACGGCGATAGATCCTATCTGATAGTGGCCATAGCCCATGAGTTCATCTTCAAAGGACAATACGCGCACAATATCGCCTTCATTTAAGGGACCATTAGCACCTGCAATAGCTCCTGAGAACACCCAAGGATGGAAACGCTTAAGACTTTCGCTCTTGCCTCTACGCAGAAAAATTGTTGTGATGCCGCCCACATATGGAGCATCGATATGCTTCATCTCGTGCGAAGCTTTCTTGTTAGAATATTTCATTGCTGATTGGGGGATTGTACGGGTTCTGATTCTATGAGTTGGAAGTTACGCGAATCCTTAAGCGTTTTCAGTTCGTTATAAAGCTGTATACAAGTGTAGGCATCGGTCGCGGCATATACTTTTTGCGACTCCGTGAGTGTATCGGCCTCCCAATTGGAGAGCTGAGCCGACTTAGATATACGCATATGGAACACGTTGGCATAGAGTTTCTGCAGACTCATATCGAGTATGCCCATCTGCTTCGCATAGTCTTGCAGATCGATATATCCGCCGGGAACGAACGAAGCATCTCGACGGCGAAGCATCAAGAAATCGTCTTTCAGGGAGAGGCCGACCTTGAGCACGCTTTTGTCTGCCATAAGCTGCGAAAGACAAGGCAAGAAGCCCGTTTCGTTCAAGCGGAATAAGAAGCACAACTCCTCATTGGCCACTTGCAGAAGAGCCACTTTATGACTTTCTCCCTTGCGAAATGAAGGACGCGTCTCGGTGTCGATGCCCAAGATAGGCGATTGGCGAAGCACCTCTACCGCCCTTATGGCTTCGCTTTCACTCTTTATTACGTAGATTCTCCCTTGGAATGCAAAGCGCGGAAGGGGAGATATGAATGATTTGCTGGTTTTTATAAATAACTGGCGCACCTTATTATGGATTGGAATGATAAGTTATAGGCAATTCCTTCAAATTGCGAGTTGAAGATCAACCTTTCACAGAAAGGTAGACGTCGTGAATAGCACGCAAAGCATTCAGAAGCTTTTGTCCCCACTGCAGGTCAAACTCTTCCATAGCCTCATAGAGCGCCACTTGCATAGATTCCTCGTAGCCCTCACGAAATGCTTCAACTAATTCTCTGAGTTGCTGATACACGTCAGCTAAGTTCTCGCTGATTGTACAGAGCACAGGGTGTTCGGAATATTTAAAGTCCTCTACAAACACATCGAGGAAGTCATCTTTCTCCCCCAAGATACGAGCCACACATCCGCGCACGTAGTCATAATCAGCTTCTGTCAACTTCTTCTCTACCCATCCAGGCTGTTCTGGCACATCACCAAGCATAGAAGCCTTCAGATAGATCATTGGAAGCAGACCGCGCATCACGTGTAAGAAATCATCCAATTCCTTACCCTCACTTTGTTCCAAATATTTACAAAATTCCGTGCTCACTGTGATAAAGTCGAGCACTGATTGCGAGTACAAATAGTTATCTTCGTTCATATAGGGTGCAAAGTTAGTGCAAGGTGAGAGAAGTGCAAAGAGAAAGCTTGCTTTTTCTTTGTACTTCCGAGCCGCAGCCTAACTTGCGCAAAGCAAAAGTTAGTGCAAACCGAACGCAATACCAAAGGAAAAAGCTTGCTTTTTACTTTGTATTGCTGAGGTGCAGCCTAACTTGCACGAAGTGAAAGTTAGTGCAAGGTGAGAGAAGTGCAAAGAGAAAGCTTGCTTTTTCTTTGTACTTCCGAGCCGCAGCCTAACTTGCGCAAAGCAAAAGTTAGTGCATACCGAACGCAATACCAAAAGAGAAAGCTTGCTTTTTCTTTGTACTTCCGAGCCGCAGCCTAACTTGCAATAACAAGAGGAAACTTGTTTTTCGTCTACTTCGTTCCTCTACAACATATATAGAAAAAGGAGAACATCTATACAGACATTCTCCTTGTGATGTTTATTTGGGCTTTTGTTTACTTAGCCTTTTCAACGATGGCTTTGAAAGCCTGAGGGTTATTCACAGCGAGGTCAGCGAGCACCTTGCGGTTGATCTCGATACCAGCCTTGTGAAGTCCACCCATGAGCTGAGAGTAAGAAAGGCCCTCGAGGCGTGCTGCAGCGTTGATACGCTGAATCCAAAGAGCGCGGAAGTTGCGCTTCTTGTTGCGACGATCGCGGAAGGCGTAGGTCAGACCCTTTTCCCAAGTATTCTTGGCAACGGTCCAAACGTTCTTGCGGGCACCATAGTAACCGCGGGTGAGTTTAAGGATTCTCTTACGCTTAGCTCTTGAAGCTACGTGATTTACTGATCTTGGCATTTTGTTGTTACATTTTGGAGGTTAGCGCCGCCCGATTGAATGATTAGAGGCGAACTTGGAAAGCTAAACATCCGGTTAGACTTTAATGTGTGAGATTGAAAAGTTTCGTGTTGCTCTGTTGCAGTGCAATTCCGATAAGAGATTAGCGGAGGCAGAGGAGTTCACGAACCTGACGCGTGTTAGTACCGTCAACGATAGCTACATGGTCGAGGTTACGCTTCTGCTTCTTAGTCTTCTTAGTCAGAATGTGACTGTGGTAAGCGTGACGTCTCTTAATCTTACCTGTTCCGGTGAGCGTGAAACGCTTCTTGGCACCAGAGTTAGTCTTAACTTTTGGCATTTTCTTTTGTTGTTTAATTGTTAATATATCACTGCGGCTACGTGAGATACCGAACGCAGCGCGCAAGCTTTTCTATATAGGAATAGAAATCTTTAGAATTCCTCGCCTTCAACGAAGGGACCAGTGTATTCTTTCTTAGCCTTTACTTGAGGAGCTTTCTTAGCTGGTTTTGCGGGAGCAGCTTCGTCAGCAGAATTGGCTTCCGACGCAACTTCTGCAACTTTCTTGGGAGCGCCCGTCTTCTTAGGAGCGATGAAGAGAATCATACGCTTACCTTCGAGCACAGGCATCTGCTCTACCTTGCCATACTCTTCGAGATCGTTGGCGAAACGAAGCAAAAGCACTTCACCCTGCTCTTTGAAAAGGATTGAGCGACCACGGAAGAACACGTAAGCCTTCACCTTATCACCTTCAGAGAGGAATTCCTTGGCGTGCTTCAGTTTGAAGTTGTAGTCATGCTCATCGGTCTGAGGGCCGAAGCGAATTTCTTTCACTTCAATCTTTACCTGCTTTGCCTTCAACTCTTTCTGACGCTTCTTCTGTTGATAGAGGAACTTGGAGTAGTTGATGAGTCGGCATACGGGGGGCACGGCATTGGGTGATATTTCTACAAGGTCAACGCCTTTCTGCTGTGCAAGCTGAATGGCTTGGCGCGTAGGCATTACTTCTGATTCCACATCGTCACCCACGATACGTACTTCGCGGTAGCGAATCTGCTCGTTAATACGATGTTGTGGCTTATTATTGTTGCGGTCGCGGCGATTATTCTTCTGCGGTGCTGGCATTAAATGTGTTGTATTGAGTTTGTTTGTTCAAGAGTTCAAGAGTTGTCTCCGCCTCCTCGCTTATAGCTTTTCGGCGAGTAGTTTCAAGCTCTCGAGCGTTCAACTTTTATTTAATCGGCTGCAAATTTACGCCATCTTTTTTGAAAGGCAAAGAGAATCAGTAATTTTTTGAAACATTTCGTGCGATTAATCACGCTTTTTCACTTGAAAAATCATGACTTTCCATCATATTGAAGAATACTTATCCCTAAGCCGCCTCCTAAGAAGAAAGGGAATTACAACATTGCGTTGCAATTCCCTTGTTATCAATACTGCTTAATTAAGCCTGAATTTAGTAATCCTTAGTCATTTCGGCCACTTCATCGTTGATCTTCTTAGCGAATTCAGCAATCGTAAGTGTACCTTGGTCGCCTTCGCCCTGCTTACGCACAGCTACAGTACCATTGGCTGCTTCCTTCTCACCTACAACGAGGAGATAAGGCACATGCTTCATTTCGTTATCACGGATCTTACGACCAATCTTCTCTGAACGATCGTCAACATAGGCACGTACGTCCTGGGCATTGAGTTCTTCGCTGACCTTCTGAGCATAGTCGTTAAACTTGTCAGAGATAGGCAATACTGCCACCTGGTCAGGAGTAAGCCAGAGGGGGAAATGACCTGCTGTGTGTTCGATGAGTACAGCTACGAAGCGTTCCATAGAGCCGAACGGAGCACGGTGAATCATTACTGGACGATGCTTTTGGTTGTCGGCACCCGTATATTCGAGTTGGAAGCGTTCGGGCAGATTGTAGTCTACCTGAATTGTACCCAACTGCCAACGACGACCGAGGGCATCCTTCACCATAAAGTCGAGTTTTGGACCATAGAAGGCTGCTTCGCCATACTCGATATGAGCAGGAAGTCCCTTTTCTTCGCAAGCTTCGATAATAGCCTGCTCGGCACGCTCCCAGTTTTCTTCCGAACCGATGTACTTCTCACGATGTACCTTATCGCGGAGTGAGATCTGAGCTTCGAACTTGTCAAACTTCAGTGCTCTGAAGATAATCATAATGATATCCATCACGCGGAGGAACTCATCCTTTACCTGCTCAGGAGCACAGAAGATATGAGCATCGTCTTGAGTAAAGCCACGCACACGCGTCAGTCCGTGGAGCTCACCGCTCTGTTCGTAACGGTAAACGGTACCGAACTCTGCGCAGCGGAAGGGCAATTCCTTATAAGAACGCGGACGCCATGCAAAGATAGCGCAGTGGTGAGGGCAGTTCATTGGTTTCAGCATGTACTCTTCGCCTTCTTCGGGAGTATGAATGGGCTGGAATGAGTCCTTACCATACTTAGCATAGTGGCCTGAAGTGACGTAAAGGTTCTTAGAACCAATGTGAGGCGTCATCACCTGCTGATAACCGTAGCACTTCTGAATCTTCTTCAAGAAGTCTTCCAAGCGCAGACGGAGCTGCGTACCCTTCGGAAGCCACATTGGCAGACCTTTACCTACGAGGTCGGAGAACATGAAGAGTTCCATTTCCTTACCGATCTTGCGGTGGTCGCGACGCTTTGCCTCTTTGAGCATCTGAAGATACTCGTCGAGGAGTTTCTTCTTGGGGAAGCTGATACCATATACACGAGTCATCATGGGGCGCTTCTCATCGCCACGCCAATAAGCAGAACTTACTGCAGTCACCTTGACAGCCTTGATAGGAGCGGTGCTCATCAAGTGCGGGCCACGGCAGAGGTCGGTATAGTTACCCTGAGTATAGGTGGTGATATGACCATCTTCAAGTTCTTCAATCAACTCGTTCTTGTAAGTCTGTCCGCGTTCTGCGAAGAACTTCAGTGCATCAGCCTTAGAGATTTCTTTGCGTACAAGAGGCTCTTTCTTCTGAGCCAATTCTTGCATCTTCTTCTCAATCTTGGGGAAATCGGTCTCGCTGATAGCTACGCCTTCGGGAGGCATTACATCATAGTAGAAACCATTCTCAATAGCCGGACCGATACCAAACTGGGTGCCAGGCCAAAGTTCCTGCATGGCTTCTGCCATGAGGTGAGCTGAGGTGTGCCAGAAGGCATGCTGGCCTTCTTCGTCGTCCCATTTATAGAGATTGATAGTAGCGTCTTCGGTAATGGGGCGATTGAGTTCAACCGTTTCGCCATTTACACCGCATACCAGCACTTCTTGCGCCAAACGCTGAGAGATGCTTTCTGCGATTTGGAGGCCCGTTACGCCGCTTTCATATTCGCGTACAGAGCCATCCGGGAAAGTAATTTTGATCATAACAAACTGGTGTTATTATTTTTGATGCCGCAAAGTTAATGCAAAGCGAGAGTACGACCAAGAAAAAAGCGAATTTTTATCCAACTTGGGCGTTTCGCTATAGTTTTAAGTTTATGAGTTTTGAGGTTATAAGGTTATAAAGTTACCTTACGACTTCTTATTCCCCTAAACGTTTAAGCTTACCTCAAAACTCCAAACTTACTTTATAACCTTATAACCTCAAAACTCCAAACTATCTTTATAACCTTATAACCTCAAAACTCCAAACTATCTTTATAACCTCATAACCTTAAAACTTCAAACCGAGCGAAGCAAACTTATAACCTCAAAACTTACCTCAAGCCCCCCCTTACCACACGACTGGCAGTGGCTTAAGCTCTGCGCCGAATTCTTTGCGGAGCCGTTCAAACAGTTCTTTTGTATCTTTGGCGAAGCCCTGGCCTTTCCACGTGCTCGTGTTGGTAAGGAACACCCAACATTGGTTGTCGGGGAATTTCATAACCAATGCACTCGTGCCTGAGAGCGTACCCGTACGAATCCATGGACCATCTTTCGGAGTGAAGTTCCACCCTAATGAGAATTTATGATTGGGCATTTCCTCCGTCATGGCTTGCACGCTCTTTGGAGAAAGGATATCGGGATAGTGTGGATCACCATCTATGGCAGAGATGAAGTGGCACAACTCTGCTGCCGAAGCACACCATGCGCCAGCGCCAAGCAGATGAGGAATGTTGTTCTCGCCGTAACACTTCACCACCATACGTCCGCTATTATTAAACTCTTCGATAGGCTCAGCTTCCTTGTGCATATAGTACTTCACTTCGCGAGGATGGCGATCTTTGTAATAATTGCCAGCAATGTGAAAATCGTAACAGCCTGCGGGACGAAGCACGTACTTCTGCATAAATGCTTCGTAGCTCATGCCCGAGCGCTTCTCGATGATGAGCGAGAGAAGCATGTAGCCAATGTTGCAATACTTTTGTCCTTGTCCAGGTTGATAACTCAAGTGTCGCTTCTTCAGCACAATGCGTAGCAGTTCGGGATTGGTAGGCGGAGTGCTGAGGTGGTTTTGCATCATGATATAGCGCGTGGAGAACATTGGATCACCCGCATAGTTGGTGAAGCCTGCTTGATGGCGCAAGAGTTGTTCTACGGTGATATCGAGATACTTCGTGTCTTGAATTGCGTTGGTATAAGCAGTATCATTGAGTATGCCTCGTGGACCAAACACGTGATCTGCGAGCCGCACCTTACCCATCTCTTGAAGTTTCATGATGCCCACGGCCGTAACGAGTTTTGATACGGAGGCTATGCGCATGATGTTGGAAGGCTCCATCCGTTGACCTTTTTCCTTTTCTGCCCAACCATAACCCTTGGCAAATACCAACGAATCATTGCGCGAAACTGCCAACTGTGCACCATTCACCTCCCACCGTTTCAAATACTTTTCGATAATCTCGTCCATCTTCTCCGTACCAGCATAGGACGACATGGCATTGGTAAGCGAATCGTTTAAGTGGGGCTGCACGGATTCGGCTTCAGCGTCTGCTTTAATAACTTGTCGGCCATGCTTAAAAGCCATATAGCCTACAACGATTAGTGCCACAACGGCAATGAGGGCCTTTATCTTCTTATAGTTGAGTTTGCGTTTCTTCTTTCTTTGAACAGGCATGATTTAGTTTGGAGGTTATAAAGTGAGTTTGGAGGTTATAAAGTGAGTTTGGAGGTTATAAAGTGAGTTTGGAGGTTATGAGGTTATAAAGTGAGTTTGGAGGTTGGAGGTTCGAGAAGTCTTAAGGCAACTTTATAACCTTATAACCTCAAAACTTCAAACTACCCCCTCAACCCACCTTGCAACCTCAAAACTTCAAACTAATTACGCCTACCATAAAGCACAATGCTCAAGCAAGCACACGCAGCAAGCAACATCGGATAGAAAAGGTAAGGAATAATATCAATAGGGCTTATCAGCGCCAAGCCACTTGCCATGAGCAATTGTGCTCCGTAGGGCAGAATGCCTTGCATGATGCATGAGAAGATATCAAGCAAACTTGCAGCACGCTGGCGACTCACGCCATAGCGTTCGCTGATATCCTTGGCGACAGAACCTACGGAAAGAATAGCCACCGTATTATTAGCCGTGCAGCAGTTGGTCAGCGCCACAAGAATAGAGATACACCATTCTGCTCCTCTGCGAGAACTAACCCTTCGGGTAAGTCCACGTACGAGGTAGGTCACCCCCCCACCCTTTCTTACCACTTCGAGCAGTCCACCCGCCATCATGGAGATGAGTATCAAGTCGCCCATGCCCGTAATGCCTTGAGCCATAGAGTCTATCCATCCTCCAAGAGAGTAAGCACCATCTGCCACGCCCACAATGCCCGTTAGCACCGTACCCAGACAAAGCACCAACAGCACATTCACACCGCAGATGGCCAATATCAACACCATAGCATAGGGCAAGACTTTCCACAAATAAAGTGCTTGCTGCTGTACGAGCCCCGATTGTCCACGTTCGAAGCCCATGACTACATATATAAGGAAGCAAATCAACGCAGCAGGCAACACGATGCGAAAGTTCGTGCGAAACTTATCGCGCATATTGCACCCCTGCGTACGAGTGGCTGCTACGGTCGTATCAGAAATAAACGAGAGATTATCACCAAAGAACGAGCCACCCACTACGGCAGCCACCATGAGCGGGAGTAAGGTTCCCGTACGCTGTGCCATCTCAGAAGCCACAGGCACAAGTGCCACAATCGTACCCACAGAAGTTCCGATACAGATTGATACCACACATGCGGCTAAGAACAATCCACCCAACACTACGGAGGACGGCAAGCAGTAGAGCGTCAAATCGACCGTTGCGCTCACAGCCCCCATAGCCTTGGCCGACGAGGCAAAAGCACCTGCCAAGATAAAGATCCACACCATCAAGAGCAGATTGCTTCGACCAGCGCCATGAGAGAAAGTATGCACACGTTCTTCCACGCGATAGCCACGCAGCGTAAAGAGTGAGGCAATGCTCGTGATGAGAAATACCACCGTCATCGGCACTTTAGAGAAATCCTTCATCAAAATGCCCATTGCAGCCATAAGCAATGCCAATAAGAGGAGGGGAAGCAGGGCCACCCAGCCCCGTCGGCGCGGACGCAAGCGCCGGTCTTCATGTTGAGATACGTTCATTTCTTTTACAATTTGAATGCAAAGTTAGAAAATAATATGTACATTTGCAATGCACTAAGGCACTTGCCGCAGTGCGTATTCGTATATTCGTATGCTTGCCCGCCTTGGGTGAGCACACAAAACAATATTTTGTTATGCTTAAGCAAATCATCAATGGTCGCATCCTGACTCCCCAAGGTTGGCTTGAAGGCGGCTCTGTAATTATCGACGGAAACAAGATTAAATCTGTTTCCAACTGCGACCTTCACATCGAAGGCGCTCAGGTGATCGACGCTAAGGGCTGCGTAGTAGTGCCTGGCGGTATCGAAATGCACGTACACGGTGGTGGCGGTCGCGACTTTATGGAAGGCACAGAAGAAGCTTTCCGCGTAGCCATCAATGCTCACATGAAGCATGGTACTACCTCTATCTTCCCCACCCTCTCTTCATCTACCGTGCCTATGATTGAGGCTGCCTGCGAAACGTGTGACAAGCTCATGGCTGAAGAGAATTCTCCCGTGCTCGGTCTGCACCTCGAAGGTCCGTACTTCAACCCCGCACAAGCCGGTGCTCAGATCCCCGAATGGATCAAACCACCTGTAGCTGAAGAGTACGAACCTCTGCTCGAGAAGTACAAATGTTTGAAGCGTTGGGACGAAGCCCCCGAGCTCCCTGGTTCTACAGAGTTCATCACCGCCTGCCGCAAGCATGGTGTACTCCCCGCAATTGCTCACACACGCGCTAAATATGAAGACGTGCTCGCTGGTCATGACGCAGGTATGACACATGCCACCCACTTCTACAATGCCATGCCCGTGGTCTATAAGAATCGTGAATTCAAAGTGCCCGGCACTGTAGAGAGCATCTTCGCACTGCAAGACATGACAGTCGAAATGATCGCCGATGGCATACACGTGCCTCCCGTAATGCTCCGCATGATCTATCAGATCAAGGGTGTAGAAAAGACCGCTCTTATCACCGATTCACTCGCTTGCGCTGCTACAGAGGGCGATGCTGCATTCGATCCTCGTGTAATCCTCGAAGACGGTGTATGCAAACTCGCCGACCGCTCTGCATTGGCTGGTTCTATCGCTACGATGGACCGCTTGATCCGCACTTGCGTACAGATGGCCAACATCCCCTTGGAAGACGCATGCCGCATGGCAAGCGAGACTCCTGCCAAGATCATGGGTGTGTTCGACCGCAAGGGTTCACTCGAAGCAGGCAAGGACGCCGACCTCATGATGTTCGACGACGACCTGAAACTCACCTACGTAATGCAGATGGGCAACGAGGTGACCAACGAACTTTAAACCCTACATAGGGCGCTACACACTCCGCTCAATAGCGTGCGTTTCATAGCGTTCATAATTCACCATTCCTGCCGCATGGCTTTTCCACAGAGAAGAGCCATGCGGCTTTTCTTTTATAATCATTTGTATTTCAAAGCGTTAATAGTGAATCAGCCGTACGCAGATGTACGTTTCCTCGTTTCAAAACAGGAAGCAAGAAATTCGTCAATGTATTCTATTTGAACAGTTATAAAGGGCAAGAAATAATCTAAATCTTCATGTATTGTCAGTAAAAATCATGTAATTGACGACTCATTTCGTTCGATATGAACATTCATTTCGTTCGATAAGAACATTCATTTCGTTCGATATGAACATTCATTTCGTTCGAAATGAGATAATTAAAAGGGAGTCTAAAAACAATTCGCCGATGTTTTTTATAGTACATGATAGTACACTTATAAGAAATATAACTGAAGTCTCTGATTTAGAATGGGTGGGCTTTCAGCCCGCTCTGTCAAATCCGAGACTTCAGCAAGTATATGCAAAAAAGGGGATAACGGACTGCTGCCCCAGCCACCAAAGGTCAACTTCAAAGTGTTATTCTATAGTTCTGTGGGCGACGCGTCCCGCGTCGGCATCGTCTGCGAAACTATTTGTCCCTACTTTATATGTGGACACTGTTTGCTCGCTTGAGATGCCGACGCAAGAACGCGTCGCCCACAGAACTGAGTGAAAAATCTCTGAGTAGACTGGCGCTGCCGAGGCAAGGACGCATTACGTTTTCTCTATCTCTTCAGCTTACTATATCCCTTATATAGGAAGCGAGCAAGGCCGTATACGTAACGGCGGAAGCCGGGCTGATAGGCAAGCAGATGATCAAACCAAGAGAGATGTTTGCCAACTGTACGAACCACGATGCCCACATAGATCATAGCGAAGAGCGTACCTATGCCTACGATGTACCATTGCCATGCTCCGAAGAATACGTAGCAGAATACTACGGCTAATACTACGAGCATCGTATCGACCATGATCTTTACTTTGGGAAACTCTATGCCCGTCACTACGCTGATTGCTACAGGAAAGCCTTCACCTGGCATGGTAACAGAACCACAACGTACTTCTAAGGCGATACCGAGTCCTAAGATGGTGCAACCTACCAACTGCGATACGGATTTCCACACAAGCGTGGTAGGTACGAGCCACTGCGTGAGGAGCATATTAAAGTCGATTAACGAGCCAAATACGAAGCCTACTAAGAGCTGAAACAACTGTACGGGTTCGAACTTTCTGCGCAATACAGCTATCTGCCCTAACACCAATATGCCATTCATAATATAGGTATACTGCCCGATCGTGAGCTGAGGCACGCCCATGCCCTTCTTTCCCGCCGTTTCAAACACGTAGGGCAAAGTGGAAATCACGCTCGAGCCGAGCATACTACGCACACAGACTGCTACACCAAGCGTCATGATAAATAAAGAAATGAGCAGCAAAACGTGCTGCCATAGGAAGGATGCGATACGTTCTTTTTTAGTCATATAGTAGTTTAGTTTGCTTTGTAAAAGTCCGATAAGCAAAGCACCATCGCGGCAGTTTGCTTATCGGACGTGGATGCTCTCCATGAGAGAGAGAAAGAAGTCTCGACAGAGAAGTTTACTTTTTCTTAGAAGTAGTCTTCTTCGTGGTCTTCTTGGTAGAAGTCTTCTTGGTGGTCGACTTCTTAGTCGTGGTCTTCTTCGTAGTGGTCTTCTTAGAGGATGCTTTTGAAGTAGTAGAAGAAGTAGTAGTAGTTACGGGCTTATAATACTTCAAAGCTTCGGGAAGCCACTTCTTGATGTTAGCTATACGCTTTGCATCAGAGGGGTGATCGCTCAAGAATGCCAACTTCGTGTTAGAGGATGTAGAAGCCATACGCTGCCAAAAGTCTACAGCCACATTGGGATCGTAGCCTGCCATTGCAGCAAAGATCAATCCCATATAGTCGGCTTCGCTCTCATTGTCGCGCGAATACTTCAAGCTACCCAACTTTGAACCCAGCGAGAAGGCTGTCTGACTAAGGATAGAAGTTGTGGTGCCTGCACCCGTAGCCCCTAAGATGCCGCTAAGCACTTTTGCACCCAATTGCTGCTTCACCTGTGTGCTCATCTGTTCTGCAGAGTGTTTTGCCACAGCATGAGCGATCTCATGACCGAGCACAATAGCGAGCGCTGCTTCCGACTGAGTGACGGGGAGCAAACCTTCGTATACCACGATTTTACCACCAGGCATACAGAAGGCATTGGCACTATTGTCCTTTACGAGATTGAACTCCCAATTGTAATTCTGAATAGCATCGAGACGATTGTTTTCCTTTAAGTAAGTCTCTACGGCTGTAGCCATTTTCTGTCCTACCTTCTTTACCAATGCTGTATTGGTAGCATCGGTAGAGATTTGAGCGGTCTTAAGGTAATTCTGATATTCTTGTGAACTCAAGCTGAGCACTTGCTCATCGCTTACCCAAAGTTTCACTTTACGTCCTGTCACAGGTACGACAAACTTAGACTGAGCGCTTGCGGGAGTAGCTGGTGCAAGCACGAGCATAGCCAGCATGAGCAAAAGTAACTTGATCTTCTTCATAATGCTTATAGATAATGATAGATAGGAGTAAAAAAAGCAATCCAATAAGGCCACTCCTCAGATGGGAGTGGCCTCAATGGATTGTGTATTAATCAATTAGTTGAACCAGCGTACGTAGCAGAAGTCCTGACGATTAGGCAAGTTCTTGTTCTTCGGATACATACGGTAAGCTACCTTGTAAGATCCAGCGAGGTCCACACTTGCTGTGAGCTCGAAGGTATAGAGATTGCCTTCGTGACCTACTACATTCATAGGAAGCACGGTATAGATGCTTTCGTTACCCTCAGGACCAGCCATAATGACGAGATCTACTCCGATAGCATCGTCGAGTCCTTGCTCGTCGATCACATGCTTTACAGAGAAGTCCTTACCGCTTACGAGTGCACCATTCTGGAGGTTTTCGCTACGTTCCGTGCTTACCACGCGGATGTTGTCCCAACGTTCGGCAACGCTTTCCTTCCAGTTGGCAATCTCCTTAGCAAGCTGATTATCATTAGCTGCAAGAGCCTTATAGCGAGCTGCCTCGGGATTGTAGAAGCGATCGTAGTAGTCGTCGAGCTGACGCTTCATGGTATACTGCGGAGCGATGCAAGCGATAGAGTTCTTCACCGTGCGTACCCAGTTCTCTGAATAGCCCTTGCGGTTGCGAGCGTAGTAGAGAGGAATGATCTCCTGCTCAAGCATAGAGTAGATCGTAGAAGCATCGAGACGGTCTTGGTGTTCCTGGTTCTCGTAAGTGCGACGGTCGGTAAGAGCCCAACCTGCGCCTTCACGATAGCCCTCATACCACCAGCCATCAAGCACGCTGAGGTTGACTACACCATTCATCAATGCCTTCTCGCCCGAAGTACCAGAAGCCTCGAGAGGACGAGTCGGAGTGTTCATCCAGATATCCACACCCGATACAAGACGACGAGCAAGCTGCATATCATAGTTGTCGAGGAAGAGGATCTTACCCATAAACTCAGGACGCTGAGAGATTTCGTAGATCTTCTTGATCAAGCCCTGACCTGCACCGTCAGCGGGGTGAGCCTTACCGGCGAAGAGGAACTGTACGGGGTAGTCGGGATTGTTGACAATCTTCGACAGACGATCGAGGTCGGAGAAGAGCAAGTGAGCACGCTTATAAGTGGCAAAACGACGAGCGAAGCCAATCAAGAGTGCATTAGGATTGATCTTATCGAGCAGACTTACTACGAGTGATGGGTCGCCCTGATTGCGGAGCCAGTTCTCACGGAAGCGAGCACGGATATAGTCGATGAGTTTGTTCTTCAGTGTGACGCGCGTATTCCAAATCACTTCATCGGGCACATTGTAGATCTTCTCCCAAATCTTGCTATTGCTCTGATCGTGGATGTACTCTTTACCCAGATACTTGGCATAGACTGCCTGCCACTCCTTAGCACACCATGTGGGGAAGTGCACACCATTAGTAACGTAGCCCACGTGGCTTTCTTCAGGATGGGGATTGTAGATGTCGAACCACTCATCGTGGCTGCGTTCTGCATGATTAGGACGCTCGGCTGAAGGCATATAGCCCGGCCAAATGCCCTTAAACATCTGTTGGCTCACGCGGCCGTGGAGCCAACTTACACCATTAACCTCCTGACATGTCTTGCAGAGGAAGGTGGACATACAGAACTTCTCACCCTTGTCGTCGGGATTGGTACGACCGAGACCCATGAAATCGTCCCAAGAGATGCCCAAGCGAGCGGGGAACTGATTCATATACTTATTGAAGAGACCCTCGTCGAAGTAGTCGTGACCAGCGGGTACAGGAGTATGTACGGTATAGAGAGAAGAAGCGCGAACGAGTTCGAGAGCCTCGTCGAAGGTAAGGCCACTCTCTACGTAGTCGGCCAAACGTTGCACATTGCAAAGTGCTGCGTGACCCTCGTTGCAGTGGTAGATATCCTTCTTGATGCCGAGTTTCTTAAGGGCGAGCATACCACCGATACCGAGCAAGTACTCCTGCTTGATACGGTTTTCCCAGTCACCACCATAGAGAGAGTGAGTGATACGACGGTCAAACTCTGAGTTCATATCATTATCCGTATCGAGGAGGTATAGCTTGATACGGCCTACATTGGCCACCCAAAGAGCGGCATGTACCATGAAGTTGGGGTAAGGCACGTCAACAATTACCTGATTGCCTTCAGCATCGAGCACGCGCTCGATGGGCAGACGATCGAAGTCTTGAGCTTCGTAGTTAGCAATCTGCTGACCATCCATAGAGAGGGTCTGAGTGAAGTAGCCGTAACGATAGAGGAAACCTACTGCACACATATCGACATTGCTATCAGAAGCTTCCTTCAAGTAGTCACCAGCGAGGATACCGAGACCACCTGAGTAGATCTTCAGTACGTGGTTGAGACCATACTCCATACAGAAGTAGGCTACAGAAGCACGCTTGGCATTAGGCTTCACGTCCATATACTTACGGAAGTCGCCATACACCTTGTCCATACGAGCGATGAGTTCATCATCCTTTGAGAGTTCGGTCAAACGATCATAGTCGATGCTACGGAGCAAGTCGATCGGATTCTTGTTGACCTTCTTCCAGAGGTCTTCGTCAAGGCTTGCGAAGAGTTGCTGAGCTTCTGTGCTCCAAGCCCACCAAAGGTTGTGAGCGAGTTCATCAAGCTTCTTCAAGGCTTCGGGGATGTGGCTCTTTACGTTTACCACTCTCCATGAAGGCTGATTGGCATTGCTAATCTTTACGTTCATAAAATAAAGGTTGTTGAGCTGCACCCGTCGTCGTGTGTGCGGCAGGCGCAAGCTGCGTTATTGTTAGTTGTTGTTATTCTCAAATGAAATACAAGGTTGAATATACCATCACGCTATTTGTGGCATTAATTCTTAACCTTAAGTAGTTTTTAAGCCTCATCAGCCAATGCTACGCGACGCAGGGCGAAGTCATAAGCCTCATAGTAGTACTTAATAAAGTGTTTCCACTGTGCTTGATCAGCGATGGCAGCTGCGCGTCGGCGCACTCCCGTACGCTTTCTTGCTGGCATGGCAAGCAAAGACGTGATAGTCTGTGCCATTTGGTCTGTCACCTCAAAGTAATTGCTATCATCGCGATGAATCACGCGAACACCATCTTCAAGTTGGCCTTCATGACCAAGAATGCTATCTACCCACTGTCCAAAGCCACTCAAATCAGTGGTTACACAGGGGGTATGGAAGGCACAGCTCTCAAGTGGCGTGTAGCCCCAAGGTTCGTAGTAAGAGGGATAGAGAGCCAAGTCGTTGGCAGCGAGGAGATGATAATAAGGCATATTGAATATGCCATCATTGCCCTCAAGATAGCACGGTACGAGGATTACCTTCACCTTGTCGGAAGGCAGATTCTGCAGTCCGAGTTGGCGTATCTGGCACACGATGCGATCTTGATCGAAATTGTGGAGCGTATGCGTGATGAAAGGATTGGGCAAGGCTTGTGCGTCTGCCCCACCCTTAGCGACTAAGGCTTCTTGCAAGTCCTTACGTGGACCTTCGAGCCAACAAGGCACTTCTATGAGTGCCAACACTTGCTGACTTTCGGAAGATGCGTTGAGCTGACCGCGAAGATTGGCCATGGTCTGGAGGAACACGTCGAAGCCCTTGCAGCGATAATCATTGCGTCCGCTGGTAGAGACAATTAATGTTTCGTCGGGGAGTTGACTTCCCGTCAAAGCGCTTGCCACATCGAGTATGCGACGACGTGCTTTGCGGCGAGTCTGAGTATATTGCGTGCCTTGGGGCACGAAGTCATCTTCAAATCCATTGGGCAATACCACATCGGCAGCTTTGTCGAGCAACTGCTTACACTCACGATCGGTAAAGCTACTTACTGTGGTGAAGCAGTCGGCGCGCCAAGCGCTTTGTTTTTCGATGCTATGTTTAGAGTCCATATGGAGTTCTTGTGCCATCTGATCGCCGTTGTAGCCATCAAAGTAAGCATAGAGTTCCTTGTTATTGCCCGCAATGGAGCGACCTATGCTTGTAGCATGTGTGGTAAAGATAGTAGCCACATGGGGTTGATGCTTCTTAAGGAAGAGCATGCCTAAGCCCGACATCCACTCGTGTGCTTGGTATACCACGCGATCCGTTGGCTTCAAGCAAAGTGAAATCACAGCTTCAGCAAAGCGTCCAGCTGCATACGAGAACATGGAAGCCTCATCGTAGTCGCCATAAGCATGGAGTGAGTCTACACGGAACAGATTCCATGCTTCAGCATAGATATCATCCTTAATTTCAAAGAAGGGGGCAAAGTCTACGAGTACGGCAACCGGCTGTCCGGGTACATTCCATCGACCGATGCGGCACGTCAAGCCCAAGTCTGCTGCTGCCTTTTTCCAGGCGGGCAACAACCTTTCATCTTCACAAAAATCAACGTTAGCAGTAGGTTGTTTTAAATCAGGACCGATAAAGACGAGTTTGTCCTGATAGTCAGACATAAGCGTTTTTGCACGCGAAGACAACACCGTATAGATGCCGCCCACTTTATTACATACCTCCCAACTGGTCTCGAATATATAGTCGGGAGCAAAACGTTCATTCTTCATAAAAAACTATAATAACGATGCAAAGATAATCCCTTACGAGCGAATAGCAAAGCGTTTTTGGGTAATTTTTCCGTTTTGTAACAGCTTGGTACGACATTTGTAAGATGGAGTGGCTTTATCACCTCATTTACATAGCGATTGCGCTCAACAAGCCACTAATGAGAGAGCGCACTATGAAAACCACCCGCCGACAGAGATTCTGCCTGCGGGTGGTGATGAGTCTATTCTTACAAAGTCTTTATGCCTAATCAGCGCACTAACTTCTTGCCATCGCTTGTAATAACGATGCCATGAGAAGGAACACGCATGAGACGGCGGCCTTGGATGTCATAATAGAGGGGAGAGGCTTGAGCGGACTGAGCAGGCAGTATCGTGACGCCTGTCACAGAGCCTGGTGTCAGCGCAAAGCCTTGACGTTGCGCTGCTTGTGCACGAGGCAGAGCCAAGTAGGCACGCAAAGCAGCATTCGTAAAGGGTGCTCCATCCTCTGCTGCCCAGTAGAAGCCGAAAGGCGATGAAGCTTCTGGGCCATGCGAGAGTTTGTAGTAAAGGCAATCGCCGTCCGTCTGCGTAAGTGCATCGGTCAGCGTGCCATGAAGCAGGTTGCCCTCGAGCGAAGTTGAAGCGCCTGTGGTGTTAGGTTGCAAAGTCACTGCGGCGATATTCCCCTCCGTACTCTTAATGAGCAAGGGAGTGAGAGCTGGCACGGTGCTACCCTCTGCATAGGCTGAAGCAACGGCTATTCCGTCGGGAGCGGACTGTACAATACAGCCCTCCATGCCTTGCGGCATTTGATAAGCGTAGGGCAAATAGGCGGTGATATAGTTGCTTTGTCCGAAGGCAAATGCATAGTGCTGAGCTTCTGTGCCTGTGGGCTCTACATACCATTGCGAACTCTCGCTACCCGTAGCCCATGCTTGCACCACATTGCGTTTGCCCAATCGCATGGTAGCATAATCTGCACTGGGAGCTTGAGCTGCGGTGATCGACGTGGCGTAAGTAGAGAGAGAGGTATTGAGGGTGAAATCGGCAGCCTGAGTTATATCATCGACGAGCGTCAAGGATCCACCTGCCTCGGGCATGCTGCCCACATACTTCTGAGCGCCCAAGCTCATCAGGCGCCATGTGCCCTGCGTAAGACCAGGCACCAAGCAGAACAGCTGACTGGCTTCATCAACCGCACCCAGCGTCTGACCGATCAAGCGCTGACCATCGGCGGAGAGATAGAGTGTACCATTGTCGGCATAGCGACAACGCAGTCGGTAGGTCTGAAGCGGAGCTGCGCTAATGCGCGGTGCATTATCTATTGCTTGACTGAGAGCGGTCTGGTTGTCAGAAGAGGGATTGGTAGCATAGACGTTATAAGCCTGCTCTATCACTGCATAATCGTCGGCAGAGAATCCACCTACGACGTTCTTACTGCCCACAACGGGATTGGTGGTAGCGATGCTAAACTGACGGCGAGGAACGGTAGAGTTCCACAAATCCTTCCAAGCATCGTCGCGATTTATCTCTACGTGTACTTCGTAATTGTGGTTCGCCGCAAGCTGACTCAGAGGCAAGTTGACACGCGTCTGACTACGCATGTCTTTCGAACCAAAGGGGATGCGTACGCTCACGGGATCGGAGGTATAGACCCATGTGCCACGATCGATATCCTTAATGCGGTAGCGCACACTGGCATCGAGCCAGTCATCACGCATAGCTGAGATGCGAGTCTGAATGCCGAAGCCTATCTGCTTCACGTCACTGGGCGTTAAGATCTTATTGGTAGACTCTTTGCCATCAGTATAGAGGGTCAGTCCCGTGACGATGATATACCCCTTGCCGTTTGATGGAGCGACCTCCACCTCGAAGTCGGGCCAAGTGAGCGTGGTTGTGACGTAACCAGAGATTTCGTCTTCGAAATAGTCATCGCCCTCGGGATAGGTGGCTTCTACTTCCATACTATACTTGCCTGCCTTCATCGCTCCGCTTTCTGTGGAGGTGGCGTAGGATGTGCCGAAGGTAATAATCCAATCGGATGTAGTGTTGCGCTGTGCCAGATACAAGCTATTGAGTTGCCCTGACGGAACTTCATACACTTCGCCCTCGAGCGATCCTTTACCCTTGAAGCGAACCTTCACTTGGGCGCGAGCATCGAGCGAAGTGCTGTTTTTTACCTTTAAGGAGATTGCAGCTAAGTCGCCAGCATATACCACGGGCGGCACCATCACCTCTGGACATTCTGCCAAAGCTATCTCAGCATGCTTCGGTGCTGCATCGGGAGTGACAATGCCGTCCTTCAGCGTGAGCCAAAGCGTATTGGCATTGTACATCAAGCGCCAACTCTCCCACTCTGCCGCACCTGTAGCCTTATCGTAACTGAGTCGGCGATGACACATGGGGCGCAAGTAGTAACGCCCATCAGTCATCAGATCTGCCACTTCACTAAAGTTCAATTTCCAAGGATTGTTGGCGTTATTTAAGTGATAGTTATTGTAATAGTTGGCAAACTCCATGAGGCCATAGGGTGACTCAAAGATGTGCAAACACTTTCCTTGAGCATTAAAGAGGCCTATACCGAGATCGCCCGTATAGCTATAGTCTTCGCCTTGCACCATATTGTGTGCTGCTACCTCGGATATTTCGGCGGTAAGCGAACCATCCTTCAGCGCGCAACTGCTTTCCTTCACGATCATGCCTCGATTGTCGGTAACCACCACCACTACGGGTTGTTCGCTAAACAAGGGATGCTTGCCATCCTTCGGACGGATCAGCAGGGCACGCTGCTGATAATAAAACTTTCCCTTGGTGTAAGGATTGCCCGAGATGCTCACGGTATTAATGTCGTAAAAGCCTGTATGCTGTCCGCCCCAGCCCCAGTTGCAATGCACGAGGCCGTTTTCGTCATAGCCATCGTATACGAAAGCATGATCGCCACCGAGTACGGACACGGGATAACCCTCCGAGAGTTCGTGATAAATGGTCTGCAGATACTCTCCTACGGGCATCACATCCTTTTCGAGGTAGCGCACGGAGTAGCCAAAGGTGTTTTCGAGAGCATACCACTCCTTGGCTTCATCACTCCAGCTACCCTCTGGACCATACGTCATCTTTACGGCTTGGCCCACATCGCGCGTGAGCGTAGCCACAGCCGAAGCTTGATAGTCAGTATATCCTGAGTAGACTGGGAGCATGGCATCCCAATCATAATAATCAAGATCGCTTGCACCACCCTGGCGCGTCACTTCCCTAATGCCCTCCGGACGTTCCTTTGGCCATTTGTGAAAATACATCACCTGCGACATCGCTGCTGACACGCAGCCGATAGGACAATGCTTGCCCGACTTGATGGGTGTATACAGATTGTAAGGTGCATCTTGATTCCACTCACAGGTGAGCAAGGGATCTACCTTGGACTTAATGGGCTGGTCGTAAGTGGGTGGCAAACTGATGCTATCATAAGGGATAGACTGTACTGCCGCTGCATAGTCGGCAAGCAAGGCTTGCATCGCAGGCGGCATAAGGCTGTCAGCTTGCAGATGACCTGTTGTACTGTAACCTATCACACCTTTATGACCAAGGCGGTCGTCGGCGGAGATAATGGCAAAGCCTTGTCCATCGGTGTTGTTGAAGAGATAATAGGCCTGCTGTGTTGGTGCGTTGGCCTTTGCGCCTCGCGCTTTAATGCGCGCACGCTCCGACTTTACTCCAACGGGTGTGGCTATATATTTCTTTGCCAATTGCTGTGCTGTAGCGACGTCAATTGGGTTGGCCATTGCCGTCATAGCAGCAGTAGCCAACGAAAAGGTAGTTAGTAGTAGCCTTCGCATATTTCAAAAGGGTTATTGGGTAAATGTTTCTTGGGATTAGAATGTATGTCTCTTAAGACTTGATAAGAGCGATTCTCTACACTGATTGAATCGCCTCATGGGATTAGAGGTGCGAAAGATAGACATAATAACGCAAGCAGCAAGGCACAAGGCCTATCTTTTACGTATTATTCAGGGTATTAACATTTTGGTTGGGAAACATTAACTACTCTGTCCGAGTTTCCCAAAAACAAGAACAAGGAAACGCATTAGGAGATGGTGTAAAGCCTAATGCGTTTCCTTGTTAATGCTAATATTTTGGATGATTAAGAATTCATCGTGGCAATAAACTCTGTATTGTCGCGCGTGCTCTCCATGCGACGCTTCACGTCGGTCATTGCCTCAAGCGGATTCATATCGGCAATGTAGTTGCGAAGCACCCACATGCGCTTGCGAGTGAGCTCATCCTGCAAGAGATCGTCGCGACGAGTAGAAGAAGCCACGATATTGACTGCGGGGAAGATGCGCTTGTTGGCCAAAGAGCGATCAAGCTGAAGTTCCATATTACCCGTACCCTTGAATTCCTCAAAGATAACTTCGTCCATCTTCGAACCCGTATCAATCAGAGCGGTGGCAATAATGGTGAGTGAACCTCCGCCTTCTATGTTGCGCGCTGCACCGAAGAAGCGCTTAGGTTTCTGCAAAGCATTGGCATCGACACCACCTGAGAGGATCTTGCCCGAAGTGGGAGCTACCGTATTGTAAGCACGCGCCAGGCGGGTGATGGAATCGAGGAAGATGACTACGTCGTGACCACACTCTACCATACGCTTGGCCTTGTCGAGCACGATACCTGCTATCTTGACGTGGCGCGCGGCAGGTTCGTCAAACGTTGAAGCAATCACCTCTGCCTTGACCGTGCGCATCATATCGGTCACTTCCTCCGGACGCTCATCGATGAGGAGCATCATCAAGTAAGTGTCGGGATGATTGCGTGAGATGGCATTGGCAATGTCCTTCATCAGCATCGTCTTACCCGTCTTAGGCTGTGCCACAATCAGTGCACGTTGGCCTTTTCCTATCGGAGTGAAGAGATCGACCAATCGGCATGAGATGCTATCGCCCTTGCCTGAACAAAGATTAAACTTTTCCTCAGGGAATAGTGGCACGAGGTGTTCGAAAGATATGCGGTCGCGCACTTCCTCGGGAGTTAAGCCGTTGATGCGCTCTATCTCCATCAAGGCAAAGAACTTCTCTCCCTCGCGTGGTATTTTCACCTTACCCTCTACTACATCGCCCGGCTTAAGACCATAGCGGCGGATCTGAGCTGGAGAAACATATATATCGTCGGGCGAAGCCAAATAGTTGTAGTCTGACGAACGAAGGAAGCCGAATCCTTCGGGCACAATCTCAAGCACGCCACGACCATCGAGCAAATGGTCGACTGGTTGAGGTTCCTCATAGCGTGGAGCAGTTTCATTGCTTTCCATCTGCGCAGCACGCTGGTAGCCCTGCTCCTTGGTATTCAACGAAGTGCTTGCTTTGCCCTGCATAAGAGGATCATCCTTGAAACGGCGGAACTTAGGACGGCTCTGCATATCATCGACGGCCTGTTCTCCATAACTATTATAGCGAGGCATCGCACCTTCGCTCTGCGGAACATTGAGTTCGCGTCCTTCAAAGATGACGGGAATATCTTTGGTTATAATGAAATCTTCATCATTATTCGGATTATCTTGTACTTCTTTTGCCGAAAGAGCATTAGTCTCTTCGACGGGCACTTTCGGAGCACTTGTCTGAATGCGATTACCCAAGGTGCGCTTCACCTCTTCCATATCAAGCACGTCGGGATTGGATTCATCAACGTGAATCTGCGAGCGCATCTGCTCTGCCACAAAATCGGGTATACCATCACCGCCTACAGGCTTACTCACCACGGCAGGCTGCTTACTATTCTCTGCCTCATCAGTCACTTCCTTCTCTGCAGCAACCTTTGCTGCAGCTTCTTCTGCGGCTTTAGCAGCAGCCTCACGCGCGGCAATTTCTGCTTTCGACGGACGGCCACGCTTGCGCTTAGGAGGAGCGGGCACTTCTACAGAAGCAACAGTGGGAGCAGCCATAGCCTCTTCTTTCTTATCATGTGATTCAGCAGCAGGCTCTTCGTCCTTCTTCACGGGCGACAGATTGGTAGAAAATATATGGTCGGCCTCATTGCGCTTGACAATGCGCGTACGTCGTTTTCCGGGAGTAGGTTCTGCAGCAGTTGAATGTTGCACAGCTTGCGCATCAAGTATATCGTAAATTATTTCCTCACGCGATCTATTTACCACGTCGGCAATCTTCATCTCTTCTGCAATCGCGAGCAAATCTGCATCGTTCATTTCGATCAATTGCTCTTTCGTAAAGTTTGTCATATAATTGCTGAGTTAAAGTCATCTATCATGCCCAAGTACGTCAATTACTACGCGTTATAGTTTCATGGGCTATGATAGACCACGCACCATACGCTTCGCACGACGACAAAACATCAAGATGCTCTATTAAGAGTTTACTGAATATTTCTGGATTGTTGTATTGGGGAGAGGCGGAGTTAATTAAAGACAAATGTGATAGATAAAAGACTCCACCTGAACTGCATCAGCCATTGTAGGCAGCACACTGCACAGACCGATACACGGGTTAGCGAAAACATCAATGCCCCGAGCGATTGCTTTCGGCAAATCTCATATTTGCCATCAATCCATCGGTCATTTAGCTTTCGATGTGCAAAAGTAATGATTTATTCCTTACAACAAGCGTTTTTTTGCCCTTTTATTGCGCTAAGTAGGCACTTTATAGGTATTTCTTTAAGATTTTATCATGTGCTCTCGTGTCTAAAGGAAGTGTATGCCTTACAGACGACGGATTGAACGACCCTCACATACTCCTTGGGGCAATCGTGAGTAAGACCCAAATATATCTTCGCACCTTAGCGGTGTGAAAATATTAAAGTCTAACACAATAACCGATAATATGGCAAATTGCTACTCTGTAGGGATACAAACGTTTGAAAATATTCGAAAAGACGGATATCTCTACATAGGCAAGACCAAATATATACCCGTTGGCGGAATTCTTGGTTAACGGGTTATATAAAGAAAAGGAGACTGACACCTTTTCTTTGGGTATCAATCTCCTTATTTAGTTAAGAATGAGAATCAGAGTTTAGTCTTCTTTCATGTGGCGAACAATGCCGTGCTTGGCACCCTTGATGAAGTCGAGGATGTCTTGTATCTCCTCGCTCATAGGAATCTGTTCGGGGATTTTGATTACAGCATCTTCAAGGCTGAAGTTGCCCGTGTAGATGATGCGGTAAGTATTGGCGATGTGACGGATAATGCGTTCGGTCACATTGACGTGCTGAAGCACCACGGCATTTACACCATGATAAGAAGCAGGGTTTCCACCCAGAATTACGTAGGGAGGCACATCTTTCTGTACACGGCAACCACTCTGGATGAGTGAGAAGCGCCCCACACGAACGTGCTGCTGCACTACTACACCCGTACTCTGGATAGAGCAGTCGTGAATTTCGGCTTCGCCGGCAATGCAAGCGCCGATACCAATCACGCACTTATTGCCCACACGTACGTCGTGACAGATGTGGACACGGTCCATAATAAAGTTGCCATCGCCAATGGTCGTAGCCTTGTCGGCATACGAACTTGCTGCGATTACTACATTTTCACGAATGCGATTATCATTACCAACAACGACCTTACAAGGTGTGCCCTCCACGTAGTGGAAGTCCTGCGGGGTTGCACCAATCACAGCATTTTGGTAAACTATGTTGCCCGTACCCATTGTGGTGCCCTCAAGAATGCTTGCGTGCGCCTTAATTTCGCAGTTGTCGCCGATAACGACGCCTTTTTCGATGTAGGCGAAGGGGCCTACTTCTACGTTCTGACCGAGTTTGGCTTCAGGGTCAACGTAAGCTAATGGACTAATCATGGTTAGTTGATATTTTTGTTTGAGTGATTAAGGCGATGAGGTTATAAAGTCACCCGCGCTACTGCAACCAATGCTTTATAACCTCAACTCAATCCTCAAACGAGGTTAGTTATTATTGTTAGTTTCTGTTTCACGTCCGCCACCAAGTGCCTGATAGAGGCTGATGGCTGCTTGCACCTTGTCAAACTTGTCGGAGATGAGAGTCAACTGAGCTTGGATTAGGCTCTGCTGAGCAGTCAACGTTTCCAAATAGGTGGTGCTTGCGCTATGCTGGAAGAGCATCTTGGTGTTCTCAAGCGCAGTGGTGAGCTCGGCTACTTGCTGTTTGCAAGCCTGCTCTTGCTGAGCAGCGGCCTCATACTGTGCCAAAGCGTTGCTAACTTCCTGACCAGCACTGATAAGCGTAGACTTGAAGTCGTTCTGTGCAGCTTCATACTGCAGTTGTGAGATCTTCAAGTTGGCCTTGAGTTTGCCATTAGCAAAGAGCGGCTGCGTGATAGATCCGAGCAACGTGGCAAGGATCTTACCAGGGTTGACAACCATTCCTGCATTGTTGGTCCAACTACCCTGCGCTGTAATGTTGAGCGAAGGATAGAAAGCAGACTTCGCAATGTTTACGCCATAGAACGCAGAAGCCACCTTCATCTCAGCCGCATGTACGTCGGGACGATTAGCAAGCAACTGTACGGGCATACCCACAGAATACTGAGCGGGGAAAGCATCTGCATTGAAAGTACCACGGCTAATGCTGTGGGGTGCTTCGCAGAGCAAGGTGCAGATTGCATTCTCTGCCTGCGAGATGCTATTCTTCAGTGTGGGCACTGTGCTGAGCAGGTTGTAGTAGTTGGCCTTAGTCTGTGATACGGCAGCTTGGTTGGTCATACCACCTTCCTTCATGGCCTCCATAGCGCGTACATTCTCTGCCCAGATGTCGATAGTGGCTTGCGTTGTCTTAAGCTGCTCGTCGAGCATCTGAAGGGTGTAGTAGAGATTGGCCACATTGGCGATGATGGCAGTGCGAGTAGCTTGTTTCGCTGCCTTGGTCATCTCGAGGTTCATCTCGTACTGCTTTTTGGTATTGCGAATGGTTCCCATAGAACCAAACTGCCAACTGGCAGCAATGGGGAAAGCATAGGTCTTGCTGGCCTTATTGAAATCCCAACTTGACATCGTACCTTGGGGCTGGAATGCTATGCTGGGATAATATGCCAAGCGCTGCATTTTCAGTCCTGCCTGAATCTGCTGAATGCTCAGATCAGCGTTGAGCAGATTGGTATTGTTAGCAAGTGCCTTGTTGATGAGCGCTTGCAGCTGAGGGTCGGTAAACACTTCCTGCCAGGGGGTGTTGCCATAGCTCGTAGTATCTTCCTTCACTACATTCTCCGTAGTGTTGCGATAGAGACTATCCATGCTAACGCCTTGAGTCAGGGATTCGGGACGCTCATAGTTCTTATAAATGCCCGTACAGCCTGTCATCAGCAGGGTGCAACCTATGATAGGGAATATCTTTTTCATATTGGGTTATCTTCAAAGTATTGAGCATCGCGCCAAGATAAGCTTTGACCCGCTCTGGGCGCAACGCTCAATGCTTTTATGATTGATACTTTATTTTGAATACTGTTCAATATCCGAACTTGCCTCGCTATTGTCCATATCTTCCCAAGTGAGAGGCTTAATCTTCTCCTGCAAATATTCGAAGATAACGAACAATGAGGGAACGATGAAGATCTGGAATATCATACCGATCAACATACCACCGATAGCGGCAGTACCGAGTGAGCGGTTAGCGTTAGCACCTACACCGAATGAGAACATCAAAGGCAACAGACCGATGATCATGGCCAAAGAGGTCATCAAGATAGGACGCAGACGAGCACCGGCACCGAGAACGGCTGCCCAAGAGATACTCATACCCATCTTACGACGTTCGAGGGCGAACTCTACAATCAAGATGGCGTTCTTTGCCAACAGACCCATCAACATGATCAATGCAATCTGTACGTAGATATTGTTGGCAGCTTCACCAAAGATAGGCAACACGTTGTTGATAGCACCTACGCCTTGGATGAAGAGGAACGAACCTGCAAGTCCGAAAGGCACGGAGAGCAATACGGCGAACGGAAGCATGTAGCTCTCGTACTGAGCTGCCAAAAGGAGGTAGATGAATACGAAGCAGAGCACAAACACGATAGCCGTGGTGCTACCTGCATTCTGCTGTTCCTCACGTGTCTGGCCAGAGAACTCGAATGAGTAGCCTGTAGGCAAACTCTTCTCTGCTACTTCCTCGATTGCCTTAATGGCCTGACCTGAGGTATAACCGCTTGCGGGGTTACCATTGACAGCCATTGAGGTGTACATATTGAAACGGTTGATATTATCCGGACCATAGGTCGGAGTAACAGTCATAAACTCTGTGATAGGAGCCATCTCGCTACCATTACGCACCTTGATCTTGTACAAGCTCTCAAGGTTGGTACGATCTGCACGCTCTCCCTGAACCATTACACGATAAATCTTACCGAAACGGTTGAAGTTGGATGCATAGAGACCACCATAGTAACCTTGCAGCGTAGTCAAGATATCCTTAGGTGAAAGTCCTGCACGCTTACACTTTGCAGCATCGATATCGATCGTATACTGAGGGAAGTTTGTACTAAATGTAGTCTGTGCTGATTCGATTTCCGGACGCTTCTGCAAGTCGGCCAAGAAGCTCTGAGCTACCTGATAGAACTTGCTCAAGTCGCCACCCGTACGGTCTTGCAAGTTGAGTGTGAAACCATTGGTCACACCATAACCTGTAATCATAGGCGGCTGGAAGAAGAGCACCTGTGCATCCTTAAACACGTCGCGTGAACGGAGGTAGAGATTAGCAAAGATTACGGTAGAACTTTCCTTCATAGTACGTTCTTCCCAATCTTTCAACTTGATGATGAACGAGCCGTAAGAAGGTCCCTGACCACCAATGAATGAGTAACCCGAAACGATGGTACTTACCTCTACTGCAGGGCATGAGCGTACGAGGCTGTCAACCTTAGCAAGGTAGGCTTCGGTACGATCCTGTGATGTACCAGGAGGCATAGTTACTACACCCATAATCGTACCCGTATCCTCAGAGGGCACCATGGCAGTAGGAGTGATGTTCATCATCCATACCAAGCCTGCGATACTTGCAGCAACCAAGCCCAATGAGAGCCAAGGGCGCTGGATGAACTTCAATACGTTCTTTTTATAAGACTTTAGAATCTTATCGAAACTTGCCTCGAATGAGTTTTGGAACTTCTTCGTAGTCAATCCGATGAACGCCATGATGGCTACGATAGAGCACAATATAGTGATCCAAGTATGTCCGCTACTGAATCCGCCAAAGATCAAAGCGAGGATAGAGATAATTACCAAGGCGAGCGTGATGCTGGGGTGGAGTATGCGACCGATGCTCTCAGCATAGCGCTGATACATCGTCTGACCTGCGGCTCTATAAGCCTTGCCCATGCGCTCCTTGAGCGATTCTTCTTCTTCACCATGTGCCTTGTGCGGCTTCAGCAAGATCGCACAAAGGGCAGGTGAAAGTGTAAGAGCGTTCAATGCAGAGAAACCGATGGCGATTGCCATGGTCAGACCAAACTGACGATAGAACACACCCGACGTACCCGACATGAAGCTCACAGGGATAAACACGGCCATCATCACGAGGGTGATAGACACGATGGCTGAACCCAACTCGCGCATGGCATCGATTGAAGCCTTACGCGCTGAAGTATAGCCTTGGTCCAACTTGGCGTGAACACCCTCGACCACCACAATGGCATCGTCCACTACGATGGCGATGGCAAGCACCATGGCCGAAAGCGTAAGCAAGTTGATAGAGAAGCCTATAACATAGAGTGCAAAGAAAGTACCGATCAATGCCACAGGAATGGCCACTGAAGGGATGATGGTGCTTCGCATATCCTGCAAGAAGATATACACCACGATAAACACGAGGATAAATGCCTCGATAAGGGTCTTGATTACTTCATGGATTGAAGCGAAGAGGAAGTCGTTGACGTTCTGAGCCACCGTAATCTTCAAGCCCTGAGGCAGACTCTTCTGTGATTCGTCGAGCAGTTTCTCACAATCCTGAATAATCTCGGTAGCATTCGATCCTGCCATCTGCGACACCATACAGGTCACAGCCTTGTGGCCATTCACCTTACCCTTGAAACCATAGTCTACACGGCCCAATTCTACGCGTGCAATATCTTTTACGCGGATGATTGTACCATCATCGTTGGCCTTGATAACGATATTCTCGAATTCAGGCACCTCGCTCAAACGTCCTTTGTAACGAAGCGTATATTGGAAGGTTTGGTTTTCACGTTCACCGATATTACCCGGAGCAGCCTCAATATTCTGTTCAGCAAGTGCACCGCTAACGTCGGAAGGCATCAAGTGATATTCTGCCATCTTCTCAGGGTTGAGCCAAATACGCATAGAGTAGTCGGCACCCATCACCATGGCATCACCCACACCCTTCACACGCTGAATCTGCGGGATAATGTTGATCTTGGCATAGTTTTCTACGAACGACTCGTTGTAGCGATCCTCAGTATCAGAGATAGAGAAGATCATCAACATAGAGTTCTGACGCTTCTGAGTGATCACACCCACCTGAGTAACCTCCGATGGCAACAGGCCTTGTGCCTTAGCCACACGGTTCTGCACGTTCACGGCAGCCATATCAGGGTCGGTACCCATCTTAAAGGTGATCTGGATAGTAGCGGCACCGGTATTGGTAGCGGTAGATGTCATGTAGTCCATGTTTTCTACACCATTGATTTGCTCTTCAAGCGGAGCAATCACGGAGTTCAACACGGTCTGCGCATTAGCACCGGTATAAGTGGTGCTCACCTGCACAGTAGGTGGTGCGATGTCAGGGTATTGGACGATTGGGAGCGAAGTCAGACCCAATACACCCAATATGACAATCACAATAGATATCACGGTAGAGAGTACCGGACGGTTTATAAATCTATCAAGTGTCATCATTTAAAAGTATTAAGTATTAAGTATTAAGTATTACATTCTTGCGCGGCTCTTTACAATAACATAGGAGAGCAACTTAAGTATTTCGGAACAATCGTCATAAACAGAACGATATAGTTTCTCGTCTAACTCTCCCGACTCGTACAGTAAGTCTAGCCAATAGCGTGTTTCGTTGCATTCTTTTTGAGCGATATTCAATTTATGCGTGAAATCGATTACACTTTCTGCATATTGTGCTTCAGCAATATTAGCACCTATAGAAGTGCCAGACCTCCAGATCTGCTTCAACATATAATACTCTGTGCCCTGCTTCCGCAGATATTTACACATCTTAATTATACGTAATGCGAATGCCTTAGCTTTTATATACTTTATATCGTTATCTACTTTCACGTATCAATTATTTCAAGGATAAAAGCAATGCAATATTTACACATGTAACACTCATACATTAATACTTGATGAATGTTTTCTTATTTTGATAAGTTATTAGATATAAAGCAAAGTATTACTCCGAGGATCCTGCCCCATCATGTAATACTTAATACTTTATACTTAATACTTATAAAAATTAGTGTTGTCCCGGCATCTTACCCTCCTTCATAGCCTTTTGTTCCTTGGCTTGGTTGGCTTTGAGCTGGGCGGGAGTGATAGGATTGATCTTCTGACCATTCTTAAGCTGGTTTACACCGTCTATTACGATACGGTCGCCAGCACGGAGACCTGAAGCAACCACGTAAGTCTGACCATCATTCTGCGGAAGAACGGTGATTTCACGAGTAGCTACTGTCTTGTCTGCATTTACTACGTAAACAAACTTCTTGTCCTGCACATCGAATGTGGCGCTCTGCGGAACCAAGATAGCATCGTTGGAGTGAGTAGGAACGAGGACAGAACCCGTACCACCAGAACGGAGGATATGCTGCGCATTGTCGAAAGTGGCACGCATCTGTACAGAACCTGTAGAAGAGTCGATCACACCACTTACAGTGCTGATCACACCACTCTGGCTATAGGTTGTACCATCTGAAAGCACGAGGCTCACTGCGGGCATCTTCTTAATAGCGGCATTCACACCACCTGCTTCACGAGTCAAAGCAAGGAGTTGCTTCTCTGTCATAGAGAAGTAAACGTACATCTTGGAGATGTTTGATACGGTAGTCAAGGCTTCTGCCGACTGAGCACTAACTAAGCTACCTACACGATAAGGAATAGAACCTACCACACCATCAGCAGGGCTGACTACTGTACACCAGCGCAAGTTGTCCTGTGCGCTCTGAAGCTGAGCCTCAGCCGATGCAAGCTGTGCCTCGTAAGAAGCCAGGGTATTTTCAGCCATCTTCAAGTCGTAGCTTGAGATGATGTTCTGCTTGAAGAGCATACGCTTGTTCTCTACCGTGAGACGCTGAGTAGCGATGTTGGCACGGCATACGCGAATCTGAGCTTGTGCAGCCTTCACAGCAGCACGATATTGCTCAGAATCAATCAAGAACAGGGGCTGACCTTTACGTACGGTAGAACCCTCATCAACAAGCAGCTTAACCAAATAGCCTGATACTTTCGGACGGATTTCAATATCCTGCATACCCTTAATCGTAGCAGGATAAGAGGTCTTCAAGTCAGCCGTCGTGGTCTGAACTGTTTCAACTGCGAAGTCATTGCTGGCTTCGCCCATTTGGTTTGACTTGCTACCGCAACTAGTCAGAACCACTGCGGTAAGCACCCATAAAGCGATTTTCTTCATGTGTTGTTTGTTATGGATAAACTTTATTATTGTTTCTGTGCTTTGGAGCGAGTGTTTACGTGAGTATACACTGCACCCTAATATAATGTGGTGCAAAGTTACGGCAAAAAAACTAAATGTAGTGTGTTAGTTTTCCTCGAAAGTGTGCCTATTAGTATTTTTTAGACCAAAGCATACAGATTCCGCGCGCTTTTGCTTGATATACTTGACAATTCTATTCTCTAAAGGCACTCCTTGCACCAATTCTGAGAAGAGCTTGCATTCCGTCTTGTGCTATCAAAGATTTAAACAAGACTTTGCTCCGATCACTCCCCTCTTACATTGGATAATCAAATACTCAAATTTCTGATTATTATGCCGAGCCGTAGCCTATCTTATGCAAAGATAGTGCAAGGCGAGAGCAGAACATCAAGTTTACTTGAATGTTATGCCGAGCCGTAGCCTATCTTATGCAAAGATAGTGCAAGGCGAGAGCAGAACATCAAGTTTACTTGAATGTTATGCCGAACCGTAGCCTATCTTATGCAAAGATACGCAGTATGCACTTTACATACAAAAAGGGTGTATAGATTGTTCACTTTTTTAGCTTTCCGCGCTTTTCCCCGCGTACGCGCGTTACAGGAAGTTTCCAACTCAATATATATCTTTGCCTACACTCTGGCAACAAAAAGCATTGATTGTCAATACTTACAACGTATGGATTGCCTACATTCTTCCGTCACTTTTCCCTACATATCCACTCACCCAATATATCGTCTTGGCTCAAATTGAAATTAGTGGTTGGAAGAGATTTTCTTAATGGTTGGAAGAGAAAAAATTAGTGGTTGGAAGAGAATCTTGATTAAAGTGCAGGCAAAATGCAAACAAAGTGTAGGCAAATAGCGTCTGCCTACACTTTATAACTATCAAATAATCAAAGGGTTACGTCTATAAAGTGACAGATGTGGCCTTTATTCTACTCAAAACTGACTGTATACACACGCGCACGAAAGAACATTGATTCAGGTTTCGGATTTAGAATGGGCGGGCTGAATCATCGTGCAAGTCGAATGCAATCAAGTTTGCTTGAATTGCTGAGACGCAGTCGATGATTCAGCCCGCCATCCTTAATCCGATACTACAATTCTGTATATACAAGTCAAGATCAGAACACCCACTTCACGCCTAAGCATGGGCGACACTTAAAGCCAAGGGTAGAGCCAAAATTGTTGCTCAACTCTATTTCTGTGCCCACATTGAGATTGTCACAACCGAAATGACGACCTACGTTGTACCACAACTGGGGTTCGGAGATAAAGATGGTGTGCTTTTCCTTTCCTTCGGGAGTTCCATTGTCGAAGACATGATCCTCAAACCATACGTCGGCAAAGCCATCAAAAGTCAAACCTTTGAGACCGAAAAGGTCCTTACATGTCCACACACCCGTAAATTGGAGGGGCACTTTGCTCGTGGTCTTATGAATCTTCTTATACATAAGCTTGAGGTTCAAGGTATTCTGGAATGTCTTGTCGTGGAGGAAGTAGTCAAGACCTACGAGCCAAGCGGAGTTGATAGGATAGCTCTTGGTGATACCGCCATCATACTCCACATGAAGACTCAAAGGAGCAAGCTTCGTGTTCTGCCAAAAATTGAGGCAACGCGAGATTTCAAGATATGTGCCACCAGGAGCATAGCTATTCTTCTCATTAGAATCGTGGTGACTATAGTTGAAGTCGTGGTCGATGAAGAAGTAGTTGGTACCCCATTTATCGGCCTTAAACATTTCAAGGGTCATGGTGACGAACTTGCGATCACTGCCGAAGTCGTAGAACACTTGCATATTGACTTGTGCTTGCGCTGTCTTTACAGCCAAGATGCACAACAGCGTAAGAAGGAGTGCTTTCAGTTTCATTATAATTATAGCGTAAGGATTAAATCTTAAGAATCGTAGATAAAAGTTATTCCAATGCGTAGTTGAGGACAAATAGCAAGGCTAAGACCACAAGCGTAACATTGAGCTGGCGCCACTTTCCTGCACAAAACTTAATGATAACGTAGCTCAAGATGCCCAAGCAGATACCATCGGCAATGGAGTAGCAGAGCACCATAGTGATCATGGTGATAAATGCGGGGAAGGCTTCGGATACGTCTTCAAGGTTGATCTTCTTCACAGAGTCGACCATCAGTACGCCTACCATCACTAAGGCTCCGCTCGTAGCTGCCGAGGGGATAAGCAGGAATATGGGCGACACAAAGATAGCAAGAATGAAGAGCACGCCTACGAAGAATGATGTAAGTCCCGAACGACCGCCCTCGGCAATGCCTGAAGCACTTTCTACATAGGTCGTGATGGTGCTGCTTCCGAGGCAAGCACCTGCCGTAGTACCGATAGCATCGCTAAGCATAGCTTCTTTCATATGAGGGATGTGACCCTCGAGGGCCAGTCCCGTCTTCTGAGCTAATCCCATGAGGGTGCCCAACGTATCAAAGATATTGACGAGAAGCAATGAGAAGATGACCATAAACATCTTCAGCGAGAAGAAGTCAGTAAAGTCGAACTGGCAAAAGAGTGGCGCCACACTGTGTGGAGCTGAGATAGGCGACCATCCTTCGGGTATCTGCGTGACGCCCATAGGAATGCCTACAAGCGTAGTCAGCAGGATGCCATAGAAGAGTGACCCCTTTATACCACGCACCATGAGCATACCGCTCACGAGGATGGAGAATATGCCTAAGAGGCATTCGGGCGTGAAACGTCCCAACTTTACGAAGGTATCGGGGTTTGCTACAATGATATGGGCATTCTTGAGTCCGATGAAAGCAATAAACATACCGATACCTGCAGAAATGGCAAAGCGCAGGTTGGTGGGAATGCTATCCATGATCATATCACGGACATTGAGGAAGGTAATCAAGATAAAGATTACGCCCTCGATGAGCATCACGGCCAGTGCTTGTTGCCAGGAGAGTCCCATTGCCTGACACAGCGTATAAGCAAAGAAGGCATTCAATCCCATACTGGGTGCTTGTGCAAAAGGCAACTTAGCCATGACGGCTAAGAGCAGAGTTGCGATGGCTGCTGCGATAGCTGTGCTTGAGAAGAGAGCGCCTTTGTCCATTCCCGTGGAAGAAAGTATCTCTGGATTCACTGCTAATATATAGCACATCGTCAAGAAGGTGGTCAGTCCTGCCACCAATTCCGTTTTGACCGACATCGTGCTGCGGTCAAAGCCAAATAGCTTTTTAAGAAACATGGATGGATGATTATTGTTGATTTCAAGGCACAAAGTTAACTAAATATAAGTAAAGCTACGGATGTTTAGCGCATTCATTGTTAACGCAGCCCGTTTTACGCGTCTTTGCAATCACGTTTTATCATCTCTATTTAGCAGAACCAGAGCATTTATCCTGTAGAAGTTTCACTACATCTCTGTCGGCAGGAAGCCACTTCACCGTGTTCAGTTCTTCTGCCGAGAGCCAACGAGCAGCTTCTGCTTCAAGCAAACGAAGGCTGCCTTCCTGCACGTGGCACAGATAGCATTGCATGTGGAGGTGAAAGGTTGGATAGTCATAATCGATCGTGGTGAGCAGACGGTCTATGCCGATGAGGGTATCGAGTTCTTCTTGTATTTCACGCCGTAAAGCTTCTTCGGGCATTTCCCCTGGTTCAATTTTACCACCAGGAAATTCCCAACCGTCCTTAAATTCACCATATCCGCGCTGCGTGGCAAAATAGCGGTCATCCTTCTTTATAATAGCTGCTACTACATGTATTGTCTTCATAGGTCTGCTTTATAGGTTTGCTTTTGCTTGTATTGTAATGGTTTGTAACGAAAAAAAGACAGGAGACAGTACTATTTTTCTGAATAGCTGTCTCCTGATATTTCATTGATATGACTTAATGTATGCTAAGAGGCCGTTTGCCTTATTTAGCCTCAACCTTAAGGTTGGTAATTGTACTCTTAAACTGGCCTGCCTGACGGAGAGGGAACACGAGCGTACGCTGGTAGTAAATCTGATCAGTGGGCTGATATACTACGGGCTCATAAGTGTAAGTTCCCTTCACCTGATAGTGAGCACGATCTTGATCGCGCATCACGTAGAGCGTCTTCGGACCAAGTACTTCCTTCACTTTGCCATCTACGAGCAAGCGAGTCTCCTTGTTTGTACCCTCGATGGTAATGGTGTGCTTCTCGCCTGCGGGAATGCGATAGTTGAACAGGTTGCGATAGCCATCGCGTTCGAATCCAAGTTTGCCTTGATCGGGATCTGAAAGATACACTACTGCATTGGCTGAACGGAAGAGTTCCGTACCCTTTGCTTCCTGTTTGCCATCGATGGTGAAGCTTACGGCATAGTTGTAACCAATCTCTTCTGCATTGAGTTTTTCACCTGCTGCAACAGTTGCTTTTTCGAGCACAACGCTGCCGGGCTTGCCCAAACGACCAAGCTCATTTACACCAGGAGCTTCGCTCAACTCTGCGCGTTTGCTGTCAAACTCTGCATAGGGAAGTTTAGTCTTCTTGCCCGTCCAAGTCTTCACAGCAATGGTCTGGAGTGCGGGATATACGCGGTGGTGAACGTCTTTCGTTGAAATACCATTGCCTGCATGGTCGTTCCATACGGCAAACATACCGCCCTCGATCTGAGGATCGTTCTCTTCGAAAGTCTTATTACCAATAACAGCGGGAGTCCAGTACTCGTAGAGATACTGGCAGTTGAGATAATCGTAATAATAGCCTGCAGCAGGAACGATGTAAGTCAGTCCATCGGGGATGCTTACGAGCTGATAGCCCTTCTTCTTCATATCCTCGGGATTGGCGTAGCCATTGTACCAAATGTCCATCAGCACGTTTTTCACCTTTACAGGTGTTTCGCCGTTGGCGTGTGTCAAGGCGCCCCAGCATACTGCTTGCTTGCCGAAGCTTTCTACGTACTTGATATAGTGATCGGTGAATTCACGGAACTTTTCTACTACCTCTTTCTTGGCATTAGAGTATTCATCCGTACCGATATGAACGCGCTTACCGCGGAACACGGGTTCTTTTCCACCAAGATATTCCTTCCAGAGAGCATCCATAAACTTTGTAGTCTCGGGGTTGAAGAGGTCAAGGTGGTCCATGCCGTAGTCCTTGCTACCGATTTCGGGCTTATACTGAGTGAAAGCTAAAGCATGGGCTGGTGCATCGATTTCGGGGATGATATCTACGCCATTGTTCTCGGCGAGCTTCTGCAGGTCGATAAACTCTTGCTTGGTATAAGAGCCGTCCTTAGCGGTCAGGCCAGGATAGGTGTCACACTCCAAGCGGAAGGCTGCTTGCGTCTTGCTCCAATCATTGCCGAAGTACTGACGGAAGCCATTGTCGTTGAGGTGGACCTGCAAAGTGTTCATCTTATAATAGGCCATGATCTTAGTCAAGTCGCGCAAGTAGCTCATGGGGATATACTTACGACCACAGTCGATCATGAAGCCACGAAGTTTGTATTCGGGCACGTCGATAGTTTTACCCTTAGGCAGAGCACCATCCTTGTGCTGTTCTGATACTTGCAGCAAGGTACGCGTAGCCCAGAAGAGTCCACGTTCTGTAGCTGCAGTAAGTTCTACAGCATTGCCAATGTTCATTGAGTAGCCCTCTTCGCCGAGTGCTTTATCTTTCTTGAGTGAGAGCACGATGTCGCCAGCCTTTGCACCACCACTTACGATGGTCAGCTTCTTGCCAAACATCGTCTCGTAATCGGCAGCGAGAGCTTGTGCCACAGCCTGTGCTTTTGCACCCTTTGCAATGATGCGTCCAGAGAGAGTGGTTTGTCCTTCTGCACCCGTCCAAGTCTTCAGTTCGGGTACAACGAAAGGTTTAGGATTCACGTCAGCCCACAAGCTACCAGCAGTCAGCATGCAAGTAGTCAACAGGGCGAGCAACTTTTTATTCGTAAAAAGATTGTTCATGTAAATGTATGATGAGATTATTAGTAATCGAGTATGAAATAGTGCAAGGCTGGCGCAATGAATCTCACTCCAATTGCTAAGCCACAGCCTATATTGTAATGCAAAGATAGTGTAAGGCAAAAGAAATACAAAATGATAGTCTACTTTTGTTGCGTTTCAGAGTCCTTACACCTATTTTCTATTCCGTTTTAAGCTTTACAACAGTCAGATTATGACCTGTGGCGGGTATAACCTTGTCCATCAGATCACGCAGGTGAAGTTTCAGCGTTGCCGTATTCACGCAAGGATGACAGCCTACTTCTGAGAATTGCAGCAAATCTTCGTCCAACACAGGAAGCACCTTACCCTCGCTTTCATAGATAAGCCCCATGGGCGATACCGCACCGGGATGAATATGCAGCAGACTTTCCATATGGTCGGCGGTGGCAAAGGAGAGACGAGAGCAGCCGAGTTCTGCGGAGAGAAACTTGGTCTTAAACACCTTGTCGGCAGGAAGCATCAGCAGATAAAACTGCGTCTGCTGGCGATTGCATAAGAATAAGTTTTTAAAGATGTGTGCATCCACTTGACGCTCCACTTCCGCACACTCCTCCATGGTGAAGGCTGCATCGTGACAAAACGTATCATAGTTCACGCCCAATCTATCTAAGAAATCGTACGTGCCCACCTCGGCATCACTTCTTCCTTCGAGCGAGGCGGGACGACCATTATAATGTTTCATTTGCGTATAAAATTAACGGAGCGCGTTGGCTGAATTTGTAAAAGGGTTGACAAGTTAACAGGTGAACAGGTAAGTTTGTCGAATCAAACCATTCTTTTTTTAACGAAACATGTAGTCCAAGACATCTTTACTTATTTACCTGTCAACTTGTCAACCCGTCAACCAAGAATTCCGCCAACAGGTTCACTTTAGAACGGTGTACTACCAGGTGCTTCTGGCGGGAATGGATTCGCCGGAGGCATATTGTCGGGCAGAGGAGGGAATCCTCCATCTGAAGCGGGAAGCGGTGGAAAATCATCAGCACCAGCAGAGTGCATTTGTCCTCCGCCTTCGGGTGCTTGCGAATCGAAACTTGACACGCTTTCCTCCTCCGGATTTTGGAATCGAGCATACTCGCCACGGAAGCGAAGCAACACGCTTCCTACAGCACCATTACGGTGCTTGGCTATGATGATTTCCGCTTTACCACGGAGGTCACGGCCCTGTTCGTCTTGATAGATCTTATAGTATTCTGGACGGTGAATAAAGAGCACCATATCGGCGTCCTGCTCGATGGCACCCGATTCACGCAAGTCGGAGAGCTGCGGACGCTTATCGCCATCTGGACGATTTTCTACACCACGGTTCAACTGCGAGAGCGCTAATATCGGAATGTTCAATTCCTTAGCCAATCCCTTAAGCGAACGCGATATAGTAGAGACTTCTTCCTGACGGCTACCAAAGCTCATACCCGAAGCATTCATCAGCTGCAAGTAGTCGATCATCAGCACCTTCACACCGTGCTCGCGCACCAAGCGTCGTGCCTTCGTACGAAGTTCGAATACCGAAAGCGAAGGCGTATCGTCTACATAGAGCGGTGCTCCTACAAGCTCTTTAATACGCGAGTCAAGCTGTCCCCACTCAAAAGGTTTGAGCTGACCGCTCTTCAGCGTTTCACCCTTGATCTCACACACGTTGACGATCAGACGATTCACCAACTGCACGTTAGCCATTTCAAGAGAGAACAGCGCTACGGGGATTTTCTGATCCACGGCAATATTCTTTGCCATGCTCAAGGCGAAAGCCGTCTTACCCATGGCAGGACGTGCGGCAAGGATCACGAGATCGGAGTTTTGCCAACCAGAAGTAATCTTATCGAGCGCATGAAAGCCAGACGCGATACCGCTCATACCATCCGTACGTGCAGCAGCTTTCTGCAGCATCTCGTAGGCTTCCTTTATCACAGGGTCGATCTGCGTATAGTCTTTTTTCATGTTGGTCTGCGAGAGCTCAAAGAGCTTTCCCTCGGCTTCCTGCATGAGTTCATCGACATCCTGTGTGGCATCGAACGCCTTAGTCTGAATATTGCTGGTGTAGGTAATAAGCGCTCGCGCTGTGGCTTTCTGTGCAATCACGCGGGCGTGATACTCGATGTGTGCCGACGAGGCCACCATGCCACTCAGTTGTGTGATGTAGAATGGTCCACCCACTTCGTCCAACTGATTGGTACTGCGAAGTTGCTCCGTCACCGTAAGGATATCGACGGGCTTCTCCTCTAAGTTGAGGCGTCGTATGGCCTCGTATATCAGTTGGTGGCGATGATCATAGAAACTTTCTGGACGCAAGATTTCGCTCACCTGGAAGTAAGCATCTTTTTCAATCATCAGCGCACCGAGCACAGCCTGCTCCAGTTCCACTGCCTGCGGCTGCAAGTGTCCATAAGCATCTACATCGGATGTTTGCTGCTTCTTTCGAGTATAAGGACGATTACCGCCCCCTTTATTTTCTGGCATATCAAACTTTACATTTTGGAGTTTCATCCTCGTGATTGAAACATTCTTATCGAGGATTCTCTGCCCCATTACGAGAAAACACCTATTATATGATAGGAAACATACCTATATATTATAGGAGAAACATACCTATTATATATATAGGAAGTACAAACCTATTATATAGGAGCGTCTGCACATCACCTTTTCCTTCATTGCAGTATGTTCTGCATTTTTTGATGCGAGCACGCAACTCTTTTAGGCAAGTTCGGCAAATTTACAAATAAACAATGATTCCTTCCCCAACTCCTCCCCTATTATTTTCTATATCATGCAACCTTTTTCAATCGCTTTACCCCCAAAGACAACGATCTTAGGACATTTGCCGCCACTTCTTATCAACTAACAAAGCTTCTTCCCCTTATATCTTTTACAACATGGAAATGCCCCTATCACACACCCTATCTACAAAAAAGCACACCCAAACTGCACTTTTTTTCATTTTTCTTGCGAAAAAATTTGGAGACTTGAAAAAAAGTCGTACCTTTGCACCGCGTTTGAGAGATAACGCTACTGCATAGAGCGGTAAAGGAAGTTTGGGTGAGTGGCTGAAACCACCAGTTTGCTAAACTGACGTACGGGTTTACCGTACCGGGGGTTCGAATCCCCCAGCTTCCGCTCTTATGGCGCTTTCATCTAATGGTTAGGATACATGCCTCTCACGCATGGTATACGGGTTCGATTCCCGTAGGCGCTACTCAACCCTCGCACATTGAAGATTCAAGCTTCAGTATGCGAGGATTTTTTTTGTATTCCATGCAGTTTTCTGTACATACTTTACAAAAAATCTCCTTGCATAGATTGAAGTTTTCTCTACGCAAGGAGATTTCTTTATGTCCGCAGCACAGATTAATCTGTATTCGGTCTATATTCTCCGTCGTACTTAATCTGTTTCATTTTGCTTCTAAACGTGAATAACGAGCCCTTCCGAGGCTAACACAGTATTAGGAAAAACAGATTGCGCTTCGTGGAGCAAGACTGATTCGTCTTCATAACGAGACGAGAAATGTCCTATCACGAGACGGTCCACACCAGCAGCTTTGGCAATCTTTGCTGCTTGTTGAGCGGTGGAATGCAAGGTCTCAATGGCACGTGCTTTATAGTCCTCACCAAACGTAGCCTCATGATAAAGCACATCTACACCGCGAAGCAAAGGAATATTCTGCGGTTGATAACACGTGTCGGAGCAATAAGCATATGTACGAGCACGATCTCCAGGAGTCACGAGGTCGGCATTCGGAATCACGCGTCCGTCTTCCGTGGTCCAATCAGCGCCTTGCTTAATGGAGTTGATAGCATAGTAAGGAATCTCGAGATAGTCAATCATGTCACGCCGAATATGGGGCAATGGGGCTTTCTCTCGGAACAAAAATCCACACGAGGGCACACGATGACGAAGAGGAATAGAGTGAACCTCCACCGATCGATCTTCAAAAATAAGATGGGATGCCGAGTCGGTAGGCAACGCGTGAAACACTACTTCAAAGCCTATCCCATTACAGAAGAAACTGAGTTGTGCTCGAAGCAAAGGCTCTAATTCGGCATGAGCATACAGATGCATAGGGAGCGTACGCCCCGCCAACGACAGCGTAGAGAGAAGACCTATCAAACCAAAGATATGGTCGCCATGCAGATGGGATATAAAGATATGCGACAGGCGAGAGAACTTCTGCCGTGAGCGTCGGAACTGCACCTGTGCTCCTTCTCCGCAATCGATCATAAAGAGCTTTTCGCGCAGATTGATCAATTGCGATGAGGGCCAATGGCGCAACGTAGGCAACGCACTACCACATCCCAATATATGTACGTCGAACTTTTCCATATTACAAAAGTACATATTTCGGCAGAAAAAGTGTAATTTTGCGTAATAAATTAACAAGTTACTCCTTCGTATTCCTCACCATAGCTTTCATGCTGTCAAGAATACGAACATGAACTACCTCAACAATATGACTACCGACATACAAGGAACTCACTCACGCGAAGAGAAATTGCAGGCCTTTGGCCGTCTGCTCGATGTACTCGACGAGCTACGCGTGAAGTGTCCGTGGGATAAAAAGCAGACCAACGAGAGTCTGCGCCCCAACACCATCGAAGAGACTTATGAACTCTGCGATGCCCTCATGAAGGACGATAAGAAGAACATCTGCAAGGAGCTGGGCGACGTATTGCTCCACGTATGCTTCTACGCCAAGATAGGCTCAGAGACTGAAGACTTCGACATCGCCGACGTATGCAATCAGCTCTGCGACAAACTCATCTTTCGCCACCCACACGTATTTCCACCAAAGGGCCACGAAGGAGAATCTCACGTAGAAAATGCTCAGCAAGTCAGCGAGCAGTGGGAACAGCTCAAGCAGAAGGAGAAGGATGGCAACAAGACAGTTCTTGCTGGTGTGCCCTCCGCCCTACCCTCGCTCATCAAGGCTTATCGCATCCAGGACAAGGCACGCAATGTAGGCTTCGATTGGGAAGAACGCTCGCAGGTGTGGGACAAAGTAAAAGAAGAGATCTCTGAGTTCGAAGCCGAGGTAGAACATATGGACAAGGCTAAAGCCGAAGCGGAGTTTGGCGACGTCATGTTCAGCCTCATCAATGCGGCTCGCCTTTATAAGATCAATCCCGACAATGCTCTGGAACACACGAATCAGAAATTTATCCGCCGCTTCAATTATCTCGAGCAACACACACTCAAGCAAGGTCGTCAGCTCACCGACATGACTCTCGAAGAGATGGACAAAATATGGAACGAAGCCAAACAGCAGGAGGGATGACCGCAGCGAAAGCCTCTCAGCCCTGCGCCTTCGTACTCTACCGCTTGCCCCACAGCCAGTCCTTCACACGAATTGAGAAACAGCTTTCGCCACATACTTTTTCTTCACTAAGCGAAGTGCCACTTACGGGAGGATACTTGATTCATCCTTTCTGTGCTGACGCCCATACACCTATTGTGTGGATAGAGCCCGATACTATGAGCCAAGCAGAGGTTCCCCTACCCCATTCATTCCACGCTTCCTCCTTCGCCAACAATGAGACTGAAGTGCGCCGCGAATATGCACAATCGTTTCAAGCGCTCCATCATATGCTTTCTTGTGGCAGATTGGAGAAGGTGGTGTTAGCCCGTCAGCTTCATTGCACAGGAGTCTCTGCAGCCGATGTCGAACAGCTTTTCTTTCGTGCCTGTCTCTGTCGCCCCAATAGTTACGTTGCTCTATGGCACACGCCCCAGACGGGCACTTGGCTTGTGGCTACTCCCGAGCCTTTACTCGAATATACCCACCATCGGTGGCACACGGTAGCTCTGGCAGGGACGCTTCCTTATATAGAAGGTGAGACTGCGGTATGGAACGACAAGAATCGGGAGGAGCAAGCCATTGTAGCGCGTTTTATTCACCACGAATTGTCTGCCGTTACGTCAGAGATCGCATGCTCCGAGGCTTACACCTTGCCATCTGGCAACATTCAGCATCTCTGCACCGACTTCTCGTTTCAATTGCCTTCATCCCATCACGTGCTTCGCATCTTGCAGCATCTTCACCCCACCCCGGCCGTATGTGGCTTTCCGCGCGAAGAAGCGATGCAGGCTATCTTGAAGTATGAAGTTGCATCTCGCCAATACTACGCAGGGTTTAGCGGTCCGCTACTTCTGCAAGGCGAAACCCACCTCTACGTATCTCTGCGTTGCATGAGCCTCACCCCCACTTCTGCTACACTCTATGCTGGTGGCGGCATTATGCCCGACAGCCAGGAACGTGAAGAATGGGACGAGACCGTGAGAAAGATGCAGACGATGAAGCAGTTATTGTAAGCGTGCATTCACAAGGCACCGCCCGATCAGCCACGATGCGCCTTTAAGGAAGGAACATCTGCACTTTCCCCCCTTTGCACACCTATTTATATAATAGAAGAAAAACTCTATCCGACTCTATGTTCTGCGACACCCATCAGGTAAACCAACTCACCTCGCTTCTTCTCGCCCACGACTTTCATCACGTTGTAGTCTGTCCGGGCTCACGCAATGCTACCATTGTGCACAATCTCAATGAAGTGAGCCATCAGATCAAACTTCACCCCGTCACCGATGAGCGAAGCGCTGCTTTCGTAGCTTTGGGCATGAGTCTGGCACTTCAAGAACCCGTAGCGGTGTGTGTCACATCGGGCAGTGCACTGCTCAACTGCATTCCCGCTGTAGCAGAAGCCTACTATCGTCACCTGCCAATCCTTGTCATCTCTGCAGATCGTCCTCAGCGCATGCTCGGACAGCTCGATGGTCAGACGCTTCCCCAAGTGGGTGCCTTGCAGCCTTATTGCTCCACCTTTCAGATTGACCCGGTCACTGACGAAGCCTCACGGCGCGTCAACAATCGTCGCATCAATGAGGCCATAATCTCCTTGAAGAATCAAGGAGGACGACCCGCTCACCTCAACGTATCGATCGAAGAACCCATGTTTTCTTTCACCACGCCTATTCTTCCTGAAGAGCGAAAGATTACATTGGTACATCCTTCACCATGCAATCCCTTACCCCAAGATGTCATACAGCTCATCTCCGAGGCACGACTTCCCGTGCTTCTGATTGGGCAATACGAACGTGGCGACCTGCGTAAGGAGATTGACGACCTTGCTCAGCAACATCAATTGCTCGTTCTGCCCGAAGTCATCTCCGACGTGGAAGGAAACTTCCGCATGAATGCTTTCGACCGCATGGTACAGACCGACGCATCGATAGTGCCCGACGTAGTGGTACAGATTGGTGGAAACTTCGTACACAAGGCATTCAAGTCTGCACTTCGTCAGAGCCAAGACTGCCGCGTGGTGCGTATTACAGAAGAAGACTCTATTGCCGACACATTCGACCATCTCCACTTACAGATACAAGCCTCTCTCCGCGAATCACTCAAGCAGCTCGCAGAGGTTCTTCCCCACTTCCACCGAGGAGTAACAGAAGCTGCCCAAAAGCTTGACAATGCTTGGGCTGAGTTATCAGAGCAAAGACCCTATAAAGCGGACTCTCTGACCATGCACTTCACCATGCATGCGCTTCACGAAGCATTGACAAATTGTACCGCCCCCTTCACACTTCATCTTGCTAATAGCAGCGCTGTGCGCGTAGCAGGTGAATACTTCGAAGGCGGGAGCTGTCCCATCCTGTGCAATCGTGGCACCAATGGCATAGAGGGTTCCCTATCTACTGCAGTAGGCTATGCCATGCAGATGTGGGGACTCAACATTCTGATTATTGGCGACTTGAGTTTCTTCTACGATGTCAATGCATTGTGGAATACTCATTTGCCCAATGGGTTGCGCATACTGCTCCTCAACAATGGTCATGGCGGCATATTCGATCGTTTGCCTGGCCTCAGCCAATCGCCTGCTTGCACAGAATACGTCGCTGCTGGCAATCAGCATTTCACCGCTAAAGGCATTGCTGAATCGTTTCACTTGGGCTATCATCAAGCTTGCTCTTGTGACGAACTTCCCACTATCATTCATCAATGGTTGGCTCCAAGCGATAGCGCGCAACTCTTAGAAGTAGTGCTCGAAGAAGGCTAACCACCACACAAAGAATCATTCATTCAACCCACACCTATACATTATATATATGAGAAATTGGACTCCAATCAAGGAATACAAGGAAATACTCTTTGACTTCTACAACGGCATAGCCCGTATCACTATCAATCGTCCGCGTTATCGCAACGCTTTCACTCCGCTCACCGTGGCCGAAATAGGCGATGCACTTCGCTATTGTCGTGAATCGCAGGATGTCTGCGTAGTGGTGCTCACTGGCGCTGGCGACAAGGCTTTTTGTTCGGGTGGCGATATGCACGTGAAAGGACGCGGAGGCTACGTTGGTGGCGACGGTGTTCCTCGCCTCAACGTGCTCGATGTGCAGAAGCAGATCCGTTCGCTCCCCAAGCCTGTCATAGCCATGGTCAATGGTTACGCTATCGGTGGCGGTCACGTACTCCACCTGATGTGCGACCTCACCATTGCTTCAGAGAATGCCATCTTCGGTCAGACAGGTCCCAAGGTGGGTTCGTTTGATGCTGGATTCGGTGCATCTTATTTAGCTCGCATCGTGGGTCAGAAGAAGGCTCGCGAGATATGGTTTATGTGTCGACAGTATACGGCTGCCGAAGCAGAGCGCATGGGCATGGTCAACAAGGTGGTGCCCTTCGATCGTCTGGAAGACGAGGTAGTAGAATGGGCAGAGACCATGATGGAGCGCTCTCCGCTTGCTCTGCGCATGATCAAGGCGGGCCTCAACGCTGAGCTCGATGGACAGGCGGGCATACAAGAGCTCGCTGGCGATGCCACCATGCTCTACTACATGCTCGACGAAGCACAAGAGGGCGGCCGTGCCTTCCTCGAAAAGCGCAAGCCCAACTTTAAGAAATATCCTAAACTGCCCTAATGCATTTTCTTCCTTTCAAACTTAGAGTCATACCACGCGAACTCGTGTTTAAGCAGCCCGCAGGCACTTCGCGCGGCGTTTACACCACACGCAAGGTATGGTACATAGTCCTTTCTTCCACCGATCCGCAAATCCGCTTTACGGGTCTCGGCGAGTGCGCACCGCTCTACGACCTCAGTTGCGACTACGATGAGCACTACGAACAACGGCTCCGACAGATCTGTGCCGAAGTGGAAGAGACGCAGAATCTCAACTCCGAGAAGCTACGTCCCTATCCCTCCATTCTCTTTGGTCTACAATCAGCTTTCCGTTCGGCAGCAGGATCGTTGGCAGGTGATTATCTAAAGTTATTCCCCTCTGCCTTCACACAGGGGCAACGAGGCATTCCCATCAATGGACTTGTGTGGATGGGGAGTTACGAAGAGATGTGCCAACGCATGGAGGAGAAGCTCGACAAGGGCTTTCGTTGCGTAAAACTCAAGATTGGCGCCATCGACTTTGAGAGTGAACTCAACCTTATCCGCCAACTTCGTGCTCGCTTCAGTGCTGATACAGTAGAACTGCGCGTCGATGCGAATGGAGGCTTCACTCCCGAAGAGGCTCCCCAACGACTTGAAGAGTTGGCTCGCTACGACATACACAGCATAGAGCAGCCCATTCGTCAGCACCAATGGGAAGAGATGGCTCGTCTCTGTGCCAACACACCGCTCCCCATCGCACTCGACGAAGAACTCATCGGCGTGAACGATTATAAGCAGAAGATTGAGCTCCTCGACACCATCCATCCGCAATACATTGTGCTGAAGCCCTCACTTCATGGTGCTTTCACGGGGGCAGGCGAATGGATGTCGCTGGCCAAAGATCGCGGCATAGGTTATTGGACCACATCCGCACTCGAAAGCAATGTGGGGCTCAATGCTATCGCACAGTGGTGTGCTGCAATCGATCCCGATACCACCATGCCACAAGGACTGGGTACAGGACAACTCTTTGCAGAAAACTTCCAAGAGGCACCGCTCCACATCGAAGGAGATTGCCTTTGGTATGGATCTCCGAAGCAGCGCGCCTTTCTACAAGAGATAGAAGACTTCAAGGAAAGGTGGAAACAGCCCGTACCCACCATGACAGTACACACCTCGGGCAGTACAGGGAAGCCCAAAGAGATGCATGTAGAGAAGGTGCGCATGTGGGACAGTGCCATGGCCACGCTTCAGGCTCTCGGACTGCAAGAAGGCAATTCCGCCTTGCTCTGCATGCCGCTCAAGTACATTGCCGGACAGATGATGCTCGTTCGCACTCTGGCAGGTCAACTCACGTTAGTTCCTGTTGCCCCCACGTCGCATCCATTTGCCCACCTCCACCAAGCCCCCGACTTCGCTGCGCTCACTCCGATGCAGGTATTCGAATCGCTAAAAGTGCCCCACGAACGAAGTCTGCTGCGCCGCACGCTCTGCCTCATCATTGGCGGAGGAGCCATCTCTGCGGAGCTGGCCAAAGAGATTGCATCATTCCCCAACCCCGTATTCAGCACCTACGGCATGACAGAGACTCTCTCCCACATTGCCCTGCGCCGCCTCAATGGGCCTTCTGCCTCCGATTACTATACGCCTCTCACGGGGGTAGAAGTATCGCTTTCCGACGAAGGCACTTTGGAGATCTATGCCCCGAGAGTCAACCCTGAGCGCTTAGTGACCAACGACGTGGCAGAACTGCTTCCCAACGGACTATTCCGCATCATTGGCCGTAAGGACAATGTGATCTGTTCGGGTGGTATCAAGATGCACATCGAAGAACTCGAGAGTGCGCTCGCTCAGCATACCAACACTTCGATACAGATCACCTCCGTACCCGATGCCAGCCTTGGCGAAGCCCTCACGCTGCTCTATGAATCGGAAACGGAAATAGCCGAAGAGATGGAAGCACTCTGTCGTCGCGTGTTGAGCAAATACGAAGTGCCTCGTCACTTCTTCCGCGTCAGCCATCTTCCCTTGACCGAAACGGGCAAGCCCGCTCGCGCACAAGCCAAGAAATTGGCTGCGAAGATGATGAATAGAGAGTAAGATTCTATTATTTCTTCCTACAAACGCACTAAAAAGTAGCTACTCTTTCCGTTGAGAGAGTAGCTACTTTTTATTGTGTTTATATTCACCTGTATCTATTAAACAAGACTACCAAGCCAGTTCTCTGGGCGACGCGTTTCCCCCACGTGTAAGAAGTCTACTCAGAGCCTACTGGGGGCGACGCGTCCTCGCGTCGGCGTAAATCACGCAGAGAAATAGAGAAAGGATACTTTTTATCTCACGCCGACGCGAGGACGCGTCGCCCCCAGTATCGGCTGAAAAGGCCCTTACCCGCTTGTAGACGCCGATGCGAGGAAGCGTTGACGATTGTTTTTCCCTTGTGTGCGTACGCTGATTTTTTCCTTGCGGACGGACGAACGCGCACGATGGTTTATACTCTTCACGGAATGTGTTGGTTATCATGCTTAAACGTTGGTCTTCCCGTCTGTTCTTGGTGACAGGGCAGACGCATCAAAATGCGTTCGTCTGTAAAAGCCTAGTCAAGTAGTCCT